>Ga0213829_1002763_pt1 | contig 11136 bp, 10 predicted proteins | sample MC6MC0896MG_FD_180665 | JGI IMG/M metagenome (GOLD analysis project Ga0213829, IMG submission 180665) | Enriched soil aggregate microbial communities from Iowa State University, Ames, United States - MC6-MC0896-MG | ecosystem: Environmental > Terrestrial > Soil > Unclassified | place: USA: Iowa...
ATCTTTAATAATATAATCAAAAGAATGAGTAACAAAAATTCCATTACTAATAATGATTTAGTATGTAGATAAGTTATGACCTCTATAATTTTTTTAGATGATGCTTTTATGCCTTTTGATGAGTTTCCGTCAAGTAAGAACGATCGAAATTTAACGAACGATTTACCACCAAGCGATCAGATTTTTGGAAGCAGTTTCAGTGATGACAGCGATGTTCCTTTTTAATATATAATGTCCGAAGAATTCCTTCGGACTTTTTTATGAATCATTTTCTGTGTTGTAAATACTATTATTCTTTGCAACTCTATATTGTATCAATCTTTTTAAATTTCTTGGACCTAATACTTCAACGCATTCTCCAAATCCTAAAATTTCACGCTCTAATTCAAAGTTTGGAATAACATCAATACGGACAATCATTCCATTTTCATCTTCCTGAAGAATTTGTTGTGAATAATGAAGTGGTTTTGTTTTTACATAAGGAGCATTTTTAGCATTAAACTTTAAAATAACCTTTTGTGAACGGTCTTTTACACTTCGCGTTACTCCAATACATTCATTAAAATAGGTTTCAAAATCGATACCTTCGTACGGTTTAAAAAGATTGGTGTCTAATTCATAAAAAGCTTCGATACGATCTAAAGCAAGGGTTACCAAAAGCTTTCCTTTGTTGTTTCGAGTGATTAGAAACCAACGGTTTCGGTATTCTTTCAACAAATACGGGTGATAAATTTCTTTATTTGCCTGTTTAGATTTGAACGATTTATATTCAATCAACAACGGTTTTTTATGTAAAATTGCCTGATACAATCTGTTTAAATGATCGATTCCCTTTAACTGTTTATTGTCTTCAAATTGAATGTAATTTGGAGTCTTTTTTGCCGATTTATAAATGTTGTTTTCCAATTTGGCAATTAATTCGCTCATTTCATCAAAATACTGAAAACCGTTAAACTGTTTTAAAAGCGAAACAATTTCCTTCATTTTGTCAACATCTTCTTCTTTGATAGGCGATTTTGTGATCGAATAATCCGGATCATCATAGCTGTAGAATTTTCGGTCTATTACAACAATTGGCGCATTGTATCCCAACTTATCACTACGCATAAACTGAATATCAGACTGAATGGTCCGTTTGCTAACACCGGTTGTAATGCCTTCAAATTCATATAAAGCATCCGAAACTTTTTCAATCAAATCTTCCAATGCCCATTTTCTATAACGGTTTTGTAAACATTTATCAATGGTTTTATATCGAATTAAAGCTGATTTGTTCGTTGCCATAGTTATTTGGTATTGAAAATCAATCAAAAATACAATTTAATACGCAATGTGTTTACGCATTTAAAAAAATAATCTTCTATAATTAAAAATAAAAAATTTTAAATAACTGAAATGTAGTTGTTTATAAAATAATTCTTATATTTTTTTAGTTACGCATTTAAATTGCGTAGTAAGGTGGTCATCTTTGTAATGTTAAAAGCTATTAAATTACTTAAAAGAAATATTATGAAAGATATAATAAAAGAAAAACTGAATAAAATAGAAAAGCAAAGGGGAATAAAAATACTTTTTGCCTTAGAATCGGGTAGTAGAGGCTGGGGATTTTTATCAACAGATAGTGATTTTGATGTGCGATTTGTTTATGTAAAACCTAAAAAACATTATTTACATATAAATGAGCAGGCTGATTTCTTCGACTTTCCAATCAATAATGATCTTGATATGAACGGTTGGGATTTAAAGAAGTTTCTAAAATTATTGTATGCGTCCAATGCAACACCATTTGAATGGATGCAGTCACCTGTAATTTATCTGAAAGAAGAAATTTTCTTCGAAATGATCGAAGAATTGCTTACAAATTATTTTTGTCAGCAAACTTTAGTTCATCATTATTTAGGTTTAGTTCATAAAAAAATGGATGTGCTTAACGAAGAAAATATACGGTTGAAAGATTTCTTTTATATCTACAGATCGTTATTAGCAGCTCGATTTGCAAAGGAAAACAATCAATTTCCGCCAATGGAATTTTCAAAATTAATGAATCTGGTAGATGATAAATCACTGATTGAAGAAACAAATCGATTGCTAGTTGTAAAGAAAGATGCCAGTGAAAAGTACACCGAAAAGATAAATTCAGAATTGATTGATTACTTAAAATTTAGTTATAAAGAACTTTCAGATTCTAAAAAAGTTAAACGTAAAGGAACATTTGATATCAAATCATTAAATGAAACTTTTTATAAAATAATAACAGATGCTGACAATAGATTTTTTGAAGAAAAATAACCTGATCCTTTTCGAATGTATTTCGGGAAGTAAAGCTTATGGTTTAAATACGGAAAAATCGGATACTGATATTCGAGGTGTTTTCAACATACCTAAAAAAGATTTTTACGGTCTTAATTATGTTCCAAAAATCAGTAACGAAACCAACGATATTGTTTACTACGAATTAGGTAGATTCATCGAGCTTCTTTCTAAAAACAACCCAAATATTTTAGAAATGTTGGCGACACCTGAACATTGTATCTTATACAAAAACGAATTGATGAACGAAATAAAGATTGCCGATTTTCTGTCACTTTTAACTAAAGATACTTTCGTTGGTTACGCTTTATCACAAATAAAAAAAGCAAAAGGATTAAACAAGAAAATGTTTCATCCTATGGATAAAGATCGAAAAACAGTTTTAGATTTCTGTTATGTTGTTGAAAATGGTAAAACTCTTGAATTGCAAGATTGGTTAGTTGCTAAAAACTTAAAGCAGCAAAATTGCGGTTTAAGTAAATTAAACCATTTAAAAGATACTTATAATCTTTTTTATGATTTGAAAGATGATGTTTATAATGGAATATGCAACAGCGAAGAGTCAAACGAAGTTACGTTAAGTAGCATTCCACAAAGTAGTTCATCCGCAATAATACTGTATTTTAATAAAGATGCTTATTCTACTTACTGTAAGAAATATAGTGAATATTGGGAATGGGTTTCAAAAAGAAATATTGATAGATTTCAATCTAATAAAATGCACAGAAAGGGGTACGATGCTAAAAACATGATGCATACGATCCGTTTACTGCAAATGGCTTTGAAAATTTTTAAGAATAAACAATTAATAATAGAAGTTGACAATAGAACGGATTTGTTAGAAATTAAATCAGGAAAATACTCGTATGAAGAAGTTGTTAATATGGCTGATGATTTAATAGTTGAAATAGAAGAATATTATAAAAAATCGACATTAATAACAAGTCCAGATTTAGATAAAATTGAAAATTTATTGGTTAAACTTCGTTTAAAATTATACAATTAATCATGAAAAAAATAACAGGAAAAGACCTATTACGTATAGGTTTTGAAGAAAATATCATTTTAGGAAAAACATTAGATTTTTGTAAAAACTACCAAGGATCTTTAAATAAAGGCGAGGTGTTAAACACTTTGAAGAACGTTATTGCACAACCCGAAAAAACATTTGAAACATCGGAGCTTTATCCTTTAGCGCAACAAATTATTGCATTGCAAAATGAAATGGATAACAATACCATTCCGTTAGAAACCGAGCCCAAACCGTATGCTGTTTTTGGTAGCGATCATATTGAAGAAGGAGCCAGAAAACAAATGGAAATAGCAATGAAATTACCGGTTTCTGTGGCTGGAGCTTTAATGCCTGATGCACATCAAGGTTATGGATTACCGATTGGTGGAGTTTTGGCAACTAGAAACGCCATTATTCCTTATGGTGTGGGGGTTGATATTGGTTGTAGAATGGCACTTTCTATTTATGATATGGAAGAATCGTTTCTCGAGGAAAATCAATCAAAGTTTAAGCGGGAGTTAATTGCACAGTCAAATTTTGGTGCAGGAAACGGTTTTCAGGGTCAGTACAGATTTGATCATGCAGTATTGGAAAATCAGTTGTTTAATGAAAATCCGCTTTTACAAAATTTAAAAGATAAAGCATGGACGCAATTGGGAAGTTCTGGCGGTGGAAATCACTTTGTGGAATTCGGTATTATTGAATTTGCAGAACGTGACGAAATGCTGAATATCGAAAAAGGAAAATATGTTGCTTTATTGACGCATTCAGGTTCTCGTGGTTTTGGTGCCACCATTGCCGGACATTACACGCACTTGGCTAAAAAGGTTTGTAAATTGCCACAGGAAGCTAAAAATTTGGCTTATTTCGATTTGAATTCGACTGAAGGTCAGGAATATTGGTTGGCAATGAATTTGGCGGGTGATTATGCGTCGGCTTGTCATGAAGTGATCCATCAAAAAATGCAGAAAGCGTTAGGAGCACAAGTTTTAGCAAAGGTTGAAAATCATCATAATTTTGCTTGGAAAGAGCAGTGGAATGGGGAAGAGGTTATTGTTCACCGAAAAGGTGCAACCCCAGCAAGTAAAGATATTATGGGAATTATTCCGGGATCTATGACGGCGCCAGGATTTTTAGTCCGAGGAAAAGGCGAGCCCGAAGCTATTCAGTCTGCATCGCATGGTGCCGGTCGACAAATGAGTAGAACGCAGGCAAAGAAAGAAATTTCTAAAACCGATTTTAAAGCGATTTTAAAAGATCATAATGTAACCTTGATTGGTGCCGGTTTAGACGAAGCGCCAATGGCTTATAAAGATATTCATCAGGTTATGGAAGCACAAAAAAGCCTGATTGATGTTGTTGCTACTTTTACGCCTAAAATGGTTCGTATGGCTGATGATGGAAGTAGAGAAGATTAATATTAAGTTTATTAGAAAGCGTTGTGAGCATTAGTTTTACAACGCTTTTTTTACGCCAAAGTCAATTCCTACTTTTTCAAATAAATCTTCAAGAAGTGAGATTTTCTCTGTACAATCATCATTAAAGCTAAACGATGTAACGCTTGGAGAAATTATATTGCAACTAAAACAGATTATAAAGTATTCAAACAGTTTATCATTTTCATCAAAAAATAAAATGGCATTTCGCGGTGCGTAATATCCGCTTCCTCTCATACCGTTTGTTTCACTATTTTTTCCAATATTATAAATTATATCAGTTAGCTCGTTTTTTTGATCTTCATTTAATTCAATTTTCTCCTCAAAACAATCTGGGTCATATCTTGAATAATCATACTTTAGATATTTAAAATTTTTAGGCATGATTTGTCCATAAATGAATTCTTCAGGATTAATATTTGATTTTTTCCTTTGAAAACTTTCTAACTTTTCAATACTTTCCTTATAAGAAACAAATAAAATTTTCTTTGATTGGCTAAATGGATAATTCTGATTGCGTCGCTCAATAGAAAATTCGTTAACTCTACTACAGGGAGTACTGTTACCTTGAGCAAAACCAAAATTTATTTTTAAAAAGAAAAATAGTATTAAAAATGATAATCTCATAATGTGTTTTTGTTTAAAAATAAAGTTCGTTAGAACTCCTTTTCTATTCCATATTTAATACCTGCTTTAGCAAATTGTTCTTTTAGCAAGTATAGTTTTTCACCGCATCTATCATATAAATCAATTTCTTTAGTACTTTTTCTAAATCCATTACATTGAAAACAAATTTCTAAAAAGCCAAATAATTCATCATTCTCATTAAAAAATAAAATCGCATTTCTTGGCGTATAGCATTTAGCTCCTCCAACAGTTAAATTCTTTTTTTTAGTTCCAAAGTTAAAAATCAAATCAGTTAATTCATTTTTCTGATCATCATTTAAATCAACTTTTTCTTCAAAATCGTCAGGATTGTATCCTGTGAAATCTACCCTAAGAGAGTCAAAATATTCCTGCATAATTTTTCCTTCGACGTAACTAATTATTTCACCCTTTTCATAGACTCTACCTTTATTCTTTAAAAGTTTCCTGTGATTCTCTTTAAAGGATGCAAACACAACTCTTCTAGCTTTATTAAATGGATAATCTTGATTTCGTTCTTCAACAGAAAAATTCTTGATTTTGACACATTGTGGTGGTTCTTCTTGAGCAGAAGTATTTATAAAAGAAATCAATAAACAGAAAGTGACTAAAATTCGGAAAATCATAAGTATAATTTTAAAAAAAGTAAACATACAAAAAAACTGCCTAAAAAGTATTAGCTTTTGTCATTCCGGACTTGATCCGGAATCTCATTATTTTGATTTACAAAATTTATGAGAAGCTGAAACAAGTTCAGCTTGACATTTGAATACTCTTTAGACAGTTTTATATACTGTAATTTCTACAAGTGAATCACTTCATCGTAAGCAGCAGCAACAGCTTCCATAACCGCTTCACTCATAGTAGGGTGAGGGTGAACTGCTTTTAAAATTTCGTGACCTGTAGTTTCTAATTTACGGGCAACAACAGCTTCTGCAATCATATCGGTAACACCGGCACCAATCATGTGGCAACCTAACCACTCCCCGTACTTCGCATCGAAAATTACTTTTACGAAACCATCTGGAGTTCCGGCTGCTTTTGCTTTTCCTGATGCAGAGAACGGGAATTTACCAACTTTAATTTCGTAACCAGCTTCTTTTGCTTTTTTCTCTGTCATACCAACCGATGCAATTTCTGGCGTTGCATACGTACAACCAGGAATGTTTCCGTAATCTAACGGATCAACGTGTAAACCTGCAATTTTCTCTACACATAAAATTCCTTCAGCCGAAGCAACGTGTGCCAAAGCCTGACCCGGAACTACATCGCCAATTGCATAATAACCCGGAATATTTGTCTGATAGAAATCGTTTACCAAGATCTTATCGCGATCTGTAGCAATTCCTGTTTCTTCTAACCCGATATTCTCTATGTTCGATTTGATACCAACAGCAGAAAGTAAAATATCAGCTTCTAAAATTTCTTCACCTTTAGCTGTTTTTACGGTAGCTTTAACGCCTTCGCCCGATGTATCCACTTTTTCAACAGATGAATTCGTCATAATGGTAATTCCTGATTTTTTCAAAGAACGCTCCATTTGTTTAGATACATCTTCGTCTTCAACCGGAACAATATTCGGCATAAATTCAACAATAGTTACATCGGTTCCCATTGAATTATAGAAATGAGCGAACTCAACACCAATTGCTCCAGAACCAACAACGATCATTTTCTTTGGTTGCGTTGGTAACGTCATTGCCTGGCGGTAACCAATTACTTTTTTACCATCTTGCGGTAAGTTTGGCAATTCACGAGAACGTGCACCCGTTGCAATAATAATGTGATCTGCAGAAATTTCGGTTACTTTACCGTCTTTATCTGTAACATCAACTTTTTTGCCCGGTTTTACTTTTCCTAAACCATCGATTACTTCGATTTTATTTTTCTTCATTAAGAACTGAACACCTTTGCTCATTCCGTCTGCAACACCGCGCGAACGTGCAATTACAGCATCAAAATCTTTATCAACTTCGCCATTGATCGTTAAACCATAATCGGCAGCGTGCTTTAAATAATCAAAAACCTGTGCAGATTTCAATAAAGCTTTTGTAGGAATACATCCCCAGTTTAAGCAGATTCCGCCTAAATTTTCTTTCTCTACAACTGCAACTTTAAAACCTAATTGCGATGCTCTGATGGCTGTTACGTATCCGCCCGGACCGCTACCTAAGATGATAATATCGTATTTCATTTTTTATTTGTTTTAAACTTCAAGCGTTAAGCCTTAAGCGTTGATTGTTTTATTTTTTAAGTGCACGATATGCGTTGCGAATTTAAGAATTTTTTTAAAAACTTTTATACGCAAATTAATTTGTTAATTGGCTGATACACTTGCGTACTGCGATTCGTACAGATTTTTGTATGCGCCGTTTTCTTTAGTTAGTAATTGCGCGTGTGTGCCGGTTTCAACAATTCTACCTTGATCCATAACCACAATTAAATCGGCATTTACAATGGTTGCTAAACGGTGTGCAATAATGATTGACGTACGATCTTTAGTAATGATTTCGACAGCCTTTTGTAATAATTCTTCTGAATAAGTATCGATAGATGAAGTAGCTTCGTCTAAAATCAAAATACTCGGATTGCTCATGTATGCACGCAAAAAGGCAATTAATTGTCGTTGACCAGATGAAAGCATCACTCCGCGTTCTTTTACGTTATAATCGTATCCGCCCGGAAGTTTTTCTATAAAATCATTAATACCTATTTCTTTTGCAGCAGCAATTACCTGTTCTTTAGTGATTTTGGAATTATCTAAAATGATGTTGTTTAAGATAGAATCAGAAAACAAGAAAACATCTTGCAAAACCACCGCAATTTGATCGCGCAAACTATTTAAAGTGAAATCGTTGATGTTCATTCCGTCAATCAAAATTTCGCCAGATTCAATATCATAAAATCGACTTAAAAGATTGGCAATGGTTGATTTTCCTGCACCCGAAGCTCCAACAAAAGCAACTGTTTGTCCTGCCTTAATGTTCAGATTAATACTGTTTATTACTCTTTTACCGTTGCTGTAACTGAAATCCACATTCTTAAGATCAATCGCACCTTTAAAAGCAGGAGCTGTAACTTTTCCTTCCTCCTGAATTAAATCATCGCGATCTAAAATTTCAAAAACTCGGTCGGCAGCAACAATTCCCATCTGCATCACATTAAATTTATCAGCAATTTGTCTCAACGGGTTAAACAACATCGAAATCATCATAGTGTAACCAAACAAATCTCCGGTTGTAGTTAAATTATCGCCTTGAACAATGGTAAATCCGCCATAAATAATTACGCAACCCAATGTTACCGCCGAAACAATATCGGCAATAGGGAAGAAGATGGAGTTGTACAGAATGTTTTTCTGCCACGCATCGTTATGTTTCTGGTTGATTTTTTTGAAGTTTTCGTATTCAATCTGCTCACGATTAAACAATTGTACGATTTTCATTCCCGTTAAACGTTCCTGAATAAAGGTATTTAAATTGGCAACCTGCAGACGAACTTCCTCAAAAGCAACTTTCATGTGTTTCTGAAAAATTCGAGTGGCATACAGTAGAACCGGCATGGCAACAATTACAATAATGGTCAGTTTCCAGTTCATCCACGTCATAATTCCCAAAACAACCACCATTTTTAGAACATCGCCTACAATCATGAATAATCCCTGACTAAAAATACTTGCAATATTCTCAATATCAGATACATTTCGGGTAATTAGCTTACCAACAGGCTCGTTATCAAAATAGCTCAATCTAAATTTAAGCATTTTATCAAACAGGTTTGTACGAATGTCTTTAATAATGTTTTGTCCTAACCAGCTTGCAATGTAAGTGAAGAAAAACTGCGACGAAACTTCTAAAATCAGTACCAAAGCCATTAAACCCACGTAAATGGCTAATCCGTTTAAATCGGCTTTTGCAATATAAACATCAACTACATTTTTAACCATATAAGGGCGAATTGCCCCAAAAACAGCAAGCGTAATAACCGTAAGCACCACCCAGAACATCTTGTCTTTGTAGGGTTGCGCGTAATGCATTACTTTTTTTAATGTAGAAGTTTTATTTTGTTTCATTTATGTATGGATATACTACTTGTGTTAAATATAAACCGTGAGCCGGAACAGAAAAACCTGCCTTGCCACGATTTTTGCTTTTTATGATTTCATGAACATCGTTTACCAAAATTTTCCCCATTCCAACATTCAGCATGGTACCGACAATTGCCCGAACCATATTGCGTAAAAAACGATTTGCCGAAATATGAAAAATCAATTGTGAACCGTTCTTTTCCCAATAAGCTTTGGTTATATTGCAGTTAAAGGTGAAAACATCGGTATGTGTTTTGCTAAAACATTCAAAATCTTCGTATTGTAACAAAATTTTGGCAGCTTCGTTCATTTTATCAATGTCTAAATTTCTAAAGTGATAATAACTTAAGTTTTTTAAAAAGCTGTTTTTAAACGTGTTGATATGATATTCGTACGATCTTGAAACGGCATCAAAACGCGCATGTGCCTCATTAGCAACTTCAAAAAAATTAAAAACGGTAATATCTTCAGGTAAAAACGAATTTAATTTTTGAACCATCAACTGCTTATCAAACACCATATCGGTATCAAAATGGGCGTACATTAATTTTGCATGTACACCGGCATCGGTTCTGCCTGCGGCAACCAGTTCAAAATCATCTCTAAACAGAACATTTACAGCTTTTGTTAAAACTTCCTGTACGCTAATTGCCTGGGGTTGCATCTGCCAACCGTGATAATTTGTCCCGTTGTATGCAAACTGAATAAAGTACCTCAATTATTAAAAATTTAAACGTACAAATATACTTTAATTTAGCGGAATGCGTGTATTAACAAAAAACTAAATATTTTTGTAGAAACAATATTTCATGAAAAAATTTCTATCCCTTATTTTTATACTGATAAGCTTTATTGCAAGCGCACAGAATTTCAATGATTATTTTACCGATAAAACGCTTCGGTTAGATTATATTTTTGCAGGAAATGCCAACCAGCAAAGTATATATTTAAGTGAAATGATTCAGTTAAGTAAATGGCACGGACGAGTTGAAAATCTTTCGGTTACGCCGATTCAGGGTAACGGACAAATAAAGGTTTACAGCACTGCAAATGATAAGCTTATTTACGTTTTACCGTTTGGAAGTTTATTTCAGGAATGGTTAACGTTGGAAGATGCCAAAAAGCAATTTAAGAGTTTTAAAAATTCTTTTTTAATTCCTTTTCCAAAAGAACCAATCCGAGTTGATATTTCCTTTTTTACGACTGATAGACAAGAAAGGATACTATTGCAACAGTTTATTGATCCAAAAGATATTTTAATTCGAAAATCATCAGATGTTCAAAATCCATACGAAGTTGTTCATCATTCTAAAGTTAAAAATCCGATTAAAATTGCGTTGGTTGCCGAAGGATATGCAGAAAACGAATTAGATCTTTTCATGGAATATGCGCATAAAACCGTCGAAAATTTTTTTAAGCATAAGGTGTTTAAAAAATATCAGGATTATTTTGAGATAGTTGCAGTTAAAACGGTTTCAAAACAGTCGGGTATAAGCATTCCATCGAAAGATATCTGGTTGAATACGGCAGTTAAATCAAACTTCGATACTTTTTATTCTAATAGATACTTAACCACATTGCATACTAAACTGCTTCATAATCAATTAGAAAACATTCCGTATCAGCACATTATTATTTTGGCAAAT
>Ga0213829_1002765_pt1 | contig 11123 bp, 6 predicted proteins | sample MC6MC0896MG_FD_180665 | JGI IMG/M metagenome (GOLD analysis project Ga0213829, IMG submission 180665) | Enriched soil aggregate microbial communities from Iowa State University, Ames, United States - MC6-MC0896-MG | ecosystem: Environmental > Terrestrial > Soil > Unclassified | place: USA: Iowa...
TCCTTGTTTCGCCTGTAGTCGTATTAAATATCTCGCTTCCATAAGTTAGCCAGCTAAAGTCTTCCTTGAGGACTACATCTCCCTCCACCTGCAATTTTACGCCTTTCTGATATACAGTAAGCGGAGATGCCTGTTGCACGTCATCTAAAAATAATAATACATTTGCACTTCGCTCAATATCGGTATTTTTATCTACCGTGATTGTTATAGGGGTATCTCCCTCCCCTTCCATCGGAGCAACCTTGACCCAGGCAGACTCATCCTCCAAGGCAACTTTCCATTTCCCCGTAGCCCGGAGAATATACTGCCCAGTTATACCAGCTTCCAGAACTTCCAAACGGTTGGATATTCCATCTATTTTTAAATAAGGATCTTTCACTTGTCCTTGATCTGTGGTTCCTGCCTGTTCTACCTTCAGTACGTTATTTTGTAAATTTCCATTTAACGTAAAAAACAATGTCAGTTCGCGCGCTTCGAGATCGGTATTTTTGTGGACAGTAACCGTAAATGTACCATTTCCATTCCCCTCCATTGGATCGATTTTAAGCCAGTTTTCTTTTCGGAGGGGTTCAACCTTCCATTTGCCAGTCGCCTGAACAGTATAGGTTTCAGATACACCGTTAGCCACGGCGACCAATTTTGATGGGTTATCTTTTAATGCAAAAGCACCATCTACCGCAAGATCGTCTTTACAGGATGTTAGTATCATCATCAAACTAAGACAAAAGACGGCTATTGATTTTGGAAGTGTATCCAATTTGTAATAATTAATCGTATTCATGGATTCCATAATTTTATTTAACCTGCATTTCAACACGTTCCTTCATAATTGTCGTCACATTGTCTATCGTATACTGATATGACAATAGGAATACGTTCGTGCGCATACCGAAAGCTTCTTCCACTTTAAATTTATTCGGATACATTGGGTCATTATCCAATTGTACCACCTGAATACCTTTGTACGGTTTTATTTTTACATTATTAAAATCATCGATTTCCAGTGTCAGACAATTTTTTGCGATATTGGGTACTTTGGATACAAAAGTCTCACTTCCAGCCACCATCCGCACACTGTTACTGGTTAATGGAAATAGCTGTTTATTAGCCGCCGTTGCCAGGCCATTGGCAAAACCCACCATCGAGTAGGTCGTGTTTTTAGCCTGTGACGCATACTCATTCTCAATGATAACCTGATATAACATCGTACTTTTCTTTGGTTTTATTTCAACACCGGATGGGCTTGTTGCTTTTAATCCGATAAAATAGGTGGAATCCGGAGATAGACCGTCAGGCCGCAATTTGACCATGGTGCGACCTGTGAGCTCACCAGCTTTGATCACAATCTTGTTGTCCATGATCTCATACTTTTCCTTAGGAAGTGATTTGGCATACAGGTCTTCTGAATTGTCATACACGGCAAAATTATATTTTACCAACGGTTCCGGATCCTCTTCCAGACCAATGATAAGATCTTTGCTAGGTGCATGTGTACCTCCTGAAGATGCTGCTACATATCCAATCACCTCTTCTCCGCTCAGGCGGACTACTTCCTTGAATGTATTATGATAATCAGAACTTATTAATGCCACTTCATTTTTATACATCTCTTTTTCGAAAACTTCATTGTCCTTACAGGCAACTAAAGCGATCGAAGTTGTTAGTATTGCTATAAAACTTCGTTTCATAATTTAATATTTTAATATCTTCCCTTAACGTTTCGGTCAAGGGAAAACGCTTATACTTTCTGTTTCTATTGCTTAATCCTAATTATACCCCGGATTTTGGTCCAATGATGGTAATCTCCGCATCTCGGCACGTGGTATAGGCACCCAAATCAATTTTTTGTCTACCTGACGTGTCAAGAATGACGATGTACCCGGTGAAACTCGTTTGTAGAAAGATTCCCGATCCGCACCATCCGGGTTCATACCACGAATAGGTTCACGCTCGGTCTCTTCGTACTTGCCCCAACGGCGTACATCATAAAAACGTCTATTTTCCCATAGGAACTCCACCATTCGTTCACGCTCCATCTGTTTCTGAACCTCGGCTTTGTTGGCGAGCTGTGCAGATGACAATCCAGGTAAACCTGCACGGTATCGAACAGTATTAAAAGAACTTTTTATTTCACTTTCATCCCGGCTCACGGTATAGGTTTTATCACCGAGCTGTACCGTATGGCTTCCGCTAAGATTATTTAAAGCTTCTGCATAAGAAAGTAATATCTCCGCATAACGGACAATAGGATATGCTTTGGGCATCATCCGGGCACCTGTACCAGTTATCGCATCAAAGGCGTTTACCCATTTCTTAATCACATAGCCCGTAAGTGGATAGTTAGGTGACGATGCCGAAACGCCACCTCTGCCATCAGGTTCCTGATAGAAATATTTAGCAGTATGATTATTCAGCGTTGTACTCGACAAAGCTTGCCATACAGCACCATTGAAACCTATCGATGCGTAAAAACGCATTTCACGGTTTGCATACATCTTAAATATTCCTGAATTCAATGGATAACCCGAAAAATTGCGTGGTTGTACCGTAAATAAATCACCAAAGGTGCTACCGGCAGGAAGGTCAGCCACTGCCTCAAAATACGTATCACCACGTGCTTCTTCTTTGGTGCGTCCGTCATCCATCAGATAAGCATCTACGACTTTTTGTGTCACCGAGAAGCGTCCCCATCCCCCTAAAGTTGGCGGAAATGCACCCTGATTCAAATCCGTTTTAAAATATCCCGTATTACGTCCCCAGATATATTCGGGATTGATTGAAGCCACAGCTTCACCGGTAAAGACATCAGAATAAGATCTAAATGCATCAATACTACCTGCACCATTTGGATAGGCCCCATAAAAATTAGGATCTGAAGTCACACCAACCGGAAGTAAAGGCGTTCTCTCATCAGCAGGCACTGTATATAATTTATACCGGCCCATATCCATGACACGTTTGGCTGCCGCCGCAGCCAGGGCCCAACGTTTTTCATCGTATTGCTGTGATACATAATGTACCCCATCCGTCTTGCGTAACCAACTCCCAAAATAAGAACTAGCAACAGCCCCCCCATTAAACAATGGACTGGCATGAATCAAGCGTAAACGGGCGATCAACGCAAATGCAGCGCCTTTGGTCGGCTTACCAAAATCTAAAAGACTAACATCAACAGGAAGCTGTACAGCAGCCTTTTCAAATTCACCACAGATGTATTCCATAGCCTCATCATACGTTGCCCGAGGCCGGTCATAATAAGCAATATCCTCATTAGTATTCACAACTTCATCTCCCAGCAATATTGGCGGACCAAAATCTATAATGAGGTTATAGTAAGCATAAGCCCGGATAAAACGTGTATATCCTTCAATGCGGTTACGGTCTGCGTAGCTCATGTCCCTTGGCACATCAATGTTCTTCAGAACGTTGTTGGTCTTACGGATAATTTTGTAGTACTTTCCCCATTGGTTAAGAGTACCACCACCTCCGCCATAAAAATCAGGCGTAATATTTCCGGTTACAAAATCCATCCCGTAGTAAACATTGGTTGTCCCAGTACCCGTAAGGCCATTTATAGCTTCATCTGTGGCCATTGGCCCGGGCGTATAATTTGATCTGATCGTATTGGATTCGTCAGGGAACATAGCTGCCGCTCCCCACATATACGCTTCTAAATAACGTGTATTTGTATAAGCTGAATCAATATTGAACTCATCATCAAAGTATTTATCAATATTTAGATAATCTTTACAGGATGTCACCATAAACAACAGTTGTATGGCTAAGACGGATTTGGTTATTCTCTTTATGATTACTGACGTTTTCATGTCCTTCAATTATTTCTATACTATTAAAAATTAATATAAGCCTGTAACGAGTAAGTCGTCGGAATTGGATATTTACGCCCTCCCCAGGCCGCTTGTTCGGGGTCAAAAATCTTAACATTATCCCAGATATATAGGTTGTTCCCAACAAACTGAAGATCCATGGATCTAACACCCAGTCGCTTTAAAAACTTAGGGCTTAGGTTATAATTCAAAGTAACCTCCTGTAAGCGCAAATAGCGGGCATCATCCATCCAAAACGAAGACAGCTGACTGTTGTTGCTGTTGTTTCCGTATTGCAAACGGGGGAATTTAGCATTTGGATTTTCAGCTAAAGATAGATCAATACCATGCTGTAACGCATAGTCTCTCGGGATCCAACGATTGGCAGGGTCATTAGCCAAGGTAATGACGTTACCATCTGTACCACCAAAAAATGGCATATAGCCCATACCGGTATTTTCAGTAGCATCTTTATATGTCATTGGCTGCCCCACATAGAAAAAGGACGTCTTCCCTGTACCTTTGAATAGCACTCCGAGAGATAGATTTTTGTAACGAAACTCTCCTCCGAAACCATACATGGTCAATGGATAGTTGCTATGGGTCAATGGTACTTTATCCAGCGTATTAATGATACCATCACCATTTACATCTTTATATTTGATATCACCGGGTAATACCGTTCCAAAACTCTGTGTCGGACTGTATTTGATATCGTCCTCATCCTTAAATAATCCTAATGATTGATAACCACGAATAGAGCCATAAGGATAGCCGTTAAACTCCAAGTAAGAATACTCCAGGTAAGCCTGTTCCCAATTTTGTACGACATTCTTTGAATAGGTAAAATTACCCCGCAAAGTCAGTGTCATATCGTTATTGAGTTTGGTGGTGTAACTCAAATTACCATCAGCACCCGAGCTCTTCATACGCCCCACATTGGCGTAAGGATTGGAAATTACCCCCACATAATCCGGCACCTGAACCCGTGGCTGGAAGATACCGTTGCGCTGATCCTGGAAAAAATCAATCACAAAATCAATTTTGTTATTAAAGAGCTTTCCCTCTATTCCTAGATTGGACTTAATCGAGCGTTCCCATGCTAGGTTGTCCGCCCCGATACGCGTTTCAGAAATTGTTTCAATGCCACCAACTCCCCAAACACCGCTATTGTAAATATCCGCTTTCGTCAGATAAGGGAAACGGACAGCATTTAAAATCCGGTCATTACCTACGGTACCATAAGATGCCCTGATTTTGAAATAGTCTAACCAAGGTGCTGCATCTTTCACAAATTTGTAACTTGAAGGTACCCATCCCACTGCCACCGATGGGAAGAACCCATACTGACGGCCGGGCTGAAAGTTTTCAGAACCTGTATATCCAAAATTGGCATCCAATAAGTAAGTATCCTTATAACCATAGGTAAACCTACTCGAAACACCTTGATAACGAACAGGTATTGCGGTCATATTACTGTTTGCATCATCGGTATCTTTAGCATCGCTCAGGTAATAATAAACCAAAGCTGAGGTACGATGATCCTCACCAAATTTTTTCTCATAATTAAGAGTGGATTCAAAATGATATTTTCGGTACTGGCTTACGGTCTTCAGATAGGAAGCCGGTTTCTCCTGTACCTTTTGCACCATGATCAGTGAACCATCCAAATTACGTCCTGTTGCCTCATACAATGCAGGCTGCATCCATCTACGTTCGGAAAAGTAACTATGGATATCATAGGCTCCCTGACCACGAATTTTCAGACCTTCCAGGAGACTACTTAAGTCTTGCTCAAGCGCCACGGTTACCTTCCCTTTATAGTTTTGATTATTATAGTTACCCGTACGGTTGATCATCACATAAGGTGATGAACGTTGGCCCGCTCCTAAACCAGGCAATAAGCCATTGGAATATTGAAGCGGAATGGAAATTGGTGTAAGTGTTGATTGTGTTTTCCAAATATCATCCGTGTTCCCATAACCCGGTTCTTTTTTAACCGATAAAAATCCATCTGAACCCAAAAATACCTTTGTTGTTTTGGTCAGGTTGATATCAAGGTTAAGCCGATAATTGTAAGTATTGTAACCAACATTAGAACTGTAAATACTATTCTTATCAACTTTGTAGGCCGCTGTTTCGCTATTACCACCCAAACTCAGGAAATATCGTGCAACCTCAGAACCTCCACGTCCCGAAGCATAGTAGCTCTGACGCCAGAAACTTCGGTTTAGAATCTCATCCTGCCAGCTGACATCCGGATACATATCCGGATCCAGATGATGCTGTATAATACCTAATTCGGTATTATTAAATAGAGGTTCGCTGCCCCGTAAGACAGATGCTTCATTTGCCAGTAAAGCATAATCGTAAGCACGTAAATATTTTGGCAGACGGTTCATTCTTGATAAAGTAGAATTTGCCCGTCCCGTGATTTGTATACGGTCTACAGTACCACGTTTTGTGGTGACCAATACAACTCCGTTGGCTCCTCGTACACCATATACGGCAGTAGCCGAAGCATCCTTCAGAATAGAAAAACTCTCCACATCCGCGGGATCGATCGTATTTAAATCACCTTCAAGTCCATCAATAAGCACTAAGGCTTTCGCGTTAGCGCCGAATGTACCAATACCACGCACCCAAAAATCCGAGATATTTGCCCCCGGTTCTCCTGAGGTCTGCATCGATATAATACCAGCAGCCCTTCCTCCCAGCATATTTGCAATAGAAGGTGCCGGACTCTGTAGTTGTTTCACATCCACTGTTGTGATAGCACCGACGGAACTAATTTTTCGCTGTTTGGCTCCCAAACCGACAACCACAACCTCGTCGATATTGGTACTCTTGTCCAGCATCTTTATTTCAAGATTACTGGAGGATTCTACCACCAAATGCTCTGCAACATCGTAGCCCACACTGGTAAATACCAACCAATCTCCATACACAGCCTTAATAGTAAATTTTCCCTTTTCATCTGTAGAAGTTGCTCCAGTCGGTTTATCCTTGACGTATATTGACACTTTAGCTATAGGTTGTCCCTTGCTATCAACGACGGTCCCGGCAATCGTTAACTGTTCTTCTGTTTGCTGTGCAAGTGCCGGTGACAACCAAAGGCACAACGGTAGAATGCACAAAAAATAAAAAATCTTCATAATATAATAAGTAGAAGTAGGTCAATTATTCAATAACTAATTTTCGGATGCGCGCATTGTTCCAATCGGCTATATAGATATCTCCCTGATCATTTACCGCAACTCCCCAAGGTTGGTTGAATTGAGATTCTACAGGTCCTCCATCCTTATACCCTGCTTTGGTAGGTTGTCCCGCAACTGTCGATACAATACCATCAGCCGATAACATACGGATACAGTGATTACCGTAATCGGCAATAAACATATTTCCGGTCTTATCAAATTTGATATCTTTTGGATAATTGAAAACAGCGTCTTTAACGGGGCCGTCACGAAATCCAGATCCACCAGGCGCATTGATACGCTTGAAGCCTTCGTTGATATGGTCAGGACGCAGATCTAATACCGATATACCTTGGGCGAAGGTATTTGGGCTCGCATTGGAGTGCAAGGTAATATAAAGTTCCCAAGGCTTTGCGGGGTTGATAGCCTGTCCATATTGTGAACCGTAAGGTCCTTTATGTACTATCGTCGCAGCATATGTTACCGGATCTATTTTAGCGATATGTCCATCACGGAAACGTGTATATAAATGGCCATCGTAGGGGCAAAAAGTCACAAAGTTGGCATATCTATCCGCCTGAACAATTTTGCCATAATCAGCAGCTGAGAACTGCGCATTTCGTTGACGGAGTGTCCAAGCTTCTCTTGGATCAAAGGAAAAAAACACTTCGGCAACCGACTCATGTGAAACGGTCATAATACCTGTTGCCCGATCCACTGTCACCCCATTGGCATAGGGGTTAGGTGAGGATGCAGCTGAATATAATGGCGTTACAATATTTTCCTTTTCGTTGATACGCGCAATACCAAATGATCCACCATCACGCCAGGTCATAAACAGGTTGCCTTGCGCGTCCATATCTAGGTATTTACCATAGACATGTGCCTGATCGAGTGTACCTGCCAAAAAGTTTTTATCCCCCGTACCGGTGACAGTACTAACTTGTGCTTGGATATGATAAATAAATGATTTATCATAAACCAATGAATCTTTACCGATTACAACAGAAATTTTGGGATCATCGCCAGGGAGGCGTGGTACAATGGCATAAATACGTTTTCCGCTCGAGGATATTACCGCGGCCCGTGCATTATTAAAATACACTTTGATCTTACTGGGATCGGATCCAAAATTTTCACCATCTAATAAGATCTTATCCTTAGCCCCGCCTTCCGCAGGATAGAAAGAAGAGAGCAGGACCGCCTTATTGGGATCATGCTCACTTTGTTTTATTGCAACATCTTCTTTACAATAAGAAAAAAGCAGCAACAATAACAAAGAGAATGTTAATTGATTACATTTTTTCATAATAAATTTTGGTTAAACAAATCTATAACTGGTTCTGACTTAAGATCGAATATAATTCAAAAAAACAAATATTTCAAAACAAAAAAATAAATAAAAAAAATGAATTTTATCAAAATTTGAAACAATAAGAAACAAATAACATAAGCTAACACAGGTATAAGATCTAGATTAAAACCCTGCAAAACTAACAAACAAGCGCTCAAAACCACCATAACAATGATTACCATATTGTTAACATTGTTTTAATTTAACAATAAGTAGATAATTTCATTTTAAAAAAAACAACAAAAGAAATCCTATCAAAACAAAATGAAACAACATTTATTGTAACATCTCACCGAAATAGTTTACACAACAAATAGACAACTAGGGTAGTTACTTTCACGTGCTATCTTTTGCGGTTTTTTGCAGGACAATAACCCCTCGTTTTAGCTGAAACAACCAAACCAGCACACAATTCCGTTCCCTAAATCTTGTCGATTATAGTGGAAGGACTTTCATACTACCAACCATCTACTTTCCTTTGGAAGTTTCCTGCCTCAATACTAGGTTTCACCTACATTTTACCTACAGTTGGCTTACAACAGTAGACCAACAGTAGGTCAAAGGGCGAATCCCATTAAATAAAGGACCGAAGAAAGTACGAAGTTAATACGATTGATCTCGCAAATTGTTGATCCTGTCTTATACTGAAATAGGTTTACATATACCGAACAGATTACTATATAGATTTTACGTTATATTTCTTTCTACTGAATATGGTTGTCATTGTCTGTTTTCTTACTGTTATGGTTGTCCTTTCCCTGTACGATCCTTGTTTATAAACAGTGCTTAGACAGTCTTGTGCTAGGGTCGGGCTAGTTCCATCCTTGCAATTTTATTGTGCCAAACTAGCAAGGTCCTTGTGCAGACGTTGTTTAAGTTGATAAATTTTAGCTAAGCTCAAATACCTACCGCACCTAATCAATTTGATAATAATTTAATTAATCCAGGGAGCCAGATCTTATTTGAATAAGTAAGCGTACGGGTAGATATATTGGCTTTTACCTTTAGAACCATTTTTGTAAGATCTCCGACCATTGTAATCCAAAAAACATTTTTCCTAAATCCTTGGAAAAAGCCCCTATAATTGTTAAATTTATATTACACTAATGTTATCAAATTGTTAAGAATTGACTATCAAAGGATGCCATATTGCTTTTTTGACCATTTTATGCTGGTTCACCTGCAGTCTACAAATTGCCAGAGCGCAGCACCATGATTTCGATTTTTACGATGGAAAAGTTTCAATTAATGTAGCCCCATCTTTCAATATTCCATTCAATGATAGTTTAACAGGAGCTCGCGTACAGGAGTTCTACCAAATTGCCGATCAGGCAGAGTACCATGATCTGGTAAATAGTCTACTGGAATACAAAGATAAACAACACCTCAACGACTGGGTGTATTATCAGCTTGTGCGTCGCACAGCACAACAGATCGCGCCGAAAGCAGACAACTATGCACGATACACGCTATACAAATGGTTTCTAATGTGCAAATCCGGATACGATGCCCGTCTGGCGGTAGGAAATAATCAGATTGTTTTTTTTATTCAGAACAATGAGGATATTTCCGATATTCCGTTTTTTGAAATTGATGGTAAGAAATATACCTGCTTAAATTTCCATGATTATGGAAAACTATTTCAACGAGCAGACACCTATATCCCTGTAAAGATTAAAGTGCCGGAAGCAACCAACGATTTCAGCTATAAAATCACCAAGCTCCCCGATTTTGTACCTGCAAACTACATTGAAAAACAAATTGCTTTCAATTATGGCCATAAAGCTTATCATTTTAACGTTAAGCTGAACAATGATATCAGTGACCTTTTTAAAAACTATCCGGGAGTAGATTTCGAAACCTATTTCAATATTCCATTGAGTAAGGAAACTTATCAATCATTGGTTCCTGCGCTTAAAGAAAATCTAAAAGGCAAGAAAGAAAAAGAAGGCGTAGATTATTTAATGCGGTTTACACGTTATGCTTTTCTATACGAAAATGATGAAGAGAATTTTGGTACAGAAAAACGACTATCTCCGGAACAGACATTATTAAATAAATATAGCGACTGTGATGATCGTGCAGCATTATTCTTTTACTTGGTCAAAGAGATTTACAATCTCCCAATGATCACACTCTTGTACCCCACACATATCACCATGGCCGTTCAATTCGAACAGCCTATTGGTGATGCCATACTATATAACGGAAAATACTATTCGGTATGTGAGCCTACTCCCCAAGCGCAAAGTTTGGCTATAGGTCAATTATCTGATGAACTTAAAAAACAATCTTATCAGATTGTGTATCATTATGAACCAAGGTAAAATACTGTTCCGAAAGCTGCCGGCAATTTAATTGTAGCAGAAACCAATAATAGTAAGTTCTTCGATTGTTATTTAAGGCTTGTAAAACAAACTACTAAGCGCTCTCAATTATTAAAAGTTTATCAATAAAATCCAATAGATCGGCATATTTACCATCTGTACGGTTAGCTGCAATAGTAACCGTATTCTCCCTACCTTCGTATTTTATTGTGATCACATAATCCATTCCATCTGCACAGCGCGCGCATTCTTGAATTTTCGCATCCATTAACTTATACGTATCAATATAGGTTGATAATTGTTTTAATGTGGCCTCACTTGTTTTATAAACTTTATCTCTTTTAGCTTCCGGAACAAGACTTTTCGGATACTTAATTTCAGTCTTATTTTTATCTATGATGACATTTACAACATCACC
>Ga0213829_1002772_pt1 | contig 11113 bp, 7 predicted proteins | sample MC6MC0896MG_FD_180665 | JGI IMG/M metagenome (GOLD analysis project Ga0213829, IMG submission 180665) | Enriched soil aggregate microbial communities from Iowa State University, Ames, United States - MC6-MC0896-MG | ecosystem: Environmental > Terrestrial > Soil > Unclassified | place: USA: Iowa...
GGCAGCTTTTGTCGGTTGTAATAAGGACATTTCACTTTCTTTGGATAATTCAAGAGATGAAACGATTGGCGTAGTACCAATTGATACTGTTTCCGTGAAAGTTTCCACTTACCAATTGGATCCTCTTCCAACTTCAAATACAGGGACAATTCTGGTAGGAAAAAATAACAATGCCATCACCGGTAGTGTCAAATCAACTTCTTATATGCGTTTGGGGATTGGTACAATAAACAGTACGTCAATTCCAGATGATGCAGTATTGGATTCTGTGTCCCTGGTATTGAGTCCGAACAAATACTATTACGGTGATACAACCAAAGTTCAGAAAATCGCTGTTCATCGTGTTACGGAAGATATCAGCCTGAAACCGATTGATCCAACACAGCCAACGAGTTCACGACCTCTTTATGTGACTGCCCCCAGTGTATTCAGCAATAAAAAATTTGCTTATGAAAACACGCCATTAGCAGAGCTTTCCTTTAATCCACGTGTCAAATCAACAGATTCATTGTTCTTTAAATTCAATAACACCATTAGCAATGAACTTTTCAGATTGATAAAAGATGGCGATAACAGGGTTCAAAATAGCACTAGTTTCCAAGAATATTTCAAAGGGTTAGCGCTTGTTCCTGATAATAACAATACCACGCTTGTTGGTTTTAAAGACACTGTTTTCCTACAGGTACATTATTCCTTTGAAAACAATGAGGGAAACAAGATAAAAGGCAAACAGTTTTTTGCTATTGACAGCAAAGCATACCAATATAACCAGATTGAGACCGATCGTTCTGCGACAAAGTTTGCTTCGATGACACTTTCAAATCCGCAGATTGATGTTGAAAAAACCGGCGGATATACATTCTTGGAAGGTTCAAGTGGTGTTGTAGCGAAAATTGAGTTCCCTACGTTATTATCATTAGTCAATGATCCAACAATTTCAATAAATAAGGTGGAACTTGTCATTGAAGCAGAAAACAACCCGCTCGAGGGCTATGCGCAACCTAGTAATTTGGTCCTTATGGTCGCAAATAGCGAAGGGGTACCAGTTAGTGCATTAGCATCATTAGATGAAGCAAATACAATGCAATCTGCCCCATTGATTAAAATTGGAGACGCAAATGGTAAATACACCTTTAATTTGATTGATTATTTAAATAAAATTAAAACAACAGCATATAAAAACACTTCATTATATCTATCTTTACCCCCATTGCCGGAAACAATTAGAACTGCAAGCGGGGCTCAAGTAACGATACCTCCAAAGCTATCAAGTACAGCGAATCGGTTGATATTGGCAAAAGATGGTAATGATCCAAGAATTAAATTAAACATCCTTTATACTAAATTTCAATAATTTATGAACAAGAAAAATTGGCTACTCGTATTGTCAGCTTTTGTAGTTACAGTTACATCATTCTCTTCTTGTAAAAAAAGCAACGACAACACTGAAGATAAATCTACTGAGTGGTTTCAAAAAGCAGCTTACAAAGGTCCACAAACTTCCTCTGCAGCAAGTTTTGTAATAAAAAACATCGCTTACGTAACTACAGGTCAATCAAACAATGCAGGTAGCAAGCCTGTTAACCTAAAAAACACGTATGCTTATGACCCTGCTTCCAACACTTGGAGCGAAAAAGATACATTGGCAGATAAAGATGCTCGTAGCGGTCGTCGTGGTGCAATTGCTTTTGCTATCGGTGATTTTGGCTATGTAGGTGGCGGTAATGATGGCGCAAATTTCTTGAAAGATTTCTATAAATTTGATCCTTCTGCAGAAAAAGGAAAACAATGGACTAAAGTTGCTGATTTACCTATTGTATTAGCAAATGCTGTTGCATTCACTATCGGTGGAAAAGCTTATGTGGGTACAGGAGAAACAACGATTGCAAATGGAACTTCCTTTACCAATCAATTTTTCAAATATGACCCAGATTTAAATAAATGGGAAGCAATTCCTGATGCTCCATTTGCAGCTAAGAGAAAAGGTGCTTTTGTATTTGTATCAGGTAATGCTGCATATGTTGGTGGTGGAGTTTCCAATGGTGGTTACCCAGCAGATTTTTACAAATTTGATGGCAGCAAATGGACACAATTAGCAGATCTAAACAGAAAAGATGGCACATATAGTTATGATATGACTCGTTCTAATGCTGCTGCTTTCGTTATCGGCAATAGTGGTTTCTTAGCTGGTGGATTAAAAGGGACAGCAACAAGTTCAGTTGTGAAATATAATATCAGCGGCGACTATTGGACAAGTGACAATACAGCCCTTGGTGGTGGTGCTAGACAAGATGCTGTTGGTTACGCAATCGGAACAACTGGTTATGTTGCTACAGGTCTAAATGGTACAACACGTTTTGATGATAACTGGAGCTTCGTTCCTGTTTATTAATAACAAAATATAAATCACTATAAAAAAAGGGATGAAACATATGTTTCATCCCTTTTTTTATAGTGTCTGTTTTTTCTGGAAGTGTCTGTTTTCTATTGGTCAGAAAGAACCATCAGTGGATTTTCATAGCTGTTGGTGCTTGTGAAAGCATGAAGGTTTTAGGACAAGATCTGTCCTTGTTGGTTTCTGTCTGATCGCTTTCGTTATAGAAGCCAAGATGTAAAGTGACCTCTTCGATATAGATTGGTGGCTACTTTTTAATGTTTGATGGATCCATGCGTCAACGTCCTGCGATGAATAGATAGGAGTTTGTGGGTTCTCAGAAGGTCTGTCAATGCATTCGTTTTACTTGACACAAATAGGGTAGATTAATATCCATTATGAAAGAATATAGATACACAGGTTTGATCACAATTATTGAAGTATTGAAGTCGATAATTTGTTCATACAAGAAAAGATCATGTAGCTATTGGATTGTTAAATCCACAGTAAAAAGAAAAGCGATATCCCTGGATATCGCTTTTCTTTACATGTATTTTGCTTAATATGTTACTTTTCTATTGCTTTGATTTCGTACAAGGTATTCCACAACTTTCCGGTTACGAACAAGCGTTTATTGGCCTGATCATAGGCGATTCCATTCAGTTCATTATCGTAAGCTGAAGTATGCTCATAGATTCCGACCAGATTAATCTTGCCCTCTACAGCACCTGTCTCTGGGTTGATAATTGCGAGAACATCCTTCTGATAGACATTTGCGTAGACTTTTCCATCAATATACTCCAATTCATTCAGTTGATCTACGGGGCCATTCTCGTCATATACACCAATTGAGTTCAACTCTTTACCAGTAACGGCATCCAAGAAGAACAATTTATTGGAACCATCCGATTTGATCAAATGCTTGCCATCGTAGGTAATCCCCCAGCCCTCTTTACTATTTTCGTATTTAAATGAGCTTTCTTTTGTAAATGAATTTTTATCAAAGACGTATCCCTCACCTTGCTGCCAGGTAAGCATAAACAATTTATTGCCGACCAATGTCATTCCTTCGGCGAAAGTTTTCTCATCGAATTTGATTTCTTTCAGAACCTTTCCGGTCTTCAGATCTACTTTTCTAAGGTTAGACTCACCATATCGTCCATTTGATTCATACAATACACCATCGGCAAACTGAAGTCCTTGGGTAAATGCTGTGGTATCATGCGGGTATTTGTTGACCACCTGGAATCCATAGTTCTTTGCACTTGCAGGAACCACATAGAACGTGCTGGATACGGAATCGGACTTACCACCGCTGTAGACTGTTGCGGAAATATTGCGTGTACCATAGGCCATACCTTTGGTCTCTACAGTGATCGCTACAGTATCTGTAGAGGAGCCCACATGTTTGTCGTCCACAAAGTAAGCGACAGAATCCATGGTAATTGCGTCAAATTTTAATTTTAGTTGCACTTGACTGCCCTTTAAAACGGCTTGATTTGCACCGGGTGACGCAAATTCCAAAGCAGATTTTTTCGATTTACAGGAAGCAAAAGCAAGTGTTGCAATCGCAATAAAATACGTTATTTTTTTCATCCGTATAAATTATTTATAAGTTTTGGTCTCATCGGTATAAATGAGCTCGTTTCACTCGGTTTGTTTATTCATTCGTCAATTTTCCCTTTAAGGCATTCATGCTGCCTTCGGCGGTTTCAATTGTGATGAAGCTATCAGATTTATTCATCGAGTGTATGTCTTAAGCGGCATTCATGAGCTCGCTTTGCTCGGTTTGAATAAACCATGATCGTTTCATTTTTATAATACAAAAAGTCTGATTCAAAACCAGAAATTTGGTAATCTGATGACTTACACGGCCAAGATATCTCATTTCAAATCGAATAGCTCGAGACTATTCTCAACTATCCCAAAATGCATCTTTTATATAAGTAAGTTCTGCATGTGTGCTATTCGTTACAGCTACGACATCGAATCTCACTTCACCACGATATGCATGTTTTAATATATAGGCTTGCGCTGCCCGAATCAGTCGCCGTTGCTTGCGTACATCCACAAATTCATAAGGCTCACCAAAAGCTGTCGTCGACCGTGTTTTCACCTCTACGAATACCAGGGTATCCCCATCCATGACGATCAAATCTACTTCTAAATTCTTAAATCGCCAATTTCTTAACACAATTTTATACCCCATCTCGACTAGGTATTCCATGGCCAACTGTTCACCCTGTATCCCTATTTCAAGATGTTTCGCCATATTATCCGGATTACTTCACAATCGTATTTCCCAGAAATCCTCCCAAAAGACGCTCTGCTTCTTTGAGTTTCTGATACTTAAAGATAAGCACTTCCAGATTAGCAACATCCTGTTCTTGCTTCATTTCCTCACGAATATGATGCATTTCCGCACCGATCTTTTGCTTTTTTATCCGATAGATAGCCTCTACAACCAATTGTTTGAGATGTTCATACTCCTGAGTCACATAGATCTTGCGTTTATCGTCATTCCAATTTTCACTAAGCGAATATTTCGTTGCCACGCAATTGATCGCCAGTTCGGAAACTGCGGCATCCGCATGGGAATAAAATAATTTTGCATCGGGGATTTCATAATTTTCAGCAGCATCCCGATAAGCCTTCAGAATAAATGCAGCACCCTTATCTTTAAATTCGATATCGCCGATATTACCCAGTAAGACACCTGCAACCGGAATATCGCCATCACCTTCCCAGGTCGCCAGGTAATCGCCGTAGTTGATCAGGATACGGACGATCTCACGTTCCTGCAGGATCTCAGCGGTCAGCTGTGCAGGCTGCTCTGTTGCTTCCATCGCTGGCAGGCCCCCACGCTCATCGTCTGTCATAAAGAAATCAGGTGGTGGACCATCCATTCCAAAAGGCGGCATCCCCGTATTTGCTGGGGTATTTTGGGCCTTGCGAGAGGCATCCTTATCAGCCTTTTTTGCCTTATTCAGCCTTATCTTGTTGAGCTCGGCAAGCAGAATACGCTCCTCAATATCCAATAAACTGCTACATTCCCGAATAAAAACAGAGACTTTAATCTCATCGGGGATCAAAGCAATACTTTCAACCACATCACGTATTACCTCTGCCCTTTTGATGGGATCGTTGTTGGCATCGCGAAGTAAAATATTGGTCTTATAGAAGATAAAATCCTGCTGATGTGATTTCACATACTCCTTAAAGGCTGTGGCTCCGTATGTTTGCACATAAGAATCGGGGTCATTCCCATCCGGGAAAAGCAATACCTTTACATTTAACCCTTCTTCCAGCAACATATCTGTACCACGCAATGAGGCTTTTATACCAGCTTCATCTCCATCATAGAGTATGGTTACATTTTTGGTAAATCTGGAGATCAATTTAATCTGACCTGTGGTCAAGGAAGTTCCCGAAGAAGAAACCACATTCTCAACACCGGCCTGATGTACAGATAGAACATCCGCATAGCCCTCGACGAGATAGCAGTTGTCCTCTTCCATGATTGCCTTTTTGGCAAAGTTCAACCCATAGAGTACATCTGACTTATGATAGATCTCACTTTCGGGTGAGTTTACATATTTGGCGACCTTCTTATCCGTTTTTAGGGTACGTCCACCAAACCCGATAATACGTCCGGTTAAGTTATGGATCGGGAACATGACACGCCCTCTAAAGCGATCATAGAGTGATTTATCGTCACGTTCAATAGCCAGTCCACTTGCAGCCAGGTAATCCCGATGGAAGCCGGCCTCCTGTGCCTTATCCACCAATGCCGTCCACTCTTCGGGTGAATAACCCAGTTCGAATTTCTTGATGATATCTTCACGGTATCCCCGCTCTTTGAAATAGTTGAGTCCGATGACCTGCCCCATTTCACTTTTCCAGAGCTGTTCTACGAAAAATTTACCGGCCCAGGCACTCAAGACATACAGACTTTCTCTTTTATCCTGCGCTGCGAGCTGTGCTGGAGATCGTTCAACCTCTTCAATCTCAATGGAATATTTATCAGCCAGGTAACGAATCGCTTCGGGATAGGAGAACTTTTCCAGTTCCATCACAAATTTGAGGGAGTCCCCTCCGACACCACAGCCAAAACATTTGTAGATACCTTTTGAGACAGAAACGTGGAATGAAGGTGTTTTTTCGTGGTGAAATGGACAGTTTCCGATCAACGAGGTACCACGCTTCTTTAAATCAACGAAGTCACCTACCACCTCCTCTATCCGTGCCGTTTCCAGTACTTTATCAATAACTTCTTGCTTTATCAAAATCGTGCTCCTATTTTTAATGTAAAATTAGTATAAATCTGATAGATTTTAGTCCCGATCCAATTATTTATACAAACCCTTTGCTGTCTAATCAAACTGCTCAAAAAGAGATTTAACCCCAGCTAATCCGCCCACCTCAGTTCTTATACCTTCAAAATGGGCCGGACAAAGGCTTCGATGGAACCGCTATGCTACAATAACGTCCTGTTTTTACACTTCCGAAATGAAATATTGACTTTTATCGACAAAAAACCATTTCGAATTCTTTACATTTGTTGTTCAATTTATAGCTGATTAAGATAATCAAAATGAGCAAAACTATCAAGAAAATATGCTGTATAGGAGCTGGTTACGTGGGTGGGCCAACCATGTCGGTTGTTGCGAAACAATGTCCTCATATTGAGATCACCATTGTTGATATGAATACTGAGCGTATTGCAGCCTGGAATGATGAAAACCTGGAAAACCTTCCTGTTTATGAACCGGGGCTCCAAGAAATCGTTGCTGAAGCGAGGGGACGCAATTTGTTTTTCTCTACCGATATCAACAAGGCTATTGATGAGGCCGATATGATTTTTATCTCGGTCAATACCCCAACCAAGAATTACGGAAAAGGAAAGGGCATGGCTGCGGATTTAAAATATATCGAGCTATGTGCTCGTCAAATCGCTTCAGTCGCCAAAGATGATAAGATTGTTGTCGAAAAATCCACGCTTCCGGTACGTACAGCAGCGGCATTGAAAAGTATCCTTGACAATACTGGTAACGGTGTGAATTTTCATATTTTATCCAATCCTGAATTCCTCGCCGAAGGGACGGCAATACAAGATTTGATCAATCCGGACCGTGTGCTGATTGGCGGTGAGAATAAAGAGGCAATTGCAGCATTAGTGAATATCTATGCGCATTGGGTGGATCAAAGCAAAATCTTGACGACAAATCTGTGGTCTTCTGAGCTTTCTAAATTGACCGCCAACGCTTTTCTGGCGCAACGGGTCTCTTCTATTAACTCGATCTCTGCTCTTTGTGAGAAAACGGGTGCCAATGTCGATGAAGTATCCAAAGCTATTGGTATGGATACACGTATCGGCGCTAAATTTTTAAAAGCATCGGTTGGTTTTGGAGGTTCGTGTTTTCAGAAAGACATCCTTAACCTCGTCTATATCGCACGTAGTTATGGGCTTACGGAAGTCGCTGAATACTGGGATCAGGTTATTTTAATGAATGATTATCAAAAGCAGCGTTTTGCTGACAATATCATCCAGACATTGTACAATACGGTATCAGGAAAAAAGATTGCTTTTTTGGGCTGGGCGTTTAAAAAAGACACCAATGATACCCGTGAATCCGCAGCGATCTACGTTGCCGATTATCTATTAAATGAGCAGGCAGAAATCACGGTGTACGACCCAAAAGTGTCTGCGGAACGTATTTATGCTGACTTGGATTATCTGAACACGCGTTCATCGGAAGAAAATAGGCTCTTGGTCAAAGTTGTCAATACGCCTTATGAAGCCTGTGACAACGCACACGCTGTTGCCATATTAACAGAATGGGATGAATTCAAAAGCTATGACTGGAAGAAGATCAAAGATCAGATGAAGAAACCTGCTTTTGTATTTGATGGGCGGAAACTATTGAACCGGAAACAGCTTGAAGATCTCGATTTTAAATATTATGCGATAGGCGAATAACCGCATCACGAGATAAAGAAGAACCCTCAGTAGCTATCTGTACGTTAATACGGATATCACTGAGGGTTTTGTTTGTGCCTGTTGGCAACGCATAAGGAAAGAGAGATGAAACACAAGCGAAGCAACAGGACTTTTTATCTTAATTGTTTAACATGCCATAAAATTCATTCATGTAATACGACTCTTGTAGCGCATCCCTAAAGTTTTGCCATTGCTCTTCATCAAACGAGAAAACAATATCAGGATAAGGTGTCTTCATAATCAAGCGAAATTCACCATCTGGGAATGAACTGAAGAAAAGTTCGTCACCATTACTCTTAATGATGTTCAGAAAATCGAAAAACTTATTCGGTGTAAATGTCAGTACAAAACTTTGCTGCCAGATATAATATGTTCTGCACTTATGGCAAACACTAATGTGGGTATCTCCGCGTTGACTTAGAATCTTGGTATCACACATACTATCTACATTTATTTAGATTCATTATAAATAATATCCAAATGTAAGCATTGTTTTTAGAATAGCAAGTATGAAAACAAAAAAAGGAGATATATTTTTATATATCTCCTTTTTTTGTTTTACGGTGGATTAATTCAATCCTCTTTTTTTCAATAAATATTTCGGATCTGGGTCTGCACCTCTAAAGGTACGGTACATTTTTGCCGGATCATCTGTGCCTCCTTTTTCGAGGACATTCTTACGGAATGAATCCGCTGTTGCTTTATCGTACAATGATTTCTCTTTGAAGGCTGCAAAAGCATCTGAATCCAATACTTCCGACCAGATATAAGCATAGTATCCAGCTGAATAACCTCCAGCGAAGATATGCTGAAAATAAGTACTTCTATAACGCGGGATAATTGCGTCAATAATACCTATTTTCTTCATGGCTCCTTTTTCAAAGCCTTTGATATCTTTCGAAATTTCCTTGGTTGTCGCATGGTAATCCATATCCAACAATGCTGCTGAAAGGTATTCCACCGTTGCAAAGCCTTGATCAAAAGTACCTGCCTTTTCCATTTTTTGGATCAATGAATCTGGCATGGCCTCTTTGGTTTTAAAATGTTTTGCATAGGTCTTTAATACCTCTGGATCTGCGGCCCAATTTTCCATGATCTGTGAAGGCAGTTCGACAAAGTCACGTGGTACAGAAGTACCGGCCATTGATCTGTATCTGACATTGGAAAGTAGTCCATGTAAAGCATGTCCAAATTCATGAAATAGCGTAGTCGCCTCATCAAATGTCAGCAATGCGGGGTTTTTACCAACAGGTTTTGTAAAATTACATACAATAGAGATTACCGGAGCAACACGTTTACCATCTTTTGTGGATTGATCGCGGTAAGATGTCATCCAAGCGCCGCCACGTTTAGATTCACGTGGAAAGAAGTCTGCATACAAAAGTCCCAGATGTGAACCATCTTTGTCTTTCACTTCGTATACCTCTACTTCTTTATGATAGGTAGGCACATTGTTGAGAGCAACAAATGTCAAACCATATAGTTTATTTGCTACTGCAAAAGCGCCTTCGCGTACTGTTGGTAAGCTCAAATAAGGTTTAATCTCATCTTCGTCCAGTGCAAAGCGTTTTTTGCGGATAATCTCTGTATAATATCTCCAATCATAAGGTGCAGCCGCAAAAGTACCACCCTCGCCTTTAATCGCTTTTGCGATATCCGCCTCTTCGCCTTTCGCTTTCGCCAAAGCCGGTGTCCATAACTTATTCAATAAAGCATATACATTTTCAGGTGTCTTAGCCATGGATTCCTCCAAAACATAGGCCGCATGCGATTTATAGCCCAATAGCTTCGCTTTTTGAAGACGAAGGTTGACGATTTTCTGAATGATTTCTTTGTTATCATTTGTGTTATCGTGGTTCCCGCGCATTTGATATGCTTCCCAGATCTGTTTTCTCAGTTCCCGATTTTTGGCATATTGCAAGAAAGGCATGATCGAAGGATTCTGTAAGGTAAATACCCATTTATCCTTTTTACCTTTGGCAACAGCTTCCTCAGCAGCCGCAGTTTTTAAAGATTCAGGTAGGCCTTCCAATTGACTCGCCGAATCAACCACCAGTTGGTAGGCATTGGTTTCAGCCAATAGATTCTGTCCGAACTGTGTTGTCAATGTCGAAAGTTCGGCATTGATCTTTTTCATTTTTTCTTTATCCGCATCTTTTAGATTTGCGCCAGAACGCACGAAACTCTTATAAGTCTCTTCCAGGAGTTTGTTGTCTTGGGCGTCCAGACCGAGTGTATTACGGCTATTCCAAACTTCCTTGATTTTATCAAATAATTTGGAGTTCATCGAAATTTCATCCGAATGGCTAGACAATATCGGGGCTAGATCTTTTGCGATCGCCTGAATGCTATCATTAGTATTTGCATTATTAAGATTATGAAATACAGTAGATACATTATTTAGTAAGCTGCCAGCATTTTCAAGGGCTACTATCGTATTTTGGAAAGTCGCTTTATCGGAATTATCGACTATAGAGTCAATTTCCAAATTATGCACTTTTATTGCCTCTTCAAAGGCAGGCCTGAAATGTTCGGTTTTGATCTTGTCAAATGGTGGAACATTAAAGGGTGTTTCATAGGCTAACAAAAGAGGATTATCTGTCATCATTTTTTTTTCCTCACAACCAACAATCGCAGTTGCCACTATCATTAAAAATGGCAAAAGTTGTCTTTTCTTCATATCGTCTGATTATTCCTGATTTTTTTCCAAAGATAATAAAATTAGGCAAATACGGGAG
>Ga0213829_1002780_pt1 | contig 11092 bp, 8 predicted proteins | sample MC6MC0896MG_FD_180665 | JGI IMG/M metagenome (GOLD analysis project Ga0213829, IMG submission 180665) | Enriched soil aggregate microbial communities from Iowa State University, Ames, United States - MC6-MC0896-MG | ecosystem: Environmental > Terrestrial > Soil > Unclassified | place: USA: Iowa...
ACTGATCTTCGATATTGTATTGGCATATTGGGCATCCGATATCAACCGTTTCCATTCGGGATCAGCTAAAAATGCTTTCCACCCTTTTTCATGCTCATCCATATTATCACAGGTGAGCAAATAAGTAATACGTGGCAACTTATCGCCCGCGATCACTTCCCCAAAAAACACGGGTTTTAATTTCGCCCGTACAAAAATTGGGAATTCCCCATCATGGAACATTTTGACTTTTCTTTTGACAGCACCTTCGCTATAACCTTCGTAGGTTCTTAATTCAAAGATCCGGGGCTTGCTTTCCGGTACAGTCATCGTAGGCCAGCCTTCGAAAGCCGACATCAGAGAAGAGGTAAATCGGTTATATACCTGTTTGTCAACAGGTAAATTAGTATAGACTTCACTATTTTTAATATAATCGGCATCTGCATGTATTTTTGCGTTTACAGCAGTATAGCTTTCGAAAGACGTATAGGGAATCAGCAAGTAAAGTTTGGCCGGATCAGTTCTCTTCCATTCTTTAAAAACACCTACTGCTTTTATGCCATATTTATTGAGCGCAGGTATCAGTGCGGATTCAAAATATTGTTCCAATTGATTGGCATCTCCTCCAAAGCGAATTTCATATTCACGCCATTCATACAATTCTTTTTTTTGGAGATTCCCTTCCCCCGCCATCGCAGGGCCTACACCTACAGCCATACCGGCAGTCATTGCCAGTGAAGATTGGAGAAATTTTCTACGTTCCATATTTAATTTAAGTTTAATGGTTGAAAGTCATTTAAGTTATATTCTAAAGTTAATTAATTTATTTTTTGTAATATATTTATTTTAAATGGTTTACCTGTGTTTATGTCACTAATATGGATTGTATTTTTTTGTCTTTTACTTCTTTATCGCATTTTGTATATCAAAGAGCTTATTTCTTGTCGATTTTTTTTCCTGCTCCCCCAGTTTATGCTATCTGGAAAATAGTAGTTATAAAATTGATATGTTGATTTGTTTCTTAAAACTGTTCGTATTAATCTCTAGAGGGAACGAGGGTAAAGCGCTTTTTCAGTCTCAAAAATGGTTTTTCAAAAAAATGATAGGACAACATAGACAGCAGTACCGTGGCGATAAAAGCGATCACAAAGCCAAGCGTATTCCGCCATTCTTCTAGCCCCAGAGACTGGCTTAAAGTTGTCAGTTCTGTTGCAAATGTTTTATAGATCAGCCAATAAAAAGAGATATGAAATACATAGAGACCATAGGAAATACGGCCAAGATAGATCATAGGTTTGGGTAAATAGCGTTCGGGCATCCCCAATAAACTGAGAAACAATAATACGCTACCAAGCAATATCAGCATCCAGCCGGCTACAGTTTGTGGCACATTCGAAAGATGGGGGGCATCAGCATGTATTCCACAGGCAATAGAAGCCAGCAACCAACATCCCAAAGTCGCGGCAATCAGCAGAAAACGTGTGATCAGCGACCATTGGGGCATCCAACCTTTGAAATATAACGACAGTAACATGCCAACTGCAAAAAACTGAAACTGCACAAAACTATTGGTCCATGCACTGTTAAACTCCTTGGTCGGGTGTAGGCCATAATATATAAGAAAAATATAGGCCAGCGCGAGGAAAAAATATGCAGCCACTTTTAAGCCCCGACGTCCACCATAGGCCGCCAACAGGGGGATCAAGATATAAAACTGTTCTTCTACGGATATACTCCAGAGTGGATTGAGTGGATAAGCTGGTAACCATCCATGCATACTGATGTATATATTGCCTGCAAATAGACTAAATGAACCCCAGGCAAGCGGTGGCAGCGCAAACGCAGGAAAAAAAAATGGAGTCAACAATACCCAGCCAAAGAAGACCAAAAAATAAAGTGGCCAGATACGCAATATACGTCGGATGTAAAAAGCTTTTGGATGCACCCGACCAGTCTGCTCCTGCTCTCGGGTCAATAATTCCGTAATCAAATATGCACTTAGTAAAAAAAAGACCGGAACACCGAAGTTACCCACCAAATTGATATTATAGAGCCAGTATTGCTTAACAGGGTCAAAGGGAGCAAGATCCATGCGGTGTACAAAAAAGACACAGAGGAAAGCAATAAAGCGTAATACATCTAATTCAGGGCGGTAGTAACGTTGGGCGGTCATCATTTTAAAAGGATTATTGATCAAATTAAAATACGTGATACCAGAAAGTTATAAAAATATTTTACATATAAAGTTCATTTAACGTGTCAAACGACAATTTCAGCTTGATTTCTGTCTCCCCCGATAAAGCCCGTCTGCAATTTCTTCAAGCGGATTTTCTTTCCAAAATTAGATACCCGACGGGAAGTTGAAGGTATTGGCACTTGTACGCTGAAAACTATGATCTGATGCTCGAAAGACCTACAAATCCATTAGTACACGTAGGCTCATAAACGCCATTAACACAACGATCGTCACACCAACCAATGTCAGCAGAATCGGTTGTTTATAGACGCCCACAATACCCGGTTTGTAGGCAGCTATCAACATCACGGTCAACGAGATTGGCAATATAAAACCATTCACTGCACCAGCGATAATCAATAGATGGACAGGCTTACCAACAAAAACAAATATTAGGGTGGAAATCAATATAAAGGCAATGATAATCCAATTTTCATTTTTTGCGATCCGTGCATTGAATGTTTTTATAAATGAAACGGAAGTATAAGCCGAACCGATAATGGAGGTAATCGAAGCTGCGAACATGACCAGACCGAACAGGCGATAACCGAAATTGCCCGCGGCAAGACGGAAAACTGAGGCTGTAGGATTACCATCGTCGATCAACAAACCCTGACTCAGCACACCCAAGGCAGCCAAAAATAGGCAGACCCTGACTAGCGAAGCAACAGATATCCCCATGACAGCGCTTCTATTGACGGTCGGTAAGGCATCAAATCCCTTTACCCCAGCATCAATCAGGCGATGACCACCCGCAAAAGTAATATACCCGCCGACGGTGCCCCCTACCAATGTTATGATCGAAACAAAATCAATCTTTGTAGGGGCAACAGTCCGGATTACCGCCTCGCCCAATGGCGGCGAAGATATCAATGTGATGTAAATAAATGCTAAAATCATGATCGCCCCCATCAGCTGTGTAAAGCGATCCATGGCTTTGCCTATCTGTTTGTTTAAGAAAACAGCGATGGCAATAAATGCCGAGATACAGGCTCCGGTCATGACATTTACACCAAAGAGAGCCTCCAACCCCAGTCCTGCTCCAGCGACATTGCCAATATTGAATGCCAGACCACCGAGGATAATCAGTAGCGAGATAAACCCACCCAATCCCGGCAACAGTTTGTTCGCGATATCCTGTGCCCTCATTTCGGAGACGGCGATCACACGCCAGATATTTAACTGCACGCCGATATCGATCAGAATGGATACCAGAATCACGAATCCAAAGCTGGCGCCCAGCGATTTTGTGAAAACCGTCGTTTGCGTCAGGAAGCCTGGACCGATAGCCGATGTCGCCATCAACAATGCCGCACCAATAAGTGCTGAAGTATTTCTTTGTTTCATCGGATCAGTATATCGTGGTCTTTTAACGTTTGGTTGATTGTCCTGGCAAATTGTACGGCTTCTGCGCCATCGCCATGCAAACAGATGGTATCGGCTTGGATGTCCACTGCAGTACCTTGCAGGGAAGTCACTTTCCCCGTTCTGATCATACGTAGGACCTGTTCCGCTGCCTGCTCAGGATCATGAATAAGCGCATTTTTATCCGATCTTGCTGTCAATGTGCCATCCTGTTGGTAAGTGCGGTCGGCAAAGACCTCGCTATATACATTCAAGCCTTTATTCCGACCCGCTTGAATCAGTTCGCTGCCCGAAAGACCATATAGAATGAGGTTTGGATCGACCGCGTATACCGCCGCTGCGATGGCATCTGCCAATTCAGGTTTGCGCGCCGCCATATTATAGAGGGCTCCATGCGGCTTCACATGGTGTAATGTTGTCTGTTGTACCTTGGCACATGCAGCAAGTGCACCAATCTGATAGACGACCAGTTCGTAAACTTCTCGAGCTGTAGTCTGAACCTCCCTTCTTCCAAAACCTACTAGATCCTGAAAACCGGGATGGGCGCCTATTTTGACATTATATTTCAGGGCCAGCTGAATGGTTTTCATCATTGTCGAAGGATCTCCGGCGTGAAAACCACAAGCAATATTTACAGCGGAAACATAGGGCATTATCGCCTCATCATTGCCCATTGTCCAAGCGCCAAAACTCTCGCCCATATCGCAATTTAAATCTATAGTCAGTTGCTTATTCATATTTCAATGCGATTGCACTTTTCAGTTTAATTAATTGTTGATGACGCTGTTTCAATAAATTTTGGGCCTCATCCAGGTCGACCCGTTCAAAACGGATGTTATCCTCGGGCCCCTTTTGCGCCAGGAGCGGAAGGTCTACAGTAGCAACCTGGCCAATGACGGGATAACCGCCTGTGGTCGGATGGTCAGCCATTAAAATAATTGCGTTGCCATCCGGTGGCACCTGTATGCTACCAAAGGTGACCGCCGTTGATAAAAGTTCCCTTTGTTCTTTGAGCTGTAGCGGTCTGGATTGTAAGCGGTATCCCATCCGATCCGAGTTTTTGCTAATGGTAAACACATCCGCAAAGAAGCTTTTCAGTGAGTCGCTTTCAAACTGATCCCGCTGTGGGCCGTCCATCACCCGGATGACTCCAGTAGAAAGGTCTGGATACAGCGCAGAGTCAATGCTCCAGGAGAATTGGGTTTCTCCACTATGATAGGGATGGTTGAAAGCAATCCGGTCCTGTTCTTTGAGTGACCGACCTTGCCAGCCACCTATTTCTCCCTTGCTATAAGTTGATCTGCTGCCCAGTACTTCGGGGATATCAAGTCCACCCCGAAAACAGATATAAGCCCGGCTGCCTGAATTTGGTCTCCCGAAGGAAAGCAATGAACCAGCCTCAATCAGGACAGGTTTCCACATTGGTAAGGGCTGGCCATCAACCTTGGGCGACAGGTCTGCCCCTGTCACAGCGATAAGCTGTGCCTGTTCGAAATAAATGGTAGGACCAATGATAGTACATTCTATTGCGGCTTCGTTGTCTGCATTTCCCAGGATACTGTTGCCCAGCAGTAAAGCATAGCTATCCATCGCCCCACTAACTGCCATACCGTAGCGCTGTAGACCATAACGTCCCAAGTCCTGTATTGCAGTCAACATGCCCGCCCTGATGATCTTAATACCCATGGGATGCTGCTTTTAGTTGAACAAACTCATCATAAGTTATAGGCACAAAACACACAAGATCCCCCACTTCAAGCAAGGAGGGTTTTTCACGTTTGAGGTCAAACAGTTGCAATGGCGTATGTCCAATGATCTGCCAGCCTCCAGGTGTCGCGATCGGATATACCCCAGTCTGTTGTCCCGCAATCCCTACCGCTCCAGCCTCAATCTTCATACGGGGCACTTCTTTTCGTGGTGTTGCGATCCGGCTGTCCATGCCGCCCAAATAGGGAAATCCAGGAACAAAACCGATCATATATACCCGGTATTCCGGAGCACTATGGATATGGATAACTTCTTCTTCCGTCAACCCACTATATTGGGCTACATAAGCGAGGTCATCCCCATTGTAATAGACGGGGATTTCCTTTTTTACGCCCTTATATTTCGGATCATCCGATAGCTCTTGTACGATTGTTTGAAGCGCAGCTAATAGTTCCTGATAGGTAATCGTTAGCGGATCATAGTATATCGTGATTGTTGTATAGGCCGGAACATACTCAAGAACCCCTGGTTGCGACCAGTTTTCGATGCAGGCCACGACCTTCCGAACCTGTGTATTGACAGCTTCGGAAAGTGTATCCCCAAAAGAAAGGACTATCGCCTGGTCTCCCATGGGATAATGCCGAATGGTATTTGGCAAGGCTATACCTGAAGACTGCTCGTGGGAACTTCCCATAATTTGTATGTTATAATCTATACAAAGATTATAAATACCAGACGATAATCAAACAACAGAATTTAAAAATCAGTTTACAAAAAACTCAAGATTTGCCCCAATCCCTGACTACTTTTTGGCTTTTGCTAAACACTCCTTGGGAAATAGTGAACAGTACTTCCAACAAACTGAACAGTATTCGCGACAAAGTGAACAGTATTCTCAACAAACTGAACACTTGTTTCAAACAACCGAATGGTACTTTGCAGTAACTGTTCACTTGTTTCAACAGACTGATCAGTTTGTTACAACTTGTGATCGGAATGTTGTAAACACCGATCACTTTCCTCAGCAGTCCGAACACTCTTTTGCATATTGTGTTCACTTTCTTCCAAAAAGGCAACAGTAGTTCAGTGGAACTGATCAGTCCCTCCAACATACTGATCACTCCTTTCAATATACTGAACAGTACCCGCCAGGTACTGTTCACTCCTGTGTAAATCTTGTTCACTGACACCAAGAAAGTGATCACTTGTTCAGAAAAAGTGTTCACTTGTAAGCTAGGAGTGACTAGCGAAAGGCAAAAAGTAGTCACCTTTAGGCACCAATTATTCAACATTAACAGGATTACTCCCGATTAACAATCCCCTTTTGGGTAATATATTTCAGAGAAATCCGACCTTTTTTTCAAGATTTGGCAGTATCCCATAAAGTGTGTAAGTCACTAATTGGTTTTCTAAATTCCGTCGACCTTTTTCCATAATTTTTTCCAATAACCGGGTTGGTCAGTGGCCATAACAACTAAACGATCTACTGCATTATTTTATAGGATCGAAAGATATCAGCAGTACATTGGTCTTCTGCTGTTGTTTTGGTCAGTACTAATTCAAAGGTAGGTTCTAACCCGGTGATATAAATTGTTTCTCTATCCTGATTTTTGAAAGAACTTTCCTGCTGCGTGAGTCCGGCAAGTATACTAAGCTTGTACCAGCCACTTTCCAGTTCGAATTGAGGTTTTCCGAACTTATGCTGATGTTCGATCCGCTCTTTCAATTTCTCTGTTGTAAAGTCATTCAATATCCACCAAGTAAATAACATGATCTTACCGTTTGCTACATTCAATATGTATCCATCTTCCCGGATCTGAAGATCATTCCCCTCTTTCAATAGTTCGGGTGTTTCATTATCAGTTAGGAAGATAATGGTATAGGGTAAATTTTCAACCTGTGACAAAGGAATCATGATCCCCTCTTCAACAACTCGGTCGCCTGTTTCTTTTGTTGTAAATTCGGTCGCAAGATCATTAGGTCAACCATTTTTCACTTGGTAATCGTGTAGCAATTCAATATCTCCAAGTAGAAAATATGATAATGTATCATTTAAGACTTCCGTAAATTTTGCTTTCATCTTTAAGTTTTTATCGGATTGAATTTACGTCATAAAATTCTTAGTTTATATCACCTCATCATTTCTTTTTCGAAAACACTAGTTTATAAACTATCTAAACTCATGCAATAGAGCGGATTGAGCAGACTTTCCCATAATCTATTTTAGCTTGCACCTAGTTTCATCCTACAGTTGATCTAGCATAGGCTTATTCAATAGGCTAATATAATTAATAAATAATATTCGCTTTGGCTAATATTATTTATTTTACTTACTTTAGTATGTAATTAATTAACTGAATTTTATGAAAAGAATTTTATGTTTACCACTATTGTGGATCTTTTTGCTACTTTATTCATGTAATAAAAAAGATGACACACTTCTTGAGAAGCCTCAAAATGATGCTTACGTCGAGAAACTTAAAGCGCTAGGTTATGATCTATCTAGAGGTTTTTATGAGAAAGATGGAGGTTTTATAGTTGAAAACGATATATTTTTCTCAAGAGAAGATATTGATTATTTTTCTGCCCAAAAATTAACGGAAATAGTCAAAACATATGACCTAGGCACATATGCATCATTAAATCCAACAAAAGCAGGAGGAGGTAAAAAATCTCAATACCGTACTACAAATACTGTCAGTTTCGCTACCACCAATACTTATTATCGCACAGTTTCGGTTTATTTAGATCCCACATTAAATAGTGTAATTGGAAATGGATTAGACGATGCTATTTCTCGATATAATAATTTAAATATTGCATTGACTTTTGTCAGGACACAAAGTTCCAATGGTGCGTCGATAAGGATTACTCCTGTTTATGATGACTCGGACAACAAGTACCTTATGAGGGCTGGGTTTCCAAAAGGAGGGGTACCACATAACAGTATCTTAGTTAATACCTATTATTACAATATTAATAGCGATAGACTCGATATTGCGAAAACCCTAGCACATGAAATAGGGCATTGTATTGGATTAAGGCACTCAGATTATATGAATAGAGTGTTTAGTTGTCCTCCAAAACCTGGAAGTTCTACTGATGAGGGTAGTGGAACAGAAGGGGCTATACACATACCTGGAACCCCAGTAGATCCCGACGCTAATTCCATTATGCTCGCATGTTCGGGCAATTACGATTTACCTTTTTCTCAATACGATATTTTAGCATTAAGAACAATTTATCCGTTAAGAATTCCTTCATTTTATGTATCCCTTAGTACAATTATTGTTGACGATAGGTCAACAAGTAGTTGGTGTTGTGATTACAACGATTACGATGTTAAATATGTAGCAAAATTCTATAAAGATCAGGCCGGAACTATCCCATATTATACGACCTCTCCTTTTGTTCTGCGAGGCGCACTCTATCATAATAATACGCTTTCTCAGTTATTGAATATCAATATTCCCACAGGAGTTCAATCCTATGATTATGGAGAATACACCAACACCTCGGTATTAGAATGGGGAAGCACGGTGAGTCAAGATGAATATCAAATACTGACATACCCCGACTACAACTTATATTTATTAAGATAAAAATTGAACGAAGCATTATTCATCTATCAATATAATACGAAAGGGCAAGCGATAATCTTGCCCTTTCGTATTATACAAATAAATATGTAAACTATTTTAGCTATTATTTCCGTCTAACGAATCTTCCTATAAATATAACCAACAATAAGTCAGTAATTCATTATTAAAATAAAGCTACTAAGCATGCACTTTCCTTCTATCATTTCCTGCCTTCATTTTGAGTTTCACCTATTATCCTCCTACAGTTTTCCCACAGTTGACCTACTGGAGAAGGTCAACTGTAGGAAAACTGTAGGTCAAAAGAAAGTCAAGGGACGAATAAGGTCAGGAAAAATAGCAAAGAAAGCAGGAAGTTAGTGCGACAAGCATCTTCTGCAAATTATTCATTCTGCTTTCAGAATTTATGAATTGAAAGTGTATTCTAATATAACTATTAATCTATCCAATATTGAGCCCTAAGAAATACTGGGAAGGTTTACTTTGTTCAGCGAAATAAAGTCATCCCAGCCTTTGTGCCGCAGTTTAAGTATATTATCCAAAAAATCGTATAGTTTTTTTTGTTGTTTCATGTAAATAGAGAGCTCCAAGCTAATAGAAATTACTGATCAAAGAGCAAATTGTCCTGGAGCACAGTCCCACAGAAGAAACCATTTCAAAGTGAGTAAATAACAAGAGACAACCTCTGTTGAAGAACTTAAAGAAATTGCTAGATTATTAAGAATATTATTGATGCACAGGTCAAGGATAATTAAAAGACTGTCAGATCAAGTAGTGGCTATTACAGATACAGTCTCTTGCCATTGCACCCCTTGCAGGCAACAACTTCTCTGTTCAACAGAGTCTTAAAATGTGAATACAAAAAATACCTTCAAAAAACAGAAAAAGCGAGGCCATTCCTAGCCTCGCTTTTTCTAAAAAATTTAAATGATCTTAAAACGTATATCTCACGCCTACTTGCATTTGCCAAGTAGTGCTTAACGTACTCACATTTTGGAATGGAGTTGTTGGCAATTGATCATTGATAACATTCATATTAAATTCTGGAATTCCTGTCTCAGGTGTAGAAGCTGTATTTAAAACTGGTTTTCCATCTCTTACTCCCGGAACCATTTTATTACCGTATAGTAATTGAGAGTTATTCAGGCGTTTTTGAATGCCCCAACCTTTACTAAGAAGATTACCAAAATTAATGACATCCAAACTCAATTGTAAGGAATTCTTTCTACCGCCAACATTCGTGAAGATATCTTGTAGAATTTTAACATCCACACGGTTTAACCAAGGTAATAAGAATCCATTTCTTGGCAGGTATTTACCTTGATATTTTTCCAGGTTATTATCTTTCACGAATTTCCCCAATGCCTCCGCTTGCTGAGCTGCAGTGAACAAGACTTTTCCATCTGCATCAACACGATCAACAAAAGTTAATGAGCTAAGATTTTTTGGTAAATAAATTAAGTCAGCATTTTGACCGTCTCTATTAATATCCGAATAATAGGTATAAGAGAATCGACCTTGAGATGCGCCATTATAATAAACACCAACTGTCGTTGCCAAATGATTGGCATATTCTAATCTATAGCTTAAATTAGCTACGATTCTATGCGGAATAGCGAAAGCCGAAGGATGTAAGATTTGGTCGTTAGGCCCATTAACAGTCGCTGATCCCCCCCATGCTGAACTAGCACTTGATCCAGCATTTGCAGATACTTCTTTTGCTGTCGCATAATTATAGAAGAAACTTCCGCTAAATCCTTTATAATTTGGAACACTAATTCCCAAAGTAGCACTTAACGCATGTCCTTTAACATTTGTATTTGTAAGTACGGTAGCATTATTTGCACCTATTTTACTATTATAAGCGCTCGGATTAACACCTTTTGGATAGAACGCGCGGTTGTCACCATAATCCCCCTCATCACCCGAAGCCCCATAATTCAAGAATGTATTTGGTGTTCTTCTATTCGCGCCCAGCTGAAATACAGCATTAATGTCTTTTGTATATAAGAAGTCTCCTGTTAAAACAAATGGCGAGTTTGGTATCTTATAATCCGCACCGAGACTAGTTCTCCAAACCATTGGCATTTTAAAATCACGATCTACTAATGCAAATGATGAAGGAGCACCATCATTAGGGGTCTTGATAAATACCTTTTCTCCACCAGCCGGAACATTATTTACATAATAGTACGGATCTGTGTTA
>Ga0213829_1002785_pt1 | contig 11079 bp, 7 predicted proteins | sample MC6MC0896MG_FD_180665 | JGI IMG/M metagenome (GOLD analysis project Ga0213829, IMG submission 180665) | Enriched soil aggregate microbial communities from Iowa State University, Ames, United States - MC6-MC0896-MG | ecosystem: Environmental > Terrestrial > Soil > Unclassified | place: USA: Iowa...
ACAGCACGTCGGACTTGACCTTGAACTCGGCGATGACGGCGCCGTCCTTCAGGGCCTTGCCGTCGTACGGGCGCAGCTCGATCACATCGCCCATGTTCATCTGCGACACGTCGAGTTCGATCGGCAGCGCGCCGGCGTCTTCCATCGTGTTGTAGAAGATCGGGGCGATCTTCGAACCCAGGCACACGCCGCCGAAGCGCTTGTTCGGAATGAACGGAATATCTTCGCCGGTGAACCACAGCACCGAGTTGGTGGCCGACTTGCGGCTCGAACCGGTACCGACCACGTCACCCACGTAGGCGACCAGGTGGCCCTTGTCCTTCAGCGATTCAATGAACTTGACCGGGCCGCGCTTGCCGTCTTCTTCCGGCTCGATGCCATCACGCTTGTTCTTCAGCATCGCCAGGGCGTGCAGCGGGATGTCCGGGCGGGTGGTGGCATCCGGGGCCGGAGACAGGTCATCGGTGTTGGTTTCGCCGGTCACCTTGAGCACGGTGATGGTCAGGCTCTCGGGCACCTGCGGGCGGCTGGTGAACCACTCCGCATCGGCCCAGCTCTGCAGCACGCCCTGGGCGTTCGCGTTGCCGGCCTTGGCCTTTTCCTGCACATCGTGGAAGGCATCGAACACCAGCAGGGTGTTCTTCAGCGCCTCGGCGGCGATCGCGCCGACGGTGGCGTCGTCCAGCAGCTGCACCAGCGGGGCGACGTTGTAACCACCGAGCATGGTGCCCAGCAGTTCGGTGGCGCGCTCGCGCGTGATCAGCGGATTGACTTCGCTGCCCAGCGCGATCGCGGCCAGGTAAGAGGCCTTGACCTTGGCGGCGTCATCAACGCCGGCCGGCACGCGGTGGGTCAGCAGTTCCAGCAGGAACTCGGCTTCGCCCGCCGGCGGGTTCTTCAGCAGCTCGATGACGTCGGCCGTCTGCTGGGCGCTCAGCGGCAGCGGCGGGATGCCAAGCGCGGCGCGCTCGGCTACGTGGTGGCGGTAGGCTTCCAACATGACAACTCCCGGGTGATTCTTTGAAAGAATGCGGTTTAAAAGTATGGGCTCAGGCGTGCGGCACGATCAGCTTCAGGCCCTTGAAGTAGTCGCGGTAAAACGTGTCGTTCCAGGTGATCAGGCCATCGCACTGCAGGAGTGCATGGGCCCCCACCATGAAGTCGTCTAGGCTGCGTCGGCCTTGGCCACGCTGCCGGTGGCGGCGCTGCATCTCGCCGGCGCGCAGGGCGGATTTCGCCTCCAGCGCGTTGAAATGGACTCCCATTTCCTCCAGGGCCTCAAGCACTTCGGCGCCGCCGCGCAGCGAGGCGCACAGCTCGGCCAGGGTCGCGCCGCAGACCACCACGCGACCGCCGACCAGGCTCTGCCGCAAGCAGGCCTCCACGGCATCGGCCTGCGGGCCATTGCTGAGCAGCTCGATCAGCACCGGTGAATCCACGGCGATCATGGCGGGCTCACTCTTCGTCACGAACAGCCTTCACAGCGGCCTGCGACGACTCGAAGCCGTCCAGTGCGAATTTGCCGCGGGCGCGCGAGATCGCATCGTCCACGCTCTTGCGCAGGATGATGCGGCCGCCTTCCAGCTCCACGGTCAGCTGGGTGCCCTTGGTCAGGCCCAGCGCGTCACGCACTGCCTTGGGCAGGGTGATCTGTCCGCGTTCAGCAACAGTGGCTTCCATGGGTAGGCCCTCTTCGGTATGCACGAATTATACATACCGAAGGCTCCATACCGCCAGTCACGTCCTTGGAACACCACCTGCAGGACAGTATTGAAGGTGGTGCCCGAGTCCCTCCCCTGCCCGTTGCCGCTGCGGTTTTGGGTCTGCCCGCAGATCGGCTCGAACATCACCTGGCTGTATTACTTCGTTTCCAGGGTCCATTGCGGGGACCTTCATCCCCGAGGCGCCAGCTCCGCAGCGTCGATGACCGGGTCGGCCGCCTTCATGCTGCCAAGCGCTTGCCTTGACTGAATAGGCCAGTAGCGCCCCCCGGCCGGACGGCCGATGCGCACATGGACGAAGCGCGCTCGCGCGGCCAACATCAGATCCGCTGGAAAAATGTCCTGCCACGCGCGATTCGAGCCGCGAGCCAGCTATCTCGCATTTCCACAGTGCCCGTCCACGCAAGCCCATCAGGAAGCTGCACCACTTCAAGCAGGCGCATGCAACGCAGTCTCTGGTGGCTGTCGCGGATGCGCAGCCGATCCAGCAGGGTTTCCTGAAGGCCTGCATCAGGCACAACCACGACTACCAACCGATGGCGATCGCTCCGCCACCGCGATCGTTGCCGCAATAGGCTGACCGATCTCGCTATCGACCGTACGCGCTGCAATGCACGCCCAACGTCTTCCCGCACATGATCGGGCATCTCAAACGGCTCGAAGGCACTGTCGGTCCCAAGACTGTCCCATTCCACGGTCTCGGCATGGCCTGCAAGTGCGTCAGAGGCCACGGCATGGCGCAGAGCGGCCAGCGTGGACTCTTCTGCACCTTCCGCATGCAGAAGGCGTAGCCGCAAGCGGCGGCAATGTCGATCCATATCAATGGACTGGCCCACACACTGCTCAAGCAACGCCATCGCGGTGGTACGGTCTCCGGATTCAATGGCACGCTCAATGAGCATTGACCGCGCAACAGCGAGATCCTGATCGCCGGAGGCCAATGCATCGTTCAGGACCTGCCACCAATCCGCATCCGCCAGCTCCCGCTGTAGCCAGCCCAGCCGCTCCAAGGCGCGCGCAGGCAGCACCTCGGTACTCCTGCGACAGAGCAGATGGTCGCGCTCCTGGCGTAATCGCCCGTAATGCGCAAGATGCTGCTCCCAGGCCTCAGCAGCATCGGCAGGCCACCGGCGATCCAATGCCTCAGCCAACATGCTGGACGTCTGCATGGGTACCAGCACAGACAGCGCCGAGCATCCCTTGCCGACCGGATCGATCACCGGCATGTCCCCGCCTGGCAGCATGCGAAGTCGGTCCCCCAACCGCGGATGCGTCTGCAACGGGGCCACACCGCACAACAGGGCCTCGTCGAGCCAATAGCCCCGCTCACTGGCGTCGGGCCAGCGCAAGCCCCCCTGCAGCAGGCCTGCGAAAGGGCTGCCTGCAGGTGCGGCATTCGTGGCCGCAACGGGGAAGAACAAAGGCCACCAGCACGTCGCCAGCGTATGTTTTGCCAAGCCGATCATCACCAGGGTCTGCGCGATCAGCGCCCCGCCGCAGCAATGCGCAGCTACACGGTCAGCACGGTACTCGCAGCTGTGCGCAAGTCGACGCCACCGTCGCTCGGCCGCTGGCCCGAACAGACGGCCGACCCACGCCACCAGAGCCCATATTGATCGTGCGTAACGCTTACCGGCAATCTCCGGCGGCCGGCCCGATGTCAGTGCCAGTAATCTGACCAGCAGCGTGTGCAATACAGCACGCACGCCGCCGACATGTCCAAACTCATGCGCGAGGACTGCTCGCAGCTGCTCGGGTGAGAGCATCGCCATCAACGGAAAGCCCAGTGTCATCCGCAGTACCGGCGCAGCCCCCGGCCCACGGTGACGCTCGATCCTTATCGAGGCGTTGCACTCATCGTGGATCCAGATCTGATCGATGGGTGCCAGCCCCCTCGCTACTGCCATGGCATCCAACGCCGCGAACAGCGAAGGGGCCTCGGCTCTTTGCATGACCGGCCACGGTGCCACGTCGTTGGACGTCGGCCGGTACCCGGCCAGCATACGGGTGACGGCGCACACATGAAGCACCGCAAGCACTGCCATCGGGGCCAGCGCGGCGTCCACCCCCGGCAGGCCGGCAGGCCAGGCCCAGGCCAGTGCCAGCACGATGATCAGCGGAGTTGCCCCGACCACCGCCAACGGCAGCCCCAGCAGCACCACCGCCCCCGTGCCCGCCAGCACCCCACCCGCGGCCTCACGAATCCAACGGACTGACCACGCCATCGATGGCGCGTCAGCCTGCATCGGAATCGGGTGGCGCCTCACCGAACGTCAGCGCATAGGCCCCGGGGTCGGTCTGAAGGCGGTCACGTTCGACTGCGCGGCGCCAACGAAGGCCGCCCAGCCAGTAGCCCTTCATCTGAAGGCGATCCTGCAGGTCCACAAGATCCGGGTCGTCCGGCTCACGCTCGCTGGCGCGCTCAAGCCAGACGCTTGCAAGCCAGCGGTTGCTGGCGACACCGATGCCTGCGAGGAAGGCGTCGGCCAGGAATCTGGACGCCCACGCTTCCAGAGCGACGTCATCCTGCAGCCAGATACGGACCAGCACGGTATGAACTGCCTCAAACTGCTCTTCCGTACTACCTTCCCAGAGCATCCGCACCAGGGTCTGCATTGCGTACGGCCAGGCCCGATCATGCGGCAGCGTGACCTCGTTGACACGTCGATAGCAGCGCAACGCGTCGGAGCGCGCTTCGCGACAGCCATTGCCATAAAAAGTCTTTGCCCGGCTGAGGCCCCAGTTGCACAGGGCAACCGGGTGATCGGCGGCCGCAGCAGCTTGGAGCAGTGCTGCGCTTCGGGCGGCGTCCGGCACGGCACGTCCATGCTTGGAGGGCGGTGCATCGGGCGACAGCTCGCCGGAGTACACCAGCATGGCGCCTGCGTGACCCCGTGCAACGAGGCGCTCGAACAACGCGATTCCGGCGTCTGAATCGATGCCGTCATAAAGGTTGAATGCGTGCTGGCCCACATCCGTGCCGTGAGCCTCGGCCATCCGCAGCGCCATGTCGAATCGATCTTCCCTGCAGCCGGCTTCCACAGGCGCATCGCCGGCAAGGCCGAAAGCATCGCACTGACGGGCGACGTCCAACCACAGCAGCGCACACGCATCGCTGTGCAGGAGTTCTTCAAGCTGCAGGCAGCGGCGCATCAGCTCGGCGCTGTCCTCTATCCCGGCATGAGCAACGCACTGCTCCAGCGTATAGAGACTCCATTCGGCAAAGGCGTACGGTCTCAGTTCGAACATTTCAGCCAGCATCGCGTACACGCGCTGCATGTCGGCCTTGTTCCAGCGGACATGACCGTCCACCTCCGTCCGTGCCTGGTAGGAAAGATGGCGGGTATAGGCCCTCAGCGCGCGTGCACGCGTCACGGGCAGCAGTTCCGAGGCAAGGAGGGCATCAAGGCATTCCCGTACCTGTGCAATGTCTTCCGGATCTTCGCTGTCATCGATCATCCCGATCCAGTCGTTCTCCTTCAGCTCGCGCAGATGATTGCGCTGTGCCTCCGTCAGCCCGCCGCAGATCGGCCCCTCGATGAAACCCTGCATCTGCTCGTGGCTTCCTCCCCAGCGTGGATAAAGGTAGTACAGATAGTCAGTCAGCAGGTCCAGGTCGTCAGGGCTGACCGCCAGTGCCTGTCGCAGCCAGTAGGTCTTGCCGTCCTCGAACTCGTGCGGCAGTCGCGGTGCCAGGCACTTCGGCAGACCGGGAACCTGCTGCAGTGCCCCGCCAAAGGGCACCACATGCGCCAACCCCGCCTGCCAGGTCGGTTGATCATGGCCATCCGCGTCCGGGTAGGCATCCGGCACGTTGCCGGCCTGCTGATCCAGCAGCCACTGCGGCTCACCGAGGTAGCAGGTGAGCCTGAGCAGTCGATGCCATGCCTGTCGCCCGCGCGGGTCACAGGTCAGCGCCTGCAGGAAGCAGGCTACTGCATGGTCTCTGGCCAGGCCGGCACCGATCCACTGACTGCGGCCGACCTGCTTGGCGCACCGCGCTGAACGGATGCGTGCGGCGGTCTCCTCCCACGCAGCGCCCAGCACCAGCCACGCGTGGTAGCTCTGCGGGCACTGGACAGTCCACTTCCGCAACAGTTCCATCATCCGGGCCTCCTCAAGCCACGGCGCGATCAGCTGCTCCATCAGCCACTGCGCCGAGCCCAGCCCCGTCCGCGGCCCCTCGGCGTCGTCACGTTCGGCAAGCAGGGCATCCAGGGCTGTCCCCTGGGTGGCCAGAAGCAGCGTCCGGGCCATGTTGCGGACGCTGACAGCATCAGCGACTTCCGGGCGTTCGTGGGGGGCGATAGGACATTCATGGGGCATCGGCTGGACCTCCCTGGGATCAACCGTTCACTCTGGTTGGCCTCGCCAGCAGCCGCAATGAAGAAAGTTGCAAAATCGGCAGCGGCACAAAGAACCGTGACATCGGCACTACATACAGCCATGTAACCTTGCGTCCTGCGCCAAGGGCGTTCCGGCCCCTCCCCGCTCGGCGATACTGACGGGGATCCGGCGGCCGCGATGCCACCGGCAAACGCAAGCGGGCCCATCACGGTGGGCCACTGCAAGCCATCCGCAAGAGGAGTCATCCCGCATGAGCGATTCGTTCTCCACCCGCAGCCAGCTGGACGTCGGCGGCACCACCTACGACTACTTCAGCCTGCCCAAGCTCGGACAGACGTTCGACATCTCCCACCTGCCCTACTCGATGAAGATCCTGCTGGAGAACCTGCTCCGGCACGAGGATGGCGGCGTGACCGTCGGCAAGGACCACATCCAGGCCGTCGCCCAGTGGGACCCCAAGGCCGAACCGGACATCGAGATCGCGTTCATGCCCGCGCGCGTGGTCCTGCAGGATTTCACCGGCGTGCCGTGCGTGGTCGATCTCGCTGCGATGCGTGATGCCGTGGTCAAGCTCGGCGGACGCCCGGAGCAGATCAACCCGCAGATTCCCTCCGAGCTGGTGATCGATCACTCGGTACAGGTCGATGTGTTCGGCACCCCCGACGCGCTGGACCTCAACGGCAAGATCGAATTCCAGCGCAACCAGGAACGCTACGGCTTCCTGCGCTGGGGCCAGAAGGCCTTCGATAATTTCAAGGTGGTGCCGCCCAACACCGGCATCGTCCACCAGGTCAACCTGGAAAACCTGGCCCGCGTGGTGATGACCGCGCAGAAGGATGGCAAGGCCGTTGCGTACCCGGACACCGTGTTCGGCACCGACAGCCACACCACCATGATCAATGGCATCGGCGTGCTCGGCTGGGGCGTGGGCGGTATCGAAGCGGAAGCGGCGATGCTGGGCCAGCCGTCGTCGATGCTGATCCCGCAGGTGGTCGGCTTCAAGCTGACCGGCCGCATGCCCGAAGGGGCCACCGCCACCGATCTGGTGCTGACCGTCACCCAGATGCTGCGCAAGCACGGCGTGGTCGGCAAGTTCGTGGAGTTCTTCGGCGAAGGCCTGCAGCACCTGCCGCTGGCCGACCGTGCCACGATCGGCAACATGGCCCCGGAGTACGGCGCCACCTGCGGCATCTTCCCGATCGATGAAGAATCACTGACCTACCTGCGCCTGTCCGGCCGCAGCGAGGAGCAGATCGCGCTGGTGGAAGCCTATGCCAAGGCCCAGGGCCTGTGGCATGACGCCAACACCGCGCACGCCAGCTACAGCGCCACGCTGGAACTGGACATGGGCCAGGTCAAGCCGTCGCTGGCCGGCCCGAAGCGCCCGCAGGACCGCGTGCTGCTGGAAGACGTCAAGCAGAACTACCGCGAGAACCTCGTCGGCCTGACCACCAACCGCGACAAGCGCAACGATGATGTCGCCAAGTTCGTCAACGAAGGTGGCGGCGCGGCGGTCGGCAACGAACAGCTGGCCAAGGGATACAGCGATGTCGAACTGGATGGCCAGAAATTCCGCCTGAAGGATGGCGCGGTGGTCATCGCTGCGATCACCTCGTGCACCAACACCTCCAACCCGGCGGTGATGATCGGTGCCGGCCTGCTCGCCCGCAACGCGGCGGCCAAGGGCCTGGACCGCAAGCCGTGGGTCAAGACCTCGCTCGGCCCAGGCTCGCGCGTGGTCACCGATTACCTGGAAAAAGCCGGTGTGCTGACCGAGCTGGAGAAGGTCGGCTTCTACGTGGTCGGCTACGGCTGTACCACCTGCATCGGCAACTCCGGCCCCCTGCCCACCGAAGTCAGTGCCGGCATCGCCGCCGGTGACCTGGTGGTGGCCTCGGTGCTGTCGGGCAACCGCAACTTCGAAGGCCGCGTGCACCCGGAAGTCAAAATGAACTACCTGGCCAGCCCGCCGCTGGTCGTCGCCTATGCCATCGCCGGCACCACCGACATCGACCTGACCACCGAGCCGCTGGGCACGGGTAGCGATGGGCAGCCGGTGTACCTGCGCGATATCTGGCCGAGCAACAAGGAAATCGGCGATGTGATTGCCGCGACCATCGGGCCGGAGATGTTCAAGAAGAACTATGCCGACGTGTTCAAGGGCGATACCCGCTGGAACACCATCAAGTCGCCCGATGGCGATCTGTATGAGTGGGACGGCAGCTCGACCTACATCAAGAACCCGCCCTACTTCGAGGGCATGACCATGGACGTCGGCCACATCGACGACGTGCACGGGGCGCGGGTGATGGGCCTGTTCGGCGATTCGATCACCACCGATCACATCTCCCCGGCCGGCAACATCAAGAAGGATTCCCCGGCGGGCCGCTTCCTGCAGGAGCGCGGCGTGCAGCCGGCCGACTTCAACAGCTACGGCAGCCGCCGCGGCAACGATGACGTCATGGTGCGCGGCACCTTCGCCAATATCCGCATCAAGAACCTGATGTTCGGCGGCGAAGAAGGTGGCAACACCCTGTACTTCCCGAAGGATGGCGGCGAGCCGCAGAAGCTGGCGATCTACGATGCGGCGGTCAAGTACAAGGCCGAGGGCGTTCCGCTGGTCGTCTTCGCCGGCAAGGAATACGGCACCGGCTCCTCGCGTGACTGGGCCGCCAAGGGCACCAACCTGCTGGGCGTCAAGGCGGTCATCGCCGAGAGCTTCGAGCGCATCCACCGCTCCAACCTGGTCGGCATGGGCGTGCTGCCGCTGCAGTTCAAGAACGGCGACAACGCACAGAGCCTGGGCCTGGACGGTTCGGAAGTAATCGACATCACCGGCCTGGAGGATGGCGCCAGCAAGACGGCCACCCTTACCGCGACCAAGGCCGATGGCACGAAGAAGTCCTTCGAGGCCCACGTGATGCTGCTCACGCCGAAGGAAGTGGAGTACTTCAAGCACGGCGGCCTGCTGCAGTACGTGCTGCGTCAGCTGGCCGGAAAGAAGTAAGCGCCTGGCACGGCGCCAATTACGCCCTCTCCGATAGAGGGATTGCACGACAGCAAGGGGGCACACGCCCCCTTGCTGCTGTTTGGCGTTCCCGCCGCCAGTCTTCATTTTCATAAATTTCATAAATCCCATATTTCTCCCAATTCGTACGGATCGGGGCTACACTGGTCGCCATCCGCCACGGAGCCGCCGCCATGCTGCACGCGCTCAAGTTCGACCCAATCACCGAGCTGACCCGCACCACCGCCTCGACGGTGAAGGAGCACTGGCGCAAGGTGATGCAGGACGTCCGCGAACAGCAGGCCGTACTGGTCACCAATCACAACGAGCCGCAGGCCGTCATTCTGTCCGCCCAGCAGTACCAGGCCATGCAAGCCGAGGTCGTGTCGTTGCAGCGGGACCTCGCGTCCCTGCGCGAACAGGCACCGGCCCTGCAGCAGCTCCGTCAGCGCTTCGATGATCGCCTTGCCGTGCTGGACAGCGCCGCGGCCGCCAACAAGGCGCGCGCGCTGCTGCGCAAGCCGGCACGCCTCAAGGGCAAGGTGACCGCAGGCAGCGGTTACTGATGCCTGCACGGCCCTTCCTGTTCGTGCTGGCAGGGGTCAACGGCGCAGGCAAGAGCTCCATTGGTGGCCATCTGCTCCGCCAAGCGGGTCTGGACTGGTTCAATCCCGACGACTGGGCCCGCCAGCTGTGCCGCGAATTCGGCATGAATCAGCGCGAGGCCAATGGCCGGGCGTGGACGGAGGGCTTCAGCCGGCTGCGCTCTGCCATCGCCGAACGCCGCAACCACGCCTTCGAAACCACCTTGGGCGGGCAGTCGATCGCCGCGACCCTGGCCGAGGCCTGCGCCACGCATGACGTACTGGTCTGGTACTGCGGCCTGGCCTCTCCCCAGCAGCACATCGCACGGGTGCGCGCACGCGTTGCGGCCGGTGGCCACCCGATCAGCGATGCGGACATCCACCGCCGCTACCCGTTGGCGCTGCAGAACCTGATCGCCCTGCTGCCAGCGCTGGCACAGCTGCAGGTGTACGACAACAGTGCAGAGGCCGGTCCTGGCCAGTCGGTTGCCGATCCACAGCTTGTGCTGCAGATGGACGGTGGCCGTTTGACCTGGCCTGCGGCCGATGACGCCGCCCAACTGCGGCAGACACCCGACTGGGCCGTGCCGGTGCTGGAAGCTGCACTGCAGTGCCACGACAGCTGCGCTGGCGAGCCGCCGCGATGAGCAGGGATGGACGGATGAGCGAACACATGCGGCTGCAAACGTCATTTATCACCGGCGCCACCCTGCCCCGCGGCCCCGCTGCCGCCGTTGTTCACCGGCCCTTCGCGTTTTCCATTCGGGACGGTATGCTGCCGAGGCATGAAACGACGGATACTCTCCGTCATCGCTTTACATCATCCACGTTTCCTGGAGGGGGAATATGAGTCTGGAACGACCCTGGCTGCAGAGCTATCCCAAAGGCGTACCCGCCGAGATCGACGTCAACGAGTTCCATTCGGTCTCGGCCGTCTTCGACACTTCGGTGGCCAAGTTCCGCGACCGCCCCGCCTACTCCAGTTTCGGCAAGGTCCTGACCTACGGGGAAACGGACGCACTGGTCGAACAGTTCGCCGCCTATCTGCTGGGTGAGCTGCAGCTCAAGAAGGGCGACCGCGTTGCCCTGATGATGCCCAACTGCCTGCAGTACCCGATCGCCACGTTCGGCGTGCTGCGTGCCGGCCTGACCGTGGTCAACGTCAATCCGCTGTACACCGCCCGCGAGCTCAAGCACCAGCTGGTGGATTCCGGCGCGGCCGTGCTGGTGGTCGTGGACAACTTCTGCGACACCGTGCAGCAGGTCATTGCCGACACCCCGATCAAGCAGGTGGTGACCACCGGCCTGGGCGACATGCTCGGCGCCAAGGGCATCGTGGTGAACTTCGTCCTGAAGTACATCAAGAAGATGGTGCCCAACTACAGCCTGCGCGGCGCGATCCGCTTCAACCAGGCGCTCA
>Ga0213829_1002786_pt1 | contig 11077 bp, 9 predicted proteins | sample MC6MC0896MG_FD_180665 | JGI IMG/M metagenome (GOLD analysis project Ga0213829, IMG submission 180665) | Enriched soil aggregate microbial communities from Iowa State University, Ames, United States - MC6-MC0896-MG | ecosystem: Environmental > Terrestrial > Soil > Unclassified | place: USA: Iowa...
ATTTTCTCCTTAATACTCTTTTCTATATCAGATAAGACAACCCAGCTTTCAGAGTTTATGAAGCTTGAGATTACTTGGTGTTGTCTAAAAAATACGCTCTTTTTTATACTATAAAAAATGCTTTGTTTTATTTTATACAGAATACGTATAAATTAAACCATTATTGTATAATATATTTTAAGCAGATTCACTATGATTTACGGTTACATCCGAGTAAGTACAGACAAACAGACAGTAGAAAATCAAAGATTCGAAATAAACGAATTTTGTCAGAAAAATGATGTTCTAATTAGCAAATGGATAGAAGAGACAATCTCCGGATCAAAAAACGTTGATGAGCGAAAATTAGGTCGCTTACTTAAACGCATGAAAAAAGGTGATATTCTTATCTGTTCTGAGCTATCAAGATTAGGGCGAAACTTACTGATGATAATGGGAGTTTTAAACGAATGTATGAATAGGGATATACTCGTTTGGACCATTAAAGATAATTATCGTTTGGGAAGCGATATCAGTTCAAAAGTATTAGCTTTCGCATTTGGTTTATCCGCTGAAATTGAACGTAATTTGATCTCTCAACGAACAAAGGAGGCTTTGGCCCGCAAAAAAGCAGAAGGAGTAGTCTTAGGTAGACCAGTAGGACGTAAAAGTACCAAAATGAAATTAACAGGTCAAGAAAAGAAAATTCAAGATCTTTTAAACAAACACGTTTCATATTCTGCCATTGGAAGAATACTCGGAGTTCATAGACTAACTGTTAGCAATTTTGTAAAAGGAAACCCTGAAATATTAAGCCATCAACTTTTTGTAAAAAGTCAGAACTAAACTTGACAGCACCCAAACTTCAGAAATTCTTTTGTAGGTCGTAGCAATAATTATTTTCAATATTATTGCTACGACTCAATGTATTAAATTAGCTAAGAATAGTGCAAAAATCAAGTAGTCTCACTCAGTAGCTCAAAATTTTAAAACAGAAAATTATTTTGATGTAAACCCGAAATATCATCCCCATAAAAAAATAGCGAAGGTTTGTGTCTTGTCTTATTGCCATCTATATTTGAATTCTCCAAAGAGTGTTAGCGCTGTATTTACGTCAGAGACTAACAAATTGGATTGTGCTAAGTTGATAACATTTGTCTTGAATAAAGCTCTTTGTGATCCGGATTCCACAACTATGCCATCCATCTGTTTATTTAGATCGGGTTTCAATCCTGCATACACATTGATGTGTCCGCCACCAGAATATGTACCTGAGAGTGTCCCAAATTCAGGTATAGCATTTATTGATGGTAAAGTAATAGATATTCCACCATTCTCTCCACTTCCCAGATTACCTGAAATTTTGAAGTTAACATAAACATATCTATCATCACAAGTAACTGCACCCGATGAAGTAAATGTCCCTACCGTTTCCGCAGTTCCAACAAACACTTTAGGCGCGTATAAAAGCCTAGTATCTCCACTCCAGTTAAAGTTTGTTATATTGTTATTAATTCTAGTTTTACCATCTACGATCTGAGCAGATCGATTAAACAAATAATAATTTCCTGATATAGTAGCACTGTTAAAAATATTATTACAAACCTCCAAACCTTCTATATGGGCAGGAGAATAAACTACCCAACCTTCATTTCCGGTTCCTTTGTAATCCAAAAAGTTCGGAAACTCCGAATTGACGATTTTAATATGCTTTCCGAATATTTTAGCATGGACAACAGCATACCTTATATTATTGGCCATCGAGCTAAATTTTAAACCATAAATATGGTTGCATTCCCAGATTGATTTGATTGCTTTTTGGTCTGTAGTAATGGATTTAGTCGGATCATAACCAGATTTCCACGAATTACCCATATCTACTCCATCATATACAGTTGGTACTGTTACAGCGCTATTTCGTATTGCTTCTCTAAAGTCATTGTTGAGTAATTGAGGATTTCGCAAACTACAGTCTGTTGAATCGATAATCCGATCAGGTCCGGTACCATTATTATTAGACAAAAGGATACCATGAATATAATCTTTCTGACTACCAGATCCACTAATGGAAAACAAAATACTTGCTCCGTCAATTCGGCTATTCCTGATTATATACCCTCTCATTCCTGTTCTAAAACTATGGATTCCCCAAGGGTCAATATTGTCCCATACCATATCGTCGCTACATACGATATTCATCAAACGTCCTCCGAGACCTAGCATGCAGTTGTCAAAAATTGCTCCCCGACCATAGATATCCAAAAATCTATTGTAATTGCTTATGGTACAGTTTTTAAAACTAATATCTACATCAGTATGCTTACTCCATTTATAGGCTTTAACCAATAGTTCTTTGCGTTCTACTAATGAGGCGGGGAATAGCTTACTACCATTTATAGTAAGATTCCGGAATGATACAGCCTCTTCCCGATTTTCAATACCAACTTGTGTAGATGAATGATCAAAGAAAAGCATCGTCCCTGACTCTGACTGCCCCGATATTTCCAGACCGAATTGATTCTCCCCATTTACGGATATTCCCGGAATCAATAAGCTGGCTATTAAATATGCTCCATTTGGAATAAATAAACACCTTCCCTGTCCTTTTCTGACATTTTTATATTGATTCAAATAATCCAACGCTTTTTGAAATGAAACTGTATCATCTGCCCCAGTTTGGGTAGATGAATTCCAGTTACCTTTAGCACCAAAATATTTAACGTTTACAAATCCTAGAAAATCGTGATGGAGCTTTATTGTAGAAGCTTCTACGATACTTCCTCCATCGTCGGCATCTGTCGTGGAGAACAAATAATAATTAATAGGATCTGGTGTATCTCCTGATTGGTAATAACCCAAAAGCTGCACTCCTAGATAGGTACCATCCTGTAATTCGGCAATTTCACATGCACATAAGTTGCGCATATCTGCCATAGTGTTTTTAATAAGAAATTGCTTTGCCATAATGTTGTTGTCTTAAATTCTTACACAAACTTAGGCGTCATCGGATGTCTAAATGAGAGAAACTAAGGCTATGTTGTCGGTAGGAATAGTTAACCGAAAAGTCTCCGATTTGTTGTCCCAAAACAGAAAAAGCCACATCTCTCGACGTGGCTTTACAATATTTATATATTTACTTTAGATGGCTATTATTTATACGAATTGATCGATTTGGATACTTTCCAGCTATTCCCCTCACGTACCAAAGTCATAAGGTCAGTCTTAGTAAAATCTTCAAATTTCAACGTTACTTTAGCAACCATATAATCAGCTGACTCTTCGATAACGTCTGTAGTTACTGTACAGTTTAGCTTTTCACCTTTTTGTTTTTTTAAGGATTTAACCACTGCTTCACGGCTATGAGACTGTGCATTTGCCGATTGAATCTTTTGACTGAAATCGGCAGCAAACAATTGCTCCACTCCTGCTGACTCGCCTTCGGTTGTCACCGCAACATAGTGCTCTAAGGCAAAGTCTGCTGTTGAAAGGTTAATGTTTGCTTTCTCTGATTTTGATACTGGTCCTTCAGCTGCCATAGCGAAAGTGGATATTGCGATTAAGGCAGCTGCTGCGAATGTTTTTACTAATGCTTTCATAATGTCTTTATTTTATTGTGTTAGTTATCTTGTTCTTATTTGTTGACTCAAAACTACAATACAATACGCCTATGGCCTATGGGCTTTAGACCAACGGACAGGAAAACTCGGTGAATGGCGGAAATGGAAAGGTAAAATGAGTTGCATTTCAGAATAATTTTACCCATATTCATTTTCCCAACAACCAAATTTGAAGCTGGATGATTGGGACTTCTATACGATATTTTAAATAACAAGCATGTTTGATTTTTTTAAAAAAAATAAGCCTAATATTCAGGAAGAATGGAACGCTAAAGGCGAGCAATACGCCTCTGCAATAAATAAAATGGTGGAATTTGGAGAAAAAAATGGTTGGGAAAACTGGAAAGGAGAAGAACCTCAGGACAAAAGAAACCATCTGGCGAATGAAATCCTTAATCTCCTTAGAACGGCAAATCGAGAGCAAAAAACTGACCCATTCCGGGAAAGCTTTCCGCCCGCTCACGAACCATTCATACCATTTTTGGAAAAACAAGGGCAAAGTATAGAAATGCTTCATTTCATTGACCACCAAAAGATTGTTTTCCTGACCGGCACATCATATCAGAAAAGACAGGCCTATATACTGGACAATGATATAATACTGGAACTAGAAGATAATATCACTGCAATTGGCAAATCCAAACGCAATAATATCTTTGCGATAGCGGTACCAGGGAAAATCTCTACTTATAACGGCTGGGAAGGCACATTGATTGCCGAATTCATGCTGAACGAAACCGCTAAATTTGGTATCACCGAGCTTATCCCATTTAACGATGGTAGAAAAATTCTCCTCGTCACTTCTGAAGGAATCTATCTAATTGACAAAGATGCAGAAAAACTTATCCATCCTCTTAATGAGAGTAATGATGAGGATTGGTCTCCCAATATAGATATGGAAAATGCAACATTGTCTAATGACAACACATTTATTGTTGCAGGTGACCAATGTTATGACCACGCTATTATGGATGCGGAGGGAAATACTTTAGGAAATATTGGCCCACAGTCTTCTTATCCCCATTTCTGTCTTTTTTCTCATGATGATGGCCAACTGATCACCAATTCGTGCCATTTCTATAATGGTATAACAATCGGTATAGATGCTGATAAGCTAAAGGGAGCGAATATTGAACCATACACCGAAAGCGATCAATACAAGGTGATCGATGACAACATGCGGGTATATGTTGGCGTAGCAATTGACGACTATTATATTCTCGGGGATGCTTATGGTTATATAAAAGCCTTTGATAAAAATGGGAAAAAACGCTGGCAACATTTTTTGGGTTCGACAATAAGTGGGATCACTGCTTCAGATGATGGCCTTACATTGTGGGTAGCCTCTTGTAGTGGTATGATTCATAAACTTTTGTTGGGCAAAGGACACCGCGATAAACATACGATAGGTGATGGAAACCATTACGAGGAATTCAGACTGCTGATCTGGAAAGAGGAATCTCAACCCTTGAAATGGTAAAAAGACAATGTCTTAAAAATGACTTATATAACGGAATAAAAACTAAAAAAAAATGGTTACATATCTAGAATTCGGAAATATATTCAATTTACCAGATGTAAAAAATTATGCCCATGGCTGTAACTGTGCGGGAGCAATGGGAAAAGGAATCGCCTTACAATTCAAGGAAAAATATGGACAAATGTATCTGGAATATAAAAATCTTTGTAAAAATGGTGGTTTCAACCTAGGTGACATTTTCGCTTATAACTATGGCGAAGGAACTGTTTTCAATCTTGGCACCCAAAAAAGCTGGAAAACCAAAGCGGAACTCGATGCTATTGAAGAGTCATTTCAAAAGATGCTTTTATATGCGCACCAAAATAAGATTGACAAAATCGCACTACCAAAAATAGGTGCTGGTTTGGGTGGTTTAGTTTGGGATGATGTAAAGGCTATCATTAACAGCGTTGCCAAAAATTACGACGATATTGCTCTTATTGTTGTAGAAAATTATAGAGATATTTAAAAAACAATTGACAATTGTTCGCAAGTAGACAAACAGAAAAAGCCACATCTCACGACGTGGCCTTAAATAAACATATGATTCACTAGTGGTTTGCCTTTCTATGACTGGCAAACCACCAATGATGAGATACTATTTATACGAATTGATTGATTTGGATACTTTCCATTCATTCCCCACACGCTCTAAAGTAACTAAGTCAGTCTTGGTGAAGTTCTCAAATTTCAAAGTTACTTTAGCCACCATATAATCTGCTGACTCTTCGATGATGTCAGTAGTTACTGTGCAGTTTAGCTTTTCACCTTTTTGTTTTTTCAGGGATTTAACCACTGCTTCACGGCTATAAGTTTGTGCATTTGCCGATTGGATCTTTTGATTGAAATCTTCGGCAAATAATTGCTCTACTCCAGCTGACTCACCTTCGGTAGTGACCGCAACATAATGCTCTAAAGCAAAGTCTGCTGTTGAAAGGTTAATGGTTACTTTCTCAGATTTTGATACGGGTTCGTCAGCTGCCATAGCGAAAGTAGATACTGCGATTAAAGCTGCTGCTGCGAATGTTTTTACTAATGCTTTCATAATGTCTTTATTTTATATTGTTAGTTCTGTTGTTCTTATTTGTTGACTCAAAACTACAACACAATACGCCTATGGCCTATGGGCTTTAGACTAACGGACAGGAAAACTCGGTGAATGACGGGAATGGGGAGGTAAAACGAGTTGTATTTCAGAATAATTTTGCTCATATTCATCTTATATATTAAACTACAATGTCAGGCAGCCTAATCTCTAAAACAGTAAAAATACTCTTCTTTATACTGATGATTGCATATACTAACTCAGTTTATAGCCAAAACATCTTACGGTATACGAGAGACAAAGATTTCACAATTGAAACACTTCCAAATGTCCCAGTAGCAAAAATGGAGACGGAAACTTTCTTTTACAATTCGAATGGTGCAGAAAAAATAAAGTCCACCTACATTTTTAACAAGCACAACCGAGTTATATCCGAATCCAGACACAATGAGACTAGAGAACAAACGTTTTTTTTCGAAAACAAATATCTAAACGATACGGTACTCATGGAAAGAAAAATGGAAGTTAAGCATCCGCTTCTCCCTCTAAAAGTAGAAACCATATATTATACCAGAGATAGCAAAGGGAATATAACAAAGCAAATTACCCTAAATAATCTTGGGGAATGTACCTGGCAAATAGACATTGCATACAACGAACAGGGAGATCCTATTCTTTATATGGAAAATGATGGCAAATTTGGTTTTACAAAAGCTGAATATGATTACACAAATGATTTGGTAATAAGCACCGAGTATGATCAACAAGGAACCGCAGTTAAAACAGAAAAAGGATATATCAGCAAAAACGGAAAAATAAGCGATGATAATGTCTATGATACATACGGAAACTTTCTTTCTTCATCTACAGTGTTCTATGAATATAAATATGACAAGTACGGTAATTGGATATCAGCAACACGGTTTCAAAAAAAAGGTAAAGAGAAAAAATCATTGGAAAAGAGAAAAATAACATATTCCAAAATTTAACAAAACTATATCTAGCCGACTATTGTTCTTACAATACAAAACGGCTACAAGCTACCTTTCGAAATAAAGGTTCAACATAAAAATTGGCGTCGTACAGTGAAAATCCAATTGTCTTCAAAAACATTGGATGACGAAACACAAAAGAGGAAACGATAGGAAACATAAAAATTACTGTACAAATAAACGCTAGGAGAAAGGGTCTGATGAGAATCAGGCCCTTTTGACTTAAAATGTACAGGTACTGGATCAAAACGCCGAATCTAAATGGCTATCGCTGTTGATGCCCGAAGGACTTTAGCATAATTCCAGATTTTAGAAGTCGGTAATTTAGATTTGCATTAAAACCGATACATGATGATACCAACTTATCCCTAATCACAATTTTCAATCAATTTTTAGACAGTAATTAGTCACTGGTTATTCAGTCTTCATTGAGTAATCACTGAGCAAGTACTGAACGAATACTGAACAAGCTCTGTTGAAATATCAAATTTGATCCCTCTTTGAATCGAATTTGCTGTACAGTTCAACTTCTCTCCTTTTTGCTTTTTCAAAGATTTAACCACTGCTTCACGCTATGAGATTGTGCATTGGAAGATTGGATCTTTTGGTTGAAGTCAGCAGCGAACAATTGCTCTACACCTGCCGACTCGCCTTCGGTTGTAACCGCAACATAATGCTCAAGGGCAAAGTCTGCTGTAGAAAGGTTAACGTTTGCTTTTACTAATTTTGAACCTGGTCCTTCACCCGCCATAGCGAAAGTGGATACTGCGATTAAAGCTGCTGCTGCGAATGTTTTTACTAGCGTTTTTTATCGAAATTATTTGTTTTTTATTTGATGATAAAGCTATCATGAGTGCCTTTTGAATACACTCATGATGGTTCATAATGTCTTTATTTTATCTTGTTAGTTTTTTATCTAAATAATTTGTTCTTTATTTTTGATGAAGCTATCATGAGCATTTCCATCAATATGCCTACGAGATTTTGCAGGAACGTGGCCGGGCTTTCACCGTTTCAGAGACCGAGCAAATCGAAGCTTTAATTGCTAAAAAAAGGGAAGATGAAAAGATTGTGGACGAAGGATGGGACAAGGGACTTACTGAGAATGTAAATACAATAGAGTTATATACAACAAATACACTTATTTGGATCCTGTCCGTTGTATTCGGAGTCCTTTTTGGTGGAATACTTCAGATACTGAATTTTATAAAAATAAAAAATATAAAAGGCGCTATCATAACAGTTTTTTATAGTATTACCTATATAGGTATTCAATTAGCTCTAATAAATTATATTCGGCAAAATTATCTAAATATAAATCAGGACATATTGTATGTTAACTTTATCCTTTTTGGTATTGGAGCTACAGGCTTATTTTTTATCAGACAACAGCTTTTTCCTAGAGATCTGCAATATAAAGCTAAATCTTTCATCGTACCTATAATTGCATCGATTGCAATTTCGAAAGCGCTGTTCTATTTATTTTAAAAGGATTAATTTAGAAGTTGGTTACCATAACACCTGAAATGATCTGTAAAGCTCTAACAGCTAAGCCTCCTTGCAACAAATTTCAAAAATTATATTAAGCTAACTTCATATAGCATTGCAGTAACGCGATGATAACTAAAATATTAATAACAATAAAAAAGGGCACTGCCAACTTAATTCTAAAGCCATAAAAAAACAATCCAGCTACCCACGGGTTACTGAAAAGATATATCCTAAAAATTTGAAAACCATCAAATTTACCATTTAAAGGAAAAATACCCGTCAAAAATTGACTAAAACACCCTTTAATTTCCTGATGCTCTATTGCGATAAAATTGAACACAAGTAGACAAACGTACGTCAGAATGTATATCCCTAAAACAACCTTTCTATTAATTTCCACCTTTTAAATAATTATTGATTTTAATGTTATAAAACTTAAATTCAGAAGCAAATGCGCTATGGCTGTAAGAATCAGCTACATTACTTTAACCCTAAAATTCTTGAAACCATCTCGTTATGATAATCTCATATTAAAAATTACGGTAAAATAAAGATAAAAAACAAAAACCTCTTAAAGATATTGATTTACTACACAAAGCTATTTAAAATTTTCAAAAATTCATTAGTTAAAACATTGATAAAGAATATTAATCCCTCAACGGCATACTGAAACTTTCAATATTAATTAATAGAGGGATATTGCTATCCCTCTAAAATATGATAAGTTTTATAGACTTCCTCCACCTAAATATTTGTTTGTTTTGATATCATAAAACTTAAAAATAGTATATCCAACTCCTCCATGTACTGGGACATGAACTCGGGTTTCATTGATTCTAACGCCCATTCCGGCTGAGTTTCCATTCATTTTGTCATAGTTATATTTTACGTCTCCAAGCATTTTTGAATAATTTTCAAACTCTTTTCCTGTCGCATATATATGTGTTCCGACTAGAGTCTTAATATTGACAATTTTTTTAAAGGCGGACAATTTTAACTTAAATAAATCTTTGAAAAAGTCCCTTACTCCTACTGCATCTGTAGGAACCGTTCCAATAACCCCAGCCGTTTGTTTTAAATATTCAGCATACTTATCTAATAGATCACGATTCTGCTTTACATACTCGTTAAACTCATTTTGCGTCAATTTTCTACTAGATTGGCTAGAATATGGATCTTGCTGCTCAGAACGTTGCCAGTCAATACTATGCATCGCATGATTTAGTCCCGCTACAAACCCTCCTGTTAAAGCTCCCTGCCAAAAGTTACCATCAGTTAACTCGGCTCCAACGCCACCTGAGAGGGCACCAAAACCTATCATTCCATAGGCACTTTGCGAAAACTGTCCTAGTCCAAGACCATTCATGGCTCTACCCCATCCATAGGCTCCTAAGCTACCGAATAAGCCAGCAGCAGCTGCGCTAAAGAAATTCTGTCCTTGTACCAATCCTAGTACTCCCTGTGAGGCACCATGAGCACCAGCCTGCAATAACGCATTACCAATCGTATTTGCAGCAGCTTTGAAAATCGAACCGATACCAAAGGTGACTGCTCCAGATACTGCTCCAAAAAGTGTTGCCTTAAGTGCACCACCCAAATTCCACATGCCAATATTTCCCGAAACCGCAAGGCCAACTGTATAAGCAGCAAGCCCTACCGCCGCACCGATAAATATTGCCTTGATAAGTGGTATTGCGAGCAAACCAAAGAAAAACTCTCCACTCGGATCATTGTACATCATTGGATTATTTAGCACATACCCGTATTTATTGTAATTCTGGGTATTAAACATATCCTGGATATGCTCGTCGGCGTTCAAAAATCTTCGCAAACGAGGATCGTATAGACGACCGTTCATATGAATAATTCCAACCGTAGCTAAATGCTCGTGTGAAGTATATCCTCGATCCAAAAGCTGCATATTACCATGAGTGAGATTGCCCCAAGCATCGAAATGCCGTTCTTCCAGCAAAGTACCGCCCGCGCCGGTGATGGCCAGAATGCTACCGAGATAATCCTTGTGCAAAAACCTATAAGAACCACTACTCTCCGAATAGTCCTTTAAATATACAATATTGCTCTCATAGGGTGAACTTCCGATATAGATTAAATGTTTTTCCTGCCCTGTGCTATTGTTACGAACTATTTCAAAGCTTCCATCGGCACTGTAATATTTAGTATACTGTCCTTCCCATTGTGAATTTGCGGCATTGTCAATCTCTGCTCCAGCAGCTTTGCCACCATAGCTGACCATTTGTCGCATATCACCTAGACCATACCCAAACCGTACATCGGCCTGTTGGCCACTGATATAAATTGGATCATTGTTTTCATTATACACCGCCTGTTGGATCAAATCACTGCCATAGCTCTGCTTTCCATCAGTACTCAGCTTGACACTTGAAGGGCGGTAGATTTTTGCGGCATTGTCAAA
>Ga0213829_1002787_pt1 | contig 11075 bp, 10 predicted proteins | sample MC6MC0896MG_FD_180665 | JGI IMG/M metagenome (GOLD analysis project Ga0213829, IMG submission 180665) | Enriched soil aggregate microbial communities from Iowa State University, Ames, United States - MC6-MC0896-MG | ecosystem: Environmental > Terrestrial > Soil > Unclassified | place: USA: Iowa...
CGCAAGTGCCGGTGATCAAAGTGGCCACCCGCGACAGCCTGGCGCGCCGCTGGCATGACCTGATGGACGTGAACGCCGGGCGCATCGCGACCGGGCAGGCGTCTATCGAAGACGTGGGTTGGGAGCTGTTTCGCCTGATGCTGGACGTGGCCAGCGGCCGCCAGCAGACCTGTGCGGAAAAGCTCAAGCTGCATAACGCCCTGGCGTTGTTCAACCCGGGGCCGGTGACCTGACGCCCGGGGGTTGCGCCCCATCCCCACGCTAGACCGCATTGCCATCGCATTACACCGATAAGAGGAGACACCGATGGAGCATGCCCCCTTGGCCCAACCCGGCCGCCGCCGGCTGCTGGGCGCCGCATTGGCGCTTGGCCCGGTTGCCCTGGCGCAAGCGCAACCCGCTGGCCCCGGCCCATCATTCAATTTCACGCCGCAACAGCGCTACCCGGACCCGTCCATTCGCATCCTGGACCCGGAGTTTTCCAAATACCGCATCTACAGCAGCAGCGTCGAGCAACTGGCCAGCGGCTTTCGCTGGCTGGAAGGCCCGGTCTGGGTGGGCGACGGGCGCTATCTGCTGGTGTCCGACATTCCCAACGACCGCATCCTGCGCTGGGACGAAACCACGGGCGCGGTCAGTGTCTTTCGGCACCCGGCCAACTTCAGCAATGGCTTGGCGCGCGACCGCCAGGGCCGTTTGCTGGCCTGCGAACACCTGACGCGCCGCGTTACGCGCACCGAGTACGACGGCTCCATCACCGTGCTCGCTGACCGCTACGACGGCAAGCGCTTCAACTCGCCAAACGACATCATCTGCCAACGCAACGGCGCCATCTGGTTCACCGACCCGCCGTTTGGCATCGGCGGCCATTGGGAAGGCGACAAGGCAACGCCCGAACTGCCGCATGGCGTGTACCGCATCGCGCCGTCGGATGGGCGCGTGACGCGCGTGCTGGAAGACCTGGCCGGCCCCAACGGGCTGTGCTTCTCGCCCGACGAAAAAATTCTGTATGTCGTGGAATCGCGCCATCAACCGAACCGCGTGATCTGGGCCTATGACGTGGGCGCCGACGGCGCGCTGTCCGGCAAACGCGTGCATGTGGACGCGCAAGGCCCAGGCGCCATCGACGGCATCAAATGCGATGAAGACGGCAACCTGTGGTGCGGCTGGGGCAGCAACGGCGCGCCCAACGCCAAGTCCGAAGAGCTGGATGGCGTGATGGTGTTCAACCCCGCCGGCAAGCCCATCGGCCACATCCGGCTGCCCGAGCGCTGCGCCAACCTGTGCTTTGGCGGCGCCAAGCGCAACCGGCTTTTCATGGCGAGCAGCCATTCGCTTTATGCCCTGTACGTGGAAACGCGCGGGGCGGTTTGAACCATCAAGAACACATCAGACGGAGTGGAGACAATGAACGTAAGCAAGAGGCAGTTTCTGGGCGGCGCCGCGGCGCTATGCCTGTCGCCGTTGGTACCGGCATGGGCGCAGCAGGCCGCGTCGTCCGCCGGCGGCAACGCCGCCAATTGGCCGACGCGCCCCGTGCGCATCATCGTGCCGTACCCGCCCGGCGGATCGTCGGACATCATCGCGCGCATCCTGGCGCCGCGTTTGTCTGATGCGTTGAAGCAGACCGTCGTCGTCGAGAACAAACCCGGCGCCAATGGCAACCTGGGCGCGGGCATCGTGGTGCAATCGGCAGCGGAAGGCCATACCGTGCTGCTGTGCGATGTGGGCGCGCTGGCGATCAGCCCGTCGGTCTATACCAAGCTGTCGTTCGATCCGTCCAAGGATTTGCGCGCCGTCAGCATGCTGGCGTATTCGCCGCACGTGTTGGCCGTGCATCCCGACGTGCCGGCCAAGACGGTTGAGGAATTGGTGGCGTTGTCGAAAAAGCAGCGGCTGAATTTTGCGGTCACGGCGATTGGCAGCGCGCCGCACCTGGCGGCGGTGGCCGTGCAGCAGGCCACCGGGGCGCAGTGGGAATACGTGCCATACAAGGGCGGTTCGCAGGCGGTGACCGACACCATTGGCGGGCAAACGCAGATCATCATGAATGGCTTGCTGGCCACCTTGCCGCACATCAAGGCCGGCAAGCTGCGGCCCATTGCGATTTCTAAGGGTGAGCGCATGCAGCTCGTGCCCGACATCCCGACGATTTCCGAGCAAGGCGTGAAAGGCTTCGAGTCGGGTACGTGGCAGGGCGTGATGGCGCCGGTGACCACCAGCGACCCGGTGGCTGAACGACTGGCGATGCTGATGGCGGAAATTGTGAATCAGCCCGACGTGAAGGCGCAGTTGAACGAGCAGGGCGCGGAAATCGTTACGCGCAATCCCGCCGAGCTGACGAAATTCTTCAACAGCGAACGCGCGCGCTGGGCCAAGGTGGTGCAAAGCGCGGACATCCGTCTGGATTGATCGGGGGCAGGGCGCGCGCCTTGCGGCACGATGGCGATGGGCGCAAACTCGCAAGACGCAGGCTTGAAACCCTGCCGTCTTGTCACGGAGCTGCCATGAAAGCACTGATTCTTGCCGCATGGCTGGCGCTGGCCGCCGCGCCCGCTTTCGCGCGGGACGGCGTGCCTGGCGTGCCGCAAGCGCCGCCGTCGGCGCGCACCTTGCCTGATGCGTGTTTGGGCACGTCGTGCCCAAAGACCGTGGACCCGAAAAGAAACACGCCTTGCTTGGGGATCTCGTGCCCGGAGTCCGGGTATTCCGCTCCCGGCACCGCAGCCGGCGCAAAGCCCGGCACCAGCACCACCCCCGCGCCGTGGAGCGGCGGCCCGGCCCAGCCGAAGCTGCCGCCGATGCCGTCGCGTTCGGGGCAGCCCATCGGGCCGTTGACACCGGGGCCGGTATTGCCGCGTTAGTTGCGGCTGGTGGTGGGGCTTGCAGTGCGGCTACTAGAGCCGCGTCAGTGCTTGCGCGCCAACGCGGATATGCCAAGATTTTGCACAGCGTTGGTGCATCAGGAACCTGGCTTGAAAAAAATCATGACCGCGCTTGTTGCCTGACAACGTAGCCTGCTATCTTCTGCCCCGTAGCGCGTTCGTCGCACACTCGGACCCCAATCCATGCCTGCCCGTCAACGCCTTTCCCTCGACCCCACGCCTGTGCCCCCGCCGTCCACCGACGCGTTGGGATGCTCGGCCAGCAAGCTGCTTTTGAACCAGCACTTCGAGGGCGGCGGCCTGACTTTCTATCGCAAGAGCACCGATAACGCGCAATTCGGCAACGTTGAGACGCCGGCATCGGACCGGGGTTTTCTGGTGGGAGTGGCCATGCAAGGCGGGCACCGCCGCCGCATCCTGCAAGGCAATCACGCGTCCACACACGACTTCGACACGGGCTCGATCTACATCCGCGATTTCCACGACGACTATCGCGCCGACCTACAAGGCGGGTTTGACTTCGTGTTGATCGAACTGTCGCGCGCGTTCATCGAGCGCGTGAACGACGAGAAGGGCGGCACGCGTATCAGCAGCCTGGCGCCGCGCGCCGGAACGGGCGACCCGGTGCTGGCGCACCTGTCGCAAGTGCTGGGCGGCGTGCTGGAGCAGCCCGCACAAAGCAGCCCCTTGTTCGTGGAGCATCTGGGGCTGGCCATCGGCACGCATTTGCTGGAGCACTACGGCGCAGGCGCCACCACGGGCTGGTCGGACTCGGGCAGCCGGGTGTTGTCGCGCAAGCTTGAGGCGCGGGCGAAAGACATGCTGCTGGCGACGTTGCGCGACGACAGCTCGATTGCCGACATTGCCGAAGCCTGCGGCTTGTCGCGCAGTTATTTCATCAAGGCGTTCCGGCAAACGGTAGGCACCACGCCGCATCGCTGGCTGCTGGAGCAACGCGTGCAAAAGGCCAAGGAGCTGTTGCTATTGCCCGGCCGCTCCATTACCGACACCGCGCTGCTGTGCGGTTTTGCTGACCAAGCGCACATGACGCGGGTCTTCACCAGCCTGGTCGGCGTGTCGCCGGGGGCGTGGCGCCGGGCCAACGTGACCTAGGCGTGATGTAGCGGCCATCGCGGCGGCCCTATTTTGAAGGGACCATACCCGCCGCCATCGCGCTTTCATACAAAGCAGGACGCAACTGCGCAAGACGCAGCCGGCAGCAGCAAGCTACCGTTTGGGGTATCTTGCCGCTTTCCCCGGCTGTTTCGGATTGAGTCCATGAACCGTCTTGCCACTGATTCGGCCTGCCCGCCGGCCGATCTGCCGGCTTTGCACGCCCAGGCGTTCCCGATGCTGACGCCCGCCCTGATTGATCGGGCGGCGTCCCATGGCGAGACCCTCTTGGTGTCTGCCGGCACCGTGCTGCTGAAAAGCGGCGAACGCGAAGCCGCGTTCTATATCGTGCTGGACGGCTACGTTGAAGTCCTGGAATGCGAACCCGGCGGCGCCATGCACAGCCTGCTGATGCATCGCGACGGCGAGTTCACGGGCAGCCTGGACTTGTTTACCGACCGTCCCAATGCCGTGACCGTGCGCGCTGATTCCCCCAGCCGCTTGTTGCGCATCAGCCGAGCGGCGTTGGCCCAACTGTTGCTGACCGAACGCGAATTGGCCGACGTTGTGCTGCGCGCATTCATGCTGCGGCGCATCGGGTATCTGCGCCAACGGCCGTATGGCGGCGCGATCCTGCGGTCGGCCACGCCGGCCGGCGAAGAAGATTCCGTGTTGGACCTGACTGTGATTGGTGGCGGCCCGGCTGGTTTGGCCGCGGCAAGCTATGCCGCGTCCGAAGGCTTGCAGACCTTGCTGGTGGGCGGTTCGCTATGTGGGCCGGACGCGTTGCGCGAGGATGTGCTGCGCGGGTTTCCCGGCACGATCACGGGCTTGTGCGGGGGCGGGCTGTTGCGCCGAGCGGAAGTGCAAAGCCGCCGTTTCGGCTCGCATGTGCTGCCCGGGCGCACCGCCACGGCGTTCGATGACGCCAGCTATCCCTACCGCGTGTGGCTGGATGACGGCCAGGTGATTGAAACCCGCAGCCTCATCGTGGCGACCGGCATGCAAAAAGGCGCAACGCCTCAGATTCCCGGGGACGCCAACACGGCGTGGCTCGACGGTTGCCTGGACGCCGACGACCGCGGCTACATCCACACCGGCCGCGCGGCGGCAGGCTCCATGCAGGCGCGCGCCTATGAAAGCTCGCAGCCGGGTGTGTTTGCGGTGGGGGCCGTGCGGGCGGGGTCAGACAAGCACGTGTTGGCCAGCATCGCCGAGGGCGCGGCCGCGGTGCGTGTCGTGCACCGCTTCCTGGACGCCTCGGCTCACTGAACGCGCAGGGCCGGGCAGGGGGCCGGGCAATGTGCCGTCAGGCCGCCGGCCCCGGCTTGGCCTGACGCGTGTCCAGCGCCAGGAAATGGTGCACCACGGGTTTCTCTGGCCCGATGTGAAAGCGCTGCGCTTCGCCTTGCAGGTCGGCATCGGCTTGCGACACGCGCTGGTGCTGCCGCATATGCTCCGCCCATGATTCCACCAGGAACCATTCCTGTACGCGTTCGGGGTCGCTGGTGTGTTCGGCAATGCCCCAGGCGTAAGCGCCGTCGCGCCGGCGCTCTTCGGCCACCGCCTTCAGCGCTTGCAGGAACGCCGGGCGATCTTGCACGCGGATGCGGTATTCGATCTGCACCATGACTGGGCCGCGGTCATGCTCAACCGGCGCGTCCAGCAAGGGTTCGGGCCAATGGTTGGACGGGTCCAGATTGGCTTCGCCCTGCGGCAGACGCAAGCGGTGCAGCAGCACCCCGGCCACCAGCAGCCCGGCCGCGCCCGCCAGCAAGGTGGCCGGCACGCCGATTTCCTGCGCCAACAAGCCCCAGCCCAAGCTGCCTGCGGCCATCGCGCCGTTGAACACCATCAGGTAGATGGCCAGCCCGCGCCCGCGCACCCAGTTCGGCAGAATGGCTTGCGCGACGCCGTTGAAGGTGGTCAGCGCAACAATCCAGCCCAAGCCCAGCACCAGCAACAGCAATACCGCCGCCCATTGCGGCGGGGCAAAGGACAGCGCCGCCATCACCACGGCTGTAACGGCCGCCGCCGCCAGCACCAGGCCGTCGGTGTTCAAGCGCTGGCGCAGCTTGGGCAGCACGACTGCGCCCAGAATCGCGCCCACACCCACGGCGCCCAGCAGGATGCCGTAAAACCCGGCGGTGCCGCCCAGCATCTTGCGCGCCACCAGCGGCAGCAAGGCCCAGACGGAGCTGGCGAAGATGAAGAACACCGCCGCACGCAGCAGCACGATGTGCAGCTCGCGGCTGGCGCGGGCGTAACGCACGCCGGCGCGGAAGGCGCCAAAGAATTGTTCGGACAGGCCGTCGTCCACCTTCTTGGGGCGCTTCCACCAGAGCAGCGCGCCGATCACGAACACATAGCTCAGCACGTCAGCGCCATACGCCGCCGCCGCGCCAAAGGCCGCCAGCAACAGGCCGCCCACGGCCGGGCCCAAGGCGCGGGCGATGTTGATGCCCAGCGAGTTCAAGCCCACGGCGGTCTTGAGTTCCGCCTTGGGCACGAGCTCAGGCACGATGGCTTGCCAGGTCGGCCCCATCAACGCCGTGCCCACGCCGCCCAGGAAGGTCAGCGCAATCAGATATTCCACGGTCAGCGTATTGGTCTTGGCCATCATCAGCAGCGTGAAGCTGACGCAGGCCAGCAGCACCTGGATGATGATCAGAAAGCGCCGGCGGTCCAGGATGTCGGACAAGACGCCTGCGGGAATGGCCAGCAGGAAGACGGGCAGCGTGGCCGCCGTCTGCATCATGGCGACCGCCGCGGGGTTGTTGGACAGGTCGGTGACGAGCCAGGCGCTGGCCACGTCGCGCATGAAACTGCCGATGTTGCCCAGGATGGTGGCGCCCCACAGCACGGCGAACAGCGTGTGCTTGAGCGGGGCCATGCCGCCTACGGCGGCGGGCGGGGGGGTACTGCGGTCAGCTCCGGCCATGCGGGCGCTCCGTAAAATCATGCCAGGCAACCAGGACCCACGCCCCAGCCAGCCCGATGTGCTCGTAAAAGGCGTTCATATTCATGAAGCGCGTGTCGGCGGGAGATTCCCAGTAGCGGTTCGCCATCAGGGCGGCCGCGGCGGTGAACACCGCCAGCGCCAGCGCGCCCAGCCAGCGCAGCCGGCCCGACAGCACCAACGCGCTGGCGCCGAGTTCCAGCAGAATAACGGCGGCGGCCGCCAGCGCGGCAGGATGCAAGCCGAAATGCGCCATCTCGGCTTGCGCGCCGTCGAAATCCAGCAGCTTGACCAAACCGCCCTGCAAATATGCGCCGCAAAGCGCCAGCAGGGCCAGCCAGCGCACGGCGGGCGATGTCATCACGGCGCGCATCGTCATACCGCCCAGCAGGCGCAGCCCAGCGCGCCCCAGAACCCTTTCAGATCAGAGACGGGCAGTTTGCTGGCCCAGGCGCCCGCGTGCTGGTGGCCGTGGACGTTGCAGTCATTGGCGCAAGCGCACGCGGCAGCGGCTTCGCGCAGCGTGGCTTGCAGCGGCTTGCCTTCGCTGTCGCCCCAGGCGCCGTAGCCGCCGAAGAGCCGCGTCGGCGACCAGTCCGGCATGGCGGGCGGTGGCGCGGCTTCGTCAAAACCGGCGAATTCGCCCGCGCCCCACACCACCTTGCCGCCCACCATCGTCAACAGGCTGGAGGTGTCGGCGATGTCGGATTCGGGGCAGGCGAAGAAGTCGCGGTCTGGCACCACCAGATCCGCCAATTGGCCTTCGGCGATGCGGCCTTTCTTGCCTTGCTCGTTTGAGAACCAGGTGACGTTTTCGGTCCACATGCGCAGCGCCGCGTCGCGGTCCAGGCAGTTGCGTTGCGGCGTCAGGCGCAGGCCGCCGACCGTCTTGCCGGTGATCAGCCACGACAAGGACACCCACGGGTTGTAGGACGCCACGCGGGTGGCATCGGTGCCGGCCGAGACGTTCACGCCTTTTTCCAGCATGCGTTTGACAGGCGGCGTGGCTTCGGCCGCGCCTGCGCCATAGCGTTCAACAAAGTACTCGCCTTGGTACGCCATGCGATGCTGCACGGCCACGCCGCCGCCCAACGCGGCGATGCGGTCAATCGAGCGTTCCGAGATCGTTTCGGCGTGGTCGAAGAACCAGTTCAGGCCTGCCAGCGGCACATCTTTATTGACGCGTTCAAAGACGTCGAGCGCGCGCGAGATGGTTTCGTCATAGGTGGCGTGCAGGCGCCAGGGCCAGCGGTTTTGCGCCAGGATGCGCACGACTTCTTCCAGCTCGCCTTCCATCTCGGGGCCCATTTCGGGGCGCGGCTGGCGGAAGTCTTCGAAGTCAGCTGCCGAGAACACCAGCATTTCACCCGCGCCGTTGTGGCGGAAGTAGTCGGTGCCTTGCTTGTACTGCGACGTGGCCGTCCAGTTCAGGAAGTCTTCTTTTTCCTGTTTGGGCTTTTGCGTGAACAGGTTATAGGCCAGGCGGATCGTCAGCTGGCCCGCGTCGGCCAGTTGCTGGATCACCTGATAGTCCTCGGGGTAATTCTGAAACCCGCCGCCCGCGTCGATGGCGCCGGTGACGCCCAGCCGGTTCAGGTCGCGCATGAAATGGCGCGTGGAATTCAGCTGGTAATCAAACGGCAGCTTGGGGCCTTTGGCCAGCGTGGCGTAAAGAATGGACGCGTTGGGTTTGGCCAGCAGCAGCCCCGTGGGGTTGCCAGCGTTGTCGCGCACGATTTCGCCGCCGGGCGGGGCGGGCGTGGTCTTGTCGTAACCCACCGCGCGCAGCGCCGCGGCGTTCAGCAGTGCGCGGTCATACAGGTGCAGGATGAACACGGGCGTATCAGGCGCCACGGCGTTCAGCTCTTCGATGGTGGGCAGGCGCTTTTCAGCGAACTGGTGTTCGGTGAAGCCGCCCACCACGCGCACCCACTGCGGGGCGGGGGTAATGGCGACCTGGCGGCGCAGCATGGCCATGGCGTCGGCCAGGCTCGTCACGCCGTCCCAGCGCAGTTCCATGTTGTAGTTCAGGCCGCCGCGAATGATGTGCAGGTGGTTGTCGATCAGGCCAGGCAGCACGCCGCGCCCGTTCAGGCTGATCACCTTCGTGGCGGGGCCGGCCAGCGGCAGCACGTCAGCGGACGCGCCCACGCGCGTGAAGCGGCCATCTTTGATGGCGACGGCGTCCGCTGTGGGGCGGGCGGGGTCCAGGGTCGTGAAGCGGCCTTGATGCAGGATCAGGTCGGGGGCGCCGAGGCGCGCGGGGTCCAGAGTGTCAGCCATTGCGCTTGTCTTCACAGAGGTTGGCGGGGGGCGGGGCGGGTGTTTTCGGGCAGCTGGGCAGTTCGCCGAACATGTGCGGCTTGACCTGCTGGTGTATCCACGACGTGCGCGTGGGCTCGTCGGACAACAGGCGTTTGACCAGCGGGGGAATCTGTTCCCCCGCCAGGATGCCAAGCAGGCCTACCAGGGCAATCACCGGAGGCGCGGGTGAGCGCACGTTGAACAGCGCGTAAATGACCCCGACCAGCAGGCCGAGCCCCAGTGAAACCAGGTAGACCTTCATCAGCGTGCTCCGATCAGCCTTCGTGGGCGTTGAACATGGACTTGGCGTAGAGGATGCCCAGGCCATAAGCACCGCCGAACTTCTTGGCGATGCCCGTCGTCATGTCATACGTATCGGTACGCGCCCAGTCACGCTGCATTTCCAGCAGGTATTGCAATGCCGTGATCGGCTGGCCGCCTGCTTGCACGATACGCTCGATGGCGCGGTTGTGCGCTTCGGCCGACACGTCGCCGCAGGCGTCGGTAATGACATAGACCTCGAAACCCTGGTCCAGCGCCGACAAGGCCGGGCCCACGATGCAGACGCTGGTCCACAGGCCGGCCAGCACGATGCGCTTTTTACCGATTTCGTTGACCTGCTTGATGACGGCGGCGTCTTCCCAGGTGTTCATGGACGTGCGGTCCAGCAGCGCCTGGCCGGGGAAGGGGGCGACGACTTCGTCGAACATCGGACCCGAGAAGCTCTTTTCAGCAACGGTCGTCAGAATGGTGGACGCACCGAAACCGGCGGCGGCGGAGGCGACCAGCGCGGCGTTGTTGCGCAGCGTGACGGCGTCGATGGAGTGGGTGGCGAACGCCATCTGCGACTGGAAGTCGATCATGATGAGCGTGTGGTCTTTGGGCGAAAGCAGCTTGGCGCCGGGCGTGGCGGTGGCGGTGATGGGCATCAGTAACTCCTGTGGTGCCGGGGTGAGGAAACACCGGCAATGTGCCTGCGCGCCCGCGCGGCGTATTGAACATTTGTCCGCCTCTTTGAAGATTGTGACTGCGCACGCCCGCGCAACATTTATTTCGCGTCTTTCATTTTCCTTTCAGGGTTCGCGCGCACGTGGTACGGCAGCGTTGAGGTTTTCTGAAGTGCGAATTACATGTAATTACGCGTCGACATGCCCCTGTTTCCTGGCGATCGGAAAGGACCCTTGCGCACCATACTTGTCCGCTGGCGGGCCTGTGCCGGGAGCGGGCCTGCATTCTTGCAAGGGGGCACCATGAATGCGTTGAGTTTGAAGGCCAAGCTGCGGCTGGCCATGCTGTTGATGTGGATCGGTTTGTTGGCGCTGGGCGGATGGTCGGCCTTGAACGCGCGGGACATCATGATGAAAGAGCGCCGTGACGGGCTCGAGCGCATTGTCGAAGTGGCGCAGAGCGTGGTGGCGTCTTATGCGAAGACGGTGTCCGAAGGCAAGCTGAGCGCGGAAGACGGTAAGCGTCAGGCGCTGGACCAGTTGCGCCAGCTGCGCTTTGACAATGACAACTTTGTGTTCGTGGTGGACACGCAGCCGGTGCTGCTGATGCATCCGTTTGGCGCATCGATCGTGGGCAAGAACGTGGGCGACCGCAAGGACACCCAAGGCCATGCGTACTACAAGACCATGGCGGACCTGGCGCGCGCCAAGGGCCGTGGCTTTGTCGAATACGAAGCGTCCAAGTCCGGCAACGCCGATGACCGTGCGCCCAAAATCAGCTTTATTTCGTACTACCAGCCGTGGGATTGGGTGGTGGTGTCCGGCGTGCTGGTAGACGATATCCAGACCGCGTTCTACAACAACCTG
>Ga0213829_1002790_pt1 | contig 11065 bp, 5 predicted proteins | sample MC6MC0896MG_FD_180665 | JGI IMG/M metagenome (GOLD analysis project Ga0213829, IMG submission 180665) | Enriched soil aggregate microbial communities from Iowa State University, Ames, United States - MC6-MC0896-MG | ecosystem: Environmental > Terrestrial > Soil > Unclassified | place: USA: Iowa...
TTTCGGCGGCCCGGTGCTTCTTTCGGTGGAGGAGGGCACCGACAGCGCGGACGGTCTCTTCGATGCCGTGGACCAGCTCCGGATGTCCGGCCTGGAGGTCGCGGCCGTGGTCCTGACCAAGGCGCCCCGGCGGTTCGGCTGGTTCCGCGCCCGCCGCAAGGACGGTGCGCCCCGGCGGGCGGCGCTGACCGCGGTGAAGTCCGTCACGGCGCCCTCCGCCGGAGAGGACGCGTCGCCGGAGTCCGCCCAGGAGTCCGCCCCGTCCGCCAAGGTCCGGCTGGCCGGACGCGCACCGGCACGGTCACGGTCATGAGCGCCCCATCCGTCCCGGGCCGCGGGGGTCAAGCCGGGACGCCGAGCGTGGGCCGCACGGCCGTGCGGCCCGGAGGCTCCGGCGCCTCCGGCGGAGTGTCCAGGGCACCCCGGGACCTGGGCCGTGACAGGACCGTGCTCGGCCCCGTCGCCGCCACGGCGGTGGTGGCGATGGTGTGGCTGCTGCTGGAGCTCAGCGTGCAGCCGTGGTCCCGGTCGGATTCCCTCGGCGGGACGGACAGCAGCAGCCTGCTCAAGGGTCTGGTCCTGCTGGCCTGCCTGCTCGGACTGGTGGTGTTCACCCCGCCGCGGACGCATCTGGTGATTCCGCCGGTCTTCAGGATCTACCTCCTGTTCACCGTGACGGTGATCCTGAGTTCCCTGCTGCTGCCGTCGAGCCTGACGATCATGATCCGCGCGGGCCGGTTCATGGCCGGGATCGCCGTGCTGGCGCTGCTGTTCCCCCTGATCAAGGACCGGGCCTACACCTTCGTGCGGATCATGTTCGGAGTCCACGTGGTGCTGGGGCTGAGCGTGGTCGCCGGGCTGCTGTTCCTGCCGTCGCAGGCGTGGCTGGATGGGCGGAACTTCGCCCAGGGCGGCCGGCTGATGGGGGCTGTCATGCCGATGATGCCACCTCGCGTGGGGGAGATCGGCGCGGTGGTGCTGGGCCTGGGCATCCTGCTCTGGGCCCTGCGGCTGCTGCCCCTGCCGTTCGCGCTCGCCGCCGTCGCGCTGGGGGCCGCCCTGATCATGCTCAGCCGCACCCGCACGGCGCCTCTGGCGGCTCTCACCGGCCTCCTGCTGGCGGCACTCGCCCTGCGCAGGCACCCGGGCACCCGGCGGATCCTGGGGGTCTTCCTGGCCGCGTGTGTGGCGGCGGCGCCCTTCCTGGGCACCATCTCGACCTGGGCCCTCCGCGGCCAGGACACCAGCCAGCTGGAGCGCCTGAGCGGGCGCACGCTGGTCTGGGATTTCATCCTCTCGCAGCCCATGACGGACCTCACCCGATGGTTCGGCCACGGCCTGGGGGAGAAGCGGATCCTCCTGCGCCGCGGCGAAGGGGACATCAATTACATGGCCATCGACAACAGCTGGCTGGACTCCTATTGGGAATCCGGTGTGGTGGGCCTGGTGCTCATCGTGGCGGCGGCACTCGCCGCCCTCCTCTACGCGCTCCGGACCCCGGAGCCTGGTGCCCGCGCCGTCGCCGCCTTTCTGTGCGGTTACGTCCTGGTGGCATCCATCAACGAGAGCGGACTGTGTGACCTGTCATCCATGACGCTCCTGCTCCTGGCCTCCGCGCAGCTCTCGCTGTGCGGGAGGTCCCACACCAAGGGCCTCCCGGCCGGTGACGTGTCCCGGGGTCCCAGGTTCAGCATCCTCTCGGGGAGAAAGTGATCCATCATGAAAAGCATCCTCAGGCGTCTGGCCGTGGGAATCGCTGCGGTGGCCGTGGTCCTGGGCATGACCGCCGCCCCCGCGTGGGCCAAGCAGACCACCCTGTCCGCTCTGTCGACACCGACCTGGCAGACCAATGCCACGGTCCGCGCCCTCGTCTACGCGGGCGGCAAGGTCTTCGTGGGTGGTGAGTTCACCACCGTCCGTCCGCCCGGCGCGGCCGCCGGGGTCTCCGAGACCTCGCGGACCTACCTGGCGGTCTTCGACGCCACCACCGGAAATCTGCTCAGCAGCGCGCCGCAGCCCAACGGCAAGGTGTGGTCCCTGACCGCCTCCGCGGACGGGTCCACCGTGTACGTGGGCGGTGACTTCACCCAGATCTACGGCGCCGCCCGTGGCCGCATCGCGGCCATCGACACCGCGAGTCTGACGCTGCGCTCCGCCTTCAAGCCTTATGTGGCGTATCGCGTCAGCACGATCGACGTCGCCGGCCCCACCATCTACCTCGGCGGCAGCTTCACCCAGGTGGCCGGCGTCGACCGTCCGCGGGCCGCGGCCGTCCAGGCCAGCGACGGCGCGCTCCTGCCCTGGAATCCCGCGCCCGATGCGGATGTCAACTCGGTGAAGGCCTCCCCGGACGGCAGCAAGGTCTACCTCGGCGGCAAATTCGCCTACGTGGGATCCGTGCACCGCGAGAGCGTCGCCCTGGTCGACGCCCAGCAGGGCGCGCTGCTGCCGTTCCCGGCCGCCTCGACCCTGCCCGATCGCACCGGCTCCTGCTGGACCAAGGTGGAGGACATCATCACCCACGGTGACAACGTCTACTTCGCCAACGCCGGCGACGGCGGCGGCTGCTTCGACGGCACCTGGTCGGCGTCCCTCAGCACGGGACAGCTGAACTGGAAGAACACGTGCCTCGGCGCCACGGAGGCCATCGTCTTCGTGGGCGAGTGGCTCTACAAGGGGTCCCACGCCCACGATTGCAGCTCCGTGGGCGGCTTCCCCCAGGGCCCGAACCGGTTCCTCCTGGCGGAGAAGCCGGACACCGGCGACGTTCAGGGCTGGTACCCGCAGACCAACGCCGGGCCCAGCACCTACGTCGGCCCCTGGGACATGGCCACGGATGGCCAGCACCTCTGGGTGGGCGGCGACTTCACCACCGTGAACGGTGTGGGCCAGCAGGGTCTGACGATGTTCGGCTCGGACAGCGACGCGCCGCCCAAGAAGCCCGCCACCCCGTCGGCGGCCAGCCTCCGTGCCGGCCAGGTGGACGTCCGCGTCACCGCGACATTGGACAACGACGACGAATACCTCAGCTACAAGGTCTTCCGCAACGGCTCCAGCACTCCGCTGGACGTCCGCACCGTCCGCTCCCGGTTCTGGGACATCCCCAGCTACCGGATCACGGACTCGGGCCTGACGCCCGGCAGCCAGGTGGCGTACCGGGTGGAGGTCACGGACGGGACGAATGTGGTCACGTCGTACTGGACCCCCTACATCACGGTGGCCAGCCAGAACGCAGGCTACTCGGAGAATGTCGTGGCCGACGGGGCCCAGTACTTCTGGCCCACGGATGAGAACAGCGGCACCTCCGCCCATGACGCGATCGCCGGCAACACCCTCACGGGCAACAACCGGACCCAGCTCGGCTCGACGGGCCCCAACGCCACGTCCAAGTCGGTCAACATCCAGAACTCCAATGCGAGCCTGAACAGCTCGGTGCAGCTCACCGGGCCGAACACCTTCTCCGTGGAGGCCTGGATCAACACCTCCAGCCTCTTCGGCGGCAAGGTGGTCGGATTCGGCAGTTCCTCCAGTGGGAGCAGCAGCCAGTACGACCGCCACCTCTACGTGGACAGCGGCGGACGGCCGGTCTTCGGCGTCTATCCGGGCTACGTGGTCACCGTCCGCGGCGGCAGCGCCGTCAACGACGGCAAGTGGCATCACCTGGTCGGCACGCTGGGTGGCGGCAACGCGACCCTCTACGTCGACGGCGTCAGCCAGGGATCGTCCCCGGCCGCAGGCGCCGAGGGCTACACCGGGTACTGGCGCGTGGGGGCGAACAACCTCAACGGCTGGCCCAACCAGCCCGCGAACCAGGGCATCGTGGGACGCGTGTCCCAGGTGGCGGTCTACTCCTCGGCCCTGGACGCATCCCAGGTGGCCTGGCACAACTCGCTGGGCCGCGGCAATCAGGCGCCCGTGGCGGCCTTCACCCCGTCCTGCACGCTGATGGCCTGCTCGTTCAACGCCTCGGCGTCGAACGATCCGGACGGCACCATCACCTCCTACGCCTGGGACTTCGGAGACGGAGCCACCGGCACCGGGGTGAACACCAGCCACAACTACGCCTCTGCGGGCACCTGGAACGTGCGGCTGACCGTGACGGACAATCTGGGGGCCACCACGGTGACCAGCCAGACGGTGACCACCACGGCGCCGAACCAGCCGCCGGTGGCCGCCGCGGCGTCGTCGTGCACCTATCTGGTCTGCGACTTCGACGCGTCGGGTTCGAGCGACCCGGACGGCGCCATCGCCTCCTACGCCTGGACCTTCGGGGACGGGACCACGGGCACCGGCGCCAAGCCGCAGCACAGCTACGCGGCAGCCGGGACGTACACGGCCACGGTGACGGTCACGGACGACGACGGCGCTCAGAACAGTGCCGGGACCACCGTCACCGTGGCGCCGCAGCCGGCCAACCAGCCGCCGGTGGCCAGTGCCACCTCGTCCTGCACGCAGCTCGCCTGCACGTTCGACGCCTCGGGATCGAGTGACCCGGACGGCACCATCGCCTCCTACGCCTGGACCTTCGGGGACGGCGCCACGGGCACCGGGGCCACGCCGAGCCACAGCTACACGGCTCCCGGGGTCTACACCGCCACGGTCACCGTGACGGACAACCGTGGCGGCACCGCCAGTGCCGGCACGCAGGTGGACCTGAGCAATGCCGTCCCGGCCGGCACGGTCCTGGCGAAGGACACCTTCGCACGGACCGTCACCAACGGCTGGGGCACGGCGGACAAGGGCGGCGCGTGGACGGTGAGCGGCACGGCCAGCCGGTACGCGGTGAGCAGCGGGCAGGGCACGCTGACCATGCTGACCGCAGGCAACCAGACCGCCGTGGTCCTGAACTCCTTCTCCGCACAGGACACGGAGCTCAGCCTGGGCCTGTCTCTGGACAAGCCGGCCACCGGCGGCGGGGTCTACGTGAGCGTGGATTCCCGCACCGTCTCAGGTCAGGGCGCGTACCGGGCCAAGGTCCGGTACATCTCGGCAGGCAGGGTGTACCTCTCGCTGATCCGGGTGGACGGCGCCGGGGCGGAAACCGTCCTGGTCCCCGAGACCCAGGTCCTGGCGACCACCCCGGCCGCGGGCAACACCCTTCAGGTGAAATTCCTGGTCTCCGGATCCGGCACCACGGCACTCAAGGCGAAGGCCTGGGACAGCAGCGGCACCGAACCCGGCGCTTGGCAGTTGAGCACCACGGACAGCACGGCCGGTCTGCAGGCCGCGGGTTCGCCCGCACTGCGGACCACGCTGTCCGGCTCCTCCACCAATGCACCAGTCCAGGCGCGGGTGACGGACTACCTAGTCACCACCCCGCGCTGATCTCCGAATCGCGAAGGAGCACGATCATGAGTACACCAGCAGGGCAGGGGTTGCCACGCGTACTCATCAGCGCCTACGCCTGTGGCCCCGGGCTCGGTTCCGAGCCCGGGGCGGGCTGGGCGGCGGTCCAGGCCGCCGCCCGGCATGCCAGGGTCTGGGTGATGACGCGGGAACGGTTCGCGCCCGCGATCGCCCGGGCCCTGGCGGCCGACAGCTTCCTGGCCTCCCGGGTCAGGCCGGTCTACGTCGACCTCCCGGACCGTTACCTGAGGGCCAAGCGCCGGCACCGTGACGTCTACTGGTACTACCCCTTGTGGCAGCGGGAAGCGGCGCGGGTCGCCCGGCGGCTGCACCGGGAACACCACTTCACGGTGCTGCATCACGCCACCTTCGCGGTGGACTGGCTGCCCTGCGGCCTGGCCTCCCTGGCCCGTGAGGTCCCCTTGGTCTGGGGGCCGGTGGGCGGAGCGAGCTACGTGCCGCCGGGGCTGTGGCGCTGGCTCGGAGCCCGGGGCACGGTCCACGAACTCCTGCGGAGCGCCGCCACCCGCACCGTCCGGCGGCTCACCACGGGCCCGACGGCGGCCCGCGCCGCGGTCACGGTGGCGCTCAACGCGGACACGGCCAGGCGCTTCCGCCGGGCCGGGGAGGTGCTGATCGCGCCGAACGCGGTGCTGGAGGCCGCGGTCCCAGCTGGTCCGGCCGCCGAGGCCCTCGCACTGACTCCCGGACTCCGGACCCCTGCTCACAGGGCGGCGCCGGACGACGACGGCGCGGCACCGGTCCGCGGCCGCGGCGGTTCCACGGGCGGCGCTGAGCTGCACGCCCTCTTCGTCGGGCGCCTCGTCGCCTGGAAGGGGGTCCGTCTGGCCCTGGCCGCCGTCGCGGAGAATCCGCAGTGGTCCCTGACCTTCGTGGGTGACGGGCCGGAACGGGAGTGGCTCGGGGCCATGGCGCGCCGTCGCGGCGTGGAGGACCGGGTGCATTTCCTGGGTCAGGTGGAGCGTTCCGAGGTCCTGAGCCTCATGGACCGGGCGGACGCCCTCCTCTTCCCGTCCATGCACGATTCCTGCGGGTGGGTGGTGGGCGAGGCCCTGAGCCACGGGCTCCCCGTGGTGTGCCTCGACCTGGGTGGTCCGCCGGCGTTCCTGGCCGAGCGGTCGCAGGCGGTCCCGGTGAGCGGGGCCGTGGTCGCGGATCTCTGTCAGCGTCTGGACACCCTCCGGCGGGACATCCTGCGCCGGAACGCCGGCTTCCGAGACACCGAGGGCGCCGTTACTGCTGTGTGGCGCATGCCGGATCCGGATTCCTGGACCCAGGAGGCCTTCACCGAGAGGGTCGGGGAGTGGTACCGCCGGGCGCTCGCCGAAGGACCGGCTCCCGCCCGCGTGGCACGCCCGGGGGCGGTGGCCGGCCATGTCACCCCGTGAGGACGCGGCGTTCGGACGCCGGCGCTTCCTGCAGCTCTCGGCGCTCGGCCTCACGGGCTTCCTGAGCGCATGCTCGGCGGGAGCCGTCGGGCCCACCCCGGTGGCCCCGACACCGACCCGGACCACCAGCACGCTGGACGAACTCCTGGGGCAGGAGGTGTTCGCGATCGCGCACCGAGGTTCGGGGGACACCTGGCCGGAGCACACGCTGCGGGCCTACACCGAGGCGGTCGCCGCGGGAGCCATGGCGGTGGAGGTCTCCGTGCACATGACCCGGGATGGGGTGCTCGTGTGCCACCATGACACCAATCTGTCCCGCATGACCGGCGTGGACCGGGACATCAAGGACGTGACGTTCGAGGAGCTCGCGGCCATCCGCAACGACGCCCGGGCGTGGCTGGGTCCGGCGACGCCCCTGGAGCCCATCCCGGCGTTCCGCGACGTCCTGGACGCCCTGGCGCACCGGACGGTGCTCTTCATCGAGGACAAGTCCGGGGAGCACGCCAAGGAGGTCCTGGACCTCATGGATTTCTACCCGGGGTCCACCTCACACATGGTGTGGAAGCAGACGGCCGCCTCGGGGTCCTACAAGGAGGCCCGGCGGCGCGGCTACACGCTGTGGGGATACTTCATGGACAACGCGGACCGTCAGTTCGACCGCTATCAGGACCGTTTCGACCTCCTGGGCATCTACCACGGCGCCTCCGACCAGGCCATGCGGGAGCTGGTGGCCTACGGCAAGCCGGTCATCTGCTGGGAGATCCACACGCGGGCCATGCGCACACGGGTCCTGGACCTCGGGGTGAGGGGCCTGATGTGCTCCAACTACCCCTATGTCACCGCGACCGGCGCGCTCGCCGTGAAGGACGACTTCGGCATGGGAAAGCGAGCCACGGGCGATCTGCCGTGGATCCTGACGCCCAAGTACCAGCCGCGTTTCGACCAGCCTTCCCGCGGCCTGGACTTCTCCTTCGCCTCCACCGCCACGTACGTTCTCGGCTCGCTGGGTCCGGTGACCAAGCCGTCCTACGGCTGCGAGGTCAGCCTCTGCTGGCCGGAGGACCTCCCGGGTGCCGACGACGGCGCGGGGCTGGCGATCGGACTGGCACAGGACGACCCGGCTCTGGTCTCCGGGGCGGCGGCCGCGGCGTATCTGCTGTATCTCAGCCCGCAGGGAACGCTGTCCCTGCTCCAGCGGCAGGGCTCGGCGGGCACGGACCGCGTCCTCGCCTCGGTCCGGACGGCGGCCCTCAAGCCGGGGGAGTGGGCCACGGTCCGGCTCGACGTGACCGGGTCCGGAGCCACGCTCTCGCGCGACGGCGATCCGGGGTGGACGGCGAGCTCCCCGGACGGCCCGCCGAAGGGTGGGTACCTCGCCTTAGTCAAGGGCTATCCGGGTCCGCAGACGGTCCGGTTCCGCGACGTCACGGTGCTCGACGCCGGATGAGGTCCCGTGAGGGCCCGGGGGTCCCGCCAGGTATCCCGTCCCGCCTCAGGCGGGCACCCCGGCGGCGATGGCCTCCGCGTAGACGGTTTCGAGCTGCCGCAGATTGTCGGCGGCCCCGTACCGGCTCGCGTGCCGGCGCAGCGCAGCCCGGCCCATGCGGTGTGCCACCCCGGGCTCCAGGACGCCGGACAGCACCCGGGCCAGTGACTCCGGATCGCCCGAGCGGAAGGTGACCGCCGCGCCGTCGTCGCCCGTCAGCTCCGGGAAGACCCCCTGATCGGGGACCACGGCGCCAAGCCCGTGGGCGAAGCCCTCCACCACGCTCAGGCCGAAGGTCTCAAAGACCCGGGAGGAGTTCACCAGCAGCCGGGCCCGGCCCAGCCGGGACATCGCCTCCGCCCGGGGCAGGGCGCCCAGGAACTCCACGGTGCGCAGCCCGCGCCGGGCCACCTGAGCCTCCAGCGCGGGGCGCTGCGGGCCGTCACCGATCATCAGGAGCGGGCCGAAAGAGTCCTGCCAGGCGTCCAGGAGCACATCGGGTCCCTTCTCCGGGGAGAGCCGCCCCAGATACACCACGGGCGCGTCATCCGGCGTAACACTCACGTCATCTGGGGCCGCTGCTGGCACGAAATGCGGTTTGACGGTGATCCGGTCCGGATCCAGACCCTGCGACGCGAACAGATCGCGGGCGAAAGCGCTCATGACCACGAACTTCGTCACTCCGTGCGTCCAGGTTCCCAGCGCCCGGTGGACTCCGATGCTCAGGGTGAGCGGAAGTGTCGCCGCCACGGATCCCCGGTAGCAGCCGTGGCGCAGCCCGGGCAGAGGGCCTGCGCCGGAGAGACAGTCCGTGCACGGCTTCCCGTCCCGGAGAAAAGTCCCGTCGGCACAGAACATCCGGTAGTTGTGCAAGGTCATGACCACCGGCACCCCGGCGTCGCGGGCAGCGAGCAGGATCGACGGGCTGAGCAGGGGGAACGTGTTGTGCACGTGAAGGACGTCCGGCCGGTCGCGGGCCAGCAGCCGGGCGAGATCCCGCCGTGCGGAGGGGGAGTGCACCACCCCGAGAGGCACCAGGGTCTTCCGTGCCGGGGGCATCCCGGCGATGTCATCGGAGTGCCGCGCGAAGTGCCCCACCTGGTGTCCCGCAGCCTCCAGGAGACCCATTTCCTGACGCACCACGGAGTCCTCGCCGGACGGCTGAGCCGAGCGATAGTAATTGTGAGCTACCAGTATCTTCACTAGAATCGACCTTTGACTTGTCAGGGGCGAGTTCACAACCATGCAATTCCAGGGCGCCGGTCTCCGCCCGTCAACAAAGAGAGCCTATGGCGAACCCTTCCTCGAACCATGCCCTGAACACCTTCCCGGAACTCCGGAAACAGCGCGGCAAGCACCGTGCCTCCCGGCGCCGCATCCCCGCCGTCCTCGCCCTTGCAGGGCTTCTGGGCGGCGGTCTGCTGACCGTCGCCGCCCCGGGTCCGGCGGAAGCCGCCGAGCCCGCCTGCACCGTGACGGTCGCGCCCGGCACGGAGATCGCAGACGTCGTCAACGCGAAGCCGCAAGGTGCCGTGATCTGCCTCGCGGCAGGCCGGCACACCGTCAACCGCACCATCGCGCCCAAGGCCCAGCAGGAACTCCGGGGTCTTCCCGGCTCGATCCTGGACGGCGCCAAGCAGCTCACGGCCTGGACCCTGTACCAGCCGGCGGGTCAGCCCGCCCGCTGGCAGTCCAAGGGCAGCCTGCCCGCCGGGTACACGGGCCCCGGCCAGTGTGAGACCGCGGGCAGCACCAGCTGCAACCTCGCCGAGGACCTCTTCTACGACGGCGCGCGACTGCGCCGCGTGAACAGCCTCGCCGCCGTCGTGCCCGGCACCTTCTTCGCGGATTATGCGAGCAACACCCTCACGGTCGGCAGCACCCCGGTGTCCCACAGCCTCCGCATGGCCCGGACGCAGACCGCCATCTCCTCCACCCAGGCAGGGGTGAAGCTCACCGGTCTGACGGTCCAGCACTTCGCCAATCGGTCCCAGCGCGGCGCCGTCGTGGTGTCCGGCACGGACTGGAAGGTCACCGGAAACACGGTGAGCGACAACCACGGGGTGGGCGTCGTGGCCGATCAGGCCGTTCGCCCGCAGATCCTGAACAACACCCTGATCCGCAATGGCCAGCTGGGCCTGACCCTGTACCGCACCAGCAGCGCCACGGTCACGGGCAACACCGTCAACGGCAACAACACGGCGGGTTACTGGATCGCCGACTGGGAATCCGGCGGCATCAAGACCACGTACTCCAGCGCTCTCATCCAGCGCAACACCGTGTCCGGGAACCTGGGCGTCGGCATCTGGGCCGATGTGCAGTCCGACGGGATCACCGTGGACGCCAACACCATCTCCGGCAACTACGCGGACGGCGTGCGCTACGAGATCAGCCGCCACGGCGTCATCACCAACAACACCATCACGGACAATGCCAAGCGCATGGGCCGTGGCGGCGGGACGGGCCTGTGGTCCGGGGCCGGCATCGACGTCAACACCTCGTCCGACGTGACGATCACCGGCAATGTGCTGCGTGCGAACCTCAACGGCGTCAGCCTCCAGGCCCGGAACCGCGGCACCAGCTCGTGGGGCACCTACCTGCTCCGCAGGGTGACCGTCTCCGGCAACGCCGTGGACATGGGCGCCGGTTCCCCGGCCACGGCCGCCACCGGCATCGTGGCCACGCCGGACCGCGTCCTCACGCCGTCCTCGGCGGGCATCGCCTTCAGCCGGAACTCCTACACCCTGGCCACCAGTGCTCAGAAGGGCTTCAACAAGATCAACTCCCTTGTCACATATCCTGGCTGGAAGAGCGCGGGGTTCGA
>Ga0213829_1002795_pt1 | contig 11046 bp, 16 predicted proteins | sample MC6MC0896MG_FD_180665 | JGI IMG/M metagenome (GOLD analysis project Ga0213829, IMG submission 180665) | Enriched soil aggregate microbial communities from Iowa State University, Ames, United States - MC6-MC0896-MG | ecosystem: Environmental > Terrestrial > Soil > Unclassified | place: USA: Iowa...
TCACGTCGACCTGAACCGTTTTTTGCTGGTTGATCTGCATGCTGCGTTCTCCGGTTGATTTCCCGTCTGGCCCTGTCGCCAAGGCCAGCCAGTGAAATCTGATTTCCGCTCCATGCTTGTTGCCGCGGCTATCCCCACCTGGCCGGGTCACACATTTCGTGTTCGGTGTTCTTCCTGGCTGGCTTGCATGGTTAGGCGTCCCTCAATGCCTGAGGTCCGGCAGCTATCCAGAGGCTGCATGGTCGACGACTTAGCTTGTCCCGACCCAGGTAATGGCCTGGGTGCGTCGAGGTGGTCACGTCTGGTTGTGTAAAGAGCGGTGGCTGCCGAAGCTGCCTTGCTCGCCTGCAAATGCAAGCAAACTTGCATTAATAAAAGCATGCTTGTTTTTCAAATGCAAGCAAGCTTGTGTAGTTTTCTCCTACTGTATGGATGTCCAGTACTCAGGAGGCGGCGGATGTCAGCGCAGGAAAATGCAGTTCGAATGGAAGAGCTCACTAGCCTTGAGCGGCTGGGGCTGAGGGTTTCGGGAATGATCAATTCGCCACTGGCCCAGCTGGACAGGAGGGTGTTGGTTCATCGCATGGACACCGATGGCGACCACGATTGGGAGTCAATCATGCAGCTGCTGGCCGAGACCGACGGCCTAGAGATGACGTTCTGCGACAACGGGGCGGTGCTCCTGAAATGGGACGCGCCGACGGATGACGATTGGGTGATCGATAGGGGAGAGGAAGTGGCCCTGGTTGAGCCAGAAGAGCAGGAGGCTCCTTTCTGACGGGCATGAAAAAGCCCGCCGAGGCGGGCTTTCTTCAAGCTTCAGTGATGAACAATCGGTGCAGTTCGCCATCTTTAAAGACAGGTTTACCTCGCACTTTGAGCTGGCTATGGCTGTCCATCGCCCTCGTGTATTGGTTGTTTGGCACAGTCAATGACACATCATTGATCTTGCCGTGGTAGATCCCGACGAAGCCATCAATGGAAATCCTACACACGCCGCTGTCGAGGCTGAGGGAATAAATTCGAGTAACAACGAAATCACCAGCCTCTCCGACAACCACATCACCGTCCGAACGGATCGCAAGGGCTTCAGGCTCCTCAATTCGGATCGGGTGCTTGGAGCCCGAAAACTGGATGATTTGGTCGCAGCTTTTTCCTAGAGGCGTCAGGGCAGCCCTCATGGGCGCTTTAGACGCCTCGACCAACGCTGGGATGGTTTGGATCATCTTTTCCTGCAGGCCCGCAAGGTTGTCGTTAGCCTTTATGAGCCCGTTGGCCAGCAAGGTATTGAGCTCTGCTGAAGATTTGGCCTGTTCCCTGACCACTTCCACTAGCTCCTTCACACTAGATCCCCCTGACAGCGCATCTTTAACGTGACCCATGACCTTGGCTACAAGCCAGTCGAATGCCTTCTTGTAGATGTCGTTGAACGCTGGGTACTGATGAGTAAGAGCTGTAAGTATAACCAGTGTTGACTCAAAAGATCCTTTCTGCGGGGGTGCCGAGTAGCACCGTATGTCGGAGGTTTTCCGACCGCTTAGCACTTCCCCGTAAAGGCAGTAATGGCTGACCAGCTTGTATAGGCGAGCCGATCCCTCTACCGATCGTGCGTACTGCTGAGAATCCAAGAGATGACGCTCGGCGTCTAAGCCGTCGTACTTCACATCCATGTGTCCGGCGACGCCGGTCAGCGAATCCCAATCCACGTTTCACCCGCCCTAGAAACTATTCAAACCCGTCGCGCATTCCAAACCAGCAGAACCTTTGCATGGATGGTCACGTCATCGATTCTGGCTGACTGCTTTTCATAGTTTCTGTTATCTGAAATCAGCCAGACATGGTCTTCATCCTGGCGCTGCAGGCGCTTGATCAGCAGATCACCATGCCAGGTCAGCACATAAACCCCTTCGCCCTGGTAGTCGTTGACGCCACGGTCAACGATCACTGGGTCTTTGTCGTTAATCGTCCCCTCCATGCTCTGCCCCCACCCGGTGATCATCGCGAGGGCCTGGGCGGCGGAGTAGGTCACACCTTTCTCCCGCAGCACTTCCTCGCGTATCACCACATTGCGGATGACCTCGCTGTACTCGGCAGGAACTTGGCCATGACCCATCGCGGCGCGGATGTCGTATTGCGGGATGGAGATGTCCCCATCTGGCGTGCCGGCGGACGTGATGATGAACCCGCTTCCACTTTCGCCCTGGGGATCCTCTTCAACAGCGCGCACGATGCTCTGCCTGGCCTCCGCCGTTAGGCCTTTCCCGTGCTTTTCCAGCATTTTTCGAACCGCGTCCGCCGCGGAGATAGGAGCGCTCGGCCCATTGCTCGGCAGGGGCTTCGGATCCCCCTTGCGCGGCGGCTCGCCCTTGCCTCCAAGAAGCCAATCAACAGTCGTGTCATAGCCATCAGCGAGGGCGACAAGGTTCTCGTTCTTGATGTTCTCGGTGTCACCGGCAAACCACTGACGGACAGCCTCATAGCTGATCCCACAGGTATTGGCGATATCCCGCTTGACGTTGCGCACGCCAATCTCAGGCCGGCGGGCTAGTACGAGTTTGGTGATTCGATCAGTGGTCTTCATGTGCGCAATCTACAAGGTTGCTTGTCAAGCATGCTTGTTTTGAATATGCAAGCATGCTTGAATATCGAGACGAGCAAAGGAGGTCGCCATGACCAAAAGCCAAGCAATTAAACATTTCGGTTCCATCTCGGCGCTCGCGAAAGCCCTTGGCGTTACCTACGAAGCAGTACGCCAGTGGCAGGAAGTGCCCGAGCTACGGCAGTACCAGATCGAAAGGCTTACATGTGGCGATTTGAAGGCTGACCAGAAGGGCGCGGCAGCGTGACTGGTGAGCTGATTTTCTTCTACTTGGCCTACTGCCAGTAGATGACCGAAACACCTGCGAATCCATCCAGTACCTGAATCGCAGACGAAAAAAAACCGCCTGGCAGGGCGGCTTTCTCTACAGCTTCAGAACGGGTTTAAGCATGACAAACATCGTCCCACTTGACAAGTCCAGGGGGTTTACCCGGATGGACAACCAGCTCATGGATGGCCTGCTGGCTATCGATCTCCCTGCTCGGGAGATGAAGATTGTGCTGTACGTGGCCAAGGCCACTATCAACTTCGGTGCAGGTGCCCAGCGCATCCCGGCTACCGACATCGCGAAAGCCATCCACGCTCACCCTGACACCGTGTCGAAAGCGATCTCCAGCCTTCTGCGCCGTCGTGTGTTGTTCCGCGAGGGCGGTGCTCGGGGTGATATCGGCGTCAATGACCCGAAAGACTGGGTCTACGTCATTGATCCGAAACAGACCAAAACAGCCGACTCGGCTCAAGTGGTCCGAATCGGCGAAGAGTCGAAACAGACCAAAACCGCCGACTCCCTTCTTTATTCTAAGAATCTAACCCCCTATGTAAATCTTCCTACGGAAGATATTACATGCCACCCCAGCGACGAAGAGACGGCCCCAGCCAAGGTTGACCGCAAGGCGCCATTCGGGAAGGCCGCCATGCTGGCCGACAACCCCCACGGCCTGGATGAGTCGCTGATCGCTGACTACCTGGTTGTCCGGAAGGCCGCCAAGGCCCCGGTGACTGCCCGTATCTGGTCAGCCCTGAACACCAAGCTGGAGCAGTGCAAGGCATTTGGTATCCAGCCAGCCCAGGCCCTCGAAGTTGCCGTCGAGAACGGATGGCGTGGGTTCGAGGTGGAATGGGTGACCAAGCGTGTCGCTGCACAGCAGCCTGCCCAGGCCAAGCCTAATGGCCGCCACCACGGCTTCAACGACCGTGATTACACCGCTGGCCTGGCCCCGCGGGAGGACGGTACCTATGCGATCTGAATCGGTGATCGCCATGTCCGACGTGCGAAACGCCGCCGGCTTCCGTGTCCAGCCTGCGCACTGCGAGCATCACGGCGACTTCGAGCAGCGGGTGAACATGCTCATGGGTCGTGAAATCGTTGGCCGCTGCCCTGAGTGCGAGAAGGCCGCCATTGCCGAACGCGAGGCCAAGCAGCAGGCCGAGGAAACCCGCCTGAAGCGCGAGGCCATGACCCGCAAGCTGGGTTCGGCGCTGATCCCGAAGCGCTTCGCCGACCGCACCCTGGCCAACTACCGCGTCGACCACGAAGGGCAGCGCAAAGCCTTGGCCTACTGCACTCGCTACGTGGCGGCCTTCGAGGAAATCGAGCGCACTGGCCGGTGCCTGATGCTGCTGGGCAAGGTCGGCACCGGCAAGACCCACCTGGGGGCCGGCATGGCCAACGAGCTGATGCGCAACACCTCGGCCACCGCCGTCTACCGGACAGTTGGCGCGATCCTGCAATCCATCCGATCGACCTACGACCGCCACAGCGAGCAGTCCGAGGCCGACATCCTGGCCAGCCTGATCGAGCCATCGTTGCTGGTGCTTGACGAGGTTGGGGTCAGCAAGGAGCAGCCGAGCGAATTCGAGCTAACCACCCTGTTTTCGATCATCAACGGGCGTTACGAGCAGATGCGCCCCACGGTGGTGATCTCCAACCTGGAGGCCAGCCAGCTGCGCCACGCCATGGGCGAGCGGTGTTACGACCGCCTGCGCGAGGGCGGCGGGGTGGTGGTGCCCTTCGAATGGGATTCTCACCGCGGCAAGGAGTCCTGACCATGCGGCAAACCAAGTTGACCAAGGCCGCGCGCGGTCGTGAGTGCCAGGTGCGCATCCCTGGCGTGTGCAACGGCAACCCGGAAACCACCGTTTTGGCGCACTACCGCCTTGCGGGCACCTGCGGCGTCGGCAAGAAACCGCACGACCTGCAAGGCGCCTGGTGCTGCAGCGCTTGTCACGACGCCTGCGACGGGCGCAGCCGGGCAGTGGGCCGCGACACGGCACGCCTGTACCACGCCGAGGGCGTCATGCGCACTCAAGCGCTGCTGCTCAATGAGGGGGTGCTGATCGCATGAATTCTCCCGCCATTCGCCCGTTCAAGCCTAAGCCGACTCGCGCCAAGCCCGTCGACCGGGAAGGGCAGGAGCAGGCCGCGCTGATGCAGGAACTGCAGCTGCGCTACCCGCAGGCCTACAAGCTGATCTACCACGTCCCGAACGGCGGTCACCGCGTCAAGGCCGTGGCCGCCAAGCTGAAGGGTCAGGGCGTCAAGGCCGGCGTGCCCGACCTTGTGCTGCCCATGGCGCGCGGTGGCTACTTCGGCCTGTACATCGAGTTCAAGGCCATGCCGCCCTTCGATGCGCCGGTGTCGCCCAGCCAGGACGCCTACTTGCAGGCGCTTGCCGATCAGGGCTACCTGGCGATCGTGTGCCGGGGCAATATCGACGCCGTCGAGGCCATCCGCGCCTACTTGCTGCTGCCTGCTACGGTGGCCGCATGAGCGCGACCCGTGAAGTGAAGCTGAGCGAAACCGAGGTGCGCCGGCAGGCCGCCGACAAGTCGGTGCGCGACCTGCGCGACCCGCGTCACCCTGGCCTGTACCTGCGTTTCTGGAGCAACCGCGAGCGCGGGACCTGGCACCTGGTGCGCGGCAAGAAGTGGGTGCCGGTCGCCCGTTGGCCTGACCTGACCGTGGCGGCGGTGATTGCCGAGCTGCCTGCGCTGCGTCAGCGCCTGCTGCACGACCCGGCCACGGCGCCGGTGGTTTCCGGCATGAACACCGTGGGCCAGCTGCTCGACTGGTACGGTGACCGCATGGCCCGCGACCGCTCGCTGTCGGCGAAGCGCAAGGCCGGCGCCAAGTCCGCCATTGCCCAGCACCTCAAGCCGCGCCTGGATGACCTGGCCCTGGCTGACGTGAATGCCGATGCACTGGACAAGCACCTGATGTGGCCGTGCCAGGCCGTAGTGTCGCTGTCCTACCTGCGGCAGATGTTCGCGTTGCTGCTGACCGCCTTCCGCCAGGCCCTGCAGCTCGGCCTGATCGACCGGAACGCGATGGCGGGGATGCGCTTCAACGACTTCACCAAGGCCAAGATCCTGCCCAAGGCAGCCCGCCTGCGTGACGTGCAGTTGCCGGAGCTGATGCAGCAACTGGCTCAGGCATTCCAGCAGGAGGCGGATGACGCCATGCTGGCCCTGATGATGCTGGCCCACGGCACCCGGATCGGTGAGACCCGTATGGCCCGCTGGAACGAGATCTCCTTGGCGGCGGCCGAGTGGTTCATTCCTGCTGCCAACGCCAAGACACGCACCGAACACCGCTTGCCACTGACCGCCCAGGTGCAGGCGCTGCTGACCCGGTACCGGGCCATTCAGCAGGCCGAGGGCTACGAGGGTGTGTACCTGTTCCCGAATCGCCGTGGCCTGTGCCTGAGCGAGACGCAGGCCAGCAACGTGTTCAAGCGCCTGGGTCAGGGCGAGTGGACCAGTCACGACCTGCGCAAGGTATCCCGCAGTACCTGGACCGACCTCGGCATCGACGGCCACATCGGCGAGATGCTGCTGAACCACAAGCTGGGGAAGATCGCCAGTACCTACATCCACACCCAGGCCATGCAGCAGCGCCGCGCCGCGCTGGAGAAGTGGCACGCCTGGCTTGATCGGATCGGCTTTACAGCCATCCACGGCCTTACCAAGGCCTTATTAGAAATTTCGCAGAATTCGCCAGAGGCCACAGCCGCCGGGGCGCCGAACGACCTTACCGCATTTGTAATTAGCGAGGATTCGAAATGAGAAATCCGGAGCACGGCGCCGTCGCTTTCCTCTACGCCCTGGACGGCCGAGCCATTGGGCAGGTGATCATTGATGAGTGGTTCGGCGTGGACCTGGGAGAGGAAGTGACCGTGGAGCCGCGGGAAGGAGGCTTGTTTGGCCTGGAGCAGTTCGACAAGCCGATTGTGGCTGGCAATGCTGTAGTGCCGCGTAGCCGTGCGACCAAGCCCTGGCTTCGAGCCAAGAAGGGGCGTTCCCGCCAATGAGAAGAAGCCACGGCCCGGCTTTCAAGAAGGCCGTAGTTGATTTGGATGTATGCCCTTTGTGCCGTGGGAGAGCGGTCACTCAGGGCGTGTTCCACGAACTGCCATGCGACCACTGCAACGCCTCGGGCTTTGTGGCGGCTGCAACCGGCGAGGCTCTGCCCCTGGATGAGCTGGTGACCCAGCTCAGCATGAGGCTCTGGGCAGCGCATAGGCAGATCGAGCAGTTGAAGAAGCCGCGGGCGACTGGTCCGGTGGCGCTTTATCAGGAAGGCAACCGGCTGGGCGCCGGTGGCAGCAATTACACGGGCGATTGAGGGGGAAGGACATGGTCTACAACAGCGTATCGGGTGCAGTGGTGGCCGCTCTGGCGGCTGGTGAAAAGGGCGCCGCCAAGGGGCAGGCTTGGCAGAAACTCTACAAAGCGGCAGAGGAAGAGGGCGGTTGCCTGGCTTCGCTGGGCGGGCAGTCGGGAGGTTTTGACCGGGCTCAGGTGGACTACTGGCTGTCCGCTCGCCTGCACCATTTGTTGGTTCCTCGGCATTGGCAGGCGCTGAATGCCAAGTACGCTACCAATAAGGGGAAGAAGCTGCAGGGCATCTCGGCCATTGCGCCACTGATCGCTAGCCCGGCACCGCAGCTATTCATCTACAAGGCTGTCACCGCCTGGGCTGTGCCGAAGTTGAAAGGGGCCCGCCGGAAAGGGCCACGCTCCGTCTCGGTAGACATACCGCTGGATGCGCCGGAGTGGCGTCGTAACAACCTGGTCGATGCTGCACTGGCGGCGGGCCAGGCTGAGCGGAAGAAAGCGGAGGCGCTTGCCGAAGACCTGATTGTTCTGCCCGACAGCTTCTACGACATGAACACTTGGGATCTGGACGGAACGCCGGAGCCAACCCGCTATCGCTGGCGGTCCGGGATCAAGGAGAAGCTGGACGGGATGGTTGATGACGCGTTGGTCGAGGTGCGAATTATTCTAGAGGCCGAAGGATTGCTCATCAAAGAAGCAGCGTAATTGCCTGTTGACATCAGTGAGAGAGTGAGAGAAATTATCGCCATCCTGTCATTCCTGCGCGTTGTTGAGGAGTGGCAATAAAAGGCCCAGCTTAGTGCTGGGCTTTTTGTTACAGGGATTTACTTGAGGTGCGGATAGGCTGCTAAAATTTACGCCCTTTTGAACCTTGAGACGGATCTTATGCGGCGGTTTCTGGCGATGTCCTTTGGCGGGCTTACCCCGACCTATTACGCTCGGCAGTTGTTCTTTGGCGCACTCTTTGCGGTCTTTTTCATCTACATGAAAGCACGCGCCCCGCAGGGGATTGACCTCGCAACGGTTGCAATTTCGGTGGTAAGCACCTTGCTCTATCCCTACTCCCGATTCGTGTATGAGAGCGTGGTGGGCTTCATCATGGGGCGCAACGTGTTCTTCGTAAATGCGCTGTTGATGCTGTTTGTCAAAGTGATCACGATGTTCATGTGCTGGTTCTTGGCGATCTTCATCGCACCTCTGGGATTGCTGTACCTCTACTGGCATCACAGTAGGCAGCCGTCCAACTAAATCCTCCGAGCCCGGCTATGAAGCCGGGCTCTGTCGTTTCGAGCCCTGGCAAATGCTGGGGCTTTTTTATGGAGCAGTGCTTATGGCCGAGCCAAGTACCGGCGCCCTCGCAGTGACCGGCGTACTTGCCAGTGTCGGTTTGGGTGCTGCATTTCCCCAGCTGGATCTTGCTGCCTTGGTCGGGGCATTTGGTGGGGCTTTTTTCTATGTAGTGTTTGCCAAGGACATCAGCACTTGGCGTCGAGTGGGCTACCTGCTGGCTGGCTGGATCGGCGGTTACTTCGGCGCGGCTGAACTGATGGGCCGAGCTTGGACCCAGACTGCAGGCTTCAGCGCCTTTGTCTGCGGTGTGCTTTGTGTAGTCACGTTCTCCGGCTTGTTGGAATGGATGGAAACCGGGCGTATGCCGAGCTGGCTGCAATGGGTCTTCCGCCTCCGAGCCAGGAAGGAGGGTTGAATGGTTGCCGTTATCCAGGCTGCGTTGTGTGCGGTCATCTTTGTCATGATCGGGCTGCGCTACCGACCTTATCCAGATGCTCGCTACAAGCTGGGCGTATCCCTGATGGCCTGGGCTGCGTGTGCTGTGACCGGCATGCAGTTCATCAGCCTTGTTGGGCGGATGGTGATGCATGACGATTTCGCTGACGCGTCCTGGTTCAACACCGCGTTCTACCTGCTGGCAGCCGTGCTGGTGTGCCGGGCGAAGGGGAATGTGGCCAAGATTGTAAGGGTTGAATGATGGCCAGGCTCAAGACGCTCGGCTCCCGTATCAAGGAGTGCGCAGGCTCGCGGGTGAAGGTTGTGTCGCCTGGTAGTTGGCGAAGCGGCATGACCAGTTCCCAGCGAGGCTACGACTACAAGTGGCAGAAGGCGAGAGAGCGGTACCTCAATGACCACCCGCTCTGCGTCTTCTGCGAACGGGACGGCCGCACAACCGCGGCAAGGGTAGTCGACCACATTATTGCTCACCGTGGAGACATGGTTCTCTTCTGGGATCAGGGCAACTGGCAGAGCCTCTGCAAGCTTTGCCACGACTCCGTGAAGCAGGCCGAGGAGGCAGCTGGCCTGGGCGGCTGAGGCGTCAGCGGATCGTCGAACCCCGCGCACGGCGACCTAGAGGCACGCCAGTGACGTGCCTCGAAAGAGGTAGGGGGGTCAAAAGCTAGAGATTCTCATCTAGCTAGACCGCCACCGACCCCACGTACACATTTTTTCCCGTTTCAGGAAAAGTTAACCATGGCTTTAACCGACAAGAAGCGGCGGTTTGTTGACGCTTTGCTGTCGGGTGCCACAAATCGCGAGGCGGCGATCGCCGCAGGATATTCGGAGAAGACCGCGTCGCAAGCGGGCTCCAAGCTTGCGAAGGACCCCGATGTCCTTGCCGAAGTCGGGCGCCGCTTGAAGCAAAAGCAGGCCTCCAGTTCTGAGGTTAAACCCTCTCGAAAAGTTAAAGCCGAACAATCTCAGGAGCAGCACGCCGATGAGCTGTCGTTAACCGAGACCGACGACCCGCGAGCCTTCCTCACTGAACTGATGAACGCAGAAGGCGCCGATATGCGCATGCGGCTGGAAGCGGCCAAGACGTTAATGCCGTATGTGCACGGCAAGGTCGCCGACCAGGGCAAGAAAGAGCAGAAGGCCGAGGCCGCCAAGCAGGTCGGTAAAGGCAAGTACTCCCAGGGCAAGCCGCCTCTCTCCGTAGTGAAGAACTGACCTATGCAATGGACAACAGCCTGCCCGGATTGGTGGAGGTGCCTGGCTGCGGGCGAATCAATCATCCCCGACCCGCTGTTTCCAGACGAAGCTGAAGCCGGCCTCGATGTCTTCAAGGGGCTGAAGATCGTCGATGCCCCGGGCAGCCCCACCATTGAGGCTGCCTGCGCACCCTGGGTCTTGGCATTCGCCGGGGCCATCTTCGGCAGCTACAACAGCGAGACTGGCGAGCGTCTGATCCGCGAAGTGATGCTCTGCATCCCGAAGAAAAACAGTAAATCTACGATCGCTGCAGGGATCATGCTGACCGCACTGATCCGCAACTGGCGTCTTTCGGCTGAGTTCATCATCCTGGCGCCGACCAAAGAGATTGCCGACAACTCGTTCATCCCGGCCAAAGACATGGTCAACAATGACGACGAGCTGAAAGCGTTGCTGCATGTTCAGCCTCACCTGCGGTTGATCACCCATCGCGAGACCGGTGCCACCTTGAAGGTGGTGGCTGCGGATAGCGATGTGGTGGGCGGCAAGAAAGCCGTCGGTGTCCTCATCGACGAAGCTTGGCTATTCGGCAAAAACCCGAAAGCCGCGGACATGATCCGTGAGGCCACTGGCGGTCTGCTGTCGCGACCCGAAGGCTTCATCATCTGGCTCACGACCCAGTCGAATGAGCCGCCGGCGGGTGTGTTCCGCTCCAAGCTCAACTATGCACGCGGCGTGCGTGATGGCCGGATCGACGACAACCGCTTCCTGCCGATCATCTATGAGTTCTCTCAAGAGATGATCAAGAGCGGCGAGGCGCGGAAGCCTGAGAACTTCCACCTGGTCAATCCGAACATCGACTACTCCGTTGACCGGCCTACGCTTGA
>Ga0213829_1002797_pt1 | contig 11035 bp, 10 predicted proteins | sample MC6MC0896MG_FD_180665 | JGI IMG/M metagenome (GOLD analysis project Ga0213829, IMG submission 180665) | Enriched soil aggregate microbial communities from Iowa State University, Ames, United States - MC6-MC0896-MG | ecosystem: Environmental > Terrestrial > Soil > Unclassified | place: USA: Iowa...
AGATCCTCGGCCACGAGAAGCCGATCTACCCGTACGAGTACCCGGCGCTGTTCTCGATGGCCATTGCCTTCGTCAGCATCTGGTTCTTCTCGGTCACCGACAAGTCCAAGGCTGCCGACGACGAGCGTGCGCTGTTCTACCCGCAGTTCGTGCGCTCGCAGACTGGCCTGGGTGCCAGCGGGGCGGTTTCCCACTAACGCTTTAGCGCAGTAACACAACGCCCCGCCAGCCGGGGCGTTGTGCATTGTGCAGTGTCAATGTGCCTTCGCTCGGAAATTTCCGAGGCTCGCTCGGAAGCTTCCTGGTTATCCCGTCGAACACTTCCCGAATACTTCTCCTCACCCGCCGGGCTCACCCGGCAGGCCTGTTACCTTCAAGGAGAATCTATTCGTGAAACGCACGTTGCTTGCCCTTCCCCTGGCGCTGTTGTTCGTGGGCGCCGCCCATGCCGTCGACCCGATCGAGAAACAGGTGCAAATCGTCGCCCAGGTGCCGACCGATGCCTTCTACGTTGAGCCGGTGGGTGGCAACTGGATCAACGATCCGCAGGAAATGGCCTGGAACTCCTTTCAAGGCAGGCTCGACCCGATCCGCAAGCAACTGCAGGTCAAGAGCACCATTGGCCCGATCAGCGCCTACCTGGTTTCTCCGGCCGTGATCGCCAGCGGCAGCAACAACATCGACCTGAACGTCACGGTCGGCGACACCGTGCTGCAAACCACTCCGGCCGAGGTGGTCAGCGCCGCCAACGCTGCACCGGGCGCGGTCATCGGTTTCCACGTCGAAGCCCAGCCTGCCCCCCCAGCGGGTTACGAGCCTGGCAACTACCAAGGCCTGGTCAGCATGATCTTCGAAACCGCCACCCCTTGATACTTCGTTCATCCACAGTGCCTGCCCTGGTCCTCGCCTTTAGCGAGGGGTGGGCAGGTCATGCCTGCAAGCGACCGCCATGTCCCGACAGTCCTCCAACGCCGCCTTGCGCTGCTGGCTACCCCTGGCTGCCAGCATGGCCCTGTGGGCCGGCCTGAGCCACGGCGCGGGCAGCGCCTTGGGGCCAGTCAAGGGCCTGCCTCGCGAGTTCGAGGCGCATTTCTTCGATGTACCCCTGGCCGTGCGGGTTGACCTGGACGGCCGCTACCTTGGTGATGCCATGGTGGTGCTCAGCCGCGACCAGCGGGTACAGCTGCTGGCGTTCACCGAGACCTTCGACAGCCGCGAACCCGAGAGCCTGCGCCGGCTCTGGCGCGATCGCCTGGTCGATGGCCGCCCCCTTGGCGATTGTCAGGCAGACTGCCCGGAGGGCTTGCGGGCCATCCATTACAGCCTGGCCAATTCCCAGCTTTCGTTGCTGACCGACCGAGCCGAATCTGTGGCCACTGCCGAACGCTTTCACCGCCTGCCAGAGCAGGGCAGCCATGGCCTGTTGCTGCGCAACCAGCTCAACCTGGTCAATGATGGCGTGGCTACCAGTGGCCGCTATGCCTTGCAGGGGCAGGGCAGTGTCGGCCAGTGGACAGCCCTGGCAGACGGCCAGCTCGACCGCGGCAGCGACAGCCGCGAGGGCACCCGTTACCGGGTCGACCAGCTGTATGGCGAGCGCCTGGTCGAGGACCATTTCTACCGCCTGGGGTATTTCACCCCCAGTGCCCAAGGCCTGAGCCGCCAACCCCGGTTGATGGGCGCCAGCCCCGACACCACCTTGGGCCTCATGTTCGGCAGCAGCGACAGCCTGCTGATCGACAACGCCGCACCCAGTGCCACGCCCATTCATGTCACCCCCAACCGCCCTGCCGTGGCGGAGATCTACCGCAACGGCGTGCTGATCAACAGCCAGCCGGTGCAACCCGGGCTGCAGACCCTCGATACCAAGGTGCTGCCCGGCGGCATCTACGAGGTCGAGGTGCGCCTGGTCGAGGACGGCCAGGTGAGTTCGCGCAGCCAGGCGTTCGTCTACAAACCCGGCAACTGGCGCAGCACCGATGCGCCTTGGCGCTACAACCTGTACGCAGGGCGCCAGAGCAGCCAGCTGAGCAACTGGCAAGGTACCCATGACGACAGCCTGGCGGCGGGTGTCCTGGCCAACTACCTGTTGCACCCCAGGGCGATCGTCGGCTTGTCCGCCCAGCGTCTCGACGATGCCATGCAATACGGCACGTCGCTGGACTGGGATGTGCGCGACCGGTTCAAGCTGTATGGCAACCTGTTCCAGGCTCAAGGCCATGGCAGCGGCTATGACCTTCAGCTGATCCATGCCTATGAGCGCGGCTCGCTGGTCGCCAGCCATAGCCGCAGCTGGCTGACGCGCACCTACCAGGACCGTCCCGACGGCGCGCCGACACGGCCGTTCCAGGCGCGCCAGACGCAATCTGCCTTGTCCCTCAGTCACCGTCTCGACCCCCGCAACACTGCCAGCGTGCGCCTGTCCCACAGCAGCGGCAGCGATGCCGGCACCGGCATTGACCTGGGCTGGGCCTACTACGGGCGCCTGCTTGGCTCCGATGCCAACTGGCGGCTGTCGCTGTTCGACCGGCCGGGCAACAGCGGCACTGGCGACGCACGCAGCCGCGGCGTCAACCTGAGCCTGAGCATGAGCCTTGGCAGCGGTGGCCGGCGCTTGTCCGCCAGTATCGGCAGCCGCACCTCCCGCGACGGCGGGCGTGACCTCAACACCTCGCTGGGTTATCAGCAGGACGTGGACATCGGGCCGTTGCGCAGCGTCGGCGCCACCCTCAGTGCTGACCGTTATGGTGCGGGGCTGGGCGCCGACACCCAGTTCGAGAACCAGGCAATGCGCGGTGACGCCTACCTGCTGCGTTCTTCCTACAACGGTGAGTTCACCGGCGGGCTGAACCTGGAAAGCCTGGTAGCGGTGGGCGCCGGCAAGGCGGCGATGAGCGGCCAGTACATGACGCACCAGGCAGCGCTGATCGTGGACGTGGATACCGACATCGAAGACCTGAAGCTGCGCGCCGACGACGCGCTGGGTGTCGACCTGCACCCGGGGCGCAACATTATTCCGGTCACGGCCTACAAGGCCGGACACGTCCAGTTTGATTTCGAGGGGCACGCGGCCACCGCCGCCGTGATACAGCCGTCGAGCCTGGATTACCACTTGAACCGCGGCGGCATCGATTACCGCCAGGTGCGCGTACTGCGCACGGTCACCGTGCTGGGGCGGTTGCTCGATGGCCAGGGCCAGCCGCTGCGCGGAGCCCAGGTCATCAACCATGCCAGCCGCAGTGTCAGCGAAGCCGATGGCTTTTTCGCGGTGGAGATGAGCGAAGCGACGCCGACCCTGGAGATTCGCCAGCGTGGCCAGCCACTGTGTCTGTTGCGACTGGACCTGGACGGCCTGCCGCGTGAGGGCGCGGTGCTGTTGGCCGGCGACCAAGCTTGCCTGCCCGAGATTGCCGCTCATTTTTAGTGATTTTCAGAAATTGCCTACTGCTTGGATCGTGGCCTGTAGGTTGCGCACAGCAATACCCTTAACCCAGACACTCAGGGAGCTTCGCCGCATGAATATGCCCTCTCTTCTGACCATCGCCTTGTTGTCCCTGCCACTGGCCGCCGTCGCCGCCCCCGAGCTCAACATTGGCGGCTTGTACGATTACCTGGACGGCGACAAGAGCACGCTGCTCAAACGCGTGCGCAACAGCGGCGACAGCACGGCGTTCGTCAAGGTCAGTGTCGCTGAACTGGTCTATGACGAGGCCGGCGTGGCCCATGAAGTCGATACCGATGGCCTGGCGCTGGAGCAGCGCGGCCTGGTCGCCAGCCCGGCGCGGTTGATCGTGCCGGCCCAAGGCATGCAGGCCGTGCGCCTGTTGTACCGTGGGGCCCGGGACAAGGAGCGCTACTTCCGCCTGCGCTTCATGCCGGTGTTGCCGGAGCTGGGCGATGGTTTTGCCGTGGATGAACAGGAAGCAGAACAGTACCGCGACAGCCTTACGGCGGGGGTCAACCTGCTGGCGGGGTATGGCTCGCTGCTGTTCGTACGGCCGGCGCAGGCGCGCTTCAACACCCCGATAAAGCGTGAAAACGGGCAACTGACCGTGGTCAACGAAGGTAACTCCACCGTGGTCCTGGATCACTTCCGCCAATGCCAGGTGGCGGGGGAACAATGTGAGCCCGCGACCAAGCACCACCTGCTGCCGGGCCGTAGCCGGCAGTTCGAGGGGCACGCGCAAAAAGTGCACCAGTTCGAGCTGCATGAAGGGGGAGGTCACCAAGTGATGGTGATCAAGGGGTAAACGTGATGGCTCATCTAATGCGATTCTCGCTGGCATGGGGGCTAGCGTGCGGGCTCGTGCTTTTTGTCCCGGATGCCCAGGCGCTTGATATCACCGTGTCGGCGGAGTATCTGGGCAAAAGGACAGGGCAATTCGAAAACACCACGCCACCTGCATTGTTCTGCCGCAGGTTTTCCTATCGTTGTACCAATAATGACGTGGTCGACCTGCCGCTGACCTACTCCAAAGAGGTGAGTACTGTCGGACCTCGGGAAAAATTTTTCATACAGGTGCCGGGCCGGCGCCAGGTCGATGTCTTCCACGAGGTGACCGGTGAGCCGTACACAGTGTCTTTCGAGTTCACGGGTGTCAGTCAGAGAACGGGTGGCGGAGCCTGGTATCAGAACCCTACTTACGAAGCTATCGTTCAGGGCGGATGCACCCGTGTGGCCACCATAGCCAACCCTCCGTGGGTATTTTTCCTCTGGGACATCAACAACCCAACAGCGCCTACGGGATGTCACTCGTTAAGTTCCAGAAATCCGCCTGATTATCGCGGAAACATCGATGTGACAGACATGGGGATTTCTTACAACCTCCAAATGCCTGCCCCATTCAGCATGAAAACCGGGCTCTATCGAGGCAGCATTACATACAGCGTTGGGCCTGGGGGAGACTTCGACTTCGGTGATGGCGTTACTGCACTTAATACAAACACTGTGACAATCAACTTGCTGCTTGACGTCCAGCATGCCTTCTTCTTCGAATTTCCTCCGGGTACTGACCGTGCCGTACTGGAGCCTCGCGATGGCTGGCAGCACTGGCTTGCCGGGGGAAGTGTGCCACAGCGTTTGTACAAAGACTTGCCATTCAGGCTGTCATCTTCTGGCCCGTTCAAGGTTTACAAGCTGTGCCAGTACGATATTGACGCGCGATGCGGGCTCGCCAACGATAAGGGAGACCGAATACCTGTCATGCTTTCCCTGAGCTTGCCCGCGGGCATCCAGCATCGTGGTGGCTCGGTCGAGAGGCTCGCGCTGCCGACGGGGCGTGCTCAAGCGCTGCAGTTCGAAGCAGCGCAACCAACCCTCAACCGGCCTGGCCAAATGCATTTTGAAATAGCCAAGGAGGATGTGCGTCGCATGCTGCCCAACGCCGGAAGTGTCTATGCAGGGCTGGCCACAATTATCTTCGATGCAGAGTTGTAGTCGGCAACCCCTACAAATGAGGAGGCGGCATGCACACAGCACTGGTGGTCGACGACCACCCTTTCATCCGGGCTACGGTCTGCATGCTCCTGCGCCAACAGCGTGTGCAGGTGGTCGGCCAGGCGGCCGATGGCATAGATGCCGTGCGCCAGGTGCGCGAGCTGGTGCCGGACCTGGTGATTCTCGACATTGCGATGCCAGGCCTGGACGGGTTGGAGGTGATCAGCCGGATCAAGGCCTGCGGCCTTTCCAGCAAGGTCGTGATATTGACCTCGCAGTTGGCCGAAGCGTACTCGCTGCGTTGCCTGCAGGCCGGTGCCGCAGCCTATGTGGCCAAGACCGACGACCTGGACGAACTGGGCAAGGCAGTTGCCGCCGTGCTGTCGGGCTTCACTTATTACCCCGAAATCGCCACCAGCTCGGTGCGCAGGCAGGATCTGTTGATCAGTGAAGCCCAGTGCATTGCCGGCCTGACCGACCGCGAGCTGACGGTGCTGCAGTACCTGGCCCGTGGCCATGGCAATAAAGCCATTGGTCAAGCGATGCTGTTGAGCAACAAGACCATCAGTACCTATAAAACGCGCCTGCTGGAGAAGCTCAGGCTCAACTCGGTCATTGACCTGGCAGAGTTCGCTCGCCGCAATCACCTGATCTGAGCCTGAAATGTCTGCTGCATATGTTGGCGTAGATCAGCCCCGCAGTGTTCGACATTGACCATGTGCAACGCCTGGTAGGCAACGACGAGACAGCTTTGCACGCATTACTGAGGGAATTGCGCACGAGCAATTTCCACGACCTTGAACAGCTTCGCAGGCAAGATCTGGATGTTGAAGCATTGGGGTTACTTGCCCATCGCATCAAGGGGGCCGCGCAAATCGTTCGAGCACAAGAGGTGGTCTACCGGTGCGAGCGTCTGGAACGCCGGTGTAACGCCAAAACGCTCGCACCTGTGGACCTGAAGATGGACGTGGAGGCACTCATTCAGGCGATGCTGCACCTGGATCGACAGCTGGCCTCGCACGCCCGGTGTTCAAATCATACCGAGTAGCAACAGCACCAGCAGAATTACCAGCACCACACCGATGATGCCCGATGGGCCATAGCCCCAACTGCGCGAGTGTGGGAAGACCGGTAAGCCACCAATCAGCAGAAGGATCAGGATGATGATGAGAATCGTGGTCATGGCGAAATCCTTGCGTGGTTGAGGGTCAAGGGCCTCGGACTGCCGGCCTCTTGTATGTTGGGACTGTTGCCGCTTGCCAAAGATTCCATTCGTCTTTCGCTACCACAGGGCCCCCTGCAGCCTTGTGCTGCGAAAAGGCCGGAACCGACCACACAGTCATGCCCGCCCATTCACTACCCTGATGAACCCTGCCTGCCCGCTGGGCCTTGATTAGACTCGGTGCACTACCACCATGAACAAGGCCAGCCACCATGCAAAAACGCATCATGATCACTGGCGCCGGGTCCGGCCTCGGTCGCGAGATCGCCTTGCGCTGGGCGCACGAGGGCTGGCGCCTGGCGCTGGCCGATGTCAACGAAACCGGCCTGCGCGAAACCCTGGAGCTGGCCCGCGCTGCCGGCGGTGACGGCTTCGTGCAGCGCTGCGATGTGCGCGACTACAGCCAGCTTACCGCCCTGGCCCAGGCCTGCACCGAGCAGCTCGGCGGCATCGACGTGATCGTCAACAACGCCGGTGTCGCCTCGGGCGGGTTCTTCGCCGAGCTGTCGCTGGAGGACTGGGACTGGCAGCTGGCGGTCAACCTGATGGGCGTGGTCAAGGGCTGCAAGGCCTTCCTGCCGCTGCTGCAGCGCAGCAAGGGGCGCATCATCAACATTGCGTCGATGGCCGCGCTGATGCAGGGGCCGGGCATGAGTAACTACAACGTGGCCAAGGCCGGTGTGCTGGCCTTGTCAGAGAGCCTGCTGGTGGAGCTGCGCCAGGTGGAGGTGGCGGTGCACGTGGTGTGCCCGTCGTTCTTCCAGACCAACCTGCTGGCCTCGTTCCGCGGGCCCAACCCGGCAATGAAGGCCCAGGTGGGCAAGCTGCTGGAAGGCTCGCCGATCAGTGCGGCGGACATTGCCGAGTACCTGTATCAGCAGGTGGCGGCTGGCGAATTCCTGATCCTGCCCCACGAAGCTGGGCGCCAGGCTTGGGCGCTGAAGCGGCAGGCGCCTGAGCGGCTGTATGACGAAATGGCGGAAATGGCGGTAAAAATGCGTGCCAAGGCCCATTCGAGGTGAATGGTCTGTAGGAGAACTTACCAAGGCATGTAGGGCGCTTCTGATTCTCTGCGGAACTATTGAGTAGGTAAATGCCTGCGATGCACGCTCCGGTTTTCCTTTTCGCTGGAGGAGCGGAACATGCTGGTAATAGGACGCGAAGTGGGGGAGATCATCGTGATTGGCGATGACATCCGGATCATGGTCGTTGAGGTGCGTGACGGGGTGGTGCGCTTCGGGGTCGAGGCACCGAGGGAGGTCGCAGTGCATCGGGCCGAGGTCTACAAACGCATCAAGGCGGGAGAGCAGCGCAAGGCTCGCAGGGCTTGATGTCGCTTGTGCCGACCGCTTCGCGGGTGAACCCGCTCCTACAGGGATAGCGCGGCGTTAGCCGCGAAGCGGCCTGGCCTGCTAATCGAGCAGCTCGCGGGGCACGTCATGCTTGGCAAGCAACTGGCACTGCTGGCTTTCCGGGTCGAACAGGATGAACGCCTGGCCCTTGGCCAATGCCTGGCGCACCCGCAATACGCGTGTCTCCAGCGGGGTGTCGTCGCCATTGTCGGTACCATCGCGGGTGACGAAGTCCTCGATCAGCAGGGTCAGGGTTTCGGCTTGCAGTTGGTCGTAGGGGATCAGCATGGTGGGCAGTTTCTGAAGTAAGTGTGGGCCATGCTACGCGAAACGTTCAGGAATGTGGGGGCTACAAAGCAGCCCCCAACCCATCAGCTTTTATTGCCGACCAGGCTGTCCACTGCCGGCACCCGCGTGTCACTTTCCATCTGCGCATCGTGCTCCAGCTGGTGGCTGAACCTTTCCAGCGAGGCATTGGCCGGCTGCGAGTCGCTGGCAAACACAGGCGGGCTCAACAGGTACGCCGACAGCAACCGGCTCAACGCCGCAAGGCTGTCGATGTGCGTGCGTTCGTAGCCATGGGTGGCGTCGCAACCAAACGCCACCAGTGCGGTACGAATGTCATGCCCCGCCGTCACCGCCGAATGGGCATCGCTGAAGTAATAACGGAACAGGTCGCGGCGCACCGGCAGGTCGTGGTCGCCGGCCAGTTTCAGCAAATGCCGGGACAGGTGGTAGTCATAAGGCCCCGAAGAGTCCTGCATGGCCACGCTGACCGCATGCTCGCTGGAGGCCTGCCCGGGGGCCACCGGGGCAATGTCGATGCCGACGAATTCGCTGACGTCCCAGGGCAGGGCGCCTGCCGCCCCCGAGCCGGTCTCTTCGGTGATGGTGAACAGCGGGTGGCAGTCGATCAGCGGCTGCCGACCGCTTTCTACCACGGCCTTCAGTGCCGCCAGCAATGCTGCAACGCCGGCCTTGTCGTCCAGGTGGCGGGCGCTGATATGGCCACTTTCGGTGAACTCGGGCAGTGGGTCGAAGGCGACGAAATCACCAATGCTCACGCCCAGCGCCTCGCAGTCGGCACGGGTGGCGCAGTAGGCGTCCAGGCGCAGCTCCACGTGGTCCCAGCTGACCGGCATCTGGTCGATGGCGGTGTTGAAGGCATGCCCGCTGGCCATCAACGGCAGCACGCTGCCCCGCACCACGCCGGTGTCGGTGAACACGCTGACCCGGCTGCCCTCGGCGAAACGGCTGGACCAGCAGCCCACCGGCGCCAGGGCCAGGCGGCCGTTGTCCTGCACTTGGCGCACGCTGGCGCCGATGGTGTCCAGGTGGGCCGACACGGCGCGGTCGGGGGATGACTGCCGGCCCTTGAGGGTGGCGCGAATGGTGCCGCGGCGGGTCAGCTCGAAGGGGATGCCCAGTTCGTCCAGGCGTTCGGCCACGTAGCGCACGATGGTGTCGGTGAAACCGGTGGGGCTGGGGATGGCGAGCATCTCCAGCAGCACACGTTTGAGGTAGTCGAGATCGGGTTCGGGGAGTCGTTCGGACATGTCCAGGCCTCCGGTCGGGTTGATATGTCTAGTCTCTGGTCGCGATCTTTGTGGGAGCGGCCTTGTGTCGCGAAAGGGCCGCAAAGCGGCCCCGGCAATATCGGCAGCGAAGCTGAGACCCTGGGGGCGCTTCGCACCCCATTCGCGACACAAGGCCGCTCCCACAGAAAGCCGAGCGGCCCTCAGGCCAACGGCCGGCTATGCGGAAACAGCAGGTCGATAAAGCGCTCGGCCGTGGGCTGCGGTTCATGGTTGGCCAGGCCGGCACGTTCGTTGGCCTCGATGATCACGTATTCCGGCTGCCCGGCATCACGCACCATGAAGTCCAGCCCCACCACCGGAATCTCCAGCGCCCGCGCAGCGCGCACGGCAGCGTCGGCCAGCACCGGGTGCAGGCGTTCGGTCACATCTTCAAGGGTGCCGCCGGTGTGCAGGTTGGCGGTGCGCCGCACGGCCAGGCGCTGCCCGGCTGGCAATAGGTCGTCATAGCCAAAGCCCGCCGCGCGCAGGGTGCGCTCGGTTTCGTCGTCCAGCGGAATGCGGCTTTCGCCGCCGGTGGCAGCCTGGCGCCGACGGCTCTGGGCTTCGATCAACTGGCGCACGCTGTGCTTGCCATCGCCCAGCACCTGGGCCGGGTGACGGATGGCAGCGGCCACGACTTCGTAGCCGATCACCACGATGCGCAAGTCCAGCCCGGCATGGAAGCTTTCCAGCAGCACGCGGCTGTCGAACTGGCGAGCGTGCGCCACGGCGCGGGTGATGTCGTCGATACACGTCAGGTTCACCGCCACGCCCTGGCCTTGCTCGCCATCGACCGGCTTGACCACCACCGCGCCATGCTCGTCGAGAAACGCCAGGTTGTCGTCTGCATTACCCGCCAGCTGCTGCGCCGGCACCTGCAGCCCGGCATTGCCCAGCGCGTGCTGGGTCAGGCGCTTGTCCTGGCACAGGGTCATGGTCACGGCACTGGTCAGGTCGCTGAGCGATTCACGGCAGCGAATGCGCCGCCCGCCCAGGCTCAGGGTGAACAGGCCGGCGGCGGCGTCATCCACCTGCACCTCGATGCCGCGGCGCCGGGCTTCGTCGACGATGATGCGGGCATAGGGGTTGAGGTCCGCTTGCGGCCCGGGGCCTAGAAACAGCTGCTCGTTGATGCCGTTCTTGCGCTTGACCGCAAAGGTGGGCAGGTTGCGAAAGCCCAGCTTTTCGTACAGGCGCTTGGCCTGGCGGTTGTCGTGCAGCACCGACAGGTCGAGGTACGCCAGGCCACGGCTCATGAAGTGCTCGATCAGGTGGCGCACCAGCACCTCGCCCACGCCAGGGCGGGTGCAGTGCGGGTCTACTGCCAGGCACCACAGGCTGCTGCCATGCTCGGGGTCATCGAACGCCTTGGCGTGGTTCAGGCCCATGACGCTGCCGATCACCGCGCCGCTGTCTTCGTCCTCGGCCAGCCAGTACACCGGTCCGC
>Ga0213829_1002799_pt1 | contig 11025 bp, 9 predicted proteins | sample MC6MC0896MG_FD_180665 | JGI IMG/M metagenome (GOLD analysis project Ga0213829, IMG submission 180665) | Enriched soil aggregate microbial communities from Iowa State University, Ames, United States - MC6-MC0896-MG | ecosystem: Environmental > Terrestrial > Soil > Unclassified | place: USA: Iowa...
CTGAAGATGCACCGTCGAACCTGGCGATCATCGGTCGCTACATCCTGACCCCGGACATCTTCGACCTGATCGAACAGACCGAGCCAGGCAAGGGCGGCGAAATCCAGATCACCGACGCCCTGATGAAGCAGGCGCAAAACGGCTGCGTCATGGCCTATAAGTTCAAGGGCAAGCGTTTCGACTGCGGTGGCGCCGAAGGCTACATCGACGCGACCAACTTCTGCTTCGAGAACTTCTACAAGACGGGCAAAGCTTACTGATAGCTTGACTCGCTTGGCATGAAAAGCCACCTTCGGGTGGCTTTTTCTTTTTCCGGCCCCATATCCTGTGCAGCGCTTGCCCAACGGACGTCTGCAGGTATGCTGTCAGCCTGCCGAGGAGAAAGAAATGGCCTACGATTTTGATCTTTATGTGATTGGCGCCGGTTCCGGCGGTGTGCGGGCTGCCAGGTTTGCGGCCGGTTTCGGTGCAAAAGTGGCCGTGGCCGAGAGCCGTTACCTGGGGGGGACCTGCGTGAACGTCGGCTGCGTGCCGAAGAAGTTGCTAGTCTACGGCGCGCATTTTGCCGAAGATTTCGAGCAGTCTTCCGGTTTCGGCTGGACCCCGGGCGAGGCGAAGTTCGATTGGGCGACGCTGATCGCCAACAAGGATCGCGAGATCAGCCGCCTGAATGGCATTTATCGCAACCTGCTGGTCAACAGCGGCGTGACCTTGCATGAAGGGCACGCCAAGATCGTTGACCCCCATACGGTCGAGTTCAATGGCGAACGCTTTACCGCCAAAAACATCCTGATTGCCACCGGCGGCTGGCCGCAGATTCCAGAGATTCCGGGGCATGAGCACGCGATCAGTTCCAACCAGGCGTTCTTCCTCAAGGAACTGCCCAAGCGCGTGCTGGTGGTGGGCGGCGGGTACATTGCCGTCGAGTTCGCCGGGATTTTCCACGGCCTGGGCGCCGACACCACCTTGCTCTATCGCGGTGAGTTGTTCCTGCGTGGCTTCGACGGTGCGGTGCGCAAGCATCTGCAGGAAGAGCTGACCAAGCGCGGCATGGATCTGCAGTTCAATGCCGACATCGAGCGCATCGACAAACAGGCCGATGGCAGTCTGAAAGTCACCCTCAAGGGCGGTGGCGAGCTGGAGGCCGATTGCGTGTTCTACGCCACCGGGCGGCGTCCGATGCTGGACAACCTCGGGCTGGAAAACACCGGGGTCAAGCTCGACAAGAAAGGCTTCGTTGAGGTCGACGAGCTGTATCAGACTGCCGAGCCTTCGATCCTGGCGCTTGGCGATGTCATCGGCCGGGTTCAGCTGACGCCGGTCGCACTGGCCGAAGGCATGGCGGTGGCGCGGCGCTTGTTCAAGCCTGAGCAGTATCGCGCGGTGGATTACAAGATGATCCCGACGGCGGTGTTCAGCCTGCCAAACATCGGTACCGTCGGTTTGACCGAGGAGGAGGCCCGGGAGGCCGGGCACGAGGTGGTGATCTTCGAAAGCCGTTTCCGGCCAATGAAACTGACCTTGACCGAATGCCAGGAGCGTACGCTGATGAAGCTGGTGGTGGACGGCAAGACCGACAAGGTGCTGGGTTGTCACATGGTCGGTCCGGATGCCGGCGAAATCGTTCAGGGCCTGGCCATCGCCTTGAAGGCCGGCGCGACCAAGCGTGACTTCGACGACACCATTGGCGTGCACCCGACGGCCGCCGAAGAGTTCGTCACCATGCGGTCGCCGGTCACTGCTTAATCTTCCTTCTGTTGTTCTTCTGCGTCTGGCGCTGTCGCAACGACGGCCGCCAGGCGCAGTTGCTCCAAGTGCGATTGGGTCTGCGTCAATTCAGCTTCCAGGGATTTATTGGCTTGCGCGTGTTCCTCGACGCTCTGTTTGAGTGACTGGCTTTCCAGCAGAGCAGTGCGCAAGCGTTCCTGGAGGAGGGTGCGCTCGCTGTCGATGCGGTTGACCTGTTCCAGCAGTTGATCCTGGCGATGGTGGGTTTGCTTGAGCTGCTCCTGCACCAGGCTCAACTCCCGTAGTGTTCCACGGTTCTCGGTCAGCAGGCGTTCATTGTCACGATGCAATTGGGTAATTTCATCCTGGCGTACCAATGCGCTTTGCTGGGCCTGGCGCAATTCCATCTGAATCTGCTGCACCTGGCCTTCATGGCGGCTTTGCTCCTGTTCGCGCTGCTCTTTGACGGCATTGCGGTAGTGCTCCAGCGCATCGCGCGAGTGCAGGTGTTTCTCCTCGAGGGAGCGGATCTGCTCGTCCTTGTCTTGCAAGCGTAATTCGAAATCGGCCAGCGCCTGGTTCAACCCGGCGTTGCGGGTTTGCTCGGTCTGCAGCAGGGCGCGGGTGCTTTCCAGTGCTTCGGATTCCTGGGTGTAGGCCAGGCTTTGGATTTCGTATTGCTGTTGCAACTGAGTGTTGGCTTGCCGGGCTTCGGTCAACTGAGTTTCAAGCGCTGTGCGCTGTTGCTCGAACTGTGCGCGCGCCTGATCGATCGGTTCCTGCGCTTGCTCCCTGAGGCGCTGCGCCAGGTGCGAGACCAGCCCTGCCAGCTCGTCGTCGAGGGGCTCGGACGAAGATTCGGCCGGTTCGGCGCCGTCATCCAGCTCTTTGAGATAGCGGTGAATGGTGGTTTTCGAGCCGGTATTGCCCATTTCGATCCGTACTGCGTCGATGCTCGGATTTTCACCGCGGGCGAGGATTGCCAAACGGGCCGTTTGGACCACTGCTTTGTTGATGCCACCACGGGCCATGTGCTCTCCTACGATTTCGTAATGTGGTACGTACCACTAAATACACATTGTACCACGCCATGTTTAAAGTTAAATATGCCTTCTTTAATGACACGGGATATACTGGTATTACCCCGTGTGAGCGCGTTTCCGAGAGGTTCAACGCTCTATTTCCGTACGCAAACCCCTGTAGGAGCTGGCTTGCCAGCGAAGGCGGTGTGTCAGTCGACCCGTTTTTGCCTGGACGGACGCCTTCGCTGCGGTGCGGCGATCCGACAAGCCAGCTCCTACAGGGGGCGGTGTCAAATTTCGGATTCGTGCATGAAACCGAGGGCGTTCAGGCAGCACGCGTCATCGTTCACGTCCATCGCGAGCAAGCTCGCTCCTACAGAGGTTATGTTCATGAGCGAGCTGGATCGTTATCTGCAAGCCGCCACCCGTGACAACACCCGCCGCAGCTATCGGGCGGCCATCGAGCACTTTGAAGTCAGTTGGGGAGGATTTCTCCCTGCCACTGCCGACAGCATCGCGCGCTACCTGGTGGCGTATGCTGGTGAGTTGTCAATCAACACCTTGAAGCTGCGCTTGTCGGCACTGGCGCAGTGGCACAACAGCCAGGGTTTTGCCGATCCGACCAAGGCGCCGGTGGTGCGCAAGGTATTCAAGGGCATTCGCGCGCTGCATCCGGCGCAGGAGAAGCAGGCAGAGCCGTTGCAATTGCAGCATCTCGAACAGGCAGTGGCCTGGCTGGAGCAGGAAGCGCAGGCCGCAAAATCTGCAGGCGATCAGCCGGCGCTCTTGCGGGCAAGGCGCGACATGGCGCTAATTCTGCTGGGCTTCTGGCGCGGTTTTCGCAGCGATGAGTTATGTCGCCTGCAGATCGAGCATGTGCAAGCGAGCGCCGGTGCCGGCATCACGCTGTACCTGCCCCGCAGCAAGAGCGACCGGGAAAACCTCGGCAAGACCTATCAGACGCCGGCCCTGCAGCGGTTATGTCCGGTGCAGGCGTACATCGACTGGATCAGCGCGGCGGCGTTGGTCCGGGGCCCGGTGTTTCGCGGGATCGACCGTTGGGGCCACTTGAGCGAGGAGGGGTTGCACGCCAACAGCGTGATCCCGTTATTGCGCCAGGCGCTGGAGCGGGCGGGAATTCCCGCTGAACACTACACCAGCCACTCCTTGCGGCGTGGCTTCGCCACCTGGGCGCATCAGAGTGGATGGGATTTGAAGTCGTTGATGAGTTACGTCGGCTGGAAGGATATGAAATCGGCCATGCGCTACGTGGACGCCAACCCGTTTCCGGTGATGCCACGGATCGTCGAAAAACCCGTGATCCTCTAGAGCCGTCGCGCCATGGGATCCCGCCGAGAAAGCCTCTAGAAGCGATTTCTTCTATTAATACCGTCAGCTAATAGCGAAAACCAATCAGCAGCATGAGGTTTGCCAATGAGCCATCGGGGGATTGGATAGGTAGGATTCATTCCATCAACTTATTCAACCCCTGACGGAGAGTCATCGATGCCTATCATCAACAGCCAAGTTAAACCGTTTAAAGCTGACGCCTTCAAAAATGGCGACTTCGTAAAAGTGTCGGACGCTGACCTGAAAGGCAAGTGGTCTGTCGTGTTCTTCTACCCAGCCGACTTCACCTTCGTTTGCCCGACCGAACTGGAAGACCTGGCCGACAACTACGACGCGTTCCAGAAGCTGGGCGTCGAGATCTACAGCGTTTCCACCGATACCCATTTCGCCCACGCTGCCTGGCACAACACGTCGCCAGCCATCGGCAAAATCCAGTACACCATGATCGGTGACCCGACCCACGCCATCTCCCGCAACTTCGACGTGCTGATCGAAGAAGCCGGTCTGGCTGACCGTGGCACCTTCGTCATCAACCCTGAAGGCCAGATCAAAATCGTCGAGCTGAACGACGGTGGTGTGGGTCGTGACGCTTCCGAGCTGCTGCGCAAAATCAAGGCCGCCCAGTACGTCGCTGCTCACCCTGGCCAGGTTTGCCCAGCCAAGTGGAAAGAAGGCGAGGCCACGCTGGCTCCGTCCCTGGACCTGGTCGGCAAGATCTAAGTCTGTGACACGCTTGATCAGGGCGGAACTCCGCACCTTCTAGGTAAGCTGCACCGCCCAATAAAAACGCCCGGGCGAGATTCGCTCGGGCGTTTTTTTTTACTGCTTTTCATGAACTGAAGAAAGGAAATCGCCCGTATGTTGGACGCCAATCTTAAAACCCAGTTGAAGTCATACCTGGAACGGGTCACCCAGCCGATCGAGATCGTTGCTTCCCTCGACGACGGTGCGAAATCCAGGGAAATGCTCGAACTGCTGAAAGACGTTGCCAGTCTTTCCAGCCAGATTACCTTGCTCGACAACGGTGACGATGCACGCAAACCATCGTTCTCGATCAACCGCCCGGGCGCCGATATCAGCCTGCGTTTCGCCGGCATCCCCATGGGCCACGAATTCACCTCCCTGGTGCTGGCGTTGCTGCAAGTCGGCGGCCACCCCTCTAAAGCCAGTGTCGATGTGATCGAACAGATTCGCTCCCTTGAAGGCGAGTTCAATTTCGAGACCTATTTCTCGCTGTCCTGCCAGAACTGTCCGGACGTGGTCCAGGCGCTGAACCTGATGGCCGTGTTGAACCCGAGCATCCGCCACGTCGCCATCGACGGCGCGTTGTTCCAGGCCGAAGTCGACGAGCGCCAGATCATGGCCGTGCCAAGTATCTACCTCAATGGCGTGAACTTCGGCCAGGGTCGCATGGGCCTGGAAGAAATCCTCGCGAAAATCGACACCAGCGGCATCGAGCGCCAGGCCGAAAAGATCAGCGCCAAAGACGCCTTTGACGTATTGGTGGTCGGCGGTGGCCCGGCCGGTGCATCGGCGGCGATCTACGCCGCCCGAAAAGGCATTCGCACCGGCGTCGCGGCCGAGCGTTTCGGTGGGCAGGTGCTGGACACCATGGCCATCGAGAACTTCATCTCGGTGCAGGAAACCGAAGGGCCGAAACTGGCCGTGGCCCTGGAAGAACACGTCAAGCAGTACGACGTCGACATCATGAACCTGCAACGCGCCGACAAGCTGGTGCCGGGCAAGAACGGTCAGCTGAACGAAGTCCACTTCGCCAGCGGCGCGACATTGAAAGCCAGGACCGTGATCCTTGCGACCGGCGCGCGGTGGCGTGAAATGAATGTCCCCGGTGAGCAGCAATACCGCAACAAGGGCGTGGCGTACTGCCCCCACTGTGACGGTCCGCTGTTCAAAGGCAAGCGGGTGGCGGTGATCGGCGGCGGAAACTCCGGCGTCGAAGCGGCCATTGACCTGGCGGGCATCGTGTCCCACGTGACCTTGCTGGAATTTGACGTGCAATTGCGTGCCGACGCGGTCTTGCAGCGCAAGTTGCACAGTTTGCCAAACGTGAGCGTGATCACCCATGCGCAAACGACCGAAGTGACTGGCGACGGCCAGAAGGTCAATGGCCTGCGCTACAAGGATCGTCAGTCGGACGAGCTGCGGACGGTGGAGCTGGAGGGGATCTTCGTGCAGATTGGTCTGTTGCCCAACACCGATTGGCTCAAAGGTACCATCGAGTTGTCGCCGCGCGGCGAGATCATCGTCGACGCCCGTGGCGAGACGTCGGTACCGGGAGTGTTTGCGGCCGGTGATGTGACGACCGTGCCGTACAAGCAGATCGTGATTGCGGTGGGCGAGGGGGCCAAGGCTTCGCTCAGCGCCTTCGATCACTTGATCCGGACGTCAGCCCCGGCGTAAACGCCGACGCTGAAACACAAAAAACCCCATGAGCGATCATGGGGTTTTTTTGTGCGCGCCGTTGCACGGCTTTTGTAGGAGCCGGCTTGCTGGCGAAGGCGTCTTCGTGGGCGCTGCAAGGCTTGAGGCCGCCTTCGCTGCGGTGCGGCGATCCGACAAGCCAGCTCCTACAGGGAGGATGTCGCTTATCAGAGCGGGGCGGGCTGGATGATTTCCACCCAGTAGGCATCCGGGTCCTTGATGAACGCCAGGCTCTTCATGCGCCCGTCGCTCAGGCGTTTCTGGAAATCGCAGCCCAGTGCCTCGAAGCGCTCGCAGGCGGCGACGATGTCCGGCACCGAGATGCAGATGTGGCCGAAACCACGCGGGTCGGTGTTGCCGTTGTGGTAGGCGAAATCCGCGTCGTTTTCGGTGCCGTGGTTGTGGGTCAATTCGAGAATGCCGGGGATCGATTTCATCCATTCGGTGCGCGCCGCGGCGTCGGCCGGGATCTGATCCTTTTCGACCAGTGCCAGGAAATACAGGCTGAATTCGGCTTCCGGGAAGTCGCGCTTTTCCACCAGCGAGAAACCGAGGATCCGGGTATAGAAATCCAGGGATCTGGTAATGTCCTTGACCCGCAGCATGGTGTGGTTGAAAACGAACTTGTGGGTCGCGGTATCAGGCTGGGCGGTCACGCCGGGGAAGGTGTTCAATTCGTGCAGGCTCATGGGCCCTCCGGGCAATAAGTGGGGCTGGCGATGACGACCATGATACGCAACGCAGCAGGCATCACCAAATGTCGGCTATTGCCTGACCGCCGGGCGAGGCTCAGACTTTGTCGATCAAACACTGAGTATTCATTGCAATGATTCGGCTCTATTCATCGATTTTCATCCTGCTGAGTGTGCTCTCGGCTGCGAACACTGCTCATGCCGATGCGCCAGTCGTGACCTGGCCTGCCGGTTGGGAGGTCGAAGCTGTCCCGCAGGAGGCCGCCAATGCCCAGGTTTCCCGTCAGCGCGCAGTGAAACACGATCAGGGCGGCACGCCGGTGATGGTGATGGAATTGACCATGACCCAGGTGCAAAGCGGTCATCAGGTGAATCTGCAGGGTGTATTGCTGGAGATGCGCAAGTCGGTGCAGAAGGATTTCTTTCAAGGCGGCTATCAAAGTGTTTGCAACAAGATTCACCCCGCTCGTTTGAGCCGCCTGGAAGCGCTGGAAACTACCTGTACCATTACCCAGAACGGTCGTCATGTGTTGTCTCAAACATTGGTCGCGGCCGTGGATGCCGATAAGGCCTATGTTTTTTCCAGCGCGGGGCAGGCTGAGGCTTATAAGGCAAGTCAGGGCGAAATAGATGCTGTCCGTAACAGCTTGAAACTTTAGTTTAAGATTTCACTGTACTGCCGGTGTAGGTACTTACAGACATTTTTAGATAGCCGAAGGGACTAAGTACACAGCAGCCGGCAAGTAGCGAAGAACGGTACCGCGGTCGCGCTTGACGGTGCCCATGAAAAAAGCCCTGCACTGGCAGGGCTTTTTTATTACCGCGAGTGCTTAACCACGCAGCCAGGAATCCACGGTGTCAACACCGTATTGTTCCTTCCAGGCTTTCAGGCCGCGATGGTTGCCGCCTTTGGTTTCAATCAGTTCACCGGTGTGCGGATTCTGATAGACCTTGACCACGCGAGCGCGGCGGGTTTTAGGCGCTGCGGCCTGTTGCAGACCGGATTTGCCCGGGTTCGGATCGAGAATGGCGATGATGTCGCGCAGGCTTTTGCCATAGGTTTTCATCAGCCCCTGGAGCTTTTCTTCGAATTCGATTTCTTTCTTGAGCCCGGCATCGTTCTTCAGGGCTTCCAGCTGCTTGAGCTGTTCCTGAAGGGCCTTTTCAGCTGCACGAAATTCAGCGAGTCTGGACAATATCTTTACTCCAATAGTGTATTTGGCTGATACCAACCGCAAACAAGGCTAAAAGCCAGGCGCCTTGTAGCGACCCGGTGATAATGGCTCACCTGCCAATCTTTGCGCATGCATGAAAAATTGTAGTGCAGGCATGAAAAATTGTAGTAGTTAATGAGCCAAGAGTAAATCCTGTCTTTTTCGTCATGTAACTAGACTAATATTTTGATTCAAATGGGTGCGCGCCGCTCTGTCTCGTCACTTTTAGCGATTAGTTAATGGTGACTTAATGCATGAATGAATTCTGCGCCGGGCATGGGTCGGCCAAACAGATAACCTTGCAGGAAGTTCACCCCGTGGGCGGTCAGGTAATCACTTTGCTCCGGGGTTTCCACGCCTTCGGCGACAATGCCCAGATCGAGCTTGGCCGAGAGCTCGATGATGGTGTCAAGAATGTGCCTTGAGAGGGCGTCGACTCCGATCATGGCGACGAAGCTCTGGTCGATTTTCAGGAAGTCCACATTGAATTGCCGCAGATAACCCAGGCTCGAGTGGCCGGTGCCAAAATCGTCGATCGCGATCATCACGCCCAACCCGTGCAGCTGTTCGAACAATTGATGGGTCATGGCCGTGGGCTCGATGAGTTCGCGCTCGGTCAACTCCAGCACCAGGTTGATCGAGCCCGGGGCGAAGGCCTTGATGAACTCGCGACAATCCTCGACCAGATCCAGGTTCTTGCAATGGCTGGCGGTGATGTTGATGCCTATATGAAAGGGCTCTGTGAACGACGGGGACAGCGGCGCCAGCAACGCGGCGGTCTGTTGCATCAACGAGCGGGTCATCGGCACGATCAGCCCGGAATATTCGGCAAACGGGATGAACAGATCCGGGCGCACCAGACCTTCCTTCGGATGATTCCAGCGCATCAGCACCTCGCAACCGGACCACCGCTTGCTGTCGCCATGGACCACCGGCTGGAAGTAGGGAATGAACTCCGCGGCTTCCATCGCGCGTTGCATTTCATGGCTGGGGGACATGGCGCGCTTTTGCAGAACATGCCCGATCGAGCCGGAAACCACGCCGAAAAATATCAGCAAGCTAAACAGGGGCGGATATTCGCTTTTCATATAGCGCCAGGTTTCGCCCTCGGGGAAACCGGCTGCCACGGTAAAGGCGTATCGCGAGGAGGCCAGTTCGTTTTGCGCTACCGGAAAGAGGGGCAGGGCTCCGTCGTGGAACTGACCGTCGGCGGCCAGCCAATGTGGGCCGACTTGCAGCGCCAGTAAGGTGTTGCGTCCGATCAGACGCAATACATTGCTCAAGTGATAACCGTCCAGAGCGCTCAGGGCGCTCCGTTGTCCTTCACTGAGTCGATACACCAGCAGCGCGCTATCGGGCGTGACCGGATTGCTCTTCATCAACAACAACTGGCCATGGGCGTAGTCGCCAGCATTGATCTTTTCCTGATAGTCACCGAACAGCGAACTGCAGTAAATGCTGTCGTCCCAGACCAGATTGGTCGAGCGCACGAAGGGGCGGCGGGTGACCTGTTCGCGCAAGGCCAGTTTGACATCGTTGCAGCGTTGGCCCGCCAACGGCAGCAACTCGCGCGCGGCCTCGGCAGTGTTGTCAAACATCAGTTCGAACTGGCTCACGGCTTGTTCCGCCGTTAACCGGGTACTTTGTTGCAGTGTGCGTTCAGCCTGCATATACAGAATGGCGAACCCCAACATTACCGGGAGTAAACCGCTCAAGACGGTCACGGCAATCCTGATCCCGCGTTTGCGGCGGTTTTTGACGTTCAGTGGCATTCATGGGACCTGTTACGGTGAAAAAGAGGGCTCTCAAATGCAGGCAGGACGACAGCGGGCCTCCCAAAAAGAGTTCAGGTAACGGGCATGATAGAACGACTTGGGGTGTTTTGCCGATCAACGGTAGTTCAGAGCCTTTTGACAAACCCCTTGCGCGCGCACGGAAAAAGGGGATTTGATACAGAAGGCGGACAAAACGATTTACGCTGTGTAGAATCTGGTTACGCATATAAGAATAATCGTCTTCTGGCAGCAGAAGCCTCGCCCGTCATAGCCTTGGGTCGACAATGAAGATATTTGGGTTTCAATTGATCTACGGTGACTTCCTCGCCCGCAGCGTTCGGGGAATCTCCTGTGCGCCCCCCGCCAGTCTCAGCATTGCAAGCAACTAACGATCCGTTACTTTCAGCTGTTGATTCTAAAAGCATGATGAGGCACCAACCATGGCAGATTTATACGAAAACCCAATGGGCCTGATGGGCTTTGAATTCATCGAATTCGCATCGCCAACTCCGAACACCCTGGAGCCGATCTTCGAGATCATGGGCTTCACCAAAGTCGCGACCCATCGTTCCAAAGACGTGCACCTGTATCGCCAGGGCGCGATCAACCTGATTCTCAACAACGAACCCAACAGCGTCGCGTCCTACTTCGCGGCCGAACACGGCCCGTCGGTGTGCGGCATGGCGTTCCGGGTCAAGGATTCGCAGAAAGCCTACAAGCGGGCTCTGGAACTCGGCGCCCAGCCGATCCACATCGAGACCGGTCCGATGGAGCTGAACCTGCCGGCCATCAAGGGCATCGG
>Ga0213829_1002800_pt1 | contig 11021 bp, 11 predicted proteins | sample MC6MC0896MG_FD_180665 | JGI IMG/M metagenome (GOLD analysis project Ga0213829, IMG submission 180665) | Enriched soil aggregate microbial communities from Iowa State University, Ames, United States - MC6-MC0896-MG | ecosystem: Environmental > Terrestrial > Soil > Unclassified | place: USA: Iowa...
GTAAAGGCCGGTTATATTTGTGGTGGCTCAAAAGACCCCGTTTTCAAATTGGCCAATGCAACTGCCTGAAAAGGCGATAAGCACACAAGCATGAGTTAATGCCTGCATACTGGCAGGACAAGCTCGAAGAGGAAAATCGCAACCCTAATGCGTATAAGAACGATATGAGTTTTAATTTATAGAGGAAATATAACTGAATTTTTCCGGTTCCCGAAAATATTGTACTTGTTTTGAAATGAACGTCTTAGAATCTCGGTGTAAGTCCTATATCGTTTGTTATTATCATTAGAATCCTCCCTTATTAGGTTTGCGGCCAAGAATCCCCATATTCTTAAATTATAGCTGTTTTGAAACATTACCATGATGTCCATTAGAGTACCACCGATTTTACCAAAAGAATTCTGTTTGGTTAACATGCGATAGCGAAGGTCCTGTACTGTGTCTAGGGTAGATACCCTAGGAGTTAAACTAACTTTTGGGTAATAATCCATCGTGAGTAGACCTTCTGCATATTCTTTTATGCTTACGATGTATTTTATGCAGCCCTTTTTGTTATGAAGGTAAAATTTAAAAATGTACTCACGCAGAAAAGATTCGCTATTAACAAACCTATTCTTGCGTATCTGTACAAGTTTATAAGGTAGGGTAGTATCAAACATTCTTTGTTATTGGTTTATTTTTATTGCTAACAATACCGCAAAATCGCCCTTCTCATGATATCTCCAATCAATTCTGGCTCATTGTTTGGATTCATTATACTTCTCCATTTTGTTGGATTTGTTTCACTATATCGAATTAAATTGAGGTCGTCCATGCGATATTTTAACATCGCCTTGCTCACATTGAAAAAAGATGACAGCTCGCTAGTTATCTTGATGTAATCAAATTTGTTGCATTCCTGATCATCTAAAAAAAGCTGCCCCACTCGGTTGATTCCTAATAATTTTTGGTTCAGGATTAATCGTATTTTTAGGGCATCTTTTAGCATTAATAGGGCAGAAGCGAATTGGTTTGCTTGCCATTCAATCCAGTTTTTATCGTTTTCAAGATTATGTTTCCTGGTCAAAGGATTAAATTTAGAATCTTCCAAGCTATCATAATCTGATTGATTTAGACCTTTTTTTGTTGCAATTCCATTTTCGTATTGATTTCAAATAAAAAAAATGATTTATTTTCCGAAATAAAAAACAAGACCAAAGTAAATGCTTCTTTTTTGGAACAATGCAAAATCTATCATAGAATAGTCTGTATTGTAATTTGCTTGTCGCCTATTATTTCTATTTAATAGATTGGTAACATTGGCATAAATAACACAAGAATTGCTCCCCAGACTGAACATCTTATTCAAAGATAAATCCAACGAACTATAAGTATTTAATTGACTTGAATTATATAAACCGTATGACGGTTCATAAGCATTTGCTACGGGAGAAAAAATCCCTGATACGATCGGTGTATAATATGTTCCTGGCCTATAAATAAATGCCAGGGAAGCTATCAATACTGTTGGCCTATTGTATGTAAGTCTCGTCTTGGCAAAATAATCCATATCATTTTCTGATCTAAATTTCACACTCGCATAGCTATCTGACACATTCAGAAATGTATTTGCAACGCTCCATTCGAAATGTTCCCATAGATTGCCCTGTAGAAAAAATTCTATACCTTGGATTGATTTTTCAACAACATTTGGTATATCACTTTTTAAAATTTCTAATGACTCCTCTTTTTTTATAAAACCCGCTAAACTGCCTTTTAAGACTTCGCCTTTATAGATATAATCTAAAGATAGCTGCCTGCTCTTTAGCGAGACGATATTTTTCCCTACTATTTCAGCAGCGCTAAACTGATGATACGTACCTGCAGACAAAAGTAATGACTGTTTAGAAGAGACCTCAAATTTTATATTACCTTGAAAGCTCAACTTATTTCTCTCCTTGGCATCATCAAAGCGGTACCGTCCCCCTAGCCCTAATATTATCTTTTTAATGGGTTTATATCTTAGGTATAAATAGGGATCGAGATGTTGAATTTTACTAACAGTGTCAGTTTGCTTTGTAGGAGCATCCGGATGTAGAGAATAGTAGTACAAAGGTTCCTTTCCGACAAACTTAGTTCTTGAGGATACATAATTTAAACCTGACTGTAATTCCAGGCTAGGGGTAATTTTTTTTTGATAATTCACAGCAGCAAAAACATCACTTTGGTCCGTATTTAAATCTGTGTTACTAAATCCATAATCAGTTCGGCTAAAATCAGTACCTAGATTTATTCCAACCTGTCCAAATGAATCCCTCATAAGATAATTAACAATAGTGAAGTCTCTCATTTTTTTAAAATCAATATCATCTCTGTAAGAAAACATCTCACTTTCAATTTTATAATTCTCTCTTATGAAATAGTTATACAAGTTGATATAAGACTTATCATTGATCTGGTGATGAATATTAAGCCCTAGGTCTTGACTATTAAATTTCTTGAGATCGGCGAAATTGTCTCCATTTAATTTTAAAAAAAGATCTGAAAATTGGAAATTTGTATATGCTTGCATAAAACTTCCTTTTTTCAGTGGCTTATTCGCAAATGCACCAATATTTGCCAAGGATGTAGAAACCTGATATTCCCCAAACGAAAGTTTTGACGCAGTCTCCATCTCCACCATTCCCGCACTCGAATTTCCTATGGTAATGGGTGGATTGCTGGCATATACCTTAAGATTACCTATCATTTCCGGATTAAAAAGGCTAAAATTTCCAATGCCGTTCAATTGATTATTGCGTACCGGATTTTTGATTGGGACGCCATTTAGGACAACTGCCGTTCGAAGTGGAGAACTACCTCGAAGGCTGGGCGTAGCAGACTCATTAATATTTGTAGAAGCAGGTAAAAAGGTGATTGCTTTGAGAGGATCGCCTGATGCATTAGGATTATTATATATTTCGAGCCGATTTATTTTCGCAACGGAAAACTCTTCATTAATATTATGAGGTATAATTACAACCTCTTCTAATATTCTGACATTTGAAGTTAAATAAACAGGAACATTTTTTTTTCCAGAAATCTTATCACTAACCAATACCTTCTTTTGATATCCAACAAGAGTAAAAACGATACTGTCCATGGATTGTGAAAGTCTAAAATTTCCTAATTGATCTGTTTGATATTTTTTGAGTAATGTTCCACTATAAACAGATACTGTAACGCCAGATAATGGTTTCTCTCCTCCATTTTTTACGCTAAAGTTTATTACTGACTGAGCTCGGGCAGGACCAGCAATAAAAAAAAATATTATTATAAAAGCTAAAACCTTTATCATAAAGGGCTCCTTATTCGACTTAATTCATTTTTGCTTCAAGCGAATTTAATAAATAATCATTTGGAAATTCTTCTAAAGCTTGAGACAAGTAAGTTTTCGCTTGGCTATAATTTTTCGTTGATAAATAGTATTTTACTAATGTTTCATATGCCATATTTTTGCCCCATGATGGAAAATAAGGCTTGTTTTCTGTCTGTCTTGGAAGCGAAAGCGCTGTTTTCAAGTGACTTTCCACTTTCTTTTTCCCTCCATACTCTTCTGGAGTATAATAATTTTGTAATCCCAACACACAGTGAGCGCGCATGTTGTTCTTATTTAATTTTAATGACTTTTCAAGATTGGCCTTAGCTTTCTGGGCAATAATCCCAGCTTGCATGCCATTGACAAATTGAGTTGAAAAATTTTGAAGCAATCCTAATAATGCATAATCTTCAGAATTCTTACCCTTAAGATCCTCCAAAGATTTTATTCCATCTTTTAACACACTTTCACAAGCCTTCTTATCGGCTATGGTAACCGTATAGAATATAGCTTGGTAATAACGTAGATAGCATCTCCAATAGACACGCATGTGATCGGACCCAATTAAAAGAGATTTCTCTAAGTCATTCAAAGGCGTGATTTTTTTTTGGATCTGTGTTTTAATAAATGCTTGATCGATTTTATTTTCAATGTTATCTAAGGTGGAATTTGATGTAAAATTAACGATCTCTGTGGCATCTTTAGCTGATCCTATGCAGCTAGTCATTAGCCCAAAAAACACGCAGGCTAGTCTAAATATTTTAAACATTGAATTCTTATTTATTTTCATATACAACGAAATTTATTAACAAACTGTAAAAGACCTCCTGGATAAGCTACAAAAGCAGCGAAACTAATCCAAACTAATAGATATAAATACCAAAAATATCCTCTTTCTCTATAGGATAGTGTGGGGGCGATATTCATTGAAATAGTAAAGTCTGAATGATAAGGATTATATTCTATAATCAATAGAAACACAAAAGCGTAAAATAGTGGCAAGTAAGCCAATATGCCAAAATATAAACAAATAAAGAATAACACGAGTGTTATGAAGGGGCCGGAAAAAAGAAAAAACAATTTTGCGCCCCTATTTGGAACATTTTCTACCTCTACATAGGGATGAAAAATTGGCACTAAGCTTATACCAACTTTGGATACAGTCAAACCTAAAATCTTCGCAGACAAAAAATGTCCCACCTCATGTGTGAATAACAACAAAATAAAACATCCTATAAAAATAATAAATTCGATCATGGTCAACGTTTAACCGAAAATCTTCTGAATGAGAGAAGAAATCCTCCTAGAAATAATAGAAACCAAAAAATCAGATAAATCAGATATTGATCCTCTCCTTTTAAAAATTTGAGTAAATGCGTTAAAGGAAGGAAATGGGAAAATACCTGCAAAAACTCAGGCATAATATCGATCGGATAGAACGTACCGCTTAGAAACAACATGGTAAAATACAAAAAGTTTATAACTCCTTTGCTTGCTTCCGGACTGACAGTAAATGCTATAAGCAATCCGAGAAAGCCAAAAATAAGTGTGCCGATAATCGAACAAATAATGACTCGAACAAGGCTCTCAAAGGTTGGACTATAATTAAATAATATTATGCTCACAATTACCAGCAGAACTACTGTAATTAATATTGCTATAAAGCGGCTAAATAGAAGCCCAAGAAAATGTAATGTCATATCAAATGGCAGCACTTTCAAAGGTTTAAGTGAATTTGTCATAACGTAAATGCGAACAATTGGTCCTATACTAAAAAGAGCATCACTGGCGATAGTCATAGCTATAAGACCGAGAAAAAGGTTACCGATATAATCTGGATAATTGCGTCCCCATATAAAACCAAATAATATGAAAAGAAACACCGGAAAAATAAAGGAAAAGAAAAAAGACTCTTTTACACGAACATAGGAAGCTATGTTCATATAAGTCGCATAACCGATAATTTTCAAAGATTTAATCATTTGTGCTGGAATTTATATTTTAAAATCAAGTAGACATCGTTTAGATTCGTTTTAATCTTTGTGTATTCTATTTTCTTATCTACAATATAATTCGTCAGCTCAGATATATTTTCCGAATATAAAAACACATTTTCCTGATCAAAAATATGTGGTATACCTTTATACATATCCTTCGCCAGAGCTTCTTTATTCAAAATCAATTTGATGGGCGAAGGTAGGTATCGTTCGGATAGAAAATTTTGATATGTGTCGCTGGCGAGTATTTCCCCGTTTGAGATAAAAGCTATCCTGTCTGCATAAGTCTCAGCGTCTTTCCAATCATGGGAAGTAAAAAGGATAGTTCTTTTATGTTGTTTAAAAAGCTTCCAAACTGCGCTTGTGATAAATGGGTCCAGTCCAGAGTTTGGCTCGTCTAAAATTAGTACGTTCGGATTATGCATCAGTGTAGTAAGCACACTTACTTTTCTCTTTTCCCCTTTTGACAGTAATTGAAACTGCTTATTCAGATATTTATCCATATCTAATACATGAATTAGAGGAGCGATTTCCCGCTTTGACGTGTCGTAAATAATACATAAATAGGTAAGCCATTCATTTACGGTCATGTAATAAAAGTATGGCGTATATTCATATAAAACGCCTACAGAACCCTTTACTTTCCGAAAGGGCTCTGCGTTGATTGTTACTGTTCCCTTTGATGGGTGCAACATATTTGTCAATATATCTATTAATGTGGATTTTCCAGCCCCATTAGTGCCCAATAGAGCGACGCTCTCCCCATCATTAACTTCTAAATTGATGTTTTTCAGGATTTGTTTCCCATGATCAAAATAATCTAGATTTTTAATCTGTATCATATTAATCCTTTTTCTTACCTATTGCAATAACCGCTTGTACACTTTCGGACAGACCATCTACTCCAATAAATGCGTTCAGTTCGTCATCCCAAAACGATCCTGCGTAGCATGAATTCAATCCGATAGCTTCACTTATTAATGAAATTGACTGACCAACAGCTCCCACTTCAATCATTATAAAACGATATCCTCGCTCGAGATATTTGCTTAAAACCCGATCAAATACACTTGTAATAATAATTAATGCCGAACCACTCAGGATATCGACGTCGATAGCTGGATCAGAGACAATACATTGTTTGATTTCTTCAGAAAAGTCACCTTCTTTCAAAAATTCTAGTGCATTGATATCTGGTCTAAAATGGTAAAGTCCATTTTCAATTTCTCCGTTTTGAACAAGTACATAAATTTCTAACGGGAACAACCCACCGGCAGAAGGGACTGCTCTTCTGCCCCAATAACTTCCATCATCAGCAATCTGTACTTTCCCGGTGATACCATAGGAATAATGTAACAGTGAATAGAGGTCTTTTATAGATATCTTGCTGTCATCAAAACTCCTATTGCTCCTTCTATTTTCAATAATTGCTTTTAATTTACTTCTCTCAAAATTTTCTGGAGAATCCTCTCCTAATGAAAGAACTCTATAACCTGGATAAACTTTATATGGTTGGCTTGCACGCATATGGATATATTCATTATCCAATGCTTCAATATTGTAGCCGAGTAATCTCGCCGTAAAATTATTGAGCTTTGAATTTTCATGATACGTCAACGCCGCAGAATTCTCTGCATCGAAACTACCTGGTGCCAAGTTTTCGACTTTTTGAAATTCATTTTTAATATGAAATAGCTTAGTGATCATACATTTTGATTTATAGTCCGTGATAACAAATATTATAATAACATTCAGGTATGTTACGGGAACGGGTGTGGGTTTTTATTCAATTGGCTAAATTCTCTATTCTTAAAACCAAACTGTTCGGGAACAGTATAAAGTCGTTTTCCACCACAAAAATAAAAACTATATGATCCTGAAAGCTCCAGCAACTGAGGAACAATTACTTTTACACTATGAAATCCCGCTTCTTCTACATCAGGGGTAGTAAGATATTTCAATAGCACATCATATCCCTTAGAATTCAATTCTTTAATAATGGATTGGATTTCTTTTTGTGCTGACGGTTTAGGTTCTTCGTTAAAGTCAATCTTTTTTGAAGGCTTTGCTAAGCGCCATCGATCGAAAGCTGACCAAAGATCTTTTCTTTTCAGATAAAATGTTGAATGCTTTTCAAAATCTATTAAATCATAAAAATCATTAGGCATCCAATCTTTCTGCTCACCGAGCATGAATCGAAAATACGAAACAGCTTGGCCAATTTCCATAATAACTTTTTTCATCGCTTCGCCAAAGGTACCCCTAGAAGCAGAACCCACTGCTACAAAATCGCCATAATCAGCTTTGCCAAAGCATATTCCAAAAACCGTAGGGCTTGGCAAATCAAATGTAATATCAAAAAAATGGAACTCATATTGATCGTTGTAATTTTCCTTTAAGAACGCATTGATCTCATCATCAATAATGATTTTGGAAAGGAATATTTCATTCATCCACATCATCACAAAATTGTCCCGCTCAATCACTTCATATAGACCATTTAAAATTGCTTTATAAATATCCGTATGTCCGGCCAGCCCCGTTGAAGTTGTCAAACCGACCCATTCCTCTATTTCCTCATAGGGCATATAAATAAGAGAGGCGGGAAAATAGACTTCTGCACCTGTTGCTAGGTCAATACATGGAGCCCAATGGATCTCAGTCTCCTCCTGAAATCTTACAAATGGGAAATTTTGCCCCCCATATTGACTTTCATGAAACATCGCTATCTCATTAGGATGAATAGCTGGCTTTTGTAAATTTTTGTATGAAGATTTTATAAAGGTATTAGTATCGTAAAAAGCGGGGCAATAACGTTCGATGACTTCTCCTATGGTTGACAAAATCGCGTTTTCCCACTCATAACCACACCCACTACTTCTACCACTATATTTTTTACCTCCAACAACACTACTATCGCTCGGCCAGATTCCATAACTGATTAAGTTTGGATCAAGATGCATCCTTGGCAACTTAGCGATGTAACACAATAATCCTGCTTCGGCAGAAAGAAATTTTAAAGACTTATTTAATGAGCGAAAATTGTTCATAAAGCAGTTTGTTCTATGGTCTCTACTCTAAGCGGCTCCAGCCAAGGCGCTATTTTAAAATCAACTTTAGGTGTACAAACTCCACAAACAGGAGCTTTTAGGAACGGATGACGTTTAAAGTCATAGGTATACATATCGATCATTAGATAGCCTTTATAAACTGTCGGAAGTGTCCACTCTGTTACAAATTTGATAGTCTCTAATATTGCAACACTTGCTAAAATATCATACATTGGGGTTGGAGTAGCCATCCCCCTTGATGACAATTTATTTTCTGAAAGATATCTTTCGTAGCTTTGGAAGTAAGGCAAATATTCCATATTACTTTTGATTCTATTCTGCAAACAGTTATAACAACCAGAAGCCTTACCCAAGAAAAGCGGGCCTACTGTCCCCTTTGAATTTTCGACACCGCGAACCAACAACCATGGCTTATTAAAATTAAAGGCGATTTTATTGAAAAGTTCTAGAAACAAAGGATTCCATTCTTCCGCATCTATAATGAAAAAGTCTGCAGCTTGAACAATTCTTTCTATTGCAGATTCATTAAGTATGTCTTCCGAAATCTTTAATAGAGAAATTTCTTTAAAGCCCGCCTCTTGTGCTTTTATTCCCAAACTTTGCTGAATGGGACTGTTACCAATAATGGCAAGCTGTGTTGTTGTAATTTTAAGCTGAGATTTTTCCCATTCTTGATAATCCCCGTTTTTCCAAAATTGTAATTGCGAATCTAGCAAACTTGAAGTTGATGGAATGTATTCTTTTTCATCCAAAATTTTAAATTCCTGTAATTCATTAATCACATTAAGAATGTTTTCGAGAGGATAATCCGATTCAAAGTAGGCTTTAAATTCGCCAATATTAGCAAAGCTTTTTCCTTCACTATATATATATACAAATTTCTGGAAAATCTCTTTTTCCATTTCATTTGTAAACTCTGTAATTATCGTTTCATGCTTGGATCTGATTTGAAAAACTTTATTTTTCTTATCTTCAAAAACATGGTAATTTTTATTTAACATAAATACATAATTTAGGTAAAATCCCCAGCTTGATCTGTAAAGCTGGAGATCTTAACGTGCAACTTTTAGGTTAGCTCACAACTTCTTCTGCTACAGAACCGCCTGAATTGCAGTTACAGCAACAACAGCAAGAACAGCAATTGCAATTGCATCCAGCAGCAACAAGCTTTTGCATAAACCTGTTACTTTTTAACTTTTTCAATTTCATAACATTTTCTCTTTTTGTGAAACAATAAATTATTAAACTATATTAAAGATTATTATCTTTCTCTTTCTTTTTCAATAGACGAGGTAACAATACATTCCGTACGTAAGCATAATCCGGTTCGGACTGAAGTAATTTATTATAATAGTCAATGGATTTGTTGATATCCCCTTCTTTTTCAGCTATATGTGCCAACCAAGAATACACATCGGTCAATCCCCAATCAGGCCCTACACTAGCTGTCGGATCGACTTCTTTATAAAGAGACAAGGACTTTTCAAAAAGTGGCTTGGCCTTTGCGATCCCCCCTCCATAATCTTGTGGTGTGTAATAAAGCGACTGCGCCTTAACCAAATAATATCTTGGATTATCAGGTTCCAAAAAATGTGCTTTCTCCATATTTTCCTCGTAAAGTGCCTTGTATTTCATGAGGCTATCAATGTTGTTCTTGTATTCGCCGATCTTTGAACTATAAAGTGATGATAATAAGATATAATTATCTGACAAGTCTTTGTCGAGCTTGACAGCAGTTTTAGTATTTCTAATCGCACTATCAATTAATCTTCTTTGTTTATCTTTGTCATCATGGGAAAAATAGGATAAGTATTGTTGACTATAGGCTAAATAATGATATGAGAGTGATCCACCACCTTTACTTTTTGCCAATATTTCAAATGCTTTCACACTTTTGTCAATCGCAGCTGGATCCCCTGCATTTTTTGCCAATCGAAATTTTGCCTTTGCCAACAAAAGCTGCTCATCTGAATGCATTACTGTCTGTGCATGAGATATCAAGGAAAAAAATGAAAGCTTCATCATCAAGAGTATAATGGTTCTATATTGAGTAAGATTTATAAACATGGTCTATCATATTTTGTTGTTACTATACCTAGAGCTAGACAAATCAACCGCAACAATTAATATCTAAAATAAATATTATTGTCACTTATTCCAAATTAATTTTCAATAAAAATGAATTTTTATTGAATTACAAGATAATTTATTAATATTCGATCGCTTATTAAAGTGATTTATAATTTGTTTTCTTCAAGGTACTTCGATTTAATTGCGGATTATCCAGAATCGACACTTTTTAGAAAAGAAAGGTCTTAAGCTAATAAGATATATCGGCATAGCGATTTCGTAGACTAAAATCAAATTATAATTGACAGAATTATATCAGTTCGGTTATAGGTTCTTATTTATATAAAAAGTACACTAGTGTCCCATTAAAATTGGGACGAATTAAAAATTAAATAAATTTTGCCCATTAAGGCTATTTCGTTCTTTGTCATATTGAAATTTAGTTTTGGTAAAAAGGTCTCGAAGATTCGTTTTGTCAGTCAGTGAAATGCTCAATATCTGCAGAATTTCATAGGTGCTTCTCTGGAGTTTCATGTCGTGTTGAAC
>Ga0213829_1002801_pt1 | contig 11020 bp, 9 predicted proteins | sample MC6MC0896MG_FD_180665 | JGI IMG/M metagenome (GOLD analysis project Ga0213829, IMG submission 180665) | Enriched soil aggregate microbial communities from Iowa State University, Ames, United States - MC6-MC0896-MG | ecosystem: Environmental > Terrestrial > Soil > Unclassified | place: USA: Iowa...
AAGCGCGCCGTCGGATTGTTGGGCAACGTCAAGGGCGAAGCCCGGCCGCAGCCATTTGTCGAAGACACCGCGGTTCCGCCGGAAAACCTGGCTGACTTCATCCAGGCGTTTCGAGCGCTGCTGGACAGTTACGACTTGCAATACGGAATGTTTGGCCACGTCGACGCCGGCGTGCTGCATGTGCGCCCGATCCTCGACATGAAAGATCCTGTCCAGGCCGCCCTGATCCCGCCGATTTCCGATGCCGTGGCGGCCTTGACCCAAAAACACGGGGGGTTGTTGTGGGGCGAGCATGGCAAGGGCTTGAGATCGCAGTACGTGCCGGATTACTTCGGTGACTTGTACCCGGCCCTGCAAACGCTCAAGGCGGCCTTCGATCCGTTCAACCAACTCAATCCAGGCAAGATCGCCACCCCCGACACGGTCCCTGGCGCGCGCCTGACACGTGTCGACGAAGTGCAATTGCGCGGCGATTCGGACCGGACCATCGATGAGCGCGTCTGGCAAAGTTACGACACTGCCGTTCACTGCAATGGCAATGGCGCCTGCTACAACTTCGATCCCGATGACGCCATGTGTCCCTCCTGGAAAGCCACGCGCAATCGTATCCACTCTCCCAAAGGTCGTGCGTCGCTAATACGGGAATGGCTGCGGATGCAGGGGGAGCAGGGCGTCGATGTGCTGGAGGCCAGCGACCGTGTCCGATTGTCTGCCGGGTCGCAGAATGTTGCGCGCCGAGCCGTCAATAGCCTCGCACAAAAGATGGGGCAGCAAGATTTTTCCCACGAAGTCTACGAAGCCATGACAGGGTGCCTGGCCTGTAAATCCTGCGCCGGCCAATGCCCGGTCAAAGTCAATGTGCCTGAGTTTCGATCGCGTTTTCTCGAGCTCTATCACAGCCGGTATTTGCGCCCGCTCAAGGACTACCTGATCGGCTCGCTGGAATACACGGTGCCCTACATCGCCAGGATGCCGCGGCTCTACAACTTCGTGATGAGCGCTCGACCGGTTCGCTGGATGCTCGAGCGAGCCGCCGGGATGGTCGACAGTCCATTGCTCAGCCTGGTGGATTTTGCGGCAGTTTGTCGGCGCTGGAACGTCGAGGTGGCAACGCCGGAGCGTCTCGCTGCGCTTGCGGACGAGCAGCGTGGGAAAAGCGTCATTCTGGTTCAGGACGCCTTCACCCGCTTTTTCGAAACCCCCTTGCTCGTTGACTGGGTGGAGCTGATCTCAAGGCTGGGTTACAAGGTCTACCTGGCCCCCTACGCGCCTAATGGCAAACCGCTACAGGTGCAGGGTTTTCTCAAGGCATTCGAGAAGGCGGCGAGCTTCAATGGACAGTCGTTGCTCAACCTGCAGCAATACCGGATTCCACTCGTGGGGCTCGACCCTGCGATGACCCTGGTCTATCGACAGGAATACGCCAAGACCCTGCAAGCCGGCAAGGCGCCCCTGGTGATGCTTGCGCAGGAGTGGCTGATCGATGCGCTGCCCAAAAGTGAAGCCGTGAAGGAAGACGAGCCTTACCACTTCTTGCCCCACTGTACGGAGAAAACCAATGAGCCTGGCAGCATCGGCCAATGGCAGAACATTTTCCAACGGGTGGGCCTGACGCTCCAGGTGCAAGCCAGCGGCTGCTGCGGGATGTCGGGAACCTACGGGCACGAGACGCGAAACGCAAGGACGTCGGACACGATCTACGGGCAATCCTGGAAGCGGCTCATCCACACGTTCAACCAATCGGGGCGAGTCGTCGCCGATGGCTATTCATGCCGCAGCCAGGTCAAGCGCCAGGAAGGTGTGACGGTGCTCCATCCGCTGCAGGTGTTGTTGACGCGGGTGAGAGAGGGATCATTGGCGTCGCGCTTCGCTAGCGAACCGGAACTTTCGCCTTGATCACCCACAACCCCGATAAAGCCAGGACTGCAAAGCCTGCGCCCATCAGGAAGGTGCTCTGGAAGCCCACCGTATCCCACAGCGCGCCGGCGATCACACTGGCCAGCAGCAAGGTCAATCCGGTCAACAGATTGAACATGCCGAATGCCGTCCCGCGCAATTCAGGCGGCGCGCAGTCGGCGATCAAGGCGGCGAATATTCCTTGGGTGAACCCCATGTGCAATCCCCATAGCACGACGCCGACAACCAGGCCACCGATCCCCGGCGCAAAGGCCAGCGTCAGATCCGCAGCGATCAGCAACAACAGGCCTGCGCCAAGCACCACCACGCGGCTGCCACGATCGGACAAGGCCCCGGCGGGGTAGGCTGACAGTGAGTAGGCCACCGCCATCAGCACCAGCACCGCTGGCGCCCACATCGGCTCAAGCCCGACAGCTTGACCGCGCAGGATCAGAAAGGCTTCGCTGAAACGCGCCAGGGTGAACACCGAAGCGACACCGACCACCCACCAGTAGCCTGCGCCCAGCCGGGCCAATTCCCGCCGGCTCAAAGGCGCACGCACCCGGCGCGTACCTTGCGCTTGTTCGGGTTCGCGCACGAACACCAGCAGCACCGCGACGGCAAGAAATGCCGGGATGACGGCCACCCAGAATACTGTCTGGTAGTGGTTCGCGGTCAGCCACATCAATCCGATCGCCAGCAAGGGGCCCAGGAATGCACCCACAGTATCCAGCGCCTGACGCAGGCCGAAAGCCGCCCCCCGTATGGCTGGCGGCGTGATGTCGGCAATCAGCGCGTCGCGAGGCGCGCCACGGATTCCTTTGCCGATACGGTCGATAAAGCGGGCACCGGTCAGCCAATCCAGCGACTGCGCCAAAGGGAAGATCGGTTTGGACAGCGCCCCCAGCCCATAACCCAGCGCCGCGAGCAGTTTGCGCTTGCCCAAGCGATCACTGAGTGCCCCGGAGAATACTTTCGTGATCGAGGCCGTTGCCTCGGCGATGCCCTCGATCAGGCCCACCGCCAGCACGGAAGTACCCAGTACTGTCACCATGTAAAGCGGCAACAGTGCATGGATCATCTCTGAAGAGATGTCCATCAACATCGAGACGAAACCCAGCGCCCAGATTCCACCAGGCATGGCGCGCCAACCGGTGCGGGTTGACGTCTGCTCGACCGGCGCGTCACCCGACGGGTCAGTGGTTTTCATCATGAGCCTCGTGGACCTGTTTTGCATTGACGTTGGCATTGGCATCCAGCGCCGCGCTCAGGTATTTCTAAGAGATCGGTCGTCAGCATCAACCCGACTGAGGTAGTCGAAAAGATTAGCCGCCTCGGGGGCGAGCCTGGTCTCTTTGCTGATGCCGACGAACAGGGTTCTTGTCGCCCATTCATCCGTCAATGGAATGGCTCGAAGCCTCGCTCCGAGCAATTCCGATCTGACAGCGGCGAGAGGCAGGATGCCGATTCCCAGGCCGGCTTCGATCATCCGGCAAATACCGTCGAAACTGCTCACTTGAATGCGAACCCGGAGCATTTTCCCAGCGCTGACCGCGGCATCGGAAATGCGCCTGAGCAGTGAGCTTCCCTGGTTGAGTGCGACATAGTCGTACTCGAGGGTATCGATAAACGTCAGTTGTTCCTCTGCCGCCAAGGGATGTTGCGTGGGTACGAGCACCACCAGCTGATCATTGCGATAGGGCAATTTGTGCAGCGCATCGGCTGGCACATTGTCGGCAAAAATACCGATGTCCGCTCGACCCTCGGCAACCGCCTGGATGATTGCATAGCTGAGTGCTTCCTCGAGGCCGATCCGTATGTAGGGGTTCGACGCCAGAAAGCTTGCCAGATCCCCGGGCAGAAACTGGATCACTGCAGACGTGTTGGCAAACAAGCGAACGTGCCCTCTGACGCCCACCGCATAGTCACTGGCGTCGCACGCCATGCGGTGTACGCCCTCCAGGATCGAGCGGGCGTGTTCGGCCATGCCCTGGCCAGCAGGGGTCAGTTCCAGGCCCCGTGGCAAGCGAACGAAAAGTGCGCATTCCATGGTGCGTTCAAGTTCTGTCAAGCGCTTGCTGGCGGCGGAGAGGGTGATGTTGGCTCTCTGCGCTGCCTTGGTCAGGTTGCCGGTGTCAGCGGCGAACATCAGCAGCCGCAGCGAGAGCAAGTCGATGTGCAGGAGATTGATCATGGCCGACCTTCAAGGGTTTCCGAATTGGAAAGGGTAGTGGTGAAAACTGAAATTTTCATCCCGCATGTTTGCGCGGATTATCCAGCCACAGCCTCCAACAAGAACGGAAAACGTCATGAGCCTTCCCCTGGATGGAATCCGAGTGGTCGAGATGGGTCAACTCATCGCCGGCCCCTTTGCCGCAAAAATCCTCGCCGAATTTGGCGCCGAAGTAATCAAGATCGAGCCGCCGGTGACAGGCGACCCTTTACGCAAGTGGCGTCTGCTCCATAACGACACTTCAGTGTGGTGGGCGGCGCAGTCGCGCAACAAGCAATCGGTGACGCTGGATCTGCGTCAGGCCGAGGCGCAGGAGATGGTCAGGCGCCTGGTGAAAGACGCTGATGTGCTGATCGAGAATTTCCGCCCGGGCACGCTGGAAAAATGGGGCCTGGGCTGGGAGATGCTGCACGAGCTCAATCCCAGACTGATCATGCTCAGGGTTTCCGGTTACGGACAGACAGGCCCTTATCGCGACCGTCCCGGGTTCGGCGTGATAGGCGAAGCCATGGGCGGCTTGCGTCACCTTTCGGGCGAGCCAGGCAGGACGCCGGTCCGGGTTGGCGTGTCCCTCGGCGATTCGCTGTCGGCGCTGCACGGTGTCATCGGCGTATTGCTGGCACTGCGTCATCGCGAACAGAACCATGGCAGCGGTCAACAGGTGGACGTCGCGTTGTATGAGTCGGTGTTCAACATGATGGAGAGCCTGATGCCGGAATATTCGGTTTTCCAGAGCATCCGCCAACCCGCGGGCAGCAGCTTGCCGGGCATTGCCCCGACCAATGCCTATCGCTGTAACGACGGCAAATATGCGCTGATCGCCGGTAATGGCGACAGCATCTACCGCCGCCTGATGGAGAAAATCGAACGCCCGGACCTGGCGGCCGATCCGGAGCTCGAGCAGAACGATGGGCGAGTCAGGCACGTCGCGAGGATCGATGCGGCGATATCGGCATGGACGGCTGAACGATCCCTGGACGAGGTGCTGCTGGCACTCAATGAAGCGCGTATTCCCGCCGGCAAAATCTATGACGCAGCGGACATCGCCACTGATCCGCACTACCTCGCCCGGGACATGTTGCTGCAGAGCACCCTGGATGACGGCACCCCGGTGACGTTGCCCGGCATCGTCCCCAAGTTGCAAACCACGCCTGGCCAGGTCCGTTCGATGGCACCGACGCTCGGCCAACACACCGACTCGGTGCTTGAGGCACACGGTGTCAATGCTCAAACCCGAGCCGAATGGCGCAGTCGCGGCATCATCTGAACTTGAGGTCCAACACCATGAAACGACTTTTCATGCAAGAAGTCGCGACCCGCGACGGCTTTCAAAACGAAGCGGTATTCATCGAAACCGAACACAAGATTGCGCTGATCAACGCCTTGAGCGAGTGCGGTTACGCGAAAATCGAAGTGACGTCATTCACTTCGCCCAAGGCTATTCCTTCCTTGCGTGACGCCGAGGCTGTGATGCACGGGATTAGTCGCCAACCCGGCGTCGAGTACACGGTGCTGGTGCCAAACGTTCGCGGTGCCGAGCGAGCGCTGGGGTGCGGGATTGACGAAGCGAACCTGGTGATGTCGGTCAGCGAGCCGCACAACCGTTCCAACCTGCGCATGACCCGCGAGCAATCCTTTGCCCAGCTGCAGGAAGTCATCTCGGTCATCGGCCAGGGCCCGGTTGCGACCAACGTTTCGCTGTCCACCGTGTTCGGTTGCCCCATGCAAGGCGAGGTCGAGGCCGACGAGGTGCTGGGCTGGGTGGATCGCTTTGCCAATCTCGGCGTACGCGGCATCACCTTGTGTGACACCACGGGCATGGCCTACCCCTCGCAAGTCCGTGCACTGTCCAGGGCCTTTATCGACCGGTTCCCGGCGCTGCAATTGACTTTGCACTTTCACAACACCCGGGGCATGGCGCTGGCCAATGCGCTGGGGGCGCTGGAAGCCGGGGTCGATCGTTTCGACGCGTCCCTGGGCGGGCTGGGCGGCTGCCCCTATGCACCTGGCGCCAGCGGCAACGTGTGCACCGAAGACCTGGTGCACATGCTGGAGCTGATGGGTTATGACACCGGTCTCGATCTGGATCGGGTGCTGCAAGCCTCGGCACGACTGCCTGGTCTGATCGGTCACCAGACGCCGAGCCAGATTCTGCAGGCGGGTCGGCGTCTGGATTTGCACCCCATCCCCGAGCATGTGCGGACACTCAGCCAGCAACGTCCATCGAATCCGGTGGAGCGTGCCCTGTGATCAGTCATCTGGACCACCTCGTATTGACGACCCACGACATCGACGCCTGCAAGGATTTCTACACAAGGGTCTTGGGAATGCGTGCGCAAAGCTTTGGCAAGGGTCGTCTGGCGTTCCACTTCGGCCAACAAAAAATCAATGTTCATGAGCGCGGCCGCGAGATCGAGCCGAAGGCTCATTTACCCGTACCCGGCGCACTGGATCTTTGCTTCATCACCCATGAAGCGTTGGAGCGAGTGATAGAGCACTTGAACGTGCAGCGCTGGCCGATCCTGGAAGGGCCGGTCCCACGCACCGGAGCGACCGGGCCCATTCGATCGGTGTATGTCCGCGATCCGGATTTGAACCTGATCGAGATCGCAGAACAGCTTTGATGATCATTCCAATAAGAGCGTGCCCATGAATATTGTCTTCCTTGATAGTTCAAGTCTTCCTTCTCCACTTGATCGCCCGGCTGCTGCCTTGAGCTGGAATGATCGGCCCGCCACTTCCGCGGACGATGTGGTCGCGTCGCTGGCCGGCGCGCAAATCGCCATCACCAACAAGGTCAAGATGACTCGCGCAGCCCTGGAGCAACTGCCGGAACTGCGGTTCATCTGCGTCGCCGCAACGGGCTACGACTGTGTCGATCTGGCAGCCTGCCGCGACATGGGCATCACCGTCAGCAACGTCCCGGCGTATTCCGCCGTGAGCGTGGCGGAACATGTGATCGGTTCCATTTTCGCCTTACGCAGGCATCTGCCGGGTTACCGCCAGGCGGCTTCCGGGCAATGGCCTTGTTCGTCGCATTTCTGCGTCCATGACGCGCCGATCCTCGACGTCGAAGGGGCCACGCTCGGGATTTTTGGCAGAGGCGACATCGGTAGTCGCGTCGCACGCCTGGCCAGTGCGCTCGGCATGAAAGTGTTGTTCGCCGAGCACCGTGGGGCGAGCGCTGTCCGCAGTGGTTATCACGCCTTCGACAGCGTGCTCGCCCAGGCTGACATATTGACGCTTCATTGCCCGCTGACACCCCAGACCCGACATCTGATCGGGGCGCAGGAGATCGCTCGAATCAAGCCCGGGGCAATCCTGATCAACACCGCCCGTGGTCCGTTGGTGGACGAGTCTGCGGTGTTGCAAGGCCTGCAGAGCGGCAGGCTGGGCGGAGCGGCGCTTGATGTTCTCGCCGTCGAACCGCCGCCCGCCAATCACCCGTTATTGCACGCCAGCCTTCCCAACCTGCTGGTCACCCCGCATGTGGCGTGGGCCAGTGAAAGCAGCGTGCAACGACTCAAGTCAGTCATTTTGAAAAACATAGCGGCCTATGCGCAGGGTAAGCCAATAAACGTGGTGTCTTGATCCTTTCCCATGCATCGACCCAACAATGTTTCAACGAGGCAGAGCCATGACAAAAATAATCAGCTCTTCAGATTCGGATTTCGGCATCGATTCCCCAGCAAGCAAACGCAAGCCGTTCTACCAGCACCTGTATGTTCAGGTATTGGCGGCGATTGCCCTGGGGATCGTCCTGGGACACTTCGCTCCTTCGGTCGGCGAGCAGATGAAACCGCTGGGCGACACGTTCATCAAGCTGATCAAGATGCTCATCGCGCCGATCATCTTCTGTACGGTGGTGAGCGGTATCGCCAGCATGCAGAACCTCAAGCGCATAGGCCGCGTCGGTCTGAAATCAATCATCTACTTTGAAGTGTTGACCACGCTTGCCTTGATCATCGGCTTGATCGGCGTGAACCTGCTCAAGCCCGGCGTCGGCATGCACATTGACCCCGCATCGCTGGATGCGACGGCTATCGCAGGCTATGCCAAGGCCGCGCACGACCAGAGCGTGGTCGGGTTCCTGACCCACATCGTCCCGTCCACGGTGTTCGGCGCCTTTACCGAGGGGGATATCCTCCAGGTGTTATTCATTTCGGTCCTGTTCGCCTTCGCCTTGCAGTTGATGGGCGATCTGGGCAAGCCCTTGTTGAACATCATCGACCTGATCGCCAACGCCTTTTTCCGAATGCTCAAGATCGTCATGTACGTCGCTCCTCTGGGCGCGTTCGGCGGGATGGCGTTCACCGTGGGCAAGTATGGCGTCGGATCGCTGGCTGCCTACGGTAACTTGCTGATCTGCTATTACCTGACCGCCATCGTGTTCGTGTTTGTGGTGCTGAACCTGGTGGCGAAGCTGGCCGGCTTCAGCTTGTGGAAGTTTCTCAAATACATTCGCGAAGAGCTGGTACTGGTGCTGGGCACCTCATCTTCGGAATCTGCACTGCCGCGGCTGATGGGCAAGCTTGAAAAACTGGGCTGTGAGAAATCGACGGTCGGGCTGGTGGTGCCTTCCGGTTACTGTTTCAACCTGGACGGAAGTTGCATCAACATGACGGTGCTGGCGATTTTCATCGCCCAGGCATTGGATATCGATGTGTCCCTGTACCACCAGATCACCTTGCTGCTCATTTTGCTGCTGACGTCCAAAGGGGCCGCCAGCGTCACGGGAGGGGCATTTATCACGCTTGCCGCCACATTGGGGTCGATGGACGTCATTCCTGCGGCAGGGTTGGTGTTGGTGCTTGGAGTCTACCGTTTCATCTCTGAAGGCGGTGCGCTGATCAACGTCATCGGCAATGGTGTCGCTACGATCTTCATCGCCCGTTGGGATGGGGCATTGGATCGCGAACAGCTCCGACGGGAGTTGGAGTGACAGCGTACACCCGGCTCATCCACCGCTGACTTTCCAGTGTTTGACATCATCGGCGAACATCATTTGCTTCATCTCATGAGCAATGCCATAGGCCAGTGATTCATGGGCGGCGATGACTTTTTCTTCCGCGGAAAGGCAATGAAAAATATCGAGTTTGGTCTCTGCGTCAGCCGTTTCGATGTTGAAAATCTGCACGTAACGCGCCAGGTCGTTGTCGAGGCTCGACAGGTATTCGCGCAGGCGCTGATGGTCGACCGCTTTTTGGCTGAAATACCAATTCATCGGGTGAATCAGAAAGCGTGAGTGGGGCGAGGTAATGCGCCGGCTTGCCGCCAGGAACATGATGATGCCCATGGACTCGATGTTGCCCGCGTTGATCGCGCACAACGGCACGGGCAATGACTTCAGGAAGGTGTAGAGGGTGAAGCCAAAGTTGGTGCTACCCCCACTCGTGGACAGATTGAGGAGCAGGGAAGTGGCGCCTTGATCGATGGCGTCGAGGCAACAGTCCCGGAAGCGCTCCGTGGTTCCCTGGTCGATCTGGCAGTGAAAGTGGACGATGTGTTCGGTCATCGGCTTGCCCTTTTTGACGGGACGGCTGGAGTACCTTTTATCTCTATCAAGGATCGACCTCTTTTGAGGAAAAGCCAATCGGTACGAGCGCCTGGGCTGGCGCTGCCGCCAGTCGATTCGAGTGTATTTTCCTGGAACTATCGGAGGCAATCCGCTTGTCGTGATTATTGAATATCTGTTCAAACTTTCGACTGTTGCCAACCTCCGAATTAAACGAGCCACCGGGCTCGTATCTGATAGGAGAGGTGACTAGAGATGGCTAATACCGGAAAAGATAATCCCGGGAATTTTGCCAATGACCGGGACAAGGCCTCGCAAGCCGGCAAGAAAGGCGGAGAAGCCTCAGGTGGCAATTTTGCCAACGACCCACAACGCGCTTCAGAAGCAGGTCGCCAAGGTGGCCAGGCTTCGGGTGGCCAGCAGTCGAGCGATGCGAATCGTTCGATGGGTGGCGGACAAGGAACGGGGCGCACAGGCAACATGACCGAAGACCAGGAAAAAACCCCTGGATCTGGTCAGAAAGGTGGCCAGGCTTCGGGTGGACGCCAGTCCCGCGACGCTGATCAATCGACCAGCGGGGGACAAGGCGCCGGTCGCGGCGGTAACTTTGCCGATGACATGGAAAAAACCTCAGGGGCTGACCGTAAAGGAGGTGACCAAGGCCCTGGCGGCGGACGCAAGTCCTGATGCCGTGTGACCCACATCAAGCCCCGACTGTCACGGGGCTTGATGCAATACTCAGTGGGCAACGTGGACGCCGTTGACTCGGCCCTGATGGCGGCGCGTATCCAGTTCGCGATCACCATCAGCTTTCACATTGTGCTGGCTGCCCTCACCATCGGGCTGGCCAACTTTTTGATGGCGCTCGAAGCGCTCTGGCTGTGGCGCGGGCGGCAAGTCTATCTGGACGTTTACCGTTACTGGCTGAAAGTGTTTGCCCTTACCGTGGCGGTGGGCACCGCTTCGGGCCTGATACTGGAGTATCAGTTTGGACTCAATTGGTCACGGCTTTCGACCCAGGCGGGTGACATCCTCGGCCCCTTGATGTTCTACGAAGTACTGGCCGCGTTTTTTCTGGAAGCTGGCTTTCTTGGCATCATGCTTTTCGGATTGAAGAAGGTCGGCCCCCGGATTCATTTCTTCGCCACCTGTGCGGTGGCCCTCGGCTCGCTGATCAGTGCGTTCTGGATCCTTTCAGCCAATTCCTGGATGCAGACGCCCGCGGGTTATAGCATCGCTATCGATGGACGCTTTCTGGCCCGGGACTGGTGGGCGATCATCTTTAATCCGTCATTTCCTTACCGGCTGGTGCACATGACGTTGGCCGCGTTCATTGGCACCGCGACGCTGGTGGCCGGTGTCGGCGCCTGGCAAGT
>Ga0213829_1002803_pt1 | contig 11015 bp, 9 predicted proteins | sample MC6MC0896MG_FD_180665 | JGI IMG/M metagenome (GOLD analysis project Ga0213829, IMG submission 180665) | Enriched soil aggregate microbial communities from Iowa State University, Ames, United States - MC6-MC0896-MG | ecosystem: Environmental > Terrestrial > Soil > Unclassified | place: USA: Iowa...
GCACGGGGATCCTGACGGTCACGTTCGCCGCCCCGGGCCGACGGGTGGTGGGCATCGACCCTTCACCGGCGATGCTGCATTTCGCGCGGGGGCGGCGCGGTTCCGAACAGGTCGACTGGATCCTCGGCGACAGCCGTTCCATCCCGCCGGGCGCGCATGACGTAGCCGTCCTGAGCGGCAATGCCGTGCAGCACATCCCGGACGGGGACTGGGAGCGAACGCTCGCCGATCTTCACGCGTCGCTCCGTCCCGGTGGCCTGCTCGCCTTCGAGAGCCGCAACCCCTCCGACCGCGCCTGGGAAGGCTGGACCTCCGCCGCCCCGACCGAGAGGGACACTCCGCACGGCAGGCTCCGCGAATCGTTCGAGCTGTTGCAGGCGGATCTGAACCCGGCCGGCGAGGGCACGGTCCTCCTCCGCTCCCGGAATCTCCTGGACGGCGAGGACCTGTCCCACGACTTCCCGCTCGCCTTCCGCTCGGAGTCCACGCTGGTCGAGCAGCTCGACCACGCGGGCTTCGACGTGCGCGCGGTCTGGGGCGATTGGCACCGGGCACCGGTCCGGGAGCGCTCCCGGCTTCTCGTGGTCGAGGCGATCCGCCGCTGAATGGCCGGGCTCCTGCCTCTCGGCTAGGCTCCGGTCATGGGGAACGACGACGGCGCAGCACGCCCAGCAGACGATCTCGCGGAAGACTTCGCCCGGGCCATGCTGGGCTCGCCGCGCGGCCTCCGGCTGGCCTTCACGTGCTTTCAGAACCACATGGTGAAGCTCATGGACGGCGACTGCTCCGGCCCGGTCTGGGAGGACCATTCGGCCTTCTTTCACGCCTGCCACGACGAAAGCGTGAGAACCGTCCTGGACCGCCGCGGACCCGGGGAACGGGGCTGGGCGGGACTGCCGCGGCTCATCGGCCCGGGAGTCCACGAACCCGCCGAACCACAGATGCCGGCTCCCCTGCCTTATGAGGCCCTGGCGGACCGGATCCGGGGCTACGAACCAACACCCTTGAGCGGCTCGGAGCTCCTCAACGCTCTGGTGGTCGCGGTCAACGAAGCGTCCTACTGGGGCGATGTGCACGGCGAAGAGATCCTCGCCTCGCAGGCGCCGATCCGCCGTGCGCTGTTCCCGTTCGCCCGGGAGGCGGCGCGGGCCATCCTCCGGTCCGGGCTGGACTCCTCCCCGGGCTCAGGCCCCCAGTGGGTGGTGGATTTCGACAACAGCGCCGCGGGCCTTTCCTTCGGCGCGCCACCGCCACCGGTCCATGCCGCCCACGTCCTCGAACAGTGGTGGGACCGCACCACGGCCTGGGAGAGCCGGATGATCCTCGAGGTCCCCGCCGACCCTTCGAGGCACCACACGGGCGAATGGTGGTCGACCCCGCCGTCGGACCTCGTGGTCTCCTCCCCCGCCTGGCCTGCCGCGACGACTGATCCACAGCACGGACCGCACCCCGCTGAGCCGACAGGTCTGCGACTCGTGGAGGACCCGCACGGCTGGAGACGCGCCACGGCCCACCGCCTGGTGAACCCCCGGCCGCCCGAAGAGCTGCGGCTCTTCGTGATCGACGGTCCGAGGGACTGGGCCTGGCTGTGCGCCCGGTTCCCGTTCGAGGTCAGCGCCACGAAGCGCCATGACTGGCACCGGATCACCGGTGAGGTGGAGCCCTGGCTCATCCCGGATTTCGACGCCATGGCCGCGGAGTTCGACGCCGTGCACCTCTCGTTGCGCGGATATCTCAGCTCGGCGGGGAACGCCATCCCGGTGCCCCGCCTGACGGAACCGGGCGACGGTCCCGAGGTCCTGGACGCGGGCCTCCCCGCCCGTCCGCCCGTGGCTCACTCGGTCATCGCGGGCTGGGCACCGCTGAGCACCTACTGGCTGGTGGACGCGCGCGTGGACCCCGCTTCCGGGACCAACTGGGAAAGCGACGGGCAGCGCGAGTGGTGGCCGGCGTCGTCGGGCTGAATCGGCACATGTGAAACGCACGTGCTGAAACAGCAGAGGCCCCCGCCGGATGAACTGCTCCCCGGAAGTTGGACTGAATATTCGGTTCCATCTTCCGGGGAGTTTTTCGTATGCATCCGCAGAGTTCGTTGACCGTTGAACAGCGCGCCGAGATCGTAGCGTTGTTCGAGCAAGGGGTCGGTGGCCGCGCCGCCGCTCACATGCTGGGGGTGGGGTACCACTCGGTGAGAAAGCTGTACCAGCGTTGGCAGATACATGGTAGAGATGCCCTGGTGAGCCGTCCTTCGAAACAGAAACATTCGTTCGAGACCAAGCTGGAGGTCGTCCAACGGTTCCTCCAGGGTGATGAAAGCCAGCTTGAGCTGTGCACCGAGTACGGGCTGTCCTCCCACACGCTGCTGCGGAAGTGGGTCAACACGTACCGCCGGGAGGGCGAAGACGGTTTACGACCCAAGAAGAAAGGCCGGCCAACCACGCAGGAGACGCCTGGTCGTGAGTTGACGGAACTGGAAACCCTGCAGCACGCGAATGAGCAGCTCCGGGCCGAGGTGGCGTACTTGAAAAAAGTGCGGGCCTTGAGAGCTCAAAGGCATCGGTGAAGGCTCACGCCGTGTTCTCTCTCAAGGCCAATCATCCACTGCCTGCGCTCCTGAGGGCTGCGGGCCTGGCCCGCTCCACATACTTCTATCACCAGGCCCGCATGAGCCGTCCTGACCCCCAGGCGGAGCTCAAGGACGCCATCAGGGAGGCCTTCGAGCAGGCCCGAGGCCGCTACGGTCACCGGCGCATTCACACTGTGCTGGTTCGGCAGGGCTGGGTAGTGGCGAAGAAAACCGTACTGGCATTGATGAGGCAGCTACGGCTGCGCTGTAAGGTCCGCAAACGGCGGCTCTACAACTCCTACAAAGGCCTGCTCGGCAAGGTCGCTCCCAACGTCCTCGAGCGCGACTTCACCGCTGAGCTGCCGGGTCAGAAATGGGTCACGGACGTGACCGAGTTCAACCTGCCCGATGGAAGGCTCTACCTCTCACCAGTCATCGACTTGTTCGACCGCTCGGTGATCGCATTCACCACCGGACCTTCACCCACCCTGGACCTGACGAACGACTCCCTCCAAGCCGCCCTGAAAACTCGCCAAGGGGGTCAGGACCTCATCGTGCACTCCGACCAGGGAATGAACTACCAACACCGCTCTTGGGGTCGGCTCCTGGCCAACGCCGGGGCAACCCAATCAATGTCGCGGAAGGGCAACTGCCTGGACAACGCCATGGTAGAGAACTTCTTCGGCCACCTCAAAACCGAGCTGTTCCACGGCGAGAACTTCCGCAACCGGGACGAGCTCGTCCACGAGATCCACGAGTACATCCACTGGTACAACCACGAACGCATCTCAACAACACTGAAGGGCCTGAGCCCGGTGCAATACCGAACCCAGACCCTTCAAGGCCTACCCTAAAACCAGTCCAACTTCCGGGGAGCAGTTCACGGAGCGGGGGCCTCTGTCGTTCTGAACGCAGGGATCAGGGGGTCGGCGGCGTCTCGGCCGGCTTGGACACCGGCGGTTCCAGGGCGCCGTCGACGCCGGATTCCAGGGCCCGCTCCTTCTTCAGGCTCACGGGGCGCTCCGGGACGTCGTGGCGGCCCAGGCGCTTGTGCCACCAGCGCAGGACGTGATCGATCACGTAGCCCAGCACGATCGCGAACGCCACGGCGATGCCGGCGCTGGCGAGGGGATTGTGGTGGAGCCACGGGATGGAACTCGCGACGAGCCCGATGACCAGGGAATACACCACCCAGGTGAAGCAGGCGAGTGCGTCGAGGGCGAAGAACCGGCGGTGGGGGAAGCCGGTGGTGCCTGCCACGTAGTTGACGGCCACGCGGCCCCACGGGATGTACCGGGCCGTGAAGATCAGCACCGCACCGCGCTTCTGCAATTCGTAGTCGGCCCATTCGAAGACCTTGCGCACCTTCGGCCGGCGCATCCAAGCCCACCGGTCGAGACCGATCTTGCGGCCCAGCATGTACGCCATGTTGTCGCCGGCCATGGCGCCGATGAGCGCCGTCAGGCCGAGGATCCAGAGGTTGGGTTCGCCGGCGTGCCGGGAGTACGCGGCCAGAGCCACGATGAGGGTCTCACTGGGGACGACCATGGCGAAGCCGTCCACGAAGAAGAAGACCAGGAGCACAGGATAGATCCACCACTGGCCAGCGGCATGGAGGATCGCCTGATCAATGAATTCCACGCGGGCTGTGTCTCCTGAATGAGTCCGAAAGGATGGGGAAAGTGTCCCACGGTGGCCGTGCCGTTCGCTACACGGCCACCGTGAAAGTCACATGTTCAACTGTAGGCCTCCCACGGGCCCCCGGCGTCAGCCTCACGGCCGAAATGCTGCAGCCCCGCTCTCATACCCAGGATGGAGACGAGCCGGTCCCAGGACGGAGAGCGGGGCTGTGTGGAGCGGAAGCACCGGTGCCCGGGGCGAGCCGCTCCCGCGGCCCGTCCCGGAGGTCATCGAGTCACTGGTCGACGGCGATGCGGTCCAGGACCAGGCGATTGCCGGCCCGGGATCCCTCCGGCGCGATCAAGGTGGCGCCTTCCAGCGCCTCCTTGGCGCGGTCGAACCGCTCCGGAGTGTCCGTCAGCAGCGTCATGAGTGGCTCGCCTGCGCGGACCACGGCCCCCGGCTTGGCGTGCAGACGCACACCGGCCCCGGCCTGGACCACGTCCTCCTTACGGGCACGCCCGGCGCCCAGCCGCCAGGCGGCCACACCGACCTTGAGGGCGTCCAGTTCCACCACGACACCGTCGGCCGGGGCCAGGATGGTCTCGCTCTCCTTGGCCACCGGGAGTGCGGCGTCCGGGTCACCGCCCTGAGCGGAGATCATCCGGCGCCACACATCCATGGCGCGGCCGTCCTTGAGGGCGGCGGCGGGATCGGCGTCGCGCACGCCTGCGGCCTGGAGCATCTCCTCGGCGAGGCGGACCGTCAGCTCCACCACGTCCTCGGGGCCTCCACCCGCCAGGACCTCCACGGATTCCTCGACCTCGATGGCGTTGCCTGCCGTGAGGCCGAGCGGCGTGGACATGTCGGTCAGGAGCGCCACCGTGTTCACCCCGGCGTCGTGCCCGAGGTCCACCATGGTGCGGGCCAGCTCGCGGGCCTGCTCCACATTCTTCATGAATGCGCCACTGCCCACCTTGACGTCCAGCACCAGCGAGCCCGTGCCCTCGGCGATCTTCTTGCTCATGATCGAGGACGCGATGAGCGGAATGGCCTCCACCGTGCCGGTGACGTCGCGGAGCGCGTAGAGCTTCTTATCCGCGGGGGCGAGGCCCGAACCGGCGGCGCAGATCACGGCGCCGACGTCCTGAAGCTGGGCCAGCATCTCCTCGTTGCTGAGGTCCGCCCGCCAGCCCGGGATGGACTCGAGCTTGTCCAGGGTGCCGCCCGTGTGACCGAGGCCGCGGCCGGACAGCTGCGGCACGGCCACGCCGTACACGGCGACGAGCGGCGCCAGCGGCAGGGTGATCTTGTCGCCCACGCCCCCGGTGGAGTGCTTGTCCGTGGTGGGCATGGACCCGTGGGCGTTGACCGGTCCGCCCGCACGCGGACGGAGCGAGGAGAAGTCCATCCGCTCGCCGGAGGCGATCATCGCCGCGGTCCAGCGGGCGATCTCCTCGCGGCTCATGCCGTTGAGCAGGATCGCCATGTTCAGGGCGGCCATCTGCTCCTCCGCCACCACGCCGCGGGTGTAGGCGTCGATGACCCAGTCGATCTGACCGGGGCTGAGCGCCCCGCGATCACGCTTGGTACGGATCACGTCCACGGCGTCGAATGACTCGCTCATGCTTCCCCTCCTGGCTTGCCCGGCCGGCTTTCCTGACCGTCCGGGGCTGCCGGACGGTCCTCCTCGAGGTGCTGGGGCCCGAAGGCGTCCGGCAGCACCTCGTCCATGGTCTTCACTCCGTGGCTGGTCATGAGAACCATGTCCGGCGCGCGGAATTCGTACAGCAGCTGCCGGCACCGGCCGCACGGCATCAGCACCGAGCCAGCCCCGTCCACGCAGTAGAACGCCCGGATCAGGCCACCACCGCCCATGCGGATCTGCCCCAGCAGGGTGCATTCCGCGCAGAGGGTCAGCCCGTAGCTGGCATTCTCCACATTGCAGCCCGACACCACGCGGCCATCGTCCAGGAGGGCCGCCGCACCCACGGGGTACCGCGAGTACGGCGCGTAGGCCTTCTCCATGGCGACGACGGCGGCCTGCCGTAGAGCGTCCCAGTCGAGTGACGCGGTGGCCGCGTCCGTCGTCGTGACTCCCACGCCTATTCCTTCACGTAGGGGACGCCGCTGGCCGCCGGTGGCCGCGAACGGCCCACCAGACCGGCCACCGCCAGGATGGTCACCAGGTACGGCAGCATGGCCATGAACTGGCTCGGCACCGGGGTGCCGATGATCGTCACGAGCGACTGCAGATTGTCCGCGAAGCCGAAGAGGAGCGCGGCCAGGAAGGCGCCGATCGGGTTCCAGCGGCCGAAGATCAGCGCGGCCAGGGCGATGAAGCCGCGACCGCCGGAGATCTCCTTGGTGAAGGAGTCCACCGCCACGAGGGTGAAGTACGAGCCGCCGATGCCCGCGATGGCGCCGCCCAGGGTGACGTTCCAGAACCGGGTGGCGTTCACGTTGATGCCCAGGGTGTCTGCGGCCTGCGGGTGTTCGCCCACCGCGCGGACCCGCAGGCCCCACTTGGTCTTGAACAGGCCCACCCACACGACGAACACGGCCACGTACATGAGGTAGCCGATGATCGACTGCTTGAAGAGGATCGGGCCGATCAGCGGGATGCTGGACAGCACCGGGATCTCGATCACCGGCAGGTGCGCCGGGGAGTTCAGCTTCTCCGGGTCGGACTGCAGGAGCGTGGAGAAGAAGAAGCCCGTCAGGCCGGAGACGAGCACGTTCAGCACCACGCCCACGATGATCTGGTTGACCAGGTAACGGATGCTGAACACGGCCAGGACCATCGAGACGAGCGCTCCGGCCACCGCGGCTGCCAGCAGGCCCGCGAAGGCGTTGTGGGTCACGCTGCCCACCAGGGCCGCGGTGAACGCGCCACCCAGCAGCTGGCCTTCGATCGCGATGTTCACGACGCCGACGCGTTCGCAGAGCACGCCGGAGAGGGAACCGAACACGAGCGGCACCGCGAGGGTCACCGAGCCGGCCAGCAGGCCGGCCAGGGAGATCTCGTGGAGCCGTGCGCCACCGACCACGGCGGTCAGGAAGGCGATCACGAAGGCGGCCGCGAAGACGGCCACGGCCCAGATGGGCACCGAGCGGCTGCGGTTCCGCAGCATGACGGACCAGGCCGCGATGCCGAGCATGATGACGCCCAGCACCAGGCCGGTGACCTTCGCCGGGAGCGTCACGACGGGGAGCTGGAAGAAGTCACCGTCCTGGGAGATCTCGAAGCCCGCGGTCGAATCCGGGCCGAGGATGCCGCAGAACAGGAAGGTGGCCACGGCCACGACGCCGAGCATGACGGGGATCTTCCACCCGATGGGCTTGAGACCGGCCTCCACCGGGGCGGGACTTGCAACTGCTGTGCTCATACGGCACCTCCGGTGAGCGGGACGGCCTTGGTGGCCTTCTTCTTACGGTTCATCCCGAAGACCGCCTTGACCAGCGGCGGAGCCGCGATGAACAACACGATGAGGGACTGGACGATCAGGACGATGTCGATGGGGGTTCCGGTCTGGATCTGCATCTGGACCGCACCGGCGCGGAACGCTCCGAAGAGGAGGCCCGCGGCGAAGGTGCCCCACGGGGTGGAACGGCCCAGGAGGGCCACCGTGATGGCGTCGAAGCCGTAGCTCGCCGCCACGCCGTCGGTCAGCACCTTCTCCGTGCCGGCCACCTGAGCGACGCCGCTCAGGCCGGACAGTGCGCCGGCGAAGGCCATCACCAGGACGGTGGCGCGGGAGACGTTGACACCCGCGGTCTGTGCGGCCTTCGGGTTGGCGCCCACGGCGCGGAACTCGAAGCCCCAGGTGGAACGGTTCAGGAGCCACCAGACGAACACGGTGGCCGCGATCGCCAGGAGGAAGCCGGCGTGGAGACGGTACTGGCTTCCGGCGATCAACGGGTAGACCGCGTTCGGGTCGAGGGTCGGCGAGATCGGGTTGGTCTCCCCCGGCCGCTGGAACTCGGGCGTGGTCAGGAGGTATCGCAGAAAGTAGAGCGCCACGTAGTTGAACATGATGGTCAGGATGACCTCATGGGCGCCGGTGCGCGCCTTCAGGTAACCCACCAGGCCACCCCAGACCGCGCCGCCCAGGACACCGGCGATGATCACCAGCAGCAGGTGCAGGAACGGCGGCAGGTGCCAGGTGAAACCGACGTACGCGGCGAGCGTGCCGGACACGATGATCTGGCCCTGGGCGCCGATGTTGAACAGGCCCGCGCGGAAGGCCAGGGCCACGCCCAGGGCCGCCGTGATGAGCGGGGTCGCGATGGTCAGGGTCTCCATGAAGGGACCGAAGTGACCCAGTGGACCTGTGGCCTCCGGGGAGTACACGGCTCCCTGGAACAGCGCGACATACGAGTTGGTGGCGGCCTTCCAGAGAGCGCTCAGGAAGTCCGTGGGACGGGCGAACAGGTACCCCGCCGTGGTGGCGACATCCTTGTCCGTGGCCGCGATGAGCAGGCCGCCCAGCACCAGGGCCAGGAACACGGCCAGGAAGGAGACCATCGCGTTGCCCGTGAAGATCTTCTTCACGATCTCCTGGCCGTCCAGCCGTGGCTGTTCTTGCTTACTCACCGGCTTCTCCTGCCTGATCCGTCTGAATGTCCCCGGCCTCGTGGCGGCCGGGCTGATGCTGCGTGGGCTGATGCTGCGTGGCGGTGTTGTGCGCGGCGTCCTCCGGCGAGAGTCCCGCCATCATGAGGCCGAGCACGTCGCGGGGGGTGTCCGAGGGGACGATGCCCACCACCTTGCCCTTGTAGAGGACGGCGATCCGGTCCGCCAGCTCCACCACCTCGTCGAGTTCGGTGGACACGATCATCACCGGGATGCCCTTGTCCCTCTCCGACACGATCCGGCGGTGCAGGAACTCGATGGAGCCGACGTCCACGCCACGGGTGGGCTGGGACGCGATGAAGAGCCGCAGCGGCCGGGACAGTTCCCGGGCCATGACCACCTTCTGCTGGTTGCCGCCCGAAAGAGACCCCACCGGGGTCGCACCGGACGGGGTGCGGATGTCGAACTCGTCGATCTTCGCGGTGGCGTTGGCGGCCACCTTGCCCGGATCCATCGCGACGCCACGGGCGAAGGGCGCCTGGTCGTACAGGTCCAGCACGAGGTTCTCCGCGACGGAGAACGGACCCACCAGGCCGTCCTCCTTGCGGTCCTCGGGGACGAAGCCCACACCGGAGTGCAGGACCTCCTTGACGTTGCGGCCCAGGAGTTCCTTGCCGTCCAGGGTGATCGAGCCGGCCACGTGGTCCTGAAGACCCAGAATGGCCTCGGTCAGCTCGGTCTGGCCGTTCCCCTGCACACCTGCGACGGCGAGGATCTCACCTTCGGCGATGTCCAGGTCGATGCCGTCCACCACACGCTGGCCGTTCGGGGCCAGAACCGTCAGATCGCGGATCGAGAACGTCGTCTTGCCGGGTTTCGCGGGTTCCTTGTTCAGCGTCAGGCTGACGGGACGGCCCACCATGAGGGCGGCGAGCTCCGTGGTGGACGCGCTCGGATCGGCGTTGCCCACCACCTTGCCGCGACGGATCACGGTGATGGTGTCGGAAACGGCCCTCACCTCGCGGAGCTTGTGGGAGATGAAGAGGATGGAGGTCCCGGAGGCCTTGAGCTGACGCATGATGTCCAGGAGCTCATCGGTCTCCTGCGGGGTCAGCACGGCTGTGGGCTCATCCAGGATCAGGACCTTCGCCTCGCGCACCAGGGCCTTGATGATCTCCACGCGCTGCTGCACGCCCACGGGGAGGTCTTCCACCAGGGCGTCCGGGTCCACGTTGAAGCCGTACTGATCCGAGATCTGGCGGATCCTGGTCCTGGTGGACTCCAGGTCCAGGAAGCCGCCGGCCTTGGTGGACTCGCCACCCAGGGCGACGTTCTCGGCGACGGTGAACACGGGAACCAGCATGAAGTGCTGGTGCACCATGCCGATGCCCGCCGCCATCGCATCGCCCGGGCCGCGGAAGCTCATGGGCTTCCCGTCCACCACGATCTCGCCCTCGGTGGGCTCGTAGAGGCCGTAGAGGACGTTCATGAGAGTCGACTTCCCCGCGCCGTTCTCACCGAGGAGGCAGTGGATCTGCCCCGGCTCAACCACCACATCGATGTGATCGTTGGCCACGAAAGTGCCGAAGGTCTTGGTGATCCCCCGAAGCTCAAGTTTCACGCTGTTATTTCCGTTCCATCAGATGATGCCCTGTGCGGTCGCCCTGGTGCCCCGGCAGCCTGCATCGACTACCCAGCAGGCTATCCCAGCAACGGGCCCGCGGTGCAGGTCTTCGCTCACGCAAAGCGCCGCCGCCCCCGGCCCGATGGGAATCACCGGACGACGGGGGCGGCGGCACTCACGCCGGAAGCCCTACTGCTTGGGGCTTGCCTTGGACTCGACCTTGATCTTGCCGTCGATGATGTCCTTCTTCAGGGCATCCAGCTCGCCCTGGAGGTCGGCCGGGACAGCGGAGGCGAGATCGTGGAACGGTGCCACGTCGACGCCGCCGTTGGCCAGGGTGCCGACGTACGGCTTGGCGGTGAACTTGCCGTCCTTGTCGTCCTTGATCACGGTCTCCACGGCCTCGTCCATCTTCTTGATGACGGAGGTCAGCATGAGGCCCTTGTAATCCGGGGCGGTCAGGTAACCGTCGGAGTCGACCCACACGAGCTTGACGTCCTTGCCGGCGGCCTTGGCTTCCTTCAGGGCGCTGGCGGCACCCTTGCCCACCGGGCCGGCGACGGGCATGATGATGTCCGCTCCGCCGTCGAGCAGGGACTTGGTGACCTGCTTGCCCTTGTCCTGCTTCT
>Ga0213829_1002805_pt1 | contig 11014 bp, 9 predicted proteins | sample MC6MC0896MG_FD_180665 | JGI IMG/M metagenome (GOLD analysis project Ga0213829, IMG submission 180665) | Enriched soil aggregate microbial communities from Iowa State University, Ames, United States - MC6-MC0896-MG | ecosystem: Environmental > Terrestrial > Soil > Unclassified | place: USA: Iowa...
GCAGTTTGCTGACCTCTTCTTTTGACTTGTCAGCAGAGGAGTTCAGCACCTCTTCAAGGGTATCGGCCAGGGATTTCAGTTCAGCGCGCAGATGTTCAGACGTCGTATCTTTTGACATGATTCTCTCTCCTGTTGAGATTTCCGTTAACTCAATAATCGCGAGCTTCCAGCGCTTTCAGATCATCCTGCGCTTCTTTCAACTTCTTCTCGCGCTTAGCAATTTTTTCCGCATCCCCTTTCTCTTTCGCTTCCTGCAGGTCGCGACGGCGCTCGGCTATCTCGTCCTTCTGTTCAGCGATTTTCTTCTGGTGGTCGGCACGAAGCTTGCTGTCTGAACAGTTCGCTTTCACTTCGCTCAGCGCTTTTTTAAGACCATCAACACGGTGCTGATTTTTATGCGTTTCGGCATAACCGATCTCACGCTGAATATCCTGTTCTTTCTCCTGACAGAGAGAGTTTGCGAAGGATGCTGTGCTTAAAGAAAAAAGGGCCAGAGCCAGAGTAATGCGGAATTTCATTATCGAAACCTTCCATTGTGTGGCGGCATAAGCCGCTATCCAAAGTTATGCGGAGTACATCGAGGGGTGCTCCGCGTACTTAAGCATAGTAAGTAAACGGGGGATTCACCAAAGTGAGTGAAAAGATTCGGAATCCTGGAAGTTATCCAAACCGATGCGACGTATCGCGAATCAATGAGAGCCAGGCTGCAGGCTGGCTCTCATCTTCCTGCTGAGCAATGATATACCCGTGCGGCAGCGTACGGTCGAGCACCACTTTCGCGGCGGCACTTTGCGCACGGGAATCAAACTTGATCAGTAAAACATCGTCCTGCGGGGTGATGCTCTTGAAGCGGATCCCGTTCGCATCCAGATGATGCCAGACGGAAAAACCGTCAGGCACGCTGGCACCCTGGTTTACCGGGCGGATGGCCAGCGTCGATTCCTGATGCGAAAGCGCGCTCCATGCCAGCAGCAGGGCGCTGAGCACCACCAGTGTAATCATGGCAAAGGCAAAACGGCGCAGAGCGAGCGGTGAGATAACCATCGTCAGCCTCTGGCTCCGTATTTCTTTTTCCACAGGACAACCAGTGAGCCAATCAGGCCGAAGACCAGCAGAACCACGGGCAGCAGCATCAGGCAGGACATCAGCTGGTCTTCATATTTCATAAAGACCGGCGTTTTACCCAACGCATAGCCCAGCGTCGTCAGAATAAGCACCCAGAGCAGACCGCTCATCCAGTTAAAGAACTGGAAGCGCGCGCTGCTCAACCCCGACAGACCGGCAATGGTGGGCAGCAGGGTGCGAACAAAGGCGATAAAGCGGCCAATCAGCAGCGCGGAAAGCCCGTGCTTATGGAACAGGTGGTGCGCCCGCTGGTGATAATGCGCGGGAAGATGAGAGAGCCAGTTCTGGACGATCCGGGTATTGCCCAGCCATCTTCCCTGGATATAGCTCACCCAGCAGCCGAGGCTGGCCGCAACGGTCAGTAATAAAATGGTGTGTGGAAACGCCATCGCCCCTTTGGCACACAGCACGCCGACAAGCACCAGCAAACTATCACCGGGCAGGAAGGCAGCAGGCAGCAAACCGTTCTCAAGGAACAGGATCATAAACAAGACGAAATAGAGCATGCCAATCATGGAAGGGTTGGCCAGCGTTTCAAAATCCTGCGCCCAGAGGGCATGCAGTAGTTGGGTCAAAAGTTCCATTCAGTGTTCCTGGAAATCGGTTAACGTCACGCCTGTTATCCGGGACAAACAGCACGGCGACATTGTTGTGATTTCATTATGGTCGCTCGCGGACACATTGCGGTGTGGCCAACACTGTTCCCTGTTAATTGGCTGGTTAGCAAGCACTAACTTACAAAATAAGGAATTGAATCCAATTGTAACAAAGCCCAACGTTCTGCGTCACAGAATTTGCAGGGGTGAGTTGATTTTGGCGTAAGCCCAGGAAGTGAGCGAGGGGATTTACAAAGGCTGACACTATATATGTTTTGCTTACCCATGTAAGCCAGAAGGCGCAACGTAGCGCCTGCCAGCAGAAAGGTCATCTATTTTGCGGCACTGGATGCCGTATCGAGATGAACAACGGGATTATCGGCAAAAAGATAGCGGTCAGCGTTAAATTCGAAGTCATCGCTGGTTTCGTTGAACAGCATCTGCTTGGTGTTTTCCAGGTGCTGCCACATCGCCAGCTTGGCGGCATGCGGATCTTTACGAATCAGCGCCTTAAGGATTTGGTCGTGATCGTCACACCAGTTGTCGACGGTACGGGAATCGATATGGTCGTGCAGTTTTTTCCAGTACGGGTTGTGAACGCGCTGAGTCCACATTTTTTCTACGATTGCCGCCAGGGCCGTATTTTGGGTTGCCAGTGCGACCTGAACGTGGAACTGAAGATCCCACTCAGAATCGCGGAAACATTTTTCCTTACGGGCGTTCTCCTGGATCTCCATCAACTTCATGATGTCCTGCTTGGTCACCTGCGTGGCCGCAAACTCAGCAATATTGCTTTCAATCAGCTGTCGAGCCTGGAGCAGCTCAAACGGGCCATAGCTGGCAAATTCCAGACTTTCGTCCGCGACGGGAGAGTGTTTCGGCAGATTAGAAATCACGTGAATGCCGGAGCCTTTGCGTACCTCAACGTAGCCTTCCACTTCCAGCATGATAATCGCTTCACGCACCACGGTGCGGCTCACGCTTTTTTCATCCGCGATAAAGCGCTCGGCGGGAAGTTTATCACCGACAAGATAGACCCCTTGCTCGATGCGATCTTTCAGCTCCGCAGCAAGTTGTTGATATAAACGACGTGGTTCGGTGATTTCCATATGCGCTCCAGGCAGGGTACGGCAGATGATTTGTTATACCACTTTTGCGTGCCACTCTCCAGATTTTGCCATTAAAAAAGCCGCCCGGAGGCGGCTTCGGTGAAACGCATTTTTGCTAACTCTGCGTCGCCGGTCCTCCGAGGGACTCTTTCGCCAGCTCCTCTGCCGATTTGCTTTTCAGCACTGTCCAGATAACCACCGCACCCATCAGGTCGAAGATCGCCAGCACCGCGAACAGCGGGCTGAAGCCGATGGTATCCGCCAGCGCGCCGACCACCAGTGCAAACATGGTGCTCGCGGTCCAGGCGGCCATGCCGGTCAGACCGTTGGCGGTTGCCACTTCGTTACGACCAAAGACGTCAGACGAGAGCGTAATCAGCGCGCCGGACAGGGACTGGTGCGCAAAGCCACCGATGCACAGCAGGGCAATGGCGACGTACGGGCTGGTGAACAGGCCGATCATGCCCGGGCCAATCATCAGCAGCGCGCCCATGGTCACTACCATTTTACGGGAAACAATCAGGTTCACCCCAAACCAGCGCTGGAACAGCGGTGGCAGGTAGCCGCCCACGATACAGCCCAGGTCAGCGAACAGCATTGGCATCCAGGCGAACATCGCGATCTCTTTCAGGTTAAAGCCGTAGACTTTAAACATGAACAGGGGGATCCACGCGTTAAAGGTACCCCAGGCCGGTTCAGCCAGGAAACGCGGCAGGGCGATACCCCAGAACTGACGGGTGCCCAGGATCTGCCAGACGGTCATTTTTTTGCCGTTGTTGGTCTGATGCTGCGCTTCCTGACCGCCAATGATGTATTCGCGTTCTTCTTCGGAGAGCTTTTTCTGATCGCGCGGGTGTTTGTAGAAAATCAGCCACGCCATCGCCCAGGCAAAGCTCAGCACGCCAGAGATGATGAACGCCATCTGCCAGCTGTGCATCACGATAGCCCACACCACCAGCGGCGGCGCAATCATTGCCCCGATGGACGAGCCTACGTTGAAGTAGCCGACCGCAATGGAACGCTCTTTTGCCGGGAACCACTCGGAGCTGGCCTTCAGGCCCGCCGGGATCATTGCGGCTTCAGCCGCACCGACCGCACCGCGAGCCAGCGCCAGTCCACCCCAGCTGCCTGCCAGCGCGGTTGCACCGCAGAACACTGCCCAGGCGATGGCGAAGAAGGCATAACCGATTTTGGTACCGAGAATGTCCAGCACATAGCCCGCAACAGGCTGCATGATGGTATAAGCCGCGGAATAGGCGGCAATGATGTAGGAGTATTGCTGCGTGGAGATATGCAGCTCTTCCATCAACGTTGGCGCTGCCGCTGCCACGGTGTTACGCGTCAGGTAGCCCAGCACGGTGCCTAACGTCACCAGTGCGATCATATACCAACGTAACCCTTTAATTTTACGCATCTAAAACCTCATCGTTATGTTATTTCCGCGCCAGAGCACGGCAACCTCTCGACCGTTTCCGGGAGCAGTTGTGTAACGGGAGGGGCGTAGCCGGGAGCATGTCCCGGAACGGCCCGAACCTTGCCATAAGTAAGCGTGCATAAGTCGGTATCCGTACCGCTAAACCCGATGTCTCTCACACCGGTAATGCATTCCGTCGGCTTATAGTTTGCGACGGCGAAAAGATAACTTGTCATACAACTTTAAAAGGTGAGTGACATCACAAATGTATGATTCTTTGTGGGGACATTATCCGTTGCGCGCAAAGCCAGTAACGGCGGGGGCTGCAGAAGGGTTTACTCCGTTGAGGGTAATTTATTTGTTGACGTTTATTGATCTCACTCACGAAAAAAGCTTCGGCGGGTGGAAATTGGTGTGATAACTTTGCAGCATATGAACATACGCTTTCTGACGCTCCCGTAATGAGGAAGACGATAATGACGCCGTTTATGACCGAAGATTTTCTGTTAGATACCGAATTTGCCCGCCGCCTGTACCACGACTACGCAAAAGACCAGCCGATTTTCGACTACCACTGCCATTTACCGCCGCAACAGGTTGCCGAAAATTACCGTTTCAAAAACCTGTATGACATCTGGCTGAAGGGTGACCACTACAAATGGCGCGCCATGCGCACCAACGGCGTCGCCGAGCGCCTGTGTACCGGCGATGCGACCGACCGCGAGAAGTTTGACGCCTGGGCGGCGACCGTTCCACACACCATCGGCAACCCGCTCTACCACTGGACGCATCTTGAGCTCCGCCGTCCGTTTGGCATCACCGGCAAACTGCTCTCCCCAACGACCGCGGATGAAATCTGGGATCGCTGCAACGCGCTGCTGGCGCAGGATAACTTCTCCGCGCGCGGCATCATGAAGCAGATGAACGTGAAGATGGTGGGCACAACCGACGATCCGATTGACCCCCTGGAACATCATGCCGTTGTCGCCAAAGACACCTCTTTTGATATCAAAGTGCTGCCAAGCTGGCGCCCGGACAAAGCCTTCAATATTGAGCAGGCCACCTTCACCGACTACATGGCGAAGCTGGCGGAAGTGTCGGATACCGACATCCGTCGTTTCGCTGACCTGCAAACCGCGCTGACCAAACGCCTGGATCACTTTGCGGCGCACGGCTGTAAAGTGTCTGACCACGCGCTGGACGTGGTGCTGTTTGCGGAATCAAACGAAGCCGAGTTGGACAGCATCCTTGCGCGTCGTCTCTCCGGCGAAGGCTTGAGCGAGCACGAAGTGGCGCAGTTTAAAACGGCGGTGCTGGTATTCCTCGGTGCGGAATACGCGCGTCGCGGCTGGGTACAGCAGTACCATATCGGCGCGCTGCGCAATAACAACCAGCGCCAGTTCAAACTGATCGGTGCCGACGTGGGCTTTGACTCCATCAACGACCGTCCGCTGGCGGAAGAGCTGTCCAAACTGCTGAGCAAACAGAACGAACAAAACCTGCTGCCAAAAACCATCCTGTACTGCCTGAACCCGCGCGATAACGAAGTGCTGGGTACCATGGTCGGCAACTTCCAGGGCGAAGGGATGCCGGGCAAGATGCAGTTCGGTTCCGGCTGGTGGTTCAACGATCAGAAGGACGGCATGGAGCGTCAGATGACGCAGCTGGCGCAGCTGGGCCTGCTGAGCCGCTTTGTCGGCATGCTGACCGACAGCCGCAGCTTCCTGTCCTATACCCGCCATGAATACTTCCGCCGCATTCTGTGCCAGATGATTGGCCGCTGGGTGCACGCGGGCGAAGCGCCAGCGGATATCCAGCTGCTGGGCGAAATGGTGAAAAACATCTGCTTTAACAATGCGCGTGACTACTTCGCCATTGAACTGAACTAAGGCCGTTTGAGGTTGATATGCAATACATCAAAATCCATTCGCTGGATAACGTGGCCGTCGCGCTGGCTGATTTGACCGAAGGAACGAGCGTCACGTTCGACGGTCAGTCGGTCACGTTGCGCCAGGCTATTGGGCGTGGACACAAATTTGCCCTGATCCCCATTGCGAAAGGGGAGAACGTGGTGAAGTACGGTTTGCCCATCGGTCATGCGCTGGCGGATATTGCGCCGGGTGAATATATTCACTCCCACAATACCCGCACCAATCTGAGCGATCTGGACGAGTACAGCTATCAACCTGATTTCCAGGCGGAAGCCGGGCAGGCGGCAGATCGTGAGGTGCAGATCTACCGTCGCGCCAGCGGCGAGGTGGGGATCCGCAACGAGCTGTGGATCCTCCCGACCGTCGGCTGCGTGAACGGGATTGCGCGTCAGATCCAGACGCGCTTCCTGAAAGAGACCAACGATGCCGAAGGCACTGACGGCGTGCATTTGTTCAGCCACACCTACGGCTGCTCGCAGCTAGGCGACGACCACATCAATACCCGCACCATGCTGCAAAACATGGTGCGTCACCCGAACGCGGGCGCGGTGCTGGTGATTGGCCTGGGCTGCGAGAACAATCAGGTGGACGCCTTCCGCGACACGCTGGGGGAATTCGATCCTGAGCGCGTGCATTTTATGGTGTGTCAGCATCAGGACGACGAAGTGGAAGCGGGCGTTGAGCAGCTTCATCAGTTGTATGACGTGATGCGCCACGACAGGCGCGAGCCGGGCAAGCTGAGCGAGCTGAAGTTTGGGCTGGAGTGCGGCGGGTCTGATGGCCTGTCCGGGATCACCGCTAACCCAATGCTGGGCCGCTTCTCGGACTACGTGATTGCCAACGGCGGCACGACGGTACTGACCGAAGTGCCGGAAATGTTTGGCGCGGAGCGTATTCTGATGAGCCACTGCCGCGACGAAGAGACGTTTGAGAAAACCGTCACCATGGTGAACGACTTCAAACAGTACTTCATTGCCCACAATCAGCCGATTTATGAGAACCCGTCGCCGGGCAACAAGGCGGGCGGGATCACCACGCTGGAAGAGAAATCCCTCGGCTGCACTCAGAAAGCGGGCGCGAGCCAGGTGGTGGACGTGCTGCGCTACGGCGAGCGCCTGAAAACGCACGGTCTGAACCTGCTGAGCGCACCGGGCAACGATGCGGTCGCCACCAGCGCCCTGGCGGGTGCCGGCTGCCATATGGTGCTGTTCAGCACCGGTCGCGGTACGCCGTACGGCGGTTTTGTGCCGACGGTGAAAATCGCCACCAACAGCGAGCTGGCGGCGAAGAAAAAGCACTGGATCGACTTTGATGCGGGCCAGCTGATCCACGGCAAAGCCATGCCGCAGCTGCTGACGGAGTTCGTGGACGCTATCGTGGAATTTGCTAACGGTAGGCAGACCTGCAACGAGAAGAACGATTTCCGCGAGCTGGCGATTTTTAAAAGCGGTGTGACGCTTTAATCGGTGCGGCCCGATGCCCTCACCCTGGCCCTCTCCCACGGGGAGAGGGTACAAACACTAAAAACGGCAACCTCAGGGTTGCCGTTTTGCTGTTAACCTCGCAGGGCGTTCTTCGCTAAACGCGCGTCTTCCGCCTGGCACACGGCCGCGGTAAACATCACGTCGGTGGAGGAGTTAATCGCCGTCTCGCAGGAGTCCTGCAATACGCCGATAATAAAGCCCACCGCAACCACCTGCATGGCGATCTCGTTCGGGATGCCGAACATATTACACGCCAGCGGGATCAGCAGCAGGGAGCCGCCGGCCACGCCGGATGCGCCGCAGGCACAGAGCGCAGCAACGACGCTTAGCAGCAGCGCCGTTGGCAGATCCACCGGGATACCCAGCGTATTGACCGCCGCCAGCGTCAGCACCGTGATGGTAATTGCCGCCCCCGCCATATTGACGGTCGCCCCCAATGGGATTGAGACGGAATAGGTATCGCGGTCCAGATTCAGCTTCTCACACAGCGACATGTTGACCGGAATATTCGCCGCAGAGCTGCGGGTGAAGAAGGCGGTCACGCCGCTTTCGCGCAGGCACATCAGCACCAGCGGGTACGGGTTACGACGGGTCTGCAGGAACACCAGCAGCGGGTTAATCACCAGCGCCACTACGGCCATACAGCCGATCAGTACCAGCAGCAGTTGGGCATAGCCCCACAAAGCCCCAAAACCGGTCGTTGCCAGCGTCGAGGCGACAAGACCAAAAATACCAATCGGTGCGAAGCGGATCACCACCGTCACGATAAAGGTCACGGCGTTAGAAACGTCGGTGATCAGGTTTTTGGTGGTGTCATTGCTATGGCGCAGGGCAAAGCCCAGGCCCACCGCCCACACCAGAATGCCGATATAGTTGGCGTTGATCAGCGCGTGAATCGGGTTTGCCACAATGCTCATCAGCAGGCCGTGCATCACCTCAACAATGCCCGCAGGTGGGGTAATGTCGGTTGCGCCGGTGGTCAGCTGCAGCGTGGAAGGGAAGATAAAGCTAACGATAACCGCCGTCAGCGCGGCGGAGAACGTACCCAGCAGGTACATCCAAAGAATCGGGCGAATATTGGTTTTTTGCCCCTGCTGGTGGTTGGCGATTGAGGCCATCACCAGGGTCAACACCAGAACCGGCGCGACCGCTTTCAGCGCGCCGACGAACAGCGTGCCGAGCAGGCCGGTGGCCTCGGCGGCAGGTTTCGAGATCAGTGCCAGCGCGATGCCGAGCACAAGGCCAACCAGTATTTGCTTAACGAGGCTGCCGCGCGACAGACGCGCAAACAGACCAGACGAGGATGCGGTCATGGGGATTCCTTAAGTGAAATTGCGTTCCATCCCGGATGTGCTCTTAGTCACATTTATGTCCGGATGTAAGTAAATGTTTGCCTGGTCGAGTATAGGGAATGTGCGAAAGGAGGGAAGCGTAAAATGCTGGATTTTACGTGTTGCGTCATGTTTTTTAACTATTGATTAACGAAAATGCCGGGTGGCGCTGCGCTTACCCGGCCTACATTACTTTTCACCCTCTCCCTGTGGGAGAGGGCATCATCCCGCACCGAACGTTTTACTCCACCTGCTGCTTCTTATCGTGCTGGCGGTTAACCCAGGTATTGATAATCAGCGTCACGATCAGAATGCCAAACACCACGCCGAGCGAAATGGCGATCGGGATATGGTAGAAATCGACGATCAGCATCTTGATACCGATAAATACCAGGATCACCGACAGACCGTACTTCAGCATCGAGAAGCGCTCCGCCGCGCCTGCCAGCAGGAAGTACATCGCACGCAGGCCGAGGATGGCGAACAGGTTAGACGTCAGGACGATGAACGGGTCGGTTGTCACCGCGAAGATCGCCGGAATGCTGTCCACCGCGAAAATTACGTCGCTCAGCTCAACCAGAATCAGCACCAGCAGCAGCGGGGTGGCAAACAGCAGGCCGTTCTTGCGCACGAAGAAGTGCTCGCTCTCAATCTTGTCGGTCATGCGCAGGTGCCCACGGATCCACTTCACCAGCGGGCGATCGCCAATCGCGGAGCCGTCCTCTTTCGCCAGCGCCATCTTGACCCCGGTGAACAGCAGGAACGCGCCGAAGACGTACAGCAGCCATTCGAACTGGGTAATCAGCCAGCTGCCGGCGAAGATCATGATGGTACGCAGAACAATGGCACCCAGCACGCCGTAGACCAGCACGCGGCGCTGCAGGGCCGCAGGCACGGCAAAGTAGCTGAACAGCATCAGCCAGACGAAGACGTTATCAACCGCCAGGGCTTTTTCAATCAGATAGCCGGTGAGAAAGGCGAGCGCCTGAGGATCGGCCACCGCGCGGCCTTCGGTCGAGGCCAGATACCACCAGAAGGCGGCACAGAACAGCAGGGAGAGGGTGACCCACACCAGAGACCAGGCCGCAGCCTGTTTGATGCTCATGCCGTGTGCGCCGCGACGCCCCTGCAAAAAGAGGTCGATCGCCAGCATGATGAGCACGACAACCGCGAATCCGCCCCACAACATTGGAGTGCCGACAGAATGCATACTATTTTCCTTACACATAAAAAACAAAAACGGCCATGGTCAGAAGACGATAGCCGTTAGCTTTTTATGCATAGACCTCGCCTTCCGGCAAGGTCTCACTTACAACCACGAGGGTTGCCCGGCGACCGGATGCGCGTTTAACGCATCGTAATGACGATCCACCGGCGAAGAAGTTACTCCCCTTTGCAGGTAACAAAATATGTCAGACCATTGGTTTCGTCAATGGTCTGCGCCGTTTCATTACACAGCTTTACGCGATCGCTTCCGCGCTGACGCCGTCTGCCGGGAACACCACGCCGGTCTGGCGGCGGATCTCCGTTTGCAGCTTCGCCGTGGTGCGGCTCACCGCGAGGCCAGGGTGATTCACTTCGTTGTCTTCCACCAGACGGGCGAAGACCTCTGCCTCATAGAGCATAGTGTTAATATGCTGAGGCTGCGTCAGCTCCTGCGCTTTGCCGCCGCGCGGCACAAAGCTCACTTTCTGGCACTCGGAGATCTTCTCGATAACCAGCGAGCCCGCTTCGCCCTGAATTTCGCTCGGCAGCACGGAATCGCTCACCTTGGAGTGCTGTAGCGTAACGCTAAAATCACCATAATCCAGCACTACGAGTCCGTGCGCATCCACGCCGCTCTCCAGCAGGCTGGCGGTAGCCGTCACGCCGTGCGGCTCGCCCCACAGCGCCACGGCGGAGGCCAGGCAGTAGAAGCCGATATCCATAATCGAGCCGTTAGAGAAGGCCGGGTTAAAGGTGTTCGGGTTCTCGCCGTCCAGGTAGCGCTGGTAGCGCGACGAGTACTGGCAGTAGTTGATAAA
>Ga0213829_1002817_pt1 | contig 10977 bp, 8 predicted proteins | sample MC6MC0896MG_FD_180665 | JGI IMG/M metagenome (GOLD analysis project Ga0213829, IMG submission 180665) | Enriched soil aggregate microbial communities from Iowa State University, Ames, United States - MC6-MC0896-MG | ecosystem: Environmental > Terrestrial > Soil > Unclassified | place: USA: Iowa...
GCTTCAAGGTTGGTTTTTATGGTTTATCCTATTTTGGGTAGTTTTTTTAATTGGTTCGTTTGCCATTGGCGGTTTTTTTATGTTCCGCAAGTTTTTAAAAAAAATGCCGAAAGAAGATGGCAAGTCTGTAATGGATTGGGAAGAGCATTATGTAAATAGCTCTCGTCACTTATGGAATGACGGGGAGAAAGCTCTTTTAGAGGATTTGGTCAGCCCCGTTCCAGAGTTGTTCCGCGATGTTGCTCGGCATAAAATAGCTGGAAAAATCGGCGAGCTTGCCATTCAAGAGAATGCACCTAAAATCACTCAAGAACTGGTGATTCGCGGGTATATTCAAGCAACACCTAAACGAGATCATAAATTTTTACGAAAAAAGCTTTTCCAAAATCAAATTGATGTTACGCCGTACGAGCATTTATTCTAAACCGTTCATCTCGAACGGTTTTTATTTTTGCATAAATTAAAACACTGACCCAAAAAGAATCAGTGTCCGATAATTAAATCATTTTTAACCCATGCAGCTCTCTATAAAGCTTCTTGTATGAAATATACATTGCCAAACGCCATGGAACAATCATACTGAAGGCAAGAAGGAAAAACATGCCGCTTAATTGCCCGACATCTATCGTACTGCTGAGGATTGATTTTAATAGAAGGCGAACGGCTAATAAACCTACTAAAATAAAAATAAATGCCTTTGACCGCTTTAAGTAAATATCATTGTCACGAATTTCGAATTTAGAGGTTTTGATCAGTAAGATGGAAAATAACATGCCCACGACTACTGCCTCTAAAATTTCCATTGGGGTAAGTCTAAATTCAGGAACAAAATACATAAGTGCCCCGCTGGACATAAAAATAGGAGGCAAAATAATTTTTTTCACATTTGTAGGTTGTTTTGCAGCCTTCATGCGGACAAATATAACAAACAAGCCCATAAAAACTGCTCCAATTGAAGAAATAACAACGTAATTCATTGGATTCATTCTTCCCTTATCTATTTATTTACTTACTCATTATATATCAAATAATGAAATTTGCTATAAATTTTTTTACTGTATTTTTGTTCCCAAATATACCTGAAGAAAGGAAATGAAACCAAAATTAGAAAAAACCATTAAGAAGTTTCCTAATGGTTATAATTTCAATACCCTATTAATGGCTTCAATTACTTGCAAATCATTGAAAGGCTTCACGATATAGTCCTTAGCACCCGATTCAATCGCTTCCATGATGACTTTTTTCTGCCCCATTGCTGAACACATAATCACTTTCGCTTCAGGAAATTCGCTGCGAATCAATCTGATAGCTTCAAGGCCGCTCATTTCTGGCATGGTTAGATCCATTGTTACAAGATCAGGCAATAATTCACGGTAAAGCTGAACTGCTTCTTTTCCGGTCTCAGCTTCCCCTACAACCTGATAATTATTTTGACTAAAGAGTTGATGTAAAGTCTCTCTCATAAATTTCATGTCATCCACAATTAATATTCTTGCCAACACGTTTCCCCCCGAAACAATAAAACACCAATCTATCATATTTTGAAAATCCTAAAGTCTACCATAATAAAATATATTTTACATGATTTTTAAATAGTAAGGTGTGAGGGATATTAAAATCCGGTAAATCCGCCAAAAATTCCTTGAAAAACGTTAATTATTTTTGTCATCCAATCAAAAAAGAGGACAATCCCCATTACAATCATGATATAGCCGCCAATTTTCATAATTTTTCCACTGTGTGTTTTAATCCATTTCATACGTCCTACAAAGAAAGATAAAATAAAAAATGGGATTGCGAAGCCAAGAGAATATGCAAGCATGTACAAAACACCAGAGCCTGGATTTGATCCAGCAAGGAGAATAACTGACGAAAGGATCGGACCCGTACAAGGTGTCCACCCAGCAGCAAAAGCCATCCCAATTAAAATAGACCCTATATATCCAGAAGGACGATGCTTAAATTCAATTCTTCGATCCTTCATCATAAACTCTGGATTAAATACACCAACAATGATTAATCCAAAGAAAACAATAAAAATTCCGCCCAATTGACGAATAATATCTTTATATTCAGAAAAGAAACTTCCAATAAAAGATGTTCCAAATCCAATTGCGATAAAAATAATTGAAAACCCTATTAAGAAAAATAACGTATGAAGCAAACTTCGTTTTTGCAGCATGGCATTTTCACTTTTTAGTTCCCCTACAGACATACCGGTTATGTAAGATAAAAACGCTGGATAAAGCGGCAAGCAGCAAGGTGAAATAAAACTTAAAAATCCTGCCCCTAATGCTAAAAATATATTTACATCAGACATATTAACACTCCCACTATAGTCGATACCCCTTCATTCTAACAAAACTTTTAACTAAAAGATAATGGATACATGAAATTTTTGTGACTCAAGAAATAATATTTCAAAAAATATTCATTTTTTCCATTTTCAAGCCTATTAGATTGGATATTTTTTTACAATATCTTTGAAATTATTTACATCATAGGTTATACTAGTAAAACAATCCCATATTTGTAGTCTATTATTCTATTTTTCCCAAATTTAGGAGTTACTCCAGAAAGGATTCTCGGCCGTGATCAAACAAGAGTTAGTTGCATTAATTGAAAAAAAACGAGCTGAATTAATTCAAGTCGCCACTACCAACGGCTTAACTTCCTCCGTAGCAATTCGCTATAGTCAGGAACTGGACAACCTTTTAAATGAATATAATAGAATCTATATAAAAAAAGTTTCATCATCAGCCTCTTAACATTTTCTGACAACAGGTTAAAAACGAATCAAAAGCCCGGCACTAACGCCAGGCTTTTTTTATTAATTTACAACATCCTCCAAACGTACAATCGCTCCGTTTTGTAAGAGGAACATTTTATGATATAAACCTTCTTGTGCAAGCAGCTCCTGATGCGTTCCTCGCTCCACAATTTCTCCCTGATGAAGCACAAGAATGAGGTCAGCATCCTGAATCGTTGATAATCTATGGGCAATTGCAATGGTAGTCCTTCCTTGACGCATCTTCGCAAGGGCCATTTGAATTGCTTCTTCTGTTTCAGTATCTATATTAGCCGTCGCTTCATCCAGAACCAGTATTTTTGGATTTGCGGCAATTGTTCTCGCGAAGGCAATTAATTGCCGCTGACCACTTGAGAAGGTGGCTCCCCTTTCCACTACTTTATGGTCAAAGCCATCCTCAAGCCTTTCAATAAACAAATGTGCTTGAACAAACCTTGCCGCTTCTTCTACTTGTTCATCCGTCATGTCCTCGTTATGAAGCCGAATATTATTTTTAACCGTTCCGTAAAACAAGAACGGATCCTGCAGGACAAGTCCCATTTTCTCTCTAAGCTCAGGCTTGGTAAAGTTACGAATTGATTCCCCATCAATCAATATCTCACCACGTTCGAATTCATAGAAACGCATCATTAGATTAATGATAGAACTCTTGCCGCTTCCGGTATGGCCGACAAGTGCAACCGTTTCTCCCGGATTAGCAGTAAAGGAGATATTTTTAAGAACATCCCGCTTACCATCATAAGAAAAACTTAAATTCCTGAATTCAATCTTTCCTTCTTCAATTGAAATAGACTTCTCTTCCTTCTGAGCAGGAGCTAATTCTACCTCATCCAATAATTTAAATACCCTAGAGCCGGCTACAATGGCCTGCTGGTATAGAGACAGCCGCATCATCATTTGGTTTACTGGTTCAAAAAAACGATCCAAATAATTAATAAACGCATAGATAACCCCAATTTCTACACTATGTTGTAAGGACGTTATTCCAAAATAGCTTAGGACAATGATCAGTGCAAAAATATAAATCAAATCAATTGCCGGTCTTAATAGCAATCCATCAATTTTTATATTTTTCATCCCCGCATTATAGTGCTGCTCGTTAATATTACCAAACTCTTTTCTTAGACGCTTTTCCTGACGAAAGACTTGAATTATCGACATACCTGACAATGACTCGTTTAACTTTGCATTCAGCTGGCTTAGTCTTTCACGCATATCAAGATAGTATCGTGAGCTTAATTTTCTATATAAATTCATGACAAATAATAAAATCGGGATTATTATGACACAGAACAAGGCAAGCTTCACATCCAAAATAAACATGGCAATAAATATACCAGTCAGCAAAAATCCACTTTGAATAAATGTCGCTATTACGGTTACAAACATATCCTTAATCGCTTCTGTATCATTCGTTACCCGTGACACGATACTGCCCGCAGGAGTTTTATCAAAATACTTCAAACCCAGAGATTGGACCTTTGAAAAAACATCAATCCGAAGCTGTTGGATAATATATAAGGCAATCTCCTGGAATTTCACAAATTGGAAAAACATCAAGATTGATTTTACTACTTGAATTCCCATGTAAGCCGAACCGAGAAGCAATATTGGCTGAAACTCAAGCCTTCCAGGTGTTAAATAATCATCAATAAAGATTTTAACTAAAATCGGCAGAACAATATCCCCTATAGTTGTTAGAAACAAAAGGATAAAGGCAAGACTGATAATTTTTTTATGCGGTTTTGTATAGGAAAGAAGACGGAATAAGACCTTTCTTTGTTCACGTTCTGACAAATGTTCTTTCTCTTCCATATTAATGTCCTCCATGCTCGACCAGCTCTTCTAGCTGCTGGTGTAAATACATTACCTTATACCATCCGTCTAATTCCATCAGTTCCTCGTGAGTGCCTCTTTCCATGATCTTTCCATCTTCTAAAACAAGAATGAGGTTGGAATGTTGGATGGCACTTAAGCGGTGTGAAGTAATAATTGTTGTTTTTCCTTCACGATTCTGCCTTAATGACGAAAGAATTGCTTCCTCAGTTTTGGCATCTACTGCTGACAATGAATCATCGAGAACTAAAACTTCAGGATTCATTAATAGCGCCCGAGCTATCGAAATTCTTTGTTTTTGGCCTCCAGATAATGAAACTCCCCGTTCTCCAACAACCGTTTCATAGCCATTGGTAAATTGGAGTATATCGTCATGGATATTGGCTAGTTTCGCTGCATTTTTAACTTCTTGTATTGAGGCAGTTGGATATGTGAAGGCAATATTTTCAGCAACAGATGCCGAAAATAAGAAATTATCCTGTGGAACATAGCCGATTGCTTCACGTAATTTTTCCAGCTTATAGTCTTTTAGTGTCATGCCTCCAAAAAGAATGTTTCCTTCATATCCTTCAAACTCCCGAATCAGCAGCTTTAACAGCGTTGTTTTTCCTGCACCCGTTTTACCGACAATCCCAAGTGTCTCACCTTGTTTAAGTGAAAAATTGATATCTGTTAAGATTGGCCTTGACTCACCTGGATAGGTAAATTCTGTGATTCTGTATTGGATATCACCACATGGCACAGCATCCGAGGCCTTTTCGTTATCAATAATGTCTACCTTTTCACTGAGGAGTGCGGCAACACGGTCATAGGAAGCACGGCCGCGTTCGACAATGTTAAATAACCAGCCAAATGCAAGCATTGGCCAGATTAATAAACCCAAGTATGTCGTAAACGAGATTAACTCTCCAATCGTTAATTCGCCATTAAGGACATACTTCGCACCAAATGCAATCGATAGGAAAAAAGAAATGCCGACGATAATGGAAATGGTAGGGTCATAGAGGGAATCAATTTTTGCTACAACAATATTTTTTTGGACGACATCTGCCGATTGTTTGCGGAAATCCTCAATATCTTCCTGTTCCTGCCCAAACGTTTTGATAACCTTTATCCCTGTAATGCTTTCCTGCGTTTTGTCATTTAGGGATGAGAAAGCTTCTTGTGCCTTATAAAAACTTTTGTGAAGCATGGTCCCAAACCAGTTTGTCAACAGTGCCATGAAGGGCATCGGTATCAAACAAATTAAGGTTAACTTCCAGCTGATTGTAAATGCCATTGCGATGATGACAAATCCGCCTGTCGATAAGGAGTCTACGAGAGTTAAGACTCCTGCTCCCGCAGTTTGTTGAATAGCTGACAAGTCGTTTGTAGCATGTGCCATCAGGTCACCAATTCGGCTTTTCTGATAAAACGATGGTGACATTTTGGTAAAATGCGAATACAAACGATTTCTTAATATCCTGCTAAGTTTTACCGCTGAACCAAAAATCATAATTCTCCAATAATATCTGAGACCATACATCGAAAGTGCGACAGCAATCAGGACCAAAACCCACTCGATAAGCATTCCTTTTGTGACCGTTCCATCGTTAATATGATCGGCAATAATGCCAATTACTTTTGGTGGAACTAACTGCAGTAGTGCTACTAGTAATAAAATAAGAACCCCTGATATGTACGCTTTTTTCTCCTGTTTAAAAAACCAGCCTAAGTCTAAAAAGACCTTCATAAAACCCCCCCAAAGACGAAAAAAATAATTCTAAAAAGCTGCTTGCTAAATTTAAGTGCCAAATATATATTTAGCTTGCTGAGGTTATATTTTATCAAATATTTCTAAAATAATAAAGATTTAGAAATTACGAGTTTTTAAACATGAAAAAAGCACTCATATACATGAGCGCTTGTCCATTTTATTTAGATTGCTGCTTGTTCATCGCAGCCATCATTTGGTTGATTTTCTTTTGCCCTTCACCAAACTCCTATATTCGTAATTGTTAATCTTATGGAGATATTAAATGGATTTTATTCAAACAAACTATAAAAATATTTAATATAAAATAAATTATTATAAAAGAAAGAGTGACCTTTTTCAGTCACCCTGAATGAATCATTTATTGTTCGTATTTCATATTTGACACGATTTGAACTAATTGATTATGAACGTCTTTAAAATAGTCAATTTTTTCCTGATCATTTAAATCAATAATATTTTGAGGAATCTCTGATGGGAATTGACTATAAAGAAGTTTACCCTTTACTTCTTTTAGGAGTGTATTTAGACTTCCTTTATAATATTCTTCCTTTGACTTATCACAAATCAAAATCGAACCCATATAGTAATCAATTCCATCTTTTACAACATAAATATTCTGAACGTATTCAGATTCTACATTATTGTAATTTAGATTAAAATACGCATCAAACGTTTTTGGGAAATAAGCTGTTGCATACACTACTCCCTTCTCATCCGTTACTTTAAGAACATTTTCAGTTGGTTTATTTTCATGGGGTTGGTCATTAACTTTCTTTGGTTGAGAGGATTCTGGAGAGTTTTGTGTTTCCTGTAAAACTTCTTGTTGTACCTTTTTTGAATCCTTTGGTTGAGAGGATTCTGGAGAGTTTTGTGCTTCTTGTAAAACTACTTGTTGTACCTTTTTTGATTCCTTTTGTTGTTTTGGTTGATTTACTTCTTCACTTCCCGAAATTTTTGAGCATCCTTCTAAAACACCAAACGACAATACTCCAAGTAAAAATATGTTACTAGCAATTTTCAAACCTTTCTTTTTCATACAATCGTCTCCTTTTACCATTCATAATATTGGGATTTATAACCATAAATAGATTATATATCAAATTCACAATCCACTCAAGTTTATTGTTAAAAATTAATTACTTTTATTTCATTTACATTACATTTTGTATATATTTTGTCACATTTGTAATAAAAATTACACTTTCAGATCATAGACCGTGACACTTTCAAGTGCAGTAGCACGTTTTCCTTTTAAGAATTGCATTAACTGTTTTTAATCCTAGCGTTTATTTTTCATTGTCTTTTCAGTGAATCCTTTTGCCAAACGATGACATAGAATTCATCAGTTACATCTTCTAATACAATAAAAAAACCACCTTTCCGGTTAATAATTCATCCGAAAAAGTGGCTCTGATGTAATTTTTGAAAGATAAAGCAACTATTGAAGAAATTTCGAGGAAGGATTAAGTGTAAACACTTTTATTATTTTCCTCTTTCGTCTAATAATTACCCTCAACCAAGTGATAAATCTTATAGGACAAGGGTTTTACATGAGCGCTTGTCCATTTTATTTAGATTGCTGCTTGTTCATCGCAGCCATCATTTGGTTGATTTTCTTTTGCGAAGGTTTCATTCCCATTTGCATCATCATCATTTTTAACATTTGTTCATTGATTGGCGGATTTTTCTTTAAGTAGCTCATCATATATTTACGAGCAATGAAAAATCCTAGTGCTACACCAGCTGCTAATGCTAGTATACCAACTAGAATGTAATAACCCATTAAACTTCCTCCTTCATGTTGTCTACCATACAGTGTACTAAATAAAACGGGATAAGACAATATCTCGATGCAATTAGATAAATTTTCTTTCTTTAATCGGTTTTAACCAGCCGTAACACTCATGATCAAGGTCCAATGCTAAAAAGGATGATTCACATTTTCTAAGCACTTCAAAAAAAGCCGTTTCAGCTTCATAGCTGCCTTCTGCCTCAACTGTAATTAAGTCATGAAAAACTTCAAGCCTTGCTGTGCTTAGTTTCCCACTTAAGAAAATCGTATATGCGCCATGATCCGCTTTAAAGCCTTTAATTTTACCAAGCTGTTTTTGGATCAACTGATGGATCTTTAAAACCTCTACCCTTTTCGTTATATAAGAAATTTGCTTTTGCGTTATAAATTTAAGCTCGCCGTCAGCTGTTTGATGTTCCTGAAAAAGCTGAAAAAATAATCGCTCTCTTCCGAAGTAATGGGCGGCAAATTCATCTTCTATTAAATATAGCTGATATTTTCTCACCACTGTTCTCTCCTTCGTTGAAACCACTTTTAACTATTATAAAAAACCATAAACAAAACATTTGTCTTACGGCGGCAAAAATTTTCACTTTTTTTGTCGATTATCAGATTTCTTAACAAATCTACTATGAATTCGGTAGAATGATCGAGCATTCCTTTTTAAAAACCTATTGTTCATATTTTTGTAAAAAACGAATTTAACCAATAATAGTGATAGTCCGATCCAATGGTCACCCCGAAAAAGAAAAATTTGCTTCTATTATAAATTTAAACACTTCCATTTTATATACTTTTTAGATAATTCATGAAATTATATTGATTCTTTGGGGGTAGCTTTTCATATAATGGCTCATTTTGTGGTTAGATTGGCTCAATAATTCTGATTTATAGGCCATACTATCCCTGTTTAAGCTCATTTATCGTGGATAAAATTCCATATTTTTACATTATAAACTCAAAAAAGAGAACGGATCTATCCGTTCTCTCTCGTATTTCACTATCTTATTGTTGTAATAGTGCTTTTACTCGTTCAACTACATTATTAACTGTAAAGCCGTATTCTTCCATAATTTTTTCACCTGGTGCAGAAGCTCCGAACTTATCAATTGCTAATACATCGCCTTCATCACCAGTATATTTATGCCAGCCTAAGGAAGTGCCAACTTCAATTCCTAGACGTTTTTTCACATTCTTTGGAAGCACAGAATTTTTGTATTCTTGAGATTGTTGTTCAAAGCGATCCCATGAAGGCATGCTGACAACAGAAACGTGAATACCTTCTCCCACAAGGGCTTTTTGTGCTTCAACAGCAAGACTAACTTCTGAACCAGTTGCTAACAGTAATGCATCTGGAGTTTCTTTTTCTGATGGAGAAACAATATATGCTCCTTTTGAAACTCCCTCGTACGCACTTGTATCGGTTCCTTTTAATGTCGGTAAATCCTGACGAGTCAATACGAGTGCTGTTGGTTTGTTTGTTGATTCAACCGCAAGCTTCCAAGCAGCTGCTGTTTCGTTCCCGTCCGCAGGACGAATGATTGATAAACCAGGCATTGCACGTAATGCTGCAATTTGTTCGATTGGTTCATGTGTCGGACCATCTTCCCCAACAGCAATACTGTCATGGGTAAATACATAGGTAACAGGTAATCCCATTAGAGCAGCTAAACGAATGGCTGGACGCAAGTAGTCAGAGAACACAAAGAATGTTCCGCCAAATACTTTTACACCGCCATGAAGGGCAATACCGTTCATCGCAGCGCCCATCGCAAATTCACGTACGCCGAACCAGAAGTTACGGCCTTCATAAGCGCCAGGCATATAGTCTTTTGAACCTTTAATCATCGTTTTATTTGAACCAGCAAGGTCCGCAGAACCACCGATGAAAGTTGGAAGGTTTTTCGCAATACCGTTTAACACTTCGCTTGATGAAGCACGGCTTGCAAGGCTTTTTCCTTCAGGATATACGGGAACATCTTTATCCCATCCTTCTGGAAGTTCATTTTTTAATGCTTGTTCAAGTTGAGTTGCTAGTTCAGGATACTCCTTTTTATATTGTGCAAAAAGGTCGTTCCATTCTTTTTCTTTCTTCGTACCAGTTTCAACAATTAGTTTTTGGAAGTTATCATATACTTCTTGTGGTACATGGAAGTCTTCTTCAAATGTCCATTTATAAGCTTCTTTTGTAAGCTTTAGTTCATCGGCACCTAGTGGTGAACCATGTACACCAGATGTTCCGGCACGATTAGGCGAACCATAACCAATTACTGTTCTTACTTCAATCATAGTAGGACGGTCTAAGTCACTTTTTGCTTCTTCAAGTGCTTTTAGGATTTCTTCAAGATTATTACCGTCTTCTACACGAAGGTATTGCCAGCCATATGCTTGAAAACGTTCTTTAACACTTTCAGAGAATGATTTATTTAAGTCACCGTCAAGAGAAATATCATTAGAATCGTAAAGGACAACCAAACGACCTAATTTTAAATGTCCTGCAAGTGATGCAGCCTCTGCGGATACACCTTCCATTAAATCACCATCACCACAAATGCTGTATGTAAAATGGTTCACAAGTTCATAGTTATCTTTATTATAAACGCTTGCGACATGGCGTTCTGCCATTGCCATACCGACTGCCATCGCAATTCCTTGACCAAGCGGGCCAGTTGTAGCTTCAACCCCTTCAGTGTGTCCATACTCAGGGTGTCCAGGTGTTTTACTTCCCCATTGTCGGAATTGTTTTAGGTCATCCATAGTTAAATTATAACCGGATAAATGAAG
>Ga0213829_1002819_pt1 | contig 10972 bp, 8 predicted proteins | sample MC6MC0896MG_FD_180665 | JGI IMG/M metagenome (GOLD analysis project Ga0213829, IMG submission 180665) | Enriched soil aggregate microbial communities from Iowa State University, Ames, United States - MC6-MC0896-MG | ecosystem: Environmental > Terrestrial > Soil > Unclassified | place: USA: Iowa...
GGTTTCATACAAATTCTTCTCCAAATAGCTGGATCAGTTCGCCAACAGAACATTCGGGACCTATGAATTGATCGCATAATACTTATCGGAAAAGAGTAAAGAAGCAGACTGATAGCACCTTAAATGCAGGAGAGAAATAAATGAATAAAAAATGAAACTCATTGTAACTTCAATTTTACAGTCAATTTAAACACATAAATTTTGAAAACAGTCCAATGCCTTTTCCGAAAGATTCTTATAATCAAAATATTAAGTATACTTTGATCTAATTCCGTTGTTGGGAAGCTTTTTTTTATCGAATTGATGTATTTATTGATAGCGGAACTTAAAGTATATCTTTATATTTAGGCCTGATATAACAAGGGGGGATATGATATCGGTAACTGAATTCTTTCAGAATTATAATCCAGTGAAGCGCTTTATTTTTCACTCGTGCTTCTGGTTTATTGTTTTAGGTATGCAGTTTATCAGTTACCAACGGATTGATCCTGATAACTCCTGGCTGCTTTTTTTAAAAGATGTCTTTTCGCTTTTATCTATATTCTATGTCACCGCTTATATTATCATACCCCGTTGGTTTATCCGGGGAAAGTTTTTGCTATGCCTGTTATGGCTGGTCATTATTTATGCATGGTGGTCAGTACTTACCTATTACAGTGCAGTATTAACGCTATACTTTCTGTCCCCAGCTGAGCGGTTGAAGGATTATTTACAATTTATGATTGATAAAGGAATCCTTGGGGCATTCCGTATTTCTTCCATCACCGATTATCTGTTAGATTTTATTTTTCTGGTTGCTTTTCCTTTGACTGTTAAGATTGTGCAGTCCTTTATGAGCATCAGAAATATAAAAGTCAACCTAGAACTTAAGAATGCTGAACTTGAACTCAATAATGTGCAGCTCGAACTGGCCTTCCTCAAACATCAGATCAATCCCCATTTTCTGCTAAATACACTCTATAGTATCTATGTCCTGGTATCAGACAAGGATGATCGGGGAGAGCAGAGTATGATGCGCCTCAGTGGTATGATGGTCTATCTGCTCCACGAAAGCAACCAACCAGAGATCGAATTAAACCGAGAATTTCAGTTGATCCGAGATTATGTCGAGTTGGAAAGAATCCGGTATAATGAATCACTCCAGATTAATATTAACCTTGAAACAGATGATGCGCATTGTACAATTGTACCGTTGATTTTTTTTCCATTCGTGGAGAATGCCTTCAAACACGGACCACGGACCAGTGTCTCCAATGCCTGGGTGAAAATAAACATATCCGTTAAAAATCATATTTTGTATATGCATGTATCAAATGCATATCGGGAGTTATCTAAGCCTCAAAATTATGTTGGTGGACTTGGTATACAAAATGTTCGGAAGCGACTGGAGCTTTATTACCCGAATCGTTATACCTTTAAAACCTCTTCGGAGGCCGGAATATACAGTACCGAACTTCGGGTGGAGTTGTTAGAAAAGGAAAACAAAGATCAGTGACACAAAGAATTTAATTGTTATGTATAGCATAAATACTATTCTTATAGAGGATGAACCAATTGCTAGAATGCGCCTCGAAAAACTAGTCAAAAAGATTGGTATCATTAAAGTTGTGGGCGTTTATGAAAATCCAACACAAGCAATTGAACTATTGAAGCAGCATAAGATCGATCTTATCCTATCTGATATCGATATGCCTGAGATGGACGGAGTGGCATTCCTTAAAGGTCTCTCTCATCCACCTTTTGTGATCTTTATAACCGCCCATTACGAATATGCAGTTGATGGTTTTGAACTCGATGTCATTGATTATATCTTAAAGCCCTTACTCACTGAGGAGCGCTTAATGAAGGCCATCGAAAAAGTTCAGAAAGCCATTATGTTTTCACGGGGAGGTCAGGGAGAGCGTAAAGCGATCAAGGTGAAAGATCGAAACAAGACCATATTTATTGATGCCAATGATATCTATTACCTAAAGGCCTGGGGCGACTACATCCAGATCTATTCTGCCGAAGGGATGCAAACGCTGCTTTGTACCATGAAAGAGATGGAGACGACATTACCCTGGGATATGTTTGCCCGTATGCACCGTTCTTATATTGTTAATCTGAAACATATCAAAGGAGTAGAAGCGAGTAAAGTTATACTCAAAGACGGTACCGAAATAGCCATTGGATTGCAATATCGTAGCCAGTTATTTACCAGAATAGGCCTTAGTTAAGCATAAATGCCTTTAGACTGATGCCCTCCATATTTACCGATCTGCATCCGGTAGAAGTTCGTCATAAAGTGGTAAATCGCAAGCTCATACATACGCTGATCGCTTAAAAACAATCTGTTCACAAACATGTGAATATAACTCGATAACAAAGGTTGAACAGCTTGTACAGGCTCCAACTTAGGTTCATTCGACTTTATCAACCTGAATATTTCACTTTGGACCCGATTCAAATCTGTCTGATCAGTGAGCGGTTTACGGTGCAAAGTCAGCATGTCAAACCAATGTTTTCGCATCTTAAATTTTTCATTCAGCTGTATCCGGATCTGCTTCTCGTTACCAAATTCATTGAAGTATAAGCCGTACATATTTTCACAGAAGTCCCGCTTTTCTGCCCATGTAAATCCCGCATTTTCAAGGATACAATCGATATATTCAAAGGCCAGTTTCCACCGTTCATTGATCGCCGAGGTTCCCTGTATTTTTTGTATGATTAGTTCACTTTCGAGATAGAATAACTCTTCGCTTTTTTCCATGCAAAGTGGAGTATACCGTTCGATCTCACGTATATAGGTATCATAAGAGAGTGCCGCTATCTGTTCGTTTTCTAAGAGATCGCTCAGCTTAGCGTTCAAACAAGATATCACTTGTTGATAAGCCTGATGGTCAAACAACTCCACACGGAATCTGATGTGCGGACTGGGATCATCGTAACGTATAAAAAACCACTTTTTCACAATCTTCTCCTGTTTGAGCGTTGCAATTATTGCAGATATATAATCCCTTAAAAGGCTGTCGGCCATGCTGTGACCGCAAAAGATTTTTGCGTACAGCCAGCTACTCCCCAAAGGAAAATTTCGTCTGAGCGCACTCTCTGTCGGAGGAGTACTATCTTGTTGTATTATCGCAGTTGAATGGAAGGGAATGATCAGTTCATTTGCATAAGACTGCCCAGCAATATCTTTGACCGGCGACTGATAATGGTCAAGCAAGTTTTCGGTCAAGATAATGCTGTTCTTGGCCAGCTCTTCGAATAGTATCTCGGTGCAGAGACTATTATCCAGATTAAGCAGCAATTCATTGTCGCCATTGGTCAGGACAACATTGACAGGCAACTTATGCTTTTGTCTGATTTCAGCTAGGAGCATTTTTTTTTCCAAGGCTGTTTTGTGTTGCGTCAAGACCTTGGGAAGCCGCCATTGCGCACGGCTGAGTATAATATTTTTATAGATCACCCGGGGTAGTCGCGGCTGATCTTTCAATATACCCCAGTTCCAGGCAATATCCAGACGATGGTGCTGAAATTGAAAATCCGACAAAAACTTGTACAAATTCATGCCATCGGAAAAATCATGGGCCGAGGTCAACCGCGGCTCAATAATCTGTTTAAAAGTTTTAGACCACAGGTACAATTTTCCAGCTTTTGCAAATATGTACAGATCATTGAGGGCAACCTGCTTTTGGACCGGGCTCGATCCTGCAGTCAAGCGGATTGTTAATCTACGGATATCGGGTCGCTGTAAGATATTGCCCACGCGAGCGTCCGGTAAATAAGCGATTTCCGCCAATTGTGTCGTCCCATAGCATTCCTGTTCCTTAGCGGCCGATTGATGCAATGCCTCGGATAGGTTAGCATCCATATAAGCAAATCGGGCTAGCAGATTGCCAGATGATGAACCACCCAGATTTCCCAGATGAAAGAACATTTCTGCCTCCGTTTCCTTCTGTAGCAGATTCCCAAAAGCATAAAAAGACTTCGGAATAAGCTGATCCGGCGCTGTCCCAATACCCTGTAGGTCATTGTCACGAATACTTATCTCCGAGAAATTGTCCGTTGCGCTCTCCAGGAATTTCTCCATGACGAGTTGTTGATAACGGTGCGGTTTGCCCTGTCCAACTATTGGACGGATGCCGTTTAAATCAGCCAATATCTCATCCATCATGCGATAGGTACTTTCATTGTTGCCGTAGCCTATGCCGGCATCCACGTCGAGCGCATGCAAAAGTGAAACCATACGGTCCCCATATCGTTCCTCAAAAGCCCTGCTGAATCGTTCAAAATCAGCCATTGGGCGAGGATCATTCAGTACCAATAAGTTTTGGAGCTGCTTCTCCAACCTGTTAACCACCGCACAGGGTATCCGATTTTCCGCCATTCCGAGCAACAGGTCCCCCTGGATCAGCTTGTGAAAATCCAAGGTCGAAAAATGCGTTTTAAGCTGTTCCGCCACCTGATCATTAGTCTGTTGTAGTTCGGCATTCTCCTGCAAAGTCCTTGCAACCGACAGCATTGTTGGCAAATAGGTATTCTTTGTATCCACCCTGCGTAATACCCGAATGAGCTGCTCAAGGTAAACCTCGCCGATTACATCGAGCTGCAATTCAGAGGATATCAGCCCTAGCTGCAACAGCTTATGAATATATTGAGTAGCCTGTTCCATTGTGGCACCACAGTCTTGTAGCAAAGTGAGTAACCTATTATAGCTCACCTTACCCTGACTTTGATCAACTAATGTCGATATCCGGTCTAGTACCGGAGTTGTACGTACCTGTTTTAATGTATTTTTACCATCCGTCTGTTGATAGTATTTATACCAATTGCCTTGCTGGTAAATTGTCGCATTGCTATGATAACTTAGTGCTTCTATAATTTCGGGATCATGTGAGATCAGTTCAATTATCCCCATCAAACTTTTGGTATCTAGCCGCAGCATAGCCCGATCCGTTTGGTCTCTAGTCAGCGCAAGCCTAGCCTCATTATCCTTGCCGATACTTCCTAATGAAACGCCCGCAAATAGCCCGAATGGCGTGCTGCGTGTGCCCATTCTGATCGTGTATTTAAAAAGCGTGCTAAGGGCTTTACGCTGTGGCTCATTATCCTCAACCAACCATTTATCTACTTCGTTCAGAAAAGCAGGACTAGCCAGATAGACGGCATTCCGCAGACGGCGGTCGCTATAGATATCACGTAGTTGCGATAGGATCGCATCGCTATCCGACAGCTCCATCAGTTTAGTGATTTTTTCCAGATTAAACAGAGGAGAGCGGAGTAGGAAATAACCGTCATTAGTAAACGCAGTCATGGGCAACGATCAACGCATGTTAAATAGTTCAGCGATGCATTCTCGAAACATCTCGGGCGATATAGGTTTCTGGAGGGCATAGTGGTTACGCTCTTTTACAAAGGAAGGATAATCCCTTTTACAGATCGCCGAGGTAACGATCAAAAATGGTATTCCAGCAATATATTCCTCCAAAGTCTCTATGATTCCTCCACTGACGACCAAGTCTAAGAAAAGTATATCTGTAGCGCGCAGATCGATGGCAAAACGGACTGGATCCTCTATATCCCTAATCGTACCAGTAATGGAAAAACTGGGGAACATGTGAATATATTCGCTTATTTTCTTTATTGCCAATGGTTCGTCTTCGATAATAAGACATTTGAGGTTGTGTGGCATATAAATAGCGTCTAATATGAAATTCCGGATTGAAAAAAGTTGTGAAAGTGCCTACCAGTTCACTTCCACAACGCACCCTACTATTAAATTATTCGAGATGATGTTACAGTTCTGATCGTCCCTCTTACCTGATCTCCATCAGTGGTTGTAAACGAAACTGGTTCTACAACAGCTATTGTCTGTACATCCAGTGCAAAATCTTCAGCTGTGAAATTTTCAATATAGTCCATAATTTTGTTTTGAATCTGATACAAATGTGTTTTTTACGTAGAGAAAGAGAAAAAGATATCGATAGAATTGGAAATGGACTGGACGAACATAAATCTCGGTCCGACAAAAAAATACGCGAGTACAGGTAGTATTAGTAGATAGCCCCGTTTTTTATCGTAACGAATTGTATTTTCATCGAAAAACCACGTCATCCACGCATAGAAAATATTAAATTAGCGCTGCGATTTAGAAATCGTTATGGAAATAGAATTGAATTATATATACTATGAGTAATCAAATAAAGTTGGAGCAATTATCAGCAATAATGGATGTGTTGAAGTTGGCGGAGAAATTAAAGTTCGAATTAAGACATAGCTGGCTGTCCAATGGACGCCAAGAGAGTGTCGCCGAGCATACTTGGCGGATGTCGCTGATGGCTATTTTGATAGAGCCGCTTTTGGATGAGAAGGTGGATCTAGCCCGTTTGTTAAAAATGATCATTATCCATGATCTAGTTGAAGCAGAAGCCGGAGATGTATCTGTATTGGATCAGATCCGCAATCCGGAGATCAAAAAGATTAAACAGCAAAATGAAGAAAAGGCCATCCTTAGGATTAGGGAAATGCTTGCGACAAGCACTGGGCAAGAGATATATGATCTTTTTTATGAATTTGAAGAGAAGAAAACTTTTGAAGCAAAGGTGGCCAATGCTATTGATAAATTAGAGGTTCAGTTACAACATAACCATGCTGATATCTCTACCTGGGAGGAAGTCGAATATGATCTATCTTTTGTGATCGGCAAACATGTCCAATTTGACCAAACTTTTATACTATTAAAGGATTTAATAGAGCAGCAAGCATCACAAAAATTGGAAGAGGCCGGATTGAATGTCACGGAGATTCGCAACCGTGCGATTTCGACTTTCAGCTAAGGGAGATCTGATAATTAAGAGGAAGGAGACTTTCGACAATACCTCGAAAATCTCCTTTTTTATTATATTCCAGATCTGTCGGATCTTAACCTCTTAGAAAGAAGTATTATTAATGAACTAATGATCAGAAGACACACAAAAGCCGTCCTTATTGAGAAATTTTGCGCTATTATACCGATAAATGGTGGTGCAAATAATAGTCCCAGGAAACTAATAGAAGATATGGTCGTAATATATTGATTCAGTTTGTCCCTGCCTATTTTTGCCAGCGTACCATAGACCACAGGTACCACAGCACTAGTGCCTAATCCTATAAAGAAATACCCCAGTAAGATAATTACATACAGTTCACTTATCGCACATATCAAAAAACCCAAAACAGATAGCAATCCCGCGAAGGTAAGCGTAGTATGCAGGCCAAACTTGCGCACCGAAAGATCAGAACCAAACCTTCCAGTCATCATAGCAAACATAAACGTGGAATAGCCTAAAGAGCTCATAAAATGATTTGACTGAACTGTGCGCTTAAGATAGATTTCCGACCAATCATACATTGAACCTTCACCTATCATTGCACAAAGAGCAATTAGTCCGAGAATTAAAACGCTTTTGTTTTTTATTTTAAAAGCAAATATCGTAGACTGCTCATCGGTTCTGTTTTCATTGATTAGATTTCTATATGAAGTAAATAGTACTATGGCAGCAACTACGGTGATGACAAAAAATTGAGTGGACATAGGTATGTGCTTTGACATACATAATGAACCAAATAGCGAGCCCAGAAGGGCAGACACGCTCCATATTCCATGAAAGGACCCCATAATCGATTTTCCAAATAAACGCTCCGTTTGGGCAGCCTGCAAGTTAGCTGTCAGATTGGTCGCATTATTTGAGAAACCAAATAGGATTAGACAAAAACCAGTAATATAAAGGTTTTTGACAAAGGAAAGCATGATCAATGTTATCATTAATCCAATGATACCAAAAATTAATACAGGTTTGCTACCAAACTTCCTCGTCAGGTTGCTCGAAATTGGCAATGAGAGTAATACGCCAAATGGCAGGCAGAACAGCAAAAGACCAAACCGGCCATCATCTAGGTTTAGATTTTCCTGAATATATGAAATTCGGGATGTCCAACTCGAAAAACAAAGTGCAGATATTAGAAATATTGCAGCTACATTTCTTCTGATTCTTTCCTTTGGTATACATATATTTAGGTTATCCATGCTTTTCAGCCTTAATTATGCCCATTAAATAAAGTTGAAAGATAGAACTCAATATTATGAAAGCGGCGTTTAGCAGCAGAGAAGTTTCCAGTGACCTATTGTATAGATAGTTGATTAGGACAAGCGCGATAGCTGCGAACGATAATAATGTTTCCAGCCTAAAATATTTAACTAAATTGTAAAGATTGTTGTTAACTTGATTTTCATTGGTATGAGGAGTAATTTTGAAAGGCATCGTTTTATGTCTAAATACAGCATAAGTTCCCTTGCTAAATGATGTTGATAGTGATTTTAACACCATCATACTGACAGCTATTGTTTTTATCGAGAACCCTTCTTTTTTTGCCAGGTGGAGATGTGTCATTAAGTTACCTAGCGCTTCAATTATGTAAATACCAAGTATGACAAACGAAATGGCATTGAGGTATTGATTGCTATAGAAAAGACTAAGGATCAAAAGCAGGATTGTTATTATATAATAGGGGAGACAGAATATATTTGCGTGTATACTCGGTATAGGATAATAAGACATCGCCAGTTTGGTCCTAGTAGTCATATCCTTCATGAAGAAATCCCTAAATATCTGCGCATTACCGAATGCCCATCTATAAAACTGCTGTTTGGCATTTTTTAAGTTTGAAGGAAGTAATGTTTTTCCATACGCGTGATCGACAAATATAGACTCGTTTCGATCTAAGATTAATCTTCTGGATAATTCCATATCCTCACAGAGGTACTTTCCATTCCATTGTCCTTGTTCTTCTAGTATTGAACGCCTGATTATACCCATATTTCCGATGAATGGCACCCTTCGTCTAGAATGTGCATAAGTCATAAAAACAGAATGAAAATACCGGTGTATTACCCCTAGGCCCAAGGTGAAATCATTGTCCAGAATCTCCTCCTGAACTCCAGAGGGAGTCTGTACAACCATTATCTGGGGATTGTCAAAGAAAGGTATTAAGTCCGAAAGATAATCTTGGTCTACTATCGTATCACAATCTATCACCGATATGATTTCACAGTCCTCTGGTGTAATCTCCAGAGCAAGGTTAAGTGCACCCGATTTGAAACCCTTAAGATTTTCAACATGAGTAAAAATTAACTTGTTGTTTCCTTCACAGAAAGCTTCGACAGGCTCCCAGAGCGATTTATCATCCGTATTGTTATCAATAATGACCAATACGAAGTCCTCATAAGTCTGTTTCAGTAGACTATCAATGGTTCTAAATACAACTTCAGGGTCTTCATTTCTAATGGCCATTTGTATTGCTACTTTCTTGCCATTTCTCCTAGGTGCCGAGGTTGGTTTTATATACTTCTTGGAGGATGCTGTGACAAAAATCTTTGTTACGCGGTGTATGATCACCAAGATAGCTATTAATATAGTTATTGCTAATATAAATATTGAAAATAATTGCATGTTAGTTTGATTTTGTTAGTTTACACGTTGTTCTTCTTCTAATTTTTCGCGACCTTTTAATTTCCCTAAACCGAGTTTATAACTGAAGGAAATCCTTACGATACGCGTTTCGAAGTTGTTCCTTCTGTTTAGTACAAGGAAGGGATTCGATAAATTATTTTTTTCTTTCCAAATGTTGGTTTTGAAAATATCAGTTGCCACGACATTGACCGAACATCTATCATTGATCTTTTTCAAAATACCTATGTTCACTTCAGTAGGTATCTCTCTTTTTGTAATACCCACGATAAAAGCATTCTGATAATACCCAGACAACTCTATAGTGAAGTCTTTGGGTAACTTAAAAGTATTGAGCAGGTTCACTCTATAACTATTTTGATCCATCTTGAGCGGACCTGTTAAATCATTGGCTATATTGGCCTTGTGATGAAAGTAATTACCGCTCACCGTCAGATCCCACCAGCGATATAGCTTAAATGGAGCCGATACCGAAAAACTATAAATCTTAACATTGTTAATATTTATTGGTGTCAATAAGAGCGTATTCAACTTCTCATTAAGGACCGGCTGAAATGAATTTATAGCATCTTTATTGATCGAATATTCTGCTGAGAATAGGTAATTTGACAATTTATATTGAAGAGAAAAATTGTCTGTTATTGTCGGATTAAGGTTACTATTACCGGTCACATAAGTATAAGGGTCCAAAAACACAACGAATGGAGCCAGATCAACAAACGAAGGTCTAAATATCCGTCTTTGATATCCCAATTGTGCCGTCCCATTTGCTACTTCAGTTTCTATCGAAAGGTTAGGGAATAAATTGCCATATTTCCTGTCATATTGTTGCACTTTATCGTTATTTGACAGGAGGGCGGAGGTATGTTCATATCGCAGACCAGCGTTTAATTTTAGGCTGGTATTGATCTTATAGTTTAGGTTGGCGTAAGCTGCATAAATATTTTCGTTTAGTATATCCTCACCATTCAGATCAACCAGTGAAGATTTGGTCTCATCTTGGAGGTCAATGTCTACTACCTTGTTGTTGAAATCTGACAGAGCAGTTTTAATTCCGAATTTTAGTTTTAGATTGTCGCTTAAGTCGTTTTGATAATCAGCTTTGAAAACCTTGATATTAATTGGTGTACGTTTATCTATTTTAATATTCTCTACCGAATCCAGTGGATAATAAGCCGTTTTGTAATTATGTTCATTTTTGTTCTGATAGTGAAGATAATCAAAGCCGAGTTGAAGATTGCTTTTGGAATCTATGGAATAATTTACATTTATACCGCTGAGCAGATTTGTCCATCTATCTTTTTCATCGTCGCGTTGGTTAATATTTAGATCAGTACTTGTTGCCGCAGAATTCAGGGCAAGCATATTCCATCTTTTAAGAAAAAGTTGTGCATTTGCCGTTAGGCTTAATCTATCACTTATTTTGTAGGTAATAGCTGCGGTACCAGTGTTGGCCCAAAACTCAGATTCTCTATTTGTGATTG
>Ga0213829_1002825_pt1 | contig 10956 bp, 10 predicted proteins | sample MC6MC0896MG_FD_180665 | JGI IMG/M metagenome (GOLD analysis project Ga0213829, IMG submission 180665) | Enriched soil aggregate microbial communities from Iowa State University, Ames, United States - MC6-MC0896-MG | ecosystem: Environmental > Terrestrial > Soil > Unclassified | place: USA: Iowa...
GGATTCCGGCAAGTGTCGAAAGAAGATCGTTGAGAACAAGACGCCTCCGAACAGGAAGGCCAGGCGTGCGGCAAACGATAAGAGGTGAGATACGAATATGGAGTGGAACGGTGCGCGGACCTCGACCCAACGCATTCTTGTCCAGTAGCTTGCCTGTAAAAGCAGCGCAACCGCAAGGATTGTGAGCAATGTCGACACGGGCACTTGTTGGCGTTCGCCAAGATGGGTGACGACGGCGTAAAAGATCGGGAAGATAACCCGGAGCAGGAATGCGACCGCCAGGGACTGGAGCACGATGAGTGATCCGTAAGCGAGAGCATTTTTCCTTCGATCAGTCATCATGCGCATTCCCTTCGAGCCGCCTGGAGAGGCTGCGCCCTATGGGTCAATGGCCCACCGCCGGCGCAATGATCCCTAGACGCCCTAGCCCACTGACAATCAGCTGGACTGCAACAGCGGTCAGCAAAATCCCGAACACGACCTCTGAGACGACCATGCTCGCTGGCTTCATGTGTTTGGACAGCTTGTCGGTATTGGTAAAAACGACATAGTCGAAAGCAGCGACAATCAGGATCAGAACAGCGACAACTACCGCGCTGGCGACTGAGACAACTTCGCCAGACGCCAGGATTATGACGGTTATGCCGACGGGGTTGAGCAAATAGGGAACCGCAAGCGGGAACACTGCGAGTTTGTCCGGATCGATCGGATCGGCAAGCTCGTCATGCGGCTTTTCCGTCGGTCCGGATGCCATCTTGATCGCTATGAGCGCAAGGATGATGCCACCTGCCACAGCGACGGCGCCGCCGGTTATGTGGAGAAGTCGCATCAGAAGCGCGCCGGTCGCAAAGAGGATCAGTGCTGTGACGAGTGCTGCCAGTACCATCTGGCGGCCGATGCGCACTTTGGTCGCGGTGTCGAAACTATGGGTTTTCTCAAGAAACGGCACGAGGGCAATTTTTGGACCCATGCCGATCAAAAGCAAAAGAAGAAGCTTTCCGACAAGCGTGGCGTCGATGGTGTTGAAGTCCATGGAAGATCCCCTTCGTTGATGATCTGCGCGTGCGCGAGCAGCATGATTGTCCCAGCCAAGCAGTTTCAGTGCGGGCAAACGTCCCAGAAGCCGGTCGTTTTGGCCGGAGACGTGTAATACCAGCACTGGCCGGGCTGCGGCGGTGTACCAGCCAGTGCGACAGCTGCTGCACCGGTGACGACGCCAATGGCTGCGCCTGCAGCTATCGCGGCGCCCGGCCGCCAGTAGCGGCGGGGAGCAACAACGACAACGCCGCGCCGCGCTGGCCGGTAGGCCGGGGCCGCAGGCCGATGGGCAGGGCGATATGCGGGTGCATGACGACGTCCGGCAGCAGCGCAACCGCGCGGTCCGCACGCCGCCACACCGCAGCCTCGGGGGCCGCAGGCTGCAGCCCCACGACGGGCTTCAGCGGTCGAGGGTAAAAGAACCGGTATGCTGATCAGCATCAGCACGGCGATCAGGCTGAGTAGGTGTGATACGATTTTTGAGGTTTTCATTTCATATCCTCCTTGTGATCTTTGATGGCGTTTCGCCTGGTTCACTTCGTGATCAAGCTGGCCCGGGCACGGTCACGGCGTTGTGTTTTGTCAGCGCCTGTTGGGCAGCGGCAGCAAGACCCTCTTCCTTTCCGCCTGCGACTTGCACGGTCGGAACGGCGATCTTGATGCCTTGGGCGTTGAATGCTTCCCGCAGCATTGCATAAGCTCTGCGACGGATGGCCGATTGCAGTTGGGTAGGTTTCAACGTCATCCCAAAGCTCAATTTTATTCCAATGTCTGTGATCTCTTCGACGCCTTTCATTTTGAGGTTCTCAATAATGAACGGCTGGAATTCGGGGTCATCGTACAGGGCTTTGCCCACGGCTTTGGTGATTGCCTTGACCTGGGCGACGTCGGATTCGTAGGACACGGACAGCAGGAATTTGACCACTGACCAGTCGCGGCTCATGTTCTGGACGGCACCCAGTTCACTGAATGGGACGATGAATATCGGGCCCCTGTGGTGCCTAAGCTTGACCGAGCGGAGACTGAACGCCTCGACGGTTCCTTTGTAACTGCCGCTCTGAATGTATTCACCAATCCGGAATGCATCGTCGAGTAGATAGAACATGCCGCTGATGATGTCCTTGACGACGGTCTGCGCACCAAAGCCAATGGCGACGCCTACGACGCCAGCACCGGCGATCAATGGTCCGATCTCGATTCCGAGTGAAGACAGGGCCATCATGATCGCAATCGCTGCAAAAAGGATCATGACGAAGTTGCGCAGGATCGGTAGAAGAGTTCTCAAACGGGTACGCCGCCGCTCCCGCTCGCTTCCAATCTCAAGCGCGGCTTCCGTGTCTCCCATTTTCCGATCGATCAGCACTTTAACGACATTCCATGCCAGATCGACGACGAGGAGAATGATGCCGGCGCTTAGCACTCCACGTAAGAGCCGTAGCGCGGGTGAATCCTGCATCGTCATCTCGGTCAGTCGAACGTCCATGACATCGGCGAGGAAGAGGATGGCTGCAACGATCAGGGCTGCCCTTATCCCACGCTCGACGACAACCGAAACCACTGTGACACGTTTATGACCATCCTCTTCAGCGCCGGAGCGGCGCAGAATGTTGTTTATAGATGCTTTGGTAAGAACGATCGCGCCTGGCAATGCGGCGCAGACGACCATAATCCAGAAAAGCGTCGTCGCGCCCGCCACCCAGAGCAACCAGATACCGGTTAAATAGGCAGTCCAAAGCCAGTTGCGACCATTCAATCCAATCCGGCTGCCCTGTAACGTGGAGGAATGAGGCGGGCGTCGCCATATGGCCTCGATAGCAATGCCGAGAAGAATGAAACCCAGGAAGTAGGCCGCGAGCTGCCGCGCCGGGATCGATAGGCCAAGCGTACCGAGAAGCCGAATGGTCACCCAGCCAAAGGCGTACCAACCCACGAGATAGCTCAGTCGTTTTGCCCAGTGACCTGCCGTCTCGTCAGAGATCGGAACCACGCGGAAATGGCCTTTCTCGTTCGAGCGTGGCGCCAAAAACACATCCAGTACTGCGCTGGCGAGGCGGTAAATGACGACAGCGAACAGGAAGCCGACGACGATTTCCCTAACGATCGGTGGCCACTCAAAAAGCAGGAAGAAACCGATGCTGCCCAGCCCGAACGACAGCACGTAAAAAGCCGCCCAGAGCAGCCGGGCGGTTATGGCAATAATCCTGTGCCAAACGGTCGTGAACGAGGCTTCCGCCATCCATGACCGCCAGCCAGCACTGATCCACCAAAATACCCATTGAGCGGCAAGTCCTGCGACAACAAACGCGACCACCAGCACGATGGGCCGGGTCCCGCCAATCGTCTTGATGTCCTGCTCAAGTAAAGCGGCGCCACGCATTGCTTCGGACGGAAAAGAATGTGCAGCGTCGACCATTGCGGCGGCATGGGCGCGGAAACGCATTGTCGATGCGGCAAACGAGGGACCCGCCTCTGCGCTGGTCGAAGGCGGCGCTTCAGGATTCGCTCCACGAGCAACGTGCTGCAACCATTTCTGAACATCGGGATCCGACATTAGGGTGATGAAGTGCTGGACATTGGGTGGTTGTTCCGCCGGAGCGGGCGCGCCAGGCATTTGCGCTGCTACGGCTGAGATGCCAACGAAAAGGATGAGCATCGCCGCAATAGACGTGCGAGATATTTTCATCAGCAAAAATTTCAGGCGCATTACCATTGTCTGTCCCTGTTGTGGTACCTCGGCGCCCTTCCGAAGGACGCTCGACCCGCTAGTGATGACATGCTTCAGTCGAAGTGTTCGGTGTGTTGCAGTGCGATGATTTCCGTGTCGTGCCACCTGAACCAAGAAGGGACTGAACGCCCCCGGCATAATTGTCTCTGGTGTCGGCATCGACGACGGCAACCGGAGCGGCAAGGATCAGCCCTGCGGTACTGCCCACTGCCGCTGCCGTGCCGGTTGTTGCTGCAAGGATCGTATCTCCAAGGCCAATCTTGCTGTCCGTCAAAGTCTGTCCATCAGAAATCCGGGCTCCAATCAGCCGGACGATCTCTGGCGACTCCGCGAACTTCCCGTGGTTGAGGCTGTCCCCGGCTTTGATCATGGTGAGGTCGATTACCGAGATCTGGCTTTCGGCCAATTCACTCTTGTAGGGAGGCTGCTCAGGGTCGATAGCGCCAAGCCTCGCGACGTTGCCCCACACTCGGCGGGACACGGCCAATGCCCGATCATCCCGGGAGACAAATAAAGTGAATTTCGGATGCTTTTTGCCCATGTCGGCGATCTGTTGCCGGAAGACGTCGACGTCGACGTCGGGAGATGCGAGCATCACATTCTTGAACTTGGCCGGAAGGCTTCCATTGCGAATGGCCATTTGACGAAGCGCCTCGAGCGCGAGCCAGTTACCCATGGAATGAGCAAGGATCGAAACTTCCTTCACCTGCTTATCCCTGGCCAGATATTGAAAAAGCAACTCCAGGGCATTGCGCGTATAGTTGGTGCTCTCGCGGTCGTAGCCGTACGCAAGTAGGCTTCCGCGCGACGGCCAGGTGACCAGTACGGGAGCGCTCGCTACGCCGGAATCCTGGACGATTTGGGCAAAGCGATAGACCGAGTCTTCAAATCGATTGTTGAAGCCGTGAATGAAGACCAGCACGCTGCCGTCACGGCTCTTTCTGACGGAAGCGCTCAGCCATTTCCGGGCATCGTCGCGGCTGATTTCCTGTGCCTTTAACGTCGCAAAATCAGTGGCTGGATTGGGAGGAATCCTTTTCGGCCAGGCAACATTACCAATCTTGCGGACATTTCCCGGAGGGATGGACACGGTGATCTCCGCGAAGGCCGCATCCCTTGCGCGTTCACCCGTAAACATCTCGCCTTTGTTCGCGGAGCGACTACGCGTTGTTGTGATCAGCATGTCCACCTTGGTGGATGTGGGGGCGCTATCGGCAACAGGGACAAGAACGTTTTTCGCGTGGCCGCCGCAACCAACGAGAGCTGCGAACATCACACAAAAAGGGAGCCTTCCCATTCGATATGGAAAGCGTCCGTTACGGAGGTCCCTTGTATCGTTGCCGTTCACCAGATCGCCCGCCGCCATTTGTCACAGCTTTGTCCTCGCCACGTCGGCGCACAAAAAACCTATGCGAATGACGGGCTGTTTTCCCGTAACATCGGGTATGTTACGGGCATCCGGCGGACGATGCCGTCATCTGAATGCGTGAAAGTGTGGAAGTTGCCAGAGACAATCACACGCGGCCCCGTAACCGTCGTCTTTCTCGCCCGCTCGCTAGCGTGGTAAAACATGCGAGGCCTTGACGGTGCTGCAATCCGACCCCGGTAAGCTGACCGCACCAGCGTATATTACGGTAACATACTGCACGAGCCGCGCTTCATCAAAGAATATGCCATCGAGACATTCGGCGTCGCCGTGACGCTGTGACGGTGGGAGAGGACAATGGATGAAGGTGTGGCTGCGGTCAGGCTGCGGTTTCCCACAAGAGTTCAGGCCATCAACGAGCTTGCGTCGCGGGACGTCATATTCTGTGAAATCTGCCAGGATTTTGCCGAAGCCCAGACGGAGTTGGCAAGATGGGAGGCGGCTTCTTCCGATCCGGTCCGAGATGACCGTGTGGCCGAATACAGGGAATTGTTGGCGGCCCTTGGCAGAGAGATTGAAGATGCTCTCGCCCGAGCCACCGTTGTCTCTCTTCATCGCTCACCTGGTCCGCGCCCGGTGTAATTCCGCCGGATGGGCAGTTAACTTCGAAGGAACGAGATCGTGGCTTCCGAGATATCACACGAGCCTGTAACTACCCCGCCACCCCGCAATCCCCTGCGGAGGATCGCTTTCGCTGTCGTTTGTCTGGCGCTGGTCCTGTTCGTGCTGTCAATCTTCATGGAGCGGCGGACACCATCAACATCTCAAGCGCAGGTCCAGGCGTATGTCGTTGGTATAGCGCCTGAAGTCACAGGTCGCGTCGTGGAAGTGGGCGTTAACGACAATACGCGGGTGGAGGCCGACCAGATCCTGTTCCGAATTGATCCCCAGCGCTACCAACTCGCCGTGAACGAGGCGGAGGCCGGTCTAGCCAGTGTCGGCCAGTCAATCGGCGCATCGACCGCTGCGGTGGATGCCGCCCAAGCAAAGCTTGTCCAGATCCGTGCCGACAGGGACAACCTTCGCGACCAATATGCCAGGGCCTCCGAACTCCTCAAAAACGGCGTGTTTTCAAAAGCCCGTTTCGACGCCGCCAAATCTGCCTTCGATCAGGCAGAGGCCTCGGTTTCCGGTGCGCAGGCTGATCTCACCAAGGCCCGCGAGCAGCTCGGCCCTTCCGGAAACGACAATCCGCAACTGCGCGCAGCTCTTGCTGGATTGGAGAAGGCCAGGCTGGACCTGATGCATACCACAGTGCGGGCGCCTTCGTCCGGGGTCGTGACAAACCTTCAGCTCACCAGTGGCAAGGTCTTGCCAGCCGGCCAACCGGCCATGACCTTTATCGATGTGGGCACCATCTGGATCAATGCCGCGTTCAAGGAGAACAGCCTCGAAAATGTCGTCGTCGGCAACAGGGCGGAAATCCTTTTTGATGCCCTTCCAGGCCGACTGTTCCCTGCCACGGTAGAAAGCGTCGGCTTCGGTGTCTCGCAAGGGAGCACGGATCCGAGCACCGGGTTGCCAACCATGCGCAGTGACAGCGGCTGGGTCAAGGAAGCGCAGCGGTTTCCGGTCCGCCTCAATATCGATGAAGCTCAAAGGCCCAAGGGCGGCGTGCGCTACGGTTCGCAGGCGACCGTCATCATCTATACCGGTAACAATCCGGTCACCAATGCTTGGGGATCACTCTGGATCCGTATCATGTCGGTGCTCACCTATGGCAACTGACAGCACCGCCGCCGAGCAGAAACGAAAAGGATTGCGGGTCGCTCTTGCGGTTTCGATCGGCTTTGTGCTGGCGGTGTATTGGGGGGCCTTTGTTCCGTTCCTCGGGCCGCTTTTCGCCGCGCAATTTCTGCTGGGAAGCTCTCGACCGATGCCGCTTGCCAAGACACTTGGCGCGGCGCTCGTCATTCTGGTCTCGGGAATGGCGATGATGATCTTGACCAGCAGCCTCGGCAATCGTCCTGTTCCCTTTCTCCTGCTTCTGGGGCTAACCTATTTCCTGTGTTTTGCCTTACAGACGTCGGGAAAGGGCGGGCCTGCGGTCTTTCTGGTGTTGGTGGTCGCGATCATCGTTCCGCTGCTCGGTATTTTGAACGATGAGTTGGCCAGTTCCATCCTCTCGATTCTTGTTGGTGGCGTGTTGTCGGGCACGCTTTTGACGTGGCTCGCCCATGCGATCTTTCCCGAACCGGTAGTTCTGGACGGAAGTGCTGCGCCATCCTTCGACCAGCCGCCGGCTCTGCTGAGAGCATTGGCAAATACGCTGATCCTGCTGGCATCTGTCGTGATCTGCCTGACGAGCGACAATCTGACGGCCGCGGCGGTCATTCCGATCACCGTTGCATCCTTACTCGGCCAGCTCGACGTCGCCGCAAGCACGCGGGCAGCTGTTGGGCTTATAATGGTCAATCTATTCGGCGGCGTCCTCGCATCTTTAGCTTATGCGATCCTCACGCTTCGCCCCAGCCTGTTCTCGATCTTTCTGATTGTCCTTGTCGTTGCCCTCTTTCTGGGAGGTCGGGCAGCAGCTCGTACCAGGGAGGCGCCGATGTTTGCCGGTGCTCTGACGATTTTCCTTATCCTGTTCGGGCTCGGTGTGTCGCCCCTGCCTGGCAGTGCTGCGGAAAGCTTCGCCACCCGCATTGTCTATATCGCGTTAGCTTTGACCTACACTCTGTTGCTCGCCACCATTCTGTGGCCCAGAAGGCCGCACCTGAGAAGGATAAACCCATGAAAACGCAGCTCGTCTGATTTCTACAGCGGTGCGTGGATCTGGAAGTATCCGCGTAAGATGTGGGCGTTCGAAAAAGGCCTGAAAGAAAGAGATATTGGCGTCACCTTCCCTACCTGCCCGTTTGGTACGTCGCAGCGGGCGGCATTTCGATTTTCAGCGCATTAAGCCTCTGCGCTAGCGCGGCTGCAAATCCGAAGCGCTGATCGTTATCGCGGCGGGGTCCTTAACCTTGGGAGGCAGCATTCCGGCTTTGCGAAGTCCCTCTACCAGTCGGTCACGATCACCTGGCTGTACGTTCCGCATCGCCAGTTCTTCAACGACGTTTGGCAGGAAGTCCGGGCGCATACGAACGAAAATCTCTGCCTCGTGCCGGGCTTGATCCATCATTCCGGCATCTGCGTATATGACCGCCGCAACCGCATGAAACAGCGGAAATTTTTGCATATCAGCCTTGGTGATCTCGCGGACGGCGGTTGAATTGTCGTGGAGCATGTAGGCTGCAAGAGCGCGTGTGCCGTTATAATAGCCGCTGCCGCCTGGGTTGAGTGCGATAGCCTGATCAAGCAGGTTGGCTCCCCGTTGCCACTGGCCGCCTAGGGCTAGTCTGGTGCCGAACTCGCCCATCAACTCGGTGTCGTTGGGGTTGGTAGCGAGGGCCACTTCGCCTACTCGCATCGCCTCGGTAAGCTCCCGGTTGAAAAACAGGGCCATCATCAATGCCTGAAGCCCTCGCGTGTTGCTCGCATCAAGCTGGGTCGACCGCCGCGCCGCGCGAAGCGCCCGCTGCAATGGTGTTTCTGGACCTTGGCCCCTATTGAATTTGAAGCGGTCTTCATCGAGATAGATGATTGATAGCATCGCCCAGGCAGTGGAAAAGGTCGGATACCGCGCAACGGATGTTTCCAGGCATTCGCGAACGTGTGCATGCTCTTCGGGGCTGAGCTCGCTACGATATGCGTAAAAGCGCAGGCTGCATTCGTATGCACCAAGATCCTGCGGTGGAGGATTTGCGGTGTCGGCCTGTGCCATCACACCATATGGCTGCGCAATGGCGGTGGCGACTCTTCTGGCCACGTCCGCCTGTATGGAAAACAGGTCTTTCGATCCGAGATCGTTGTCATAATCCCGGGACCAGACTATTTCGCCATCGTCGGTGTCCAGAAGACGGGCTGTCACGCGCAGGCTGTTTCCAGCAGTTCGCACACCCCCGGTCAGAAGATAACGGGCCCCCAGCTCTTCCCTAACTTTGGATACATCGACGTCCGACGGCAGCGCTTTGGACGTCTCGCGACCAAAGACCTTGATCTCCTTGAAGCGGGGCAGGGCAGTCAGAAGCTCCTCCGTAAGCCCGAGGCTGTATAACTGGGCGTTTGGTCCATCGCCCAAATTGGCGAAAGGAGCCACAATTAGGGCGGGTCTGTCGGGAGCCGTGCTTTCGGCTAACTCTTCTGTTGGCGCCAATCTTGAGTGACTTGAGAATTGATAGGCAGACGCAGCCGTAAACAGGGCAAGGCAAGTAAGTGAAAGCCGCCTCACGCTCCACCATCGGACCATCGGCGATAGCTGTAATGCCGGAACGGACCCATTATCGACCTTCTTGGAAACGACCGCAGTATTCAATGAGAACACCGGGGCATATCCGCCCTTCGGTATGTCGATCCTGACCGGGTCCTTGTGACCTTCCACCAGATAATAACGTTCTAGCGAACGCCTTAGACGCGCGGCCTCGATCCGCACGACCGGATCGTCCTGCGTGAAGCTTTCATTGCGGCCGAATACCTCAATTGCGATGGAGTAACCCTTGATGCGGGCGGCCCGCCCGGCGATGGCTTCCTCGACAACATATCGCAGAAATGCGGCACTTCGCCCCAAGCCGGGAAACTCCGCGCTCGCGACGATGCGTTCGAGTTGCGACCGGACTTCCTCTATTCCCGGAGGGTCTCGTGCTGCAGTTGAAGCCGTGGACACCGTCGTCTGCATAGCCGCCTCCCGTCCCCCTCGAGATTCATCGCATGCGTGTAGTGTGTTGTGAGCTTACACCCGAGATATGGGCTCGTCCATTGTTCCATCGAGCCGTCGCCTGTGAAAGCCCGCTGTTTTTGTCTTTATATGCACATAAGGCTAACGCCTTGAGCAAACGTTTCGTTAGTTGCGGTGCCCGACGATTGCACCCGATCAGGCATTTAAGATCGAGAGCGAGCTGGTTGCCATGTTCTTGGCGTCCCAACAGCATGTTCCCGGTGGTGCTACATTTCCATCATCTATGCCGACTGATACGTCCGCTTTCCGTGGACGGCAACGCCGTAGTTTCGACTGTAACAGAGTTGACTCTGGCAACTGGGCAAAGCGCCTGCATTCCAATCGTGAATTGCGAGGCGCTATGGCCGGCTGCTAGTCGGGCCTCCTGCAATCTGAGATGCTTGTGGTACTGACTAGGACTGAACGCTGTTATCGCCAGAAAATGGCGATGCAGGCCTGCGCGGCTCATGCCGCTGGCATCGCGATCTTCGAGATGGTCGATCGGTGTTCGCGCCTCTTTTCCGGTACTTCGGTTTCATCGACCCAGCCATAACGCAAACGATATCTCAGGGTCTCCCGCGCGTCACGCGATGGCGCGAGGCTTTGGCTCTACGAGCGAGTGTCGTTGCAGCGGTCAGTCAGGACTACGGTCAGCGGTTCAAGCAACCTCTGGCCGCGCACCGGGTGCTTTTGGCGGATTGATGCCCCCCAGGCCAGCCTTTGCTCGCTTGGTGTCTTGACCCGGGGGCGCTCCGAAGAGGCGCTTGTACTCACGGCTGAACTGCGAGGCGCTCTCATAGCCGACGGCGAACGCAACTTCGGCTGCACCTGCCTGGTTCGCGATCATGCGTCGGCGGGCCTCGTGGAGCCGGATATATTTCTGATACTGAAGCGGGCTGACGGCGGCGACGGCTTTGAAGCGGTCGTAAAACACGGATACACTCATGCCGGCAAGTGCCGCGACCGCCTTGAAATCGAGGCGCTCGGCGTAGTGGTCGCGCATCCAGG
>Ga0213829_1002827_pt1 | contig 10954 bp, 10 predicted proteins | sample MC6MC0896MG_FD_180665 | JGI IMG/M metagenome (GOLD analysis project Ga0213829, IMG submission 180665) | Enriched soil aggregate microbial communities from Iowa State University, Ames, United States - MC6-MC0896-MG | ecosystem: Environmental > Terrestrial > Soil > Unclassified | place: USA: Iowa...
CGATCAGCATCATCGCCATGCAATGAAAGGTGAAGGCATAGATGTGGTACAGCGGCAGCGGCGTGATCAGGATCTCGCAGCCTTCGTTGAGGTTGGACCCCATCAGCGCCTTGCACTGCAGCATGTTCGCCACGAGGTTGCGATGGGTCAGCATCGCACCCTTGGCGACGCCGGTGGTGCCGCCGGTGTATTGCAGCACCGCGACATCGCTGCTGGCCGGGTTGGCTTCAGCCACTGGCTGGCCGTGGCCCTTGCGCAGCACGTCGTTGAACTTGATGGCCTTGGGCAAGTGATACGCCGGGACCATTTTCTTCACGTACTTGATGACGCTGTTGACCAGCAGACGCTTGAGCGGCGGCAACAGGTCGGCCACCTCGGTGACGATCACGTGCCTGACGCCGGTTTTCGGCACGACGGCCTGGGCCAGGTGCGCCATGTTGGCCAGGCAGACGAGCGCCTTGGCACCGGAATCGTTGAATTGGTGTTCCATCTCCCGCGCGGTGTACAGCGGGTTGGTATTGACCACGATCAGCCCGGCGCGGATGGCGCCGAACACGGCGACCGGGTATTGCAAGACATTGGGTAGCTGCACGGCGATTCGATCGCCTGGCTGCAAGTCGGTATGCTGTTGCAGGTAAGCGGCAAAGGCACCGGACAATTCGTACAGTTCACCATAGGTGATTGTCTTGCCCAGGTTGCTGAACGCCGGTTTGTCGGCAAAGCGTTGGCAGGACTGCTTCAATACCGCCTGAATATTCGGGTACTCGTCGGGATTGATCTCGACAGCAATCCCGGCAGGGTACTTATCCTTCCAAAAGTCTTCGATCATGGAAGCCCACTCCTCAGCAACGCGAATTCATCACCGCATTTGATGCGATTATTATTGGTGTGTGTTTTTGGTGTCTATTGTGTTGGTGAGTCTGGCATTTTTCTAAGGCCGAGATGTCACAAAGCGGGCCGAGAGTAGCAGCTTTGCCGAGGGTCGACTAGAGCCAAAAGAAGGCTCTACGGTCATATTAGCGACTAAATACCTGTAACCGGTCATTTTAGAGCAAAAAACCTAAAAGACGCTGAAAGCCCCGGAAATCGGGCGTCAGGAAACACTGTAGGAGCGAGCTTGCTCGCGAAAAACCAGAGGCCACCGCTGGGCATCCTGGTTTTACGCGTTATCGTTCACGATCATCGCGAGCAATCGAGCGTCGACCGGCTGCTCCTACAAGGACCCCTCGAGGCGTGGCCATTCAACGCCTACGCAATATCGCGCAGCTCCCGCCGCAGAATCTTGCCCACCGGTGTCATCGGCAACGACTCACGCAACACAATGTGCTTGGGCACTTTGTACGCCGTGAAATTCTCTTTGCAGTAGGCCTTGAGCTCTTCAAGGCTGACCCCCGTTTCCCGGGCCACCACGAACAGCTTCACCGCCTCCCCCGACCGCTCGTCCGGCACTCCGATCACCGCACAGTTGGCGACTTTCGGGTGGGCCATCACCACATCCTCGATCTCGTTCGGGTAGACGTTGAAACCCGAGACAATGATCATGTCTTTCTTGCGGTCGACGATGCGCACGAAACCATCCGGATCGATCACTGCAATGTCACCGGACTTGAACCAGCCCTCGGCATCCAGCACTTCGGCGGTGGCTTCGGGTTTCTGCCAGTACCCCTTCATGATCTGCGGGCCCTTGATGCACAGTTCGCCGCGCTCGCCCAAGGCCTGCTCGACCCCTTCATCGTTGATCACTTTCAAGGTGGTGCCCGGCACCGGCAGGCCGACCGTACCGATGCGCGATTTGTCGCCGTAGGGATTGGTGCAGGCCACCGGCGAGGTTTCGGTCAGCCCGTAACCTTCGGTGATGCGGCAACCGGTCATCTGTTCCCAGCGTTCGGCGGTGGCCTTGACCAGCGCGGTACCGCCGGAGTTGGTGAGTTTGAGGCTGGAGAAATCCAGGGTCTTGAAGTCGGGATGGTCCATCAGCGCGACGAACAGCGTATTGAGCCCCAGCAGCGCCGAAAACCGCCAGTTTTTCAGTTCCTTGATGAAGCCACCGATATCCCGTGGATTGGTGATCAGCACGTTATGGTTGCCGGTCACCATCATGCACATGCAATTCGCCGTGAAGGCATAGATATGGTAAAGCGGCAATGGCGCGATCATTACCTCCTGCCCTTCGCGCAGCAGCGGTTGACCGTCAGTGCCGAACTGCCCCAGGCAGGCCCGCGCCTGCTGCATGTTGGCGACCAGGTTGCCATGGGTCAGCATCGCGCCCTTGGCCAGGCCGGTGGTGCCGCCGGTGTATTGCAGCACCGCGATGTCGTCCAGGCCGGCATTCAGCGGCTTGATGCCCAGGCCCCGCCCCAGACGCAGCGCGCTCTTGAAGGAAACGGCCTGAGGCAAGGCATAGGCCGGGACCATTTTCTTCACCTTGCTCACCAGGGTATTAACCAGCCAGCCCTTGGCGGCGGGCATCAGATCGCCCATCTTCGCTTCGATCAGGTACTGGATGTCGGTGTCGGCCAGCACTTCCTGGACCTTCTGCCCGAACAGGTTCAGGTACACCAGCGCCCGGGCGCCGGAGTCCTGGAATTGATGGCGCATCTCGCGCGCGGTGTACAGCGGGTTGGTGTTGACCACGATGAGTCCGGCACGCAAGGCACCGAACACGGCAATCGGGTAATGCAGGACGTTGGGCATCTGCACCGCGATGCGATCACCCGGCCTCAGGTCGGTGTTGGCTTGCAGGTAACCGGCGAACGCTGCGCTGTAACGTTCCAGTTCAGCGTAGGTCAGGGTGATGCCCATATTGCTGAACGCCGGGCGGTCGGCAAATTTCTTGCAGGAACGCTCGAACACCTCGATCACTGACTTATAGGCCCCTTGGTCGATGTCCAGGGGCACGCCGGCCGGGCGTTTGTCATTCCAGAAATCAGGTTGCATTGTTCTTGTCCTCTTTACCTGAGCCTATCCGGGGACCGCTTTGTGTCGTTTCTGAAAACGAACAGCGAAAAGCGGAGCTCCCCGGACACTAGCAGCTATGACGAAACAGGCAAATATGCCAATAGCCGTCATTGACCGTATGAATCTTCCTGCCGTGGTGTGGGCTGTTCAGACGGCTAGCGACGGATGCGCTATACAATGCAACGATGCCCATGCCCCATGCAGCCCTTTGCAAAGGAATCGCCATGATCCACGACACGTTCTGGCTGACCGCGAGTGACCACAGTCGCCTCTTCGTCAACCAGTGGTTGCCCGTCGCGCCTTTGAAAGCGGTGATCCTGCTGGCCCACGGCATGGCGGAACACAGTGCCCGCTACGCCCGTCTGGCGGAAAAATGCTGTGAACAGGGCTACGGTGTGTATGCCCCGGACCTGCGTGGACATGGCAAAACTGCCGAAAACGGGACCCTGGGGCATTTCGCCGACGACGACGGCTGGTGCAAGGTGGTCGGTGATCTTGCCAGCCTCAACCAGCACATCGGTCAACACCATCCCGGCGTGCCGATCATCCTGCTGGGGCATAGCATGGGCAGCTACCTCGCCCAGGCGTATCTGCTGCACCACAGCGCCAGCCTGCATGGCGCCATACTCAGCGGCTCCAACTTCCAGCCGGTGGCGCTTTATCGAGCGGCCCGCCAGATCGCCCTACTCGAACGGTTGCGCCAAGGCCCCAAGGGCCGTAGCGCCCTGATCGAATGGATGTCCTTCGGCTCTTTCAACAATAAATTCAAACCGGTGCGCACTTCGTTCGACTGGCTCAGCCGCGATCCGGCCGAGGTCGACAAGTACGCCAATGACCCGCTCTGCGGGTTTCGTTGCACCAATCAGTTCTGGATCGATCTGCTTGGCGGCTTGCAGCAAATCAGCAAAGCGTCCAATCTCGCTCAGATCGATCCGGGCCTGCCATTGCTGGTGATGGGCGGCGAATGTGATCCGGTGAGTGACGGCAAGCGTCTCAAGGATCTGGCCCATGCGCTGCGCGCCGCCGGCAGCCAGAACCTGCAACTGAACATTTACCCGCAGGCACGGCATGAGCTGTTCAATGAGAGCAACCGCGATGAAGTGACCGCCGATGTACTTAGCTGGATCGCCCAGGCGCTGAGCCATCGACGGCCACCCAGATCCGAATAGTTTTTTTGTGGTTTTTTAGTTCGTCACAGGAATCGAGACAGATGACCCAGGTTACCAACACCCCTTACGAAGCCCTCGAAGTCGGCCAGACCGCCAGCTACAGCAAGACGGTCGAAGAGCGCGACATTCAGTTGTTCGCCGCGATGTCCGGCGATCACAACCCGGTACACCTGGACGCTGAATTCGCCGCCGGCACCATGTTCAAGGAGCGCATCGCCCATGGCATGTTCAGCGGCGCACTGATCAGCGCGGCCGTGGCCTGCGAACTGCCTGGGCCGGGAACGATTTATCTCGGTCAGCAGATGAGCTTTCAGAAGCCGGTGAAGATTGGCGATACCCTGACCGTACGCCTGGAGATTCTCGAGAAACTGCCCAAGTTTCGTGTGCGGATTGCCACTCGCGTGTTCAACCAGCGCGATGAGCTGGTGGTGGACGGCGAGGCGGAGATCCTGGCACCACGCAAGCAGCAGACTGTGACGTTGACGACCCTGCCGGCCATCAGCATCGGCTAAATCGCTGATCTGTAGGAGCCGGCTTGCCGGCGAACCAGGCGACGCGGTGTGTCAGGCGCGCCCTCTTCGCTGCGGTTCGGCGGCCCGACAAGCCTGCTCCTACAGGGCCTCCTGCACCTGCACGCTCGCCGTCATCCCCGAACTCATATTGATCCCCTCGGGCACCTTGTCCAGCTTGATCCGCACCGGAATCCGCTGGGCCAGCCTGACCCAGTTGAACGTCGGCTCCACCTCTGCCAGCAACTGCCCGTCCGGCGTGGTGTTGCGGTCGGTAATCCCGCGACTGATGCTTTCCACGTGCCCCTCCAGTGCCTCCCCGGCACTCATCAACCAGACCTTCACCGGGTCGCCGATGCGAATCCGCGGCAATTTGGTTTCCTCGAAGTACGCCTGCACATAAAAAGTCGAATCGTCGATCAGCGCCATCACCGGTTGCCCGGCGTTCACATAGTTGCCCTGGGCCAGGCGCAGGTTGGTGATGTGGCCGCTGCGCGGCGCATGGACCTGGCTGCGGTCCAGGTTGAGTTGCGCGACCTTGGCTTCGGCCTGGGCTTCACGCAATTCGCCACGGGCGATGCCGGCGTTGATTTGCGCATTCTCGCGCAGCTCGGCACTGATCGCCTGCGGTCCGAGGCTGGCGCGGCGGCTGGCTTCGCGTTCTCGCAGATTGAGTTGCTGCTGGCGGGTCTGGACCACCGCTTGCGCTTTCTCCAGCGCCGCTTCGAAGCGGTCGCGGTCAATGCTCAGCAACAGATCGCCTGCCTTGACCTGTTGGTTGTCGAAGGCTTTGAGTTCTCGCACCCAGCCCGACACGTCGGGGGCGATGACCACCACGTCCGCGCGGATCCGTGCGTCGCGGGTCCAGGGCGTCAACATGTAGTACTGCCACAAATGGAAACCGGCAAAGATCGCCACCGCCACCAGGCACAGGGTCACTGCTACACGTACGGGTGTACGCATGTTCAACTCCTTATAAAGGTCCGAGGACGACGGTGATCAGGGTCAATACACAGACGAACAAGGCGCAATCGAATAATGCTTCGTGCCAGATCCAGCGGCCGACCGGGGTCAGGCGCAATAACAGGCGCAAAGCGCCGGTCACCAACAATGCCAGCAGCACATAAATCAGAAACGGGCTGAGCAGCACGCCACCCACCGACCACTCACGCAAGCCCATGACTCTCCTCCTGCTGACGGCACCAGGCGCGCCAGCTGCTCTGCAATTGCAGCACCGCGCCCTGGGCCAGTTTCAGCGCATCGCTGGCGGGCAACGCGTACAACGTTTTCAAGAATTCTTCGCTGGGTCGTTCCAGCGCATCGGCGCGACTGCCGGCCGGGCCTTGCTCGAGGACTTTCTCCAATTGATCGAGATAACGCCGTTGCGCCGCACTGACGGGTGCCTGCGCCACCGCCATGCTCAAACGCAAATGCAGCAATTCGTCGCCGATGTCCAAACCCAGCAGTCCGTCATCCCATCGGCTGCGCGCCGGTTCCGGCAATTCGGGATAGTGCCGCGCCAGTTGCAGCAAACGATCTGCCATGCGCCCACCGAACCAGCTTTCGGCACCGCGCAGATTGCGCCGGGTCAGGCGCACCAGGTCATGGAGTGTCGCCACCAGCAGGCGGCGGCCATGCCACGCTGGATTGCGCAGGATCAACAGCCGGAACGCCAGAACCGCCGCGCCCACGCCGATCACCATCGCCAGGGCACTGTTGAAGAAATTAGCCACATCGAACTTCATCGCATTGAGCGGCGAGATCAGGACAATAAAGTGCAGGCAGAACGAGGTCGCCGTGGCGCCGATCTGCGGATTGGCCATGCCCAGCGCACCGAGGAACAACGGCACGCCCATCCCGAGACAGAGCATTGCAAAGCTGCTCCATTGCGGCAGCAGAATCTGTCCGACGAAAAACGCCGCCGGAACCGCCAGGAAAATCCCCCGCATGAAACTCATGCCGATCTGCGCGCCGTTTTCACGGCTGGCAAACAGGCTGCACACCACGCAGGTCAGCAATAATGCGCCCGAGGCGGCGGGCCAGGCGGTCGCCAGCCAGAAGCATGACACCACCAGAAACGCCAAGGCGCTGCGGGCACCGAATACCAGCGCCAATGACAGGTCGCGATGGGGCGCCAGGGTTCGCGGTGGATCGACCGCGTCCTTGCCCTCCTCCACCGCTTTGAGCGCCGCCCTCGCCGCCAGCGCGGTATCGAGCAGCAAGGTAAAACGCGCCAGGCAAAAACTTTGCGCGGAACTGATCAGCGGGTCATGGGCGGCATCGAGCAACCTCGGGCGCAGGGCTTGCAAGGTCGCGTTATCCGGGCTGGCGAGCGCCTCCTGGACTTCGCTCATCCACGGCATCAATTGCTCGGCCTCTTGCGGTTGCAACTGCTTCCACTGCCGACGCACCGAACGGGCGATGCGCAGCAACATCAACAGCTTCTGGCTCAAGCCACTGATGGACCTCGCACGTTGGCGACCCAGACTGCCTTCGAACCAGGCATGTTCGCGCTGGGCATCCACCGCTACGATCCTGCCGAGGATCTCCAACAAACCTTTGCGCGCCTGGCCGTCGCCGGCCAGGGTCGCTCGCGCGGCATTCATGCCGCTCTGCCATGCCGCCCGCGCCTGATCCGCCAGTTGTTGCTCAACACGCATTGGCCACAGCAGTGCACTGGTGGCGGTAGCACACAAGATACCCAGACAGATTTCCGTACAGCGAGCCACCGCTTGATCGAATACCGTCAGCGGATGGGCAAGGGCCGGCAAGGCGATGATCGCCACGGTATAACCGGCCAGTACAAATGAATAGGACCAGGCACTGCGCAACATCGTCGAACTGGCCGTACATAGACCGAGCCACAACGCCAAGGCCAACAGGAACAGCCAGGGTGTCTGCGCAAACAACCCCATGAACACCACCGACATGATTGTCCCGACCAGTGTGCCCAGCAGACGCGCCAGCCCCTTCTGCACCACCATCCCGGACAAGGGTTGGGCGACGATGAAGGCGGTCATCAGCGCCCAGGCCGGTTGCTCCAGTCCCCAGCGCAGTGCCAGCCACAGCGCCAGGCCGCCACCGAGCAGGGTCTTGATCGCGAATTGAAGGGCGCGGCGGTCAGGCGCAAGCAAAGCCTGCAAAGTGATAGGCACGTAAAACACTCTTGATATGGACGATTTAACGATAGACGTGATCGGTGAGGCAACTTGAAAAACAAATTATTAGCTAGCTAACTATATGACGTCCAGCACTAATTCCCAGACACAAAAAAACGCCAGACTGGCTGGCGTTTTTGACAGACAACGGGCGCTTACGAACGCGCGCGCGCCTGGTTACGCAGGGCTTTGACCTGGTCGTGATTACGTTGCACGCCATGGTACTGACGTTCAACCAGATCACGAATGCCGACCAGGTTGTGCTTGGTGATTTTTTCCAGGGCTTCTTCATAAGCCTTCAGCGCATGGTCTTCACCGCGCTCTGCTTCGTTCAGCACGGCTTCTTCATCCTTGCCGGTGAACATGGACTTCACATCGACCCAGCGACGGTGCAGGTCACCGCTGACACTGGTGGAGGTTTCCGGATCGCCGCCCATCGAACGCACGGCGGCTTGCAGTTCGGAGGCCGCCGTGGCGCAATCGGCGGAACGCTGCACGAACAGCGATTTCAGTTCCGGATTCTTGATGTCTTCAGCGCAAGTCTTGAACCCTTCCTGACCGTCTTTGCTGGTTTCGATCAGGTCGTTGAGTACAGAGATGGCTTCTTTATTCATGTCGGTCATTTTCAATTCCTCGCGGGTTGATGAAAGATGCAGTAGCTATTGCACCCTGCATGCCAGCTTTGAATTGATCACTTAATCCTTATTTTTCAAATAGTTATGTTTAACCCTGAAATCTGTATCCGCGTTTTTTGCATGATCTGTCATTTGGCCTGCATGCAGAATGCCTGTATTTTCCAGATTGATTGAATTCAGACGGCTGATAGATGAATCCTGAAAAGCTCGAACTGCTGGTCACCCGTGAAATGCCCTTCGGCAAATACAAGGGTCGAATCATTGCCGACCTGCCCGGCCAATACCTGAATTGGTTCGCCCGGGAAGGTTTCCCCCACGGCGAACTCGGTGGCCTGCTGGCCCTGATGCAGGAAATCGATCACAACGGCCTGTCGGAGTTGCTCGAACCACTGCGCGCCAAACATGGCAAACCTGCCCCTCGCCACTGAATCGTTCCCTATCTGCCCCGGATTGAGTAAACCATGCCCGATAACACCCGCCGCGCCCGTGATGAAGCCTTCTGGCTGACCTTTGCCGACCGCTACGCTGTCGAACCCGGCCCGGTCAATCTGGAGAACGGTTACTTCGGGCGCATGTCGCGCACGGTGGTCGAGGAGTATCAGCGCAACATCGAACACATCAACCGCAGTAATTCAGTGCACGTGCGCCAGCGCTTCGACGGGGACGAGAGCCTGGAAATCCGTGCGCAAGTGGCCGGACTGGTGGACGTACCCGCCGATAGCGTTGCCCTCACCCGCAACGCGTCGGATGGGCTGCAATCGTTGATCCGCAATTACAATCGCCTCCAGCCGGGCGACCAGGTGCTAATCTGCGATCTGGAATACGACACGGTCAAGGGCGCCATGCGTTGGCTGGCGCGCTACCGCGGCGTCGAGGTGATCGAGGTCGAACACCGTCACCCTGCCAGTTTCGACAGTTTGCTCGCCACCTATCGCGAAGCCTTCGTACGGTATCCGCGCCTGAAACTGATGGCCCTGACCCACGTCACCCATCGCACTGGCCTGGTGATGCCGGTGAAGGCGATTGCGGCAGCCGCCCGGGAATACGGGGTCGACGTCATCCTTGACGGCGCCCATGCGCTGGGCCAGATCGAATTCGATCTCAACGACCTGGGCATCGCCTTCGCTGGCTATAACCTGCACAAATGGATTGGCGCACCGCTGACCCTCGGTTTTATCTACATCAGCCCCGAGCGCCTGGACGACATCGACCCGGACATGGGCGAGATGCACTTCCCTTCCACGGACATTCGCGCCCGCATGCCATACAGCACGCCCAACATCCCGGCGTTGCTGACCCTGCCACTGGTATTCGAGGAGCATCGGGCCATGGGCGGTGCCGCCGCCAAGGGCGCACGCCTCAATTACCTGCGCAACCGCTGGGTCCGCGCGGTACGCGAACTGTCGGGCATCGAAGTCATGACGCCGGAGGACCCGCGCCTGTATTGCGGCATCACGTCGATGCGTTTTACCCGGCATGCCGATCAACAGGCGATGGCCGAGCGGTTGCTCAAGGACTACAACCTGTTCACCATCGCGCGCAGCGGGGCCGCGAGTGGTCCATGCATTCGCATTACGCCGGGCCTTACGACCACCGCTGCCGACATTGATCTGTTGATCCGCGCGCTGAACGAGCTGCGCTGATATCACACGATACCGCAGGGTACCCATGTAGGAGCCGGCTTGCCGGCGAAGGTCGTCAACGATAACGCGTGTTTACTGGCTAATCACGGCGACCATGACGACGCCTTCGCCGGCAAGCCGGCTCCTACAGGGTTTTTTTGCGCGCAAAAAAAAACGGTGCACCGACCAAGCGCACCGTAAAGCCGTAGAACACACAACGAGGTGTTTAGTGAAAGCCGATCAGTCCAGCAGCGCCAGTGCCTCGGCGGTGCATTCCTGAATGCGGGCCCAGTCGCCATTCCTGATCCACTCGGGATCAAGCATCCAGCTACCGCCCACGCACATGACGTTCTTCAACGCCATGTAGCTCTTGATGTTGGCCGGACTGACGCCGCCGGTCGGGCAGAATTTCACTTCGCCGAACGGGCCGCCCAACGCCTTGATGGCGGCCACGCCACCGCTGACTTCCGCCGGGAACAGCTTGAAGCGGCGGTAACCCAGGCCATAGCCTTCCATGATGCCCGAGGCATTGCTGATGCCTGGCAACAGCGGAATAGGGCTGTCGACACTGGCTTCGAGCAGGTCGCGGGTGATGCCCGGTGTAACGATGAACTGAGAACCCGCGGCTTCGGCAGCTGCCAGCATGGTGCGATCAAGCACGGTACCGGCACCGGTCACCAGCTCCGGACGCTGCTCGCGCAGAATCTGGATGGCCTTGAGGCCGAATTGCGAACGCAGGGTCACTTCCAGGGCGGTCAGCCCGCCAGCCGCGAGGGCGTCCGCCAGCGGCAGGATGTCCTGTTCGCGAGCGATGGTGATCACCGGCAGAATCCGCGCCTTGGCGCAAAGGCTGTCGATCAGGGCAACTTTGTCCGCCATGGAAACGGTCGGGGATGTGTTTGT
>Ga0213829_1002830_pt1 | contig 10946 bp, 9 predicted proteins | sample MC6MC0896MG_FD_180665 | JGI IMG/M metagenome (GOLD analysis project Ga0213829, IMG submission 180665) | Enriched soil aggregate microbial communities from Iowa State University, Ames, United States - MC6-MC0896-MG | ecosystem: Environmental > Terrestrial > Soil > Unclassified | place: USA: Iowa...
TGCATGCCGCCGCTGGGGTTCATGACGGTCTCGTGCAGTTCCGCCATGGGAGAGGCGGGCGTGCTCACCGAGGTGATGGTGAGGTCCTTCCCGCTGCCGTTGCGGACGGTCCCGAACGCGGCGGTCATGCCGGAGGACGCTGCCTTCACCCAGGGTTCGCTGATCGAAAGGGCGGATGCCGGGCTGGCGGAGGACGCGGCCGGGGCCGGAGCGTCCCCCGAGGAGCACGCGCTGAGTGCGAGAGCGGCAGCGGCAGTGAGGGACAGCAGGGAAAGGGTCTTCTTGGTGGTCATGGTGACTCCTGATGATGGCTCGTCCGGGCAGCGTGAGGCCCGGGCGGGGTGAAAGTGTGAAAAACGGTGTTCAGGCGCTGTCGTCGCGGCGCAGATGCTGGATGGCACGCACGGCGAAGTACAGGCCGAGGCCCGCGACCGCACCGATGCCGCCGGCGATCAACCAGCCGGGAACGCCCGCCGTCGGCCCGCTGCCCGCAGAGGTGTCGGCCTCCGAGGACGGAGCGGTCGCTCCCGCGGCGGGCTCGGTGCCCGGTGCGAGGCCGGGCGCCGGGATGGTGCCCGCCTTGGCATTCGCGCCCACAAGGAACGAATAGCTGCCGCTGATGGGGTGGCCGTCGCTGGAGACGACTCTCCAGCGGACCTGGTACTCCCCCTCCGGAAGGTCCGGAGCGAGGGGCTGCGCCAGGGTCTCCCGCGAGAGCACGGGGCTCCCCTGGGCCCAGTTCTTCGAAGCCGCATCGACGACGCGGATCTCGTAGCCCAGATCCATCAGCGCGGCGCTGAAGGTGACGGACACCTGGGTAGGTGCTGCCGACAGGCGTTTACCGTCGGCTGGGGTGGACGAAACCAGTTGGTCGTGCGCCGAGGCCTTCGGTGCGCTCGCCAGAAGAGCGGCGAAACACAGCACCAGAACGGCCGACAGCAGGGACGCACGACGTCCCGGGTTCCGCCAGGACATGGATGGCAAGGAACTCATGACTGCTTCCTGCCCTGCGGGACACAGGGGCCCGGCAGGGCGCTGAGAGAAGGGCGCGGAGGATCCGCGCGGGACTCACGGCTCCGGAACGCAGAGGGCGGCCGGGAACCGCGGTGATGTGAACAGCTCAGGAAGCAGAGGCGGGCCGCGGTGCCGCAGCACCAGCAGTGGCACGCCGAGGTTGCGCAACGGGGTCACGCGCCGGTCCAGCGGCATGGTCAGCGATCCGGGCACGACGACGAGCGGCAGCACCCGGGGCAGGAAGGTCATGAGCCGCATCCGCAGAGCGGCGAGCAGGCTCAGAAGGGTCGCCTCGCCGTGGCGCAGCACGGCGATGGTGAAGACGGCGGCGAGCGCGTGGCCCAGCCACATGAGCGGCGACGAGTGGTCCATCAGCGCCATGGACCCCTCGGAAGTGACGCTGCCGGGCGGCGGCGCCATCGACCGGACCGTGTGGCCGGCATGACCCATCCGGGCCATGTCGTGCGCCATCGTGGCGGCGGGGCTGTCGGTCGCTCCGGCGGATGTCATTCCGGCCGGGGCCATGCTGAAGAGGCTGTGGAACAAGGCCTGACTGAAGAGGACTCCCGCGGACAGGCGCCAGAGGGACAAGGCCATTCCGGCCAGGAGGGTGCAGACCAGTCCGGACAGGACCAGCGAGAGCAGCAGGACGGCGGGCGCGGGAACCGCTCCACCGGCGAGGACGTGTGAGAAGGCGGCGATCGACGTCGCGGCGGTGGCTGCGACCCAGCCCCGTGCGAAACGCGCTCCGCGTGCCGTCATGGTCCTTCCCTGTCCGTCCCGGAAGGGCAGACCGCCCGTCCAGCCCCGATTATCCACGAATTTCTACGGGCTGTCGAAAAGTTGGGAGTGCCGGAGGACCTCCTCGCCGACGGGGCGTGGGGCGAACCGGATATTTCAGAAATCTGAACAACCGGTCAACTTTAAGTACGGAAAGCCTTGACCGCGGCGCAAACACGGGGTGAGACTTTTCTCACACTTGTTCAGATTTCGTCACCCAGGCACACCGGAGGTTCCCATGCAGAGCACGACCACCGAGGCCAAGGCCCCGGATTCCCTCGCCCCCGGGAGGCTGGGCACGGTCGACATCGTCTTCTTCGTCGTGTCCGCGGCTGCGCCTCTCACGGTGGCCGTGAGCGCGGCGCCGCTGTCGTTCCTCCTGGGCGGGATCGGGGCGCCGGGCGCCATGCTCGCCAGCGGCGCGGTCCTGATCCTCTTCGCCATCGGTTTCACGGCCATGTCCCGCTTCGTCCGCAACACGGGCGCCTTCTACGCCTACGCGGCCGCCGGGCTGGGCAAGCCGGTGGGCATCGGCGTCGCCTTCGTCACCGTGATGGCGTACGCGTTCCTGCTCATCGGCTTCTACGCCCTGCTCGGGTTCTTCGCGGACCTGACGTTCGGGAATCTGTTCGGCATCCATCTGCACTGGGGCGTCTGGGCGGCGCTCTCCGTGCTCCTGATCGGGCTGCTCGGCTACCGGCGCATCGACGTCGGGGCGAAAGTCCTCGCGGTGCTGCTCACCGCCGAGGTCCTCATCCTCCTCATCGTCTCGATCGCCTCGATCGTGGAGAACGGCGGCCGCATCGCCGAGGCCACGGCCGCGTCCTTCAACCCCGTCAACATCTTCTTCGTCCCGGGCGCCAGCGTCCTCTTCGTCTCCGGTTTCGGGGCGTTCCTCGGCTTCGAGGGCACGGTCATCTACGCCGAGGAGGCGAAGCAGGCCGACCGCACGGTTCCCCGCGCGACCTACCTGGCCATCGCATTCCTCGCCGTCTTCTACGCCTTCACCTTCTGGGCCCTCACCGTCGCGTTCGGGGCGGACGGCGTGCTGGCGCTCGCGAACTCGGACAAGCTCGAGGAGATGATGTTCATCGCGGGCGAGCAGTCGCTGGGAGCCTGGGCCGGCGTCGTGCTCCAGATCCTGGTCATCACCAGCTTCTTCGCCTGCGCGCTCGCCTTCCATAACGCCTGCGCGCGGTACGTGTTCTCGCTCGGCCGCGAGCGCCTGCTGCCCACGGTGTTCTCCCGCACACACCACCGCATGCGGTCCCCGCACGTCGCGAGTCTGGCACTGACGGGCCTCAGCCTGGTGGTCATGATCGCGGGGGCTCTCTCCGGCACGGACCCCTATCTCGGGCTGAGCCTGTGGACGTACGCCGTGGGCGTGGCAGGGCTCGTCTTCGCCCAGGGCGTGGCCGCGGTCTCCGTGATCGGCTTCTTCCGGAAGGACCGCCGGGGCCACGGGATGTGGCGCGTGGTCATCGCACCGGTGCTCGGCGCCCTGGGACTCCTCGCCGCGTTCGCCATCATCGTCTCGCACTTCGATATCGTGTCCGGCATGACCGGCCCTGTGAATCTCCTGCTGATCGGCATCGTGCCCCTCGTCTTCGGCGGCGGCGTGATCGCCGGCCTCGTGATGCAGCGGCGCGCGCCCGAACGCTACGCCGCCCTCAACTCGTCCGTGGTGGTCTCAGCCCCGGAGGACCGCGTGCGCGCGGCCGAGCCGGTGGCGGCAGAGGAGCCGGTGGCATGAGAGCCAAGAGCAGACAGCGTCGCCAGGACCTCATCGCCGCCGCCAGCAGCGTGATCGCCGAACACGGCATCGCCAACGCCAGCGTGCGCGCGGTCGCGGAACGTGCCGAGGTGAGCACGGGCAGCGTGCTCTATCACTTCGAGAGCTTCGGTGATCTGGTGATGGAAGCGGTCAAGAGCGTGATCGACGAGTTCAGCGAGCAGCGCCGCCGGCTGATCGACGGCGTCTCCGACCCGGTCGAACGGCTCCGCCTGATGATCGAGGCAGGAATCCCCGAGCACATCAGCGACGAACTGCGGATCGTCTATCAGCTGGTCTCGGCGGCCCAGGACAACCCCCAGTACCGGAGAAACCTGGCCCTCGTGTTGGAGCGGCAGGTCGCCCTGTACGAGATCGTGCTCGAAGTGGGCGCGGCCCTCGGCGCTTTCCGGCCCCGCATGGAGGTCCACGCGATCGCGGAGAACCTGGTGGCACTCGAGGACGCCTACGACCTCTACCTGATCGACCCCGACGACTGGCAGCGTGACCGCTATCTGCGGAACACCCTCCTCTTCGCCGAGCTCGCCCTCGACTGCACCCTGATCACGCCCGCCACGACCACCCCGTCCACATCACCCACTTCAGAGGAGCAGCAGTGACCGCACCCCTTTCCGATCCGAGCACGAGCCGTCCGTCCGGGACCGCTCCGCTCGGCACCTCTCCGCGGGCCCGGGATCTCGGCATCCCGTTCGACGGCGAGCCCGGACCGTGGAACGCGATCACCGACGTGGCGGGACTGGAGGTCGGCTACGTGACGCTGGTCGAGGACGGGCCCGCGGTGACACGCACCGGCGTCACCGCCATCCTGCCGCGGGGCAAGGCCGCCGCCGGATCGCCGTGCGCGGCGGGCCTCTCGGTTCTGAACGGCAACGGAGAGCTGACCGGGAGCACTTGGATCGAGGAGTCCGGTCAGTTCCAGACGCCCATCGCCCTGACCAACTCGCACGCGGTGGGAGCCGTGCACCGCGGCATCGACCAGTGGATGGCCCGCCACCACCCCGCCGCCGCGGCGCAGTGGATGCTCCCCGTGGTCGGCGAGACCTGGGACGGCTATCTGAACTCGATCAACGCGGACACCGTGCTCCCCGAACACGCCGCGGCCGCCCTCGACGCCGCCCGCACCGGTCCGATCGCCGAAGGCAATGTGGGCGGCGGGACCGGTATGAACTGCTACGGCTTCAAAGGCGGGACGGGCACGGCCTCCCGGGTGGTCCGCTCGGGCGACGACTCCTGGACCGTGGGCGTGCTCCTGCAGGCCAACTTCGGCTCCCGGAACGAACTGCGTGTGGCCGGTCGGAGACTCGGCCCGGACTCCCGGGTCCCAGACCCCATGAGCACCACCGACTGGTTCGAACGCGACACGGCCTCCCCGGCCCACGCGGTGGCGGGGGCCGGGAGCGTGATCGTGGTCGTGGCCACGGACGCGCCGATGCTCCCAGACCAATGCCGTGCGCTCGCCCGCCGGGTGAGCCTGGGCCTGGCACGTACCGGAACGACGGGCAGCCACTTCTCCGGCGACATCTTCCTCGCCTTCTCCACGGCCAACGAAGGCGGCCTCGGCTCGCGCATGGGCGCCGGCGGCGTGGTCGTCGAGCAGCTCTCCCATGTGGCCTGGGGCAGCATGGACCCGTTCTACGAGGCCGTGGTCGAAGCAACCGAGGAGGCCGTCCTCAACGCCCTCGTCGCGGCCCGGGACATGGTCGGCCGCGAGGGCCACAGGAGCCATGCGCTCCCCCACGAGGAGGTCCGCGCGGCGTTCGCGTCGTGACCGGGCTGCCCTGATCATCCCGTACGACGACGGCGGTGGGCCGGGCGCGCTGCCCGGCCCACCGCCGTCGTCGTTCAGGCAGTCGTGCAGCGGGAGCCGTGCCCGCCGCGGCTCTACTCGAACGTGAGCTTCGGGGGCGCCTGCCGGAATCCCTTGGTGCGCACGGCCAGGAAGACCACGCCGACCACCATCCAGCACACCCCCACGGTGAAGGAGGTGGACGCCAGGGAGGTCCAGAGCCAGAGCGTCAGGGCGAAGCCGATGAGCGGGAGCACCAGGTGGATCAGCAGATCCCGCGGGGTACGGCCCTGACGGTCCCAGATGAAGTACTTCACCACGGACAGGTTGACCATGGAGAAGGCGAACAGGGCGCCGAAGCTGATCATCGTGGCCGCGATCTCCAGGGACAGAACCAGGGAGAGCAGCGAGACCACTGACACCGACACCGCCGCAAGCACGGGCGTGCCGAACCGGGGGTGCAGCTTGCCGAACGCGCGGGGCAGGAGTCCGTCCCGGCCCATGGCGTAGATGATGCGGCTGACGCTCACCTGGCTGGTCATGGCCGAGCCGATGCAGCCCGCCACGAACACGGCGATGAAGATGGCGCTCAGCACGGGGCCACCGACCTTCTCGATCAGCTCGATGCCCGCGGTGTCCAGAGAACTGAAGGCGTGCCAGTCAGGGAACACCAGGCCACCGGCCCAGGCGACGGCGATGAAGATGACGCCGCCCAGCACCGTGGTGATCACGATGGCCCGGGGGATGTTCTTCTGGGCGTCCCGGGCGTCCTCGGAGAGGGTGGAGACGGCGTCGAAGCCCAGGAAGGACAGGGCCAGCACGGCCGCGCCGGCGAAGATCGGGCCCACGCCGCCCGAACCGGTCTCGAACGGGGCCAGCACGGAGGGCGCCGGGTTGCCGGAGAGGTAAGAGACGGCCAGCGCGATAAACACCACGATGATCGCCACGGCCATGGCCACGATCACGCCGCTGAACTTGCCCACGAACTTCACGCCCAGGGCGATGAACGCCAGCACCGCGACGACGCTCACCAGGGCGAAGACCCAGGCGGGCACGGCCGGGAAGGCCGAGTTCAGATAAAGGCCCACCAGCAGGAAGTTGATCATGGGCAGGAAGAGGTAGTCGAGCATGAGCGTCCACCCGGTCACGAAGCCCACATGGCCGCCGAAGGTCTGGGTGGTGTAGGAGTACGCGCTGCCCGCGGCCGGGATCACGCCCGAGATCCGCGCGTAGCTGAGGGCGGTGAAGAACATGGTGGCCAGTGCCACCACATAGGCGGCGGCGAGGTGCCCGTCGGTGATCTGGGTGACCGTGCCGAAGGTGGTGAACACGGTCACCGGGGCCATGTAGCTCAGGCCGAACATGACCAGGGCCGCGAGGCCGAGGACGCGGCGGAGCTGCCGGGGGCGGTGGCCGCCGGGAGCGTCCCCGGCGTACGCCGAAGGCTCGAGTGGGGTGGAGGACATGGGGTGGTCTTTCTTTCGGGGAGGCGCGGGGTTTCCGGATGACGCAGGGCCGTCGATGCGGCGCTCGGCTCAGCGCGCGGCGGGGAGCAGCGCGGTGTGGGTGCGCCGGCCGGCCAGCCAGGTGCCTTTCACCTGGATGTCCTGGATCTCCTCCTGGGCGACTTCCCGGGGGTCGTGGGAGAGCAGCACCAGATCGGCGCTCAGGCCGGGGCGGAGGGCGCCCCAGCGGTTTTCGGCGAACGCCTGATAGGCGACGCCCGCGGTGTAGGCGGCGAGGGCGGCGTCGACGTCGACGCGCTCGGCGGGCAGCCAGCCGCCCACGGGCAGGTGGTCGGGGGTCTGGCGGGTCACCGCCGTCGCGAGTCCGGGCACCGGTTCGTGGCAGGTGACGGGCCAGTCGCTGCCGAAGGAGACGGCGACGCCGCGCTCCATCAGGCTGCCGATGGGGTACTGGCGTTCGGAGCGGGGGCTGCCCAGGCGCGGGACGGTCAGGAGGTTCATGACGTCGTCCTCGCGGGCCCAGAGCGGTTCGAAATTGGCCACCACTCCCAGCTCGGCGAATCGCGGGATGTCCTCGGGGTCGATGACCTGGAGGTGGGCCAGCACGGGCCGGCGGTCCCTGGGGCCGTTGCGCCGGGAGGTCTCCTCGATCCCGTCCAAGGCCATGCGGATGGCGCCGTCGCCGATCGCGTGGATGTGGGCCTGAAAACCGAGGCGGTCGACGGCGGCGAGCGCGTCGTTCAGCTCGTCCTGGCTCCAGTTGGGGAGACCCTTGTCCTCCGGGGCGTCGGTGTAGGGGCTGAGCATGCAGGCCGTGTGGCTTTCGATGATGCCGTCCGCGAAGAACTTGATGGTGTTGGCGCTCAGGAGCTCGCTGCCCACCGCACGGACCGACTCCCGGGCCGCGACGAAGGTGTCCAGATTCTCCTGCCAGCGGCCGGGCTCGGCCAGGAACGCCAGGTTGAGACGGGTGTTGAGCCTGCCCTGGCGGGCGGTCTCGAGGTACACGTCCAGGTGCTCCAGCGAGGCCCAGGCGTCCTGCACCCAGCTGATCCCGGAAGCGGCGAGCTTCCAGGTGGCCCCTTCCAGGGCGGCGACGCGGCGGCCCAGCGAGTAGCCCGGGGCGACCCGTTCCACGAGTTCCAGCGCGCCGTACTCCTGGAGCGTTCCCAGGGGGCTGCCGTCCTCCCGGCGGACGATCCTCCCGCGGTCCGGTTCCGGCGTGCCGGCGTCGATCCCGGCCGCACGGAGAGCAGCGGAGTTGACCCAGAGTGTGTGGTAATCCCAGGCCTTGAGCACCACGGGCCGGTCCGGCACCGCGGCATCCAGCCAGGCGGCGTCGAAAAGCCCGCCGGGCGCGAGCGTGGCGTCGTAGCTCGCGCCGATGATCCATTCCTGATCCGGGTTCTCCTCGGCGAAGGCGGCGACGGTGGCCACGATCTCCTCGACGGAACCGCAGGAACGGATCTGGGGACCAAGGTCCTCCATGCCGCCGAAGAGCGGGTGCGCATGACCGTCCGCGAACGCGGGTCCCAGGTAGGCGCCCTCCAGGTCCACCACATGGTCCGCCTGGTCCAGCAGCGCCTCGGCCTCCGCGCCGACGGCTTCGATGACGCCGTCCCGGACGGCGAGGGCGGTCGCGTCGGCAGGGGCGAGTGCGCCGGCGCCGCCCTGCGCGGTTCCGGCGAGGTCGGTCCCGGTGAGGGTGCGGGGATCGGCTGCGACCACGCCGCCGTGGAAGACTGTCAGGACCATTGGAACTCCAGATATTTAATGGGATTAAATAATTGTGGATCACAGTAGTCTGTGATGTGCGCAACACGCAAGAGGGGACAGCCATGATGTCAGCCGCGCCACGACGGGCGGGACGGCCGAAAAGAAGCGTTCTGGACCGGGAGCTGATCGTCCGGACCGCCTTCGACGTGCTCCGACGCACCGGCCCGGAGGATTTCACCATGGCCGCCCTGGCCGGTGAACTCGGCGTGAAAACCCCCGCGCTGTATCACCATGTGGGCAACAAGACCGAGGTCCTGAGCTCCATGCGGGAACTGATCACCTCAGGGATCGACCACTCCGGTTTCGGGACCCTTCCCTGGCTGGAGGCCACCCGGCAGTGGGCCCGGTCGTACCGCACCGCCTTCGCCGCGCACCCGCACGCGATCGCCCTCCTGGCCACCACTCCCGTCACCGGGGCCAACCCCACCCTGAGCATGTACGAGGAGGTCACCAAGGGCTTCCTCGCCGAGGGGTGGCCCGAGGAACTGGCCGTCAGCGCCATCGTCGCCCTGGAGAGCTTCATCCTGGGATCGGCGCTCGACGCCGTCGCGCCGGCGGACATCTTCGACACCGGCGACTTCGCCGCCCAGGTCCCCGTCTTCACCCAGGCCCTCGCCGTCCGGCAGCGCTTCCTCGGCCGGGACGACGACGTCTCCTACGCCGCAGCCGCGGCGGACCAGGCCTTCGACCTCGGCCTGGACGCCCTCCTCGCCGGACTGTCCACCTCGCTCGACCGGCTCCGCAACGAACCCGGACGTCCCGTGTCCGCCCGATAGAATGTGGCGGGCGGCAAGCGCCGGCCGTTGAATTTCCCGCCCCTGAACTTTCCGCCCTGTGCCCGACGCCCCTGTGCCCGACGCCCTGCCCTGCGCCCTGTCCGATGAAGGAGGAATCATGCTCGCACCGCACCGCACCCTCCTCCGGGCAGCCCAGCCGTCATCACGGACCGCGTCCAGTCAGCCCCGGCATGCGGTTCCCTTCCACCTTCTCCGGACCGGCCTGCTGAGCACCGCAATCCTCTCGCTCGCGGCCGGGGCGCACTCCCTGGCAGGCGGGGAGCTTCCCGCACCGCCGGTCCTGGCCGCGCTTCTCGCACTGACCCTTCTGGCATCGGTCCTGGCCACCAAGGTCCGTCTCGGACTCCCCGCCATGACCGCTGTGCTCGGCGCCGGCCAGATACTGCTCCACGAGGCGTTCGGCGCCCTGGCGGGAACCGCGGCGCCGATGCCCGGCATGCCGGCGGGCCACCAGCACGACGACGGCGCCGCCCTGGCTGGAGCCCTGCAGCACCTCTCCCCTGCGCTGGGTTCGTCCGGGCTCGGCTCCGCATCGGCGGGCGCGCACTCGTCACTGGCCCATGACCCCGGGATGCTCCTGGGACACCTCGTGGCCACGCTGCTGACGGCACTCCTGCTCGCGCGAGGCGAGGCCGCCCTCTGGGCGCTGGCCGCCTGGCTGCGGCCTCTTTTCCGGGCTGCGAAGCCCTCGGTCCTCCCGGTCCCCGACCAGGCGCCCAGGGCTCCCCGGACGCCCGAGCCGCCGCGGCTGCCGTGGCGCACCCTCCGCCGTGACAGGCTGCGTGGCCCGCCGCGCGTCGTCGTCCTTCCCTGACGACCGCCAGCATGCCCTAGCCGGCATATACGCCGGAGAACACATTTTTGGCGCGCCCTGAGCGTGCCGCGAAAGGCAACCATGTCACGCATCCGCAAGTCCGCCCTGTCCGTCGCCGGCGCCGCCGCCCTCCTGCTCGGAACGTCCGTGGCCGCGAGCGCCCACGTCGGCGTCACTCCGGACAAGACCGGAGCCGGCGACTACGCCCTCCTGACCTTCGGAATCCCCCACGGCTGCGACGCGCAGCCCACCACGAAGGTGACCATCAACCTCCCCAAGGAACTGGACGACGCCACCCCCACGGTGAACCCGAACTGGACCATCCAGAAGGTCACCGAGAAGCTCCCCGAGCCCAAGAAGCTGGAGACCGGCAACTCGATCACCACCCGCACCAAGGCGATCGTCTACACGGCCAAGACCCCACTGGACCCGCACCAGCGCGACGCCCTGGTCCTGTCCGTGAAGGTCCCGAGCGCTCCGGACACCACGCTCTACTTCCCCACGCTCCAGGAGTGCAGCACGGGCTCCACCGACTGGAACCAGATCCCGGCCGCCGGCCAGGACGAGGAGTCCCTCAAGTCGCCGGCCCCGTCGTTCAAGGTCACGGCCGCCTCCGCGGGCGGTGAGCACGGCGGGCACGGCGCCGCGACTCCCGAGGCCGCCGCACCGGCCTCCTCCACGAGCGACGACGGCGGCTCCGCAGCGCGCTCGTGGGTCGGCC
>Ga0213829_1002831_pt1 | contig 10941 bp, 8 predicted proteins | sample MC6MC0896MG_FD_180665 | JGI IMG/M metagenome (GOLD analysis project Ga0213829, IMG submission 180665) | Enriched soil aggregate microbial communities from Iowa State University, Ames, United States - MC6-MC0896-MG | ecosystem: Environmental > Terrestrial > Soil > Unclassified | place: USA: Iowa...
TTGATTTTCAAGGGAATCAGAAAGCAAGGATGATGACCTGTCTCAGGGAATCATGGATGGGTAAAGTGAGGCATTGAAGCGAATATTATACGCTAACCAATATAAACTATGAAAAAAATTACCTTATTAATCCAGATTCTCTGTATCTGCGCTCCATTTTCTTTGTTTGCGCAGCAGACGATAAACGGGCGCGTTAGTAATAGCCTGACCGGGGAGGCCGCTTATGCAATCTCCATACGTATAAAAGACAGTAAGGAAGGTGCGTTTTCGGATGATCGAGGTCGTTTTCAATTGAAAACGAATAAACCTTTGCCCCTAATCCTTTCTATTTCCGCGATCGGATTTGAACCCCGTGAGGTCCTTGTCGAGAGTGTAGCCTCTCCCTTAGAAATTCCGCTTAATGTTTCGCCTATACTGGGGCAGGAAGTGGTTGTGTCTGCAAGCCGAACAGTCCAGACCAAATTGTCCTCCCCTGTGACCATCGAACAGATCAGTAACAAAGACATCCGTAATTCTGCTCAAATAAGTTATATGGATATGCTTCAGGGGCTGCGGGGAGTCGATGTTACTGTGTCCAGTATCGGTTTCACCAGTGTAACGACACGCGGGTTCAATACAAGTGGAAATACGAATTTTACGCAAATTGTCGATGGTATGGACAATCAGGCTCCGGGATTGAACTTTCCCCTGGGCTCAGTTATTGGTTTGACCCAACTTGATGTTGATAATATTGAGCTTTTATCGGGCGCTTCTTCTGCGTTATATGGCTCACGGGGACTCAACGGAACGATGATTGCGACAGGTAAAAATCCATTCAAATATCAGGGATTAAGTGTATTGGTGACTCAGGGAGTCAATCATATAAACGCTAAAAAGAACAATGATCCTGTTCCCGCATCGCCGTATTATGATTGGACAATTCGCTATGCTAAACAACTGAGCAATAAGATTGCTTTTAAGGTCAATGGTCAATATACCCAGGCAAAAGATTGGGTGGCCAATGATGAGACGAATAAAAATGGTTTGGGTACGGCGCTAACGAACCCCAATTATAATGGTGTCAATATGTACGGTGGTGCAACATCAGTAGATATCAACCCTTTCTTGGAAGCTGCACTGGCTGGAAATCCAGATTTGGCGCCAATTGTTGAACCCCTGCTTGCTCATTCAAATTATGTTTCCCGAACTGGCTATGCTGAGTATGGGTATCTCGATAATAGGGCAAAGCTTTTTAAAGTAAATGGTGAATTTCGCTATAAGATTTCACCTGATATCGAAGCTATTGCTTCAGCGACTTTCGGCACTGGAAACATAGTGTATACCAATGACACCCGTTATCAGTTAAAAGGATTTAAAGTGGGGCAATATCGTTTGGAGGTACGAAGTGACAAATGGTTTGTCCGGGCCTATACGACTCAGGAAAATTCAGGTAAAACACTCGTGGCCGGACCGACGGCCCAATACATCAATGAGTCCTGGAAAACAAGTTATGATGGTAATGTAGGGGGCTGGTACCCTGAGTATACGACTGGTCTTCTTAATGCACTTGCCACCGGTACATCGCTTACAGATGCCCATCTTCAGGGGCGTACTTTAGCTGACCAGGGCCGGGCAGAACTTGGTAGCGCATTATTCAATAGACTTAAAGACAGCATTAGCAATACGCCAATTTCGGAGGGTGGGACATTATTTCTAGACCGCAGTAAGTTATATAATGCTGAAGCGCAATATAATTTTTCGGATCATATCAAATTTATGCAGGTCATCGCTGGCGTCAACTGGCGCTTGTATAGTCTCAATTCTAAAAATACACTTTTCCCAGATAGGGATAAACCAATTCATGTCAATGAATACAGTGCTTATCTTCAAATGGCAAAGAGAGTCATGGACGAACGATTGAATATCGCGACTTCTTTTCGATATGATAAGAATACATTATTTGCTCAACCACGGCTTACGTCACGTGCATCATTGGTCTATGAGATGCAAAGACAGAATTATTTGCGTTTCTCTTATCAGAATGCATATAGTTTTCCTTCTAATATTCAGGCGCTTCAAAATACATTGAATGGTTATAATAGCTTTTCATCCGGTGGATCTTCGCTATTATTGATTGATAACTATCAATTTGACCGCTATCCGCCCTATACATTAGAAAGTGTACAAAAATTTCAGTCAACAAATGATCCGAAAGTACTTCAACAATTTAAGTTTGATGATATCAAACCACAATCGGTTAATGCTTTTGAACTAGGATATGCGGCGATGTTTGGTAAGCGTGTCATGGTTGATGTGCTCGGCTATTTTTCAACATGGAAGAATTTTATAGGATATGCCAATGTAGCCAACACGCCGGGTACCGACGATATCAACGCTTTTAAGGATCATGCTACCTATGTTCAATATAATGTCGCTTTTAATGGTGGAGAAACAGTAAATACATACGGCTATGCTGCAAGCGTGAGCATAGATCTGGGCAAGAATTTTATGACAAAGGCAAACTATTACTCGGACTACCTTAAAAATAAAAACAATAGCCAGATCAATAACTTTAATACACCTAATTATCACTTTAATTTTGAATTTGGAAATAGTGGTTTTGGAAAAAAACAAGTCTGGTCTTTTAGTACATCACTTCGTTATAAACCCGGTTATTATTATGTTGTGTCTGGAGGACTTGCGGCGGGGCAGGTACCTAGCTCGACTGTAATTGATGCACAAGTTAGCTATAAGCTTATTAAAGCTCGTTCTGGCATTCGTATCGGTGGAACGAATATTACGAACAAATATTATTCTACTGGTATAGCCAACCCTCGTATTGGTGCGGTGTATTATGTCACCTATGCCTATAATATTTTTTAACCAAAATAAATCATAAAAAGATAAATCATGAAAAGACATGTAAAAAACAGGCTCATAATGGTGTTCATAGGACTCGTCTTTTGGAGCTGTAAGAATCAACAAAGTACAGATTATAACGTGTTGATTTTTGGTCCGGGGCAGGAGGAAGCGATTGAAGAGGCTTTTCTGTCGATTAAAGATAGTACAAATATACACTTGAAAGCAGGTAAATATCATTTTGAAAATCTGAGTATCGCCCAGGTAAATCATGTTAAGATTGAAGGCGAGGGACATGATAAAACAATTGTGGATTTTTCGGGTCAGACACAGGGGGGAGAAGGGATTCGTATCACTGATGTCAAAGGACTAACCATCGGAAATATGACGATCCGGGATTCTAAAGGTGATTTATTGAAGATAAACAACAGTCAGGACATTATTATTGCAGATCTACATAGTATATGGAGTTCGGCCGATTCTACCAGCGGTGGATATGGAATTTATCCCGTACTCTGTAAGAATGTGCTGATTGAGAATTGTTATGCCGAGGGTGCTTCTGATGCGGGTATCTATGTTGGACAAACCAAGGGTGTAGTGGTGAAAAATTGTAAGGCATCCAAAAATGTAGCTGGCTGTGAAATTGAAAATACAACAGATGCCGAGGTATATGACAATGAGTTTTATGGCAATACAGCAGGGTTTTTGATTTTCGATCTACCTGATCTATCGCAGCGAGGTGGCCATGTGAAAGCTTATCGTAACAAGATCTATGATAACAATTTCAGGAATTTTGCGAAAGGAGGAAGTTTTGGAACTTTTTGGGGAGTAGGAAACGCCTCTCCCGGAAGTGGAATTATTATCCTTTCCACCTCAAATATCGAAATATATAATAATACGATTGAAAAAAATAATACTTCGGCGATTACTATAGCTTCTGGTTTTGCTGTAGATGAAAAAGCTGCTGAGCGTATCAATGCCAATTACTCGCCAATACCGACTCATATTAAGATCCATGGCAACACCATAAAGATGGATGACAAGTTTCCGCAGCCGGCTTATGAACATCGTATTGGCCAGCTAATTATTGCTACTGAAGCACAGCTGAATGCTGTTGAACCCAATCGTTCAGCGAAAAGAATCCCTGCAATCCTGTACGATGGAATCACCAGCAACATTATGACCAATGGTACATCCTTAAATCCAGATTCTATTTGTATTGACCAACCGGGTGAAAATATGTTTGTGTCGGCAGATTTTAAACATGCGGGGCAAGCAGATAAATGGAAACCGTCAAGTAATGTGAAACCATTTCAATGTAAATAACCGTGAGAAATATAAAATTGACCATTGCTGTTATCATCGTTTTGACTGTATTTTCTTTGACTTTGCAACAAAGCTGCCGACAGGGGAAAAATAAATCAGAACAAACCAATACATCGTTTGTATTTAAAGAAAAACTGTCTGATTATGGTTTTTTTAAGGGACAGCTAAGTAGTCTATTGCCGCAAGAGGGGGTAATCCCTTACGAGCTAAGTACACCTTTGTTTTCAGACTATACGGTTAAAGATCGTTTTATTGTTCTTCCACACGGAAAATCAATTGAATATACTGCACAGGGGCCTTTGGGTTTTCCTGATTCAACAATAATTGTTAAAAATTTCTCCTATATCAATGTTCAGGGACAAAAGGTGGTCATCGAAACCCGCTTGTTGGTTAAAGATCCGATAGATCACAACTGGAAAGTCATGAATTACCTTTGGAATACGGAGCAAACGGATGCAGTTAAACACATTAGAGGATCGAAACTGGCAATCACGTTGGTCGATAACTCCGGTAATAAACATACAACAAATTATATGGTGCCGAATACCAATGATTGTAAACGTTGTCATAATAATGCATCGAAACTAATGCCAATAGGTCCTAAAGCGCGTAATCTGAATTTTGTGCGTGCAGACGATTCCGTCAATCAATTGATCCGTTGGAATTCTCTGGGATTGTTGAAAAATATGCCGGACTTAAAGAATGTTTCACAACTGCCTGTATGGACCGATACGGATAAATACAGTATTGAAGAACGTGCTAGAGCTTATTTGGATGTCAATTGTGCACACTGTCATATTAAAGGCGGTGATGCATTTAACACGGGGCTATTTCTCAATTATGAAGAGAATACACCTGCACATCTAGGTGTGGATAAAGCACCTGTATCTGCCGGAGGGGGAGCTGGTGGCTTAAACTTTGATATAATACCCGGAGATTCAAAGCATTCTATCTTGCTTTATCGGATGAATAGTACCGAACCGGGCACAGCAATGCCCGAATTGGCCCGAAGCATTATCCATAAGGAAGGTGTGGATTTGATCCGGCAATGGATAGATAATATGCCCAAGAAAAAATAAAAATATCATCACCTTTCAATTTATATTAATTAGAACAGCATGATTGAGCAAATAGATTCAATATTTCAGCAACAGCAACTTTTTAAAATCGAATTACGACATAGTGATGCCCAGCAACGGATAAAAAAGCTGCGTAAATTGCGTCGTGCGATTGAAAGTGACGAAGATTTAATTTATGATGCATTAGCGAAAGATTTGCGTAAATCAAGAAATGAGGCCGCAATAAGTGAGGTACTCTTTATCTATGGTGAAATCGATTTTGCTATTCGCCATTTGCAAAAATGGATGCGGCCCAAACGCGTAGGGAGGTCGGTGACAAACTTGCTGGCAAAAAGTTCGATCGTCTATCAACCCAAAGGAGTGGTTCTGATTATATCGCCCTGGAATTATCCCTTTCAGCTTACGATGAGCCCCTTGGTATCTGCGATTGCTGCTGGCAATTGCATCGTACTGAAACCTTCTGAACATAGTCCATACACAGCTGCAGTGATTCAGAAGATGATATCCGAATCATTTGATGTTAAAGAAGTTGTTTGCATAATGGGTGAAAAATCTACAGCGGAAACTCTTTTGAAGATTCCTTTTGATCATATTTTCTTTACTGGAAGTCCTATCGTTGGTAAACAGATTATGAAATCAGCCTCCGTCCATTTGAGTTCAGTTACCTTGGAGCTTGGAGGGAAATCACCGGTCATATTGGATGAAACAGCTCATCTCGAAAAGGCTGCAAATAAAGTGGCATGGGGAAAATTGATCAATGCTGGTCAGACTTGTATTGCCCCAGATTATGTTCTTCTTCCTGAAAGGGGACGGGACGAATTTGTAAGGCATTATTTAAATGCGGTGAAAAAGATGTTTTTTACAATAGATGGTAAAATAGATCCTACTGTCTACGCGAAAATTATCAACCAGAGGCATGCTGATCGTCTCCTTGCTTTGATCAGGAACTCGGTCCAAGGAGGAGCCCGATTAGTTGAAGGAGGTGTACTGTCTGAGGATTTAACCTTGAGTCCGACATTGTTATTAGATGTTTCATTGGATAATGCGATCATGGGAGAAGAAATCTTTGGACCTATCCTACCAGTGATAACCTATGGGAAATTGGAGGAAGCGATTGCTATTGTAAATCGAAGTGAAAAGCCACTCGCATTGTACATATTTAGCGAAAACAAACATAGTATCCAACAGGTCGTCCAGCAAGTAGCATCAGGCGGTGTTTGTATCAATGATGTACTTATCCATGTTTCCAATCCTCACTTGCCATTTGGAGGCGTTAATGGTAGCGGACAGGGAAGTTGCCACGGTTTTTTTGGCTTCAAGGCATTTTCACATGAACGCGCTGTGATGCGTCAATCCAGATACGCACTTTCTACATTGATTTATCCACCATATACAGAGAAAAAAATAATATTTAAATTGCTGAAAAAATGGATTTAGGCAGCTTAATTTTTTATACTTGTATATGAATAAAATCAAAAGCATTGTTGTGTTTTGTGCTTCCAGTTTAGGCAACTCCAGCATATATGAAGATCAGGCAAAATATGTAGGTTATATGTTTGCACAGCGAAACATTCAGCTGGTGTACGGAGGTGGCCGTGCAGGATTAATGGGCGTGGTTGCAAATGCCGTTTTAGAAAAAGGTGGCGAGGTCGTTGGCGTAATTCCCCACTTTCTAAACTCAAAAGAAAGAGAACATCGCGGAGTAACAAAATTAATTACAGTGGATAGTATGCATGATCGTAAACGAATCATGAATGATCATGCTGAAGGAATAATAGCATTGCCGGGAGGATTCGGAACCCTTGAGGAACTTTTTGAAATGACTACCTGGGGACAACTCGGTCTACATCGTAAACCAGTGGGAATATTAAATATGAATGGGTTTTATGATCATTTGATCAAATTTATGGATCATATGGTTCTTGAGGGACTTTTAAAACAGGAGAATAGAGAAATGCTGTTGATAAGCGATTCAATTGAAGATCTATTAGATAAGATGGAAAACTATGAGGCGTCAGAGATAACAAAATGGATTGACAAAAATGAGATCGGAGAGGTAGTGTAAAGTGAACTGTTTCACTGAGCTCTAATTGATGTTCGGCCCCCTTTGGGCCGAACATCAATTAGAGCCGCCGAAGGCTTTGATTCTATCCGTAAATTTAATGTGAAGCTGTTGCATTGTCTCATAGCCCGTTGACGCCATTCATTAATCGCTGGAATAATTTTATCGGTGATATCGGATATTTCTGTAGCAGAGATGTCCATAGCATACATTTCTTTCACATAACTAGAAATATCACGCGTACTCATACCTTTTGAATACATAGCTATAACATGCTCTTCTAATTATTCTGTAATAATAAGCGGTCTCTTAGTGACAGTTTAATTTACCCCCTCGCAAAATTTTAGAATTGCAGCCTCATTGTAGTTAAAGTCCTTGATTTTTTTTCAATAGTTATGGTTTGAACAACATTCTCAACGAAATGATCAATAGATACTTGGAAAATGAACGCTAACTTTGAAATGGCAATTTCGTTGGTTTGATGGGAAATATCATATATCCCCCCCATCGCTGACCGTAGCATAGTTACCCTTATTTTAACCGGTAGGGTAACTATAGCGGTTAGTTTCCCCCAGCGTTGAAAGGGTATCCGTTCCCCTTTTAACAAAAAGAGGCTCGATCGGGAGATCGAGCCTTTCTTATGTCACTTTGATTATTAGCTAACCGAAATTTCTAAAGTTTGTTTGCGCGAGCTGTTATTTCAGCAATGTCGAGCACTTCGATTTCGGACTCTTTCTCCTTTATTTTGACACCATCCTTTAGCATCGTCATACAGAAAGGACATGCAGCTGCAACAACATGAGGCTGTACCGCAATGACCTCTTCAATACGTTCAATATTAATATCTTTTTTGCCCTGTTCAGGTTCTTTAAACATTTGGCCACCACCGGCACCACAGCATAGTCCATTGCTTTTGCAACGTTTCAATTCAACAAGTTGCGCATCTAGACTTTCAAGCACTTTTCGAGGTGCTTCATATACTTCATTTGCCCGGCCCAGATAACAAGGGTCATGATAAGTTATTTTTTTGCCCTTAAATATATTATTGTCAGCTGGTTTTAATTGACCATTATCGATGAGATCCTGGATCAATTGGGTATGATGGATGACTTCGTAGTTACCGCCTAATGCAGGGTATTCATTTTTAAGCGTATTAAAACAGTGTGGACATGCGGTTACAATCTTTTTGATTTCATAGCCATTCAATACTTCGATATTCATCATGGCCTGCATCTGAAATAAAAATTCATTCCCACTTCTCTTTGCGGGATCACCAGTGCAGCTTTCTTCAGTTCCAAGAATCGCATAGTTAAGCCCAACATGCTGGAGAATCCGACATATGTCTCGTGTTATTTTTTGAGCACGCTCATCAAAACTACCAGCACAACCCACCCAAAATAATATATCGGGAGTCTCTCCCTTAGCTAACAGTTCTGCGACTGTTGGAACTTTTAATTCATTTTCCATCCTTAAACTATTGTTGTTGAGTCCAATTTGCACGGTCCATTTGTGCATATTTCCATGGAGCGCCATTATTCTCAATGTTTCCAAACATATTATTGATACTAGCAGGGGCCTGAGATTCTTCCATAACGGCAAAACGGCGAAGCTCTATGATAATGTCCAATGGATTAATATTGACAGGACATTGCTCGACGCAGGCATTACAGCTCGTACATGCCCACAATTCTTCCCGGCTGATATAAGTATCGATAAGAGACTTACCATCCTCTACGAAGCTACCATTTGCCTTAATGTTATTGCCTACTTCAGTTAATCTATCCCTTGTATCCATCATTATTTTTCGCGGAGATAGCAGTTTTCCCGTGATATTAGCCGGACAAGAAGAGGTACAGCGACCACATTCGGTACAAGTATAAGCATCCAGTAGGCTTTTCCATGTTAGATCCTGAACATCTTTGGCTCCAAAGCGGGCTGTTGCGTCTGCAGAAGGCGGAGTGAAGCTCGGATCAAGCATCGCTTTTACTTCATTGGTTACAGCAGTCATATTGGATAATTTCCCCTTGGCGTCTAAGTTTGAAAAATATGTATTGGGAAAAGCGAGAACGATATGCAGGTGTTTTGAATAGGGCAGATAGTTTAAAAAAGCTAATACGCCTAATATATGGAACCACCAACAAAATCTTTCGATCATATACAGCGTAGTAGTGGAAGTCGGAAGATAAGGTAATAAATAATGACTTACAGGAAAGGAGCCAACAGCATTAAAATGTTCAAATCCATAAAGCTGTAATTTGAGATCTGTGGCATTCATTAGAAGGAAAGCCGACATAAGCAGAATCTCTGTAATCAAAATAATATTAGCATCCGTTTTAGGCCAGTTGTTAAGTTCTTTACTATTCAGACGATTTATTTTGACGACATTTCTTCGAATCAGGAAGACCACGCAGGACAGTAATACGCCAAGTGCTAGCCATTCAAATGAGCCAATCAAAAAGTTATAGAAGCCTCCTAAGAAAGAAAATACTCGATGCGTTCCGAATAAACCGTCGATAATGATTTCCAGCATTTCGATATTGATAATAACGAAACCCAAATAGACAAATAAGTGTAGGATGGCGGGAACAATCCGCTTAAACATCTTTTTTTGTCCTAAGGCAACCAAAAACATTGTTTTCCAACGTTCTGAAGCCCTGTCGGAACGATCCAAATCTCTACCTAACTTGATATTACTATAGATCTGTCGTGCATTTTTACCAAAGAAAAATAATGCGCCTAAAAAACAAACTGCAAATATTAGTTGACCTATCATATGCTCGAATAATGGTTACATAACAAATATACTATAATATTTTTGTTATGCTAACATAATAAAAATAAATCAAAAAATAGGATTGATAAGCTAATTTTCTAAAAAAATAATGAATAGGAAAGGGGGGATCAGTAAAGAAGCCTCCAAGAAGTCAATGCAATTTCCTGGAGGCAAATATTATTTGGATAATTAATCTATGTCAGCAAATGCTTGCTTAAGAATTTTTTCAACAGTTTTTTCAATACGTATTTTTCCTTCTTCTGTATTGATATCGATACCGCAGAAAGTGCTGCCTGTCGATTTAGCCTGTAGCGTTAGGTAGTAAATTCCACTGACCAGCAATGCGAGTGTTGCTCTTATGTCAGTTTCCGAATGCTCAAATTTTGGATCAAAGTGTTTAAATAATTCCTCACCGAAAACCTCGCGTCTATCAGCAATGTTTTTTAATGCTTTTGTTTTCTCACCCAGTCCCCAATGGATGATTTTCTGTTTGGTTTTATCTTTTAAAAATGTATTCAACTGGGATTTAAGTAATTCGTTGACCAAAGCAACATCAATATCAGTTGGATTAGATATCATTTGTTCTAAAAGCCCTTTATCTCCGATTTGCCAAAAATCCTTTTGCGTTAAGTAAGCTTCTACTAATTGATCAAGACCCCCAAAATAATTCCAGATGAGCGCTTTATTTAAGCCACACTCCAGCGCGATATTGGGGCCATTCAGCGCATGGTATCCTTTCTTTTGGATGACTTTTCCCACCGCTGCGATCATCCGCGCCTTGGTACGTTCTTTGTCTCGGATGGGACCGGATGTTACTTTTCTTTCTTTCTTTGGATGATCCTCAGTTACTTTCTTTTTCATTA
>Ga0213829_1002832_pt1 | contig 10936 bp, 10 predicted proteins | sample MC6MC0896MG_FD_180665 | JGI IMG/M metagenome (GOLD analysis project Ga0213829, IMG submission 180665) | Enriched soil aggregate microbial communities from Iowa State University, Ames, United States - MC6-MC0896-MG | ecosystem: Environmental > Terrestrial > Soil > Unclassified | place: USA: Iowa...
CTGATGCGTTGGTCTATACCTTTGTAGTGACCGCAGAGAATCATCATGTTACCTTTTGTTGAGAGCCCGTTTGCAATATCCTGATTGAAGGTTTCTCCATCGGGAGTCATATAGATGATTTCATCGTATGTCCGTTCGGCCTGCAATTGTTCAATACACTTAGCGAAGGGTTCGATCTGTAGCACCATGCCGGAGCCACCGCCATAGGGGTAATCGTCCACACTTTTGTGCTTATTTGTTGAGTAATCTCTTAAATTGTGTACATATATCTCCGCGAGGCCTTTATTCTTTGCACGTTGCAAAATAGAGTGTGCAAATGGACTTTCCAAAAGGTCTGGTAGGACCGTAATAATATCAAAACGCATGGCGCAAAGATACACAAAAATGATCCATTGTATCTTTATAAGATTGATTCGCTTATCTTTGTGGCAAATTTAAGTGTACATACAGTGATTGACGTAAATAATATTTCTGTTTCCTTTGGGGGAACGACTCTTTTTTCGGATGTGTCTTTCTCGATCAATGAGAATGATAAGATTGCATTGATGGGTAAGAATGGTGCTGGTAAATCTACCCTGTTGAAAATTATCGCTGGAGTGGGTAAACCTACGACAGGTAATGTGGCGGGGCCAAAAGATGCCGTCATTGCTTATCTACCGCAACATTTACTGACGCAGGATCATGTGACAGTCTTTGAAGAGACCTCTAAGGCCTTTGAAGAGGTCTATGGGATGCGGGATGAATTGGAGCAGCTGAACGAGCAATTGAATATCCGTACAGATTATGAGTCGGATGATTATATGCAATTGATCGAGCGGGTGTCGGAACTGAGTGAGAAGTTTTATTCGATCGAAGAGGTCAATTACGATGCAGAGGTAGAAAAGGTATTGAAGGGGCTTGGTTTCGAACGTTCTGACTTTACCAGACAGACGTCGGAGTTTTCCGGGGGATGGCGTATGCGTATCGAGCTTGCCAAAATACTCTTGAAGAAACCAGATCTGATTTTGTTGGATGAGCCAACCAACCACATGGATATCGAGAGTATCCAATGGCTAGAGGATTTCCTTGTTAATTCTGCCAAGGCAGTTATTGTTATTTCACACGATAGAGCCTTTGTTGATAATATCACGAACCGTACCATTGAGGTAACGATGGGCCGTATCTATGATTATAGAGCCAAGTATAGCCATTATTTGGAGTTGCGTCAGGAAAGACGTCAACATCAATTGAAAGCTTATGAGGAGCAACAACGTTTTATTGCTGACAATCAGGAATTCATTGATCGTTTCAGAGGTACTTACTCGAAGACGCTGCAGGTGCAGTCGCGTGTAAAGATGTTGGAAAAGCTGGAGGTTATCGAAATTGACGAAGTAGATACTTCGGCGCTGCGTCTGAAATTTCCACCTTCACCTCGGTCGGGTCAATACCCTGTCATTGTGGAGGATCTTACCAAGGCTTATGATGAGCATGTGGTATTCCATAAAGCCAATATGGTGATTGAACGTGGCGAAAAAGTTGCCTTTGTCGGTAAAAATGGAGAGGGTAAATCGACCATGATCAAAGCGATTATGGGTGAAATAGATTTTGAAGGTACATTGAAGGTGGGGCATAATGCCAAGATCGGTTACTTTGCCCAAAATCAAGCAGCATTGCTTGATGGTGAATTGACTGTTTTTGATACAATCGATCAAATTGCAATAGGTGATGTGCGTGTTAAAATGAAAGATCTTTTGGGTGCTTTTATGTTTAGTGGTGATGACACGACGAAAAAGGTCAAGGTCTTATCTGGAGGAGAACGAACTCGTCTGGCCATGATAAAACTTCTTTTGGAGCCAGTGAATGTGTTGATTCTCGATGAGCCTACCAACCATTTGGACATGAAGACCAAAGATATTATCAAAGATGCCTTAAAGGATTTTGATGGTACGTTGATCCTTGTTTCACACGACCGTGACTTTTTGGACGGCTTAGCAGAAAAAGTATTTGAATTTGGAAATAAGCGTGTCCGTGAGCATTTTGAGGATATCAAAGGATTCCTGGAATATAAGAAAATGAGCAGTTTGAAGGATATTGAGCGATAGCATCTAGATCAATGGAATGTAAATGTATGCTGTAAGTCTATCTCATATAATCATACGCTACAAGTTTTTGTTCCAATCCTGATATTTGCAGCACAGAAATCGGAAACTGTAAACGAAGCCTCCTTAGCTCAACTGGTAGAGCAACTGACTTGTAATCAGTAGTAGGTCATTGGTTCATCCCGATAGGAGGGCTCAGTTATAAAAGGCGGCTTTTTGTATAAAGCCGCTTTTTTGCGTTTTTAACAATGATTAAATCGAATCTTCAAGCTTTTGTCCCTTAATCCCAAAGCGTGTGAAAGATACCTTCCTGATCAATACGTTCATAGGTATGTGCGCCAAAGTAGTCTCGTTGTGCTTGTATTATATTTGTAGGTAATTTTTCCGATCGGTAGGCATCAAAATAAGAAAGTGCGTTTACGTATCTGGGTACGGGTATCCCGTTTGCGATAGCATCTTTCAATACCTCGCGAAACCGTTGTCGGCGATGTATGAGGCGCTTTTCTCGTTTCAATTACTTCGCTGGTATTGAGTATTTTGTTGTAAACCAACAGATAATCCGTATATTGAACTCTCCTAAACATCAATTTTATTTATGATCATTGGATTAGACATTGGGACATCATCTGCGAAAGCTGTTGCATTTGACTACGAAGGTAACATCTTGTCGCAGCATAGTATACCTTATCCCATATTAAACCCGTCGGAAGGCTGGTATGAGCAAGATCCGGAGATTGTTTATGGCGCATGTATTGAGTCAATTGCAGATGTAATGATTGGCTTAAAGCAATCTAGTGCCGAGATCCCGAAACCTGTATGTATTTCAGTGAGCAGTGCTATGCACGGACTGATCGCTGTTGACTCGGTGGGCAAGCCACTTAGCAATTGCATGATATGGGCAGATCGTAGAAGCGAGGATATTGCGGTTGCCTTGCAGGCAAGTGAGGCGGGCAGGCTGTTGTACCAGCAGACGGGCACACCAATACATCCCATGTCTTTGCTTTGCAAATTAATGTGGATAAAGTCTAACGATCAAAAATTATTTGCTCAGTCGCACAAGTTTATCGGTATCAAAGAATTTCTTTTTTACAGGCTCTTTGGAGTTTATGTGGTCGATCATTCCATTGCATCTGCAACAGGGCTTTTCGACATACATCAGCTAACATGGTCTGAGCAGGCGTTAAGATTGACGGACATATCGGAAGAGAAACTAGCATCACCGGTTCCGGTGGATTATGTCTTAAATATGCCTAACCGAGAAATTGCGGCCTTGATGCAGATCCCTGAAGATACCCCTTTTGTTATAGGTGGTAGCGACGGTTGTTTGGCTAATCTCGGGGTGGGGGCTATAAGTCCTGGGGTGGCTTCGGTAACTGTCGGTACCAGTGGAGCTATTCGCGTAGCAAGTTCGCAGGCAAATCAAGAAAAAAAACAAAGGCTATTTACATACCTACTGAGACCAAATGAATATATAATTGGTGGAGCGGTTAACAATGGCGGTGTATTACGCAACTGGTTTCGGGATAATTTTTTGCAAGAATTTAATCAAAAGGAAGCGGATGGAGATCCTTCCGCGTTGTTAAATGCTTTGGTCGACTCCGTCGTTCCAGGGGCGGGGGGCTTGATATTCTTGCCCTATCTAACCGGTGAACGGGCACCACATTGGAATTCCAATGCAAAAGGCGTTTATTTTGGAATACAGTTGCATCATGGCAGGGCGCACTTTGCACGGGCCATGATGGAAGGGATGTTGTTTGCAATTTACAGTGTAGGAATCGCATTAGAGGAGAACACCGGCCCCATTCATACGATCTTTGCAAGCGGTGGCTTAGCGCGTTCATCGTTGTGGGTGCAAATGCTTGCAGACATTTTCAATAAACCTGTATTCACCAAAAATACGGTAGAAAGCTCTGCATGGGGAGCAGCATTGATAGGTTTGGAAGCATTGGGTATACAGAGGGGTAATCCTACCGTAAAAAACAAGCAAGCGGAGGGAACACAAGATACGGAGCGCTATTACAAACCGAGTGCAGAGAATCACGCCGTATATATGAAGAACTTCCAGAAATTTGAACACCTGTACCACATATTGGAAGGTGAGTTTTAACTAGCTATAAATTATTATGCCTCTAATCATCGTTATTTTGGGAGTAGCTTTACTACTTCTTTTGGTCACTGTCGTCAGGTTAAACACGATCTTTTCATTACTGATAACTTCTGTTGCGGTCGGTTTTGCTATGAATATGAACGCCATGGATATCCTTAAATCTGTTGAAACCGGAGTGAGCAGTACCATGGGCCAGTTGGCACTTTTGTTGGCTTTCGGGTCTTTACTGGGGAAGTTGATGGCAGAGGGTGGTGCTGCAGAAAAGATTACAACGGTACTCACGGCTGTATTTGGCAGAAAGAACTTACCTTGGGCAATGGTTCTCACAGGCTTTTTAGTAGGAATTCCCTTATTTTACAATGTCGGTTTTATTGTCTTGGTACCGTTTGTTTTCATGATATGTGCTTCCAATAAAATGCCCTTGCTTTCCGTAGCTATTCCATTGTTGGCAGCGCTGTCCGTGACGCACGGTTATTTGCCACCACATCCGGGAGCTACGGCCATAGCGCTTGCCTACAAAGCGGACATAGGTTTGACAATGGCCTATGGCGTTGTTGTGGCAATTCCCGCTATAATTATCGGTGGACCACTCTTTGGCAGTATGCTTAAGCGTATTCCAACCAACCCACCGGCCGAGTTTTTTCCTGAACACAATCAAGCAGATAGGGGAGAGCTTCCCGGATTTGCAATTAGTATATTTACAGGGCTGTTTCCAATACTTTTAATTGCTTTTGGTTCATTTTCACATCTACTATTCCCAGAAGGCTCCGCTTGGCTGACGGCACTACGTTTCTTGGGTGATCCGGTGGTGGCTTTAATGATTGCATCGCTAATGGCAATGTACACGATGGGTATCCGCCAAGGCAAAAGTTTGAGGGAGCAGTCAGCAAGTGTGGAAGAAGCAATCCGCGGGATAATGATGATCCTTTTTATCATTGCAGCATCAGGCGCCTTCAAGCAAATTTTGGTAGATAGTGGTGTAGCGAACTACATCGCTGCCCTAACCGCAGATCTTAGCTTGTCACCTCTTGTGCTTGCATGGTTAATAGCCGGTATCATTCGCCTGGTTATCGGTTCGGCTAGTGTTGCTGGGCTCACGGCAGCGGGCATTATGCTCCCCATTGTGCAGGCAGGAGATGTTACTCCCGAATTAATGGTGCTGGCGACGGGAGCGGGTAGTCTCATGTTCTCACACGTCAACGATCCGGGGTTTTGGATGTTTAAATCTTATTTTGGAGTGAGCATGAAGGATACGTTTCGCTCATGGACGGTGATGGAAACTCTCGTTTCTGTTATTGGATTGATCGGTGTCTTGATTTTACACTGGCTTGGTCATTGATAGCGATAAACAGGCCCGCGTACTGTGGCTGTAGCTCAACAAATCGATTATATAAAGTAATTGCTAGGATACATTAATAGGACGGAGAGTCTCAAACGAATATTGAATTATATAGGCCCATAATCGGTTGATTATGGGCTTTTTTTTGATGGAAACCTTTGTTTGATTTTTTTTTCTTAATATCGTGACAATGAACCAAATTTTGTTGTTTGAGTTATTCTAAAAAATATGCATAGATCACATCAACTCTATATCTTCCTTTTATTTTGGCTAAGCTGCTGTTTAAATGCTGTTCCGGTATTGGCACAGTATACTGTCGATAATGTACCTAGTCCGAAGCAGAAAGGGCAAGACTATTTTGTCTCCAATCCGGATGGCATCTTGTCATCGGGTACTGTTGCTGAGTTGGATGGATTATCCACACAGATCGAAGCAGCTACCAAAAGTGAGTATGCCATTGTATTGGTCAATGACTATGTCGGTGACACCGATTTTGAATTTGCACTTAAACTATTTAATACCTGGGGTATCGGCAAGAAGGGGAGTAACAATGGTCTATTATTGTTTATTGCCAAAGATCGGCGGGAATATCGTTTTATTACGGGTTATGGGATGGAAAGTACCTTGCCTGATGCCTATTTAAAGCGGATCGGTGAGAAGTATCTGGTGCCTAATTTTCGAAATGGAAATTATGACCAAGGAGTTCTTGAGGCTTCACAGTTTATCAAAACCATTCTAATGTCACCTGATAGCAAGGCTGAATTGGAGCGCCTGATGCCTGAGGCAACTCCGATCTGGAGCTTCAGCAGTCCTATCCTTCGAAATTCACTTTTGGTGCTGGCTTTATTTGCGATCTGTTATATCTGGCTGGGTGAAGTGACCCGCGCGATAAAGGGACAGTTGACCAAGAAAAGTAAGTATTTTCCACCACTGGTCAGCGGCTGCGGTTGTATGGGGATGTTGATGTTTGCCAGTGTATTTATATGTGCTTTTGCTTTGAACAACTTTGAAGTCGTTTATCAATGGAAAAACCTTCCTTACTTTATTTTATATTTGGCAGTATTACACTGGCGATGAAATATAATGCGAGCCGTACGCAGATTGTCAATTCTTATCGCGATGAGGAGAATATTCAGCAAGCCTTGCGTAAATTTCGCATTTGGGGACTTGTTCCTTTATTGCTAAGTCCTTTGGCGCTGTTTGATCTTTTTGGAATAAATAAGCGGATTCGAAGGAATGAACTACGATTGACCCCTCCTGATGGTTCGGGGCGTTGGTTACGTATGAATAAGGATGATGTATCTATCCGAGAAAGTGCTTACCTGGATCAGGGGCAGCTCATGGAGGAGAAAATTGGTAGTCGATCTTATGAGATTTGGGTAGATCAGACAAGCAATGAAACCAAGTTGGTTCCCTGGGATGAAAACGCAGGGTATATTGATTGTCCTCAATGTCATTACCGTACTTTTGAAACGGGACTTTCACATACGATCCGGTCTGCAACATACAGTTCGCAGGGCTTGGAAGAACGTTTTGATAAATGTAAGAACTGTGGCCATCGCGTATCTCATGGCGAGCATACTATACCTGTTAAAGTACGGTCTTCATCGAGCAGGTCTGGTGGCGGGGGATCCAGTAGTAGCGGCGGCGGAAGTTTTGGCGGTGGTTCTTCAGGTGGTGGAGGCGCAGGTGGGCGATGGTAGTTCGTGATTTAGGGGCAAAAAAAAAGGTTTTCAATCGGGGAGAATGAAAACCTTAAATAACCAATTATAAACCTAAATTATGATGGTACAAATATAGTGTATTTTTTACACTATCAAAAGTTTTTTTTTAAAAAAATAAAAAAAGTAAGCTATATAGCGCATATATGATTTCTGTTTATAAATTAAAACCAAAGTTTCAGCAGTTATTGATGCCGATTCTGACTTTCTTACATCGGAAAAAGGTAACAGCCAATCAGATTACTATTGGCTCGATCGTTTTGTCTTTGGTTATTGCAGTATTGTTTTGGTACGCTGACCGGATGCCAATTTTGTTCTTGGCATTACCGATCGGTTTATTGTTGCGGATGGCCTTCAATGCATTGGATGGCATGATGGCCCGTCTTTTCAATCAGACCAGTAAAAAAGGGGAAGTCTTGAATGAGGTAGGCGATATTGTCTCCGATGTCCTGATCTTTTTCCCCTTGCTGAAATTTCATCCCGAGAGTTTATATCTGGTGGTATGCTTTATTATTTTGAGTGTCATTAATGAATTCTGTGGTCTGATTGGAAAAGTTGTCGCCAATGATCGTCGTTATGATGGACCCATGGGTAAAAGTGACCGTGCATTGTTACTTGGCGTATATGGTATTTTGAGCTTGTTACAGATCTCGATAACGACTATTTCAGTCTATATTTTTGCTGTGCTATGTTTGTTGTTGGTCTTGAGTTCGATAACACGATTGAGAAAGGCATTGGTGGTACATGAGTGAAGTATCCAATCCGAATGATAAATTTGCTGACGTACCTGTACGTGTCAGAAGCTGGGGGTACATTGTACTGGTACTGGCGATTGCTTTCGTTCCGCAAACAATAGCATTGCTGTTTGTTTCCTGGCTGACGTTTCAGGGCATGCGCGAGTTTATGAAGATGTTTGTCCCCAATTTTAGTTTTGCATTGCCCTTTGCTATTGTAGCCGGTCTATTGCAGCTGATCCTTTTAATCTACTGTTCATACAACACCTACCTATGTTGGGCGACACTATTGTGCATCGGAGTCGGGCTGTTTTTCCGCTTGGGACAGAAAACAGCGATGGGTGCTGCTATCGGAATGACCTTTGGAGCGGCAGCCTGTCTGCTTGCATTCAGCCAACTGGCCTTTATCCGGGCAGTACAAATCAATCAGGATGAGCTGATGGGATTGCGGCTTGTGGCCTATATCATCGTTTTAACGGAACTGAACGATGTATTCCAATATCTAATGGGTAAATTCTTTGGTAAACGAAAGATCGTTCCGCGTATCAGCCCAAATAAAACTGTTGCCGGATGTATCGGCGGTATCGGGCTGACGGTAATTTTGAGTAATATATTGGGCTATCTGTTGTTGCCATTTGGGGATTTTATCTGCTTTTCGTTGCTTGGTCTGCTCTTTGGTACTTTAGGATTTTGTGGTGATGTGCTTTTCTCCTTTTTGAAACGCAAGACGGGAGTCAAGGATACGGGTACATTAATCCCGGGACATGGTGGATTACTGGATCGGATAGACAGCTTGGTGTTTAATGCACCTGTTTTCTATGGTTTGATTTGTTTGATAGAAATGACGAATTTGTAAGTAAAACCAGAATCTCATAGCTAATATATCGCGAAATGAATTATCAACGGGCAGTTTTATTTTCAGGAGGTGGTACTCGTTTTGGCTTGTACTTGGGAATGTATGCCGCGTTGGAGGAACTGGGGTTGAAACCGGATCTACTGATTGCTACCTGCGGTGGATCATTGGCTGCTGCGATTATTCAAGCTTTTGCAACGGATGCAGAACGGAAATCTTATCTCCAATCCGAAGAGTTTTATCGCTTCTTCTGTGGACATCGGCTTACGGAACAACGTCATCTGGGTAAACTGGGGTGGTATGTGTTAAAAAAACAGTGGGATAAACGATCTGCTCCTTATCTGGAAGATGTCTTTGATCGTTATCTGGTCAATATGGATCATGATCTTTCGCCTTTATTACCGACTTTGAACCGCCCATTTTCGGAGGAAATACCGTCGATTATTATTGGTTCGAAAATGCTTTTTGACCGTTCGCAAGTAGGAATGAAACGTGGCGAACGTAAGCTCTATCAGAAAATCCTGATGGGAAATACAAATGCACTATCGAACGTAAATCTGGATAGCATTCAAATTCAAGGTGAAAATTATGGACAAAGTGCTGTTGCCCCAACGATAGCGATAAATTCAGCGGTGACATTGTTGGAGGCTGTTCGTATTTCCATGTCCGATATGTTTTATATTGAGCCGATACAGTGGAATGGGGAATATTATACCGGTGGAGCCATTGATCTGGTACCTGTAGAGTTGGCGCAGTCTTTGGCCGCAGAAGTTATCTGTGAGCGGAAGCAGTCGTATAAATTGCAGGAAGAGGGATTGGTAAGAGCGGTATTGGGCTTTAGCGGAAACCAACGCTTGCAGGATATTGATCAGCAATTTCGAGGGATCCGATGGATCGATACGGCTGATGCTGCGGAACAGTTAGCAGGAAACTATTGTAAAAAAGGCATCGATTGGCGTAGATTTGAAATAACATTGTCCCTACCAGCAAGTCCGGATGAATTTGCCACCGCTATGGAAGCACAGTGGAATTATGGATATCGGAAGACGCTGGAATTGCGTATGGCGTAGTACACGATGTATCGGAGTAATGGTCGTTGGAAGTGTATATGGTTTAATATGGGATCTATTGGAGAATTTAGGCTGCATACATCGAAGGTTTATTTGGTTGACAAGATAGCCCGATCAAGCGGGTAATATAATCGCTATTTTTTTGTATAAAATGAAGGTATTTATCGCAGGCGGAACAAGCGGAATAGGTTTGGCACTAGCACAATGCTACCTCCAACAGGGGGCTGAAGTTGCTGTATGTGGTCGAGACCTTTCAAAGTTGACCAATCAGCCAGCATACCATGCGCTCATCAAGTTTGAAGTAGATGTATGTAATCGGGATGCTTTGGCTGATGCCGTTGATTCTTTCTGTAATCATGTGGCATTGGATCTTTTTGTCAATTGTACAGGCAGTTATGCCGATGATGTGGCACAGCGCATCAGTTATGAGGAGGCAAGTGCGATGCTCCGAGTCAATATGCTGGGTACCCTGAATTGCTTTGAAGTCGCCAGCGAAGTCATGCGTGGACAATCAAAGGGGCAGATCGCAACAATAGCATCCGTCTCGGGAACTTTAGACTTTCCGAATTCAAGTTTGTACAGCAAAACAAAGCGAGCCGCAATCCAAGTGGCTGATGCTTATCGGAGGGCATTGTTTCCGTACGGGATTGCAGTGACGGTCATCGCACCGGGGTATGTGGATACAACCAAGCTCCGTCAACTTAATCAGCAGGATCTCTCCAAAAAGCCCTTTTTGATCAGTGTAGACGATGCCGCGCAACGCATCTTAAAAGCGATACAGCAAAAGAAAGAAATCGTGATTTTTCCGAAGCGTATGAAATGGCTGATGGGATTTTTAGGCCTGCTCCCTCATGTATTATTAAGTAAAATCATGTTTAGGAAAGCCAAATGGATGAAAAACGATTAAAGAAAGTAGGCGGGCAGCTCCTTGTTGTCATCTATTGCCTGTTACTTTTTCAACTTACCTATCCTTATACAGCAGCCTACGCCTTCAGTTTAGCTGCGGTACCTTCTTTTGTATTTGATTTTGAACA
>Ga0213829_1002838_pt1 | contig 10920 bp, 11 predicted proteins | sample MC6MC0896MG_FD_180665 | JGI IMG/M metagenome (GOLD analysis project Ga0213829, IMG submission 180665) | Enriched soil aggregate microbial communities from Iowa State University, Ames, United States - MC6-MC0896-MG | ecosystem: Environmental > Terrestrial > Soil > Unclassified | place: USA: Iowa...
CCTGAGCCTTTTCGGCTTCAACGGGTTCATGGCGGCCAACGGGGTTGATCTCAACCTCAATCAGCTGCTGATTTTCTGTGCGGTCTTTGGTTTCGCCGGTTCCCTGTTCTCGCTGTTCATCTCCAAGTGGATGGCGAAGATGAGCACCAGCACCCAGATCATCACCCAGCCGCGCACACGTCACGAGCAATGGCTGCTGCAAACCGTTGAGCAATTGTCCCGGGAAGCCGGGATCAAGATGCCGGAAGTCGGGATTTTCCCAGCCTACGAGGCGAATGCCTTCGCCACCGGCTGGAACAAGAACGACGCGCTGGTCGCGGTCAGCCAAGGCTTGCTCGAGCGATTCTCGCCGGATGAAGTCAAGGCAGTACTCGCCCACGAAATCGGCCACGTGGCCAATGGCGACATGGTCACCCTGGCGCTGATTCAGGGCGTGGTGAACACCTTCGTGATGTTCTTTGCACGGATCATCGGCAACTTTGTCGACAAAGTGATCTTCAAGAACGAAGAAGGCCAGGGCATCGCCTACTACGTGGCGACTATCTTCGCCGAGCTGGTCCTGGGCATCCTTGCCAGTTCCATCGTCATGTGGTTCTCGCGCAAACGGGAATTTCGTGCCGACGAAGCCGGTGCACGCCTGGCTGGCACCAGTGCAATGATCGGCGCCCTGCAACGCCTGCGGGCGGAACAGGGACTGCCGGTACACATGCCGGACACCCTGAATGCCTTCGGCATCAACGGTGGCATCAAGCAAGGGTTTGCCCGTATGTTCATGAGCCACCCGCCGCTGGAAGAGCGCATTGACGCATTGCGTCGTCGGGGCTGATCGGTTCCGCACTAAAAGAAAAGGCCCGCAGCGAATGCGGGCCTTTTTTATCCGCTGATTTTGCGGTGTTCAGTCCAGCCTCATCGCGAGCAAGCTCGCTCCCACAGGTTTTGTGTCGTTTTCCATTATTGTTAACAACACAAACCCTGTGGGAGCGAGCTTGCTCGCGATAGGGTCGTCACAAACAACACAAATCTATCGGCTGGAAACCCGATAAACCCGCTCCTCAAGCCGCGTCACCCCCGCCTCCAGAAACTTCCAGCTCTCGCCCAGCACGTCCTGGTCCTCCAGAATCTTCAACTCCCAGGATGCACCGAACAACCGCTGCACTTCGTCATCGAGCACGGCAAACGGCGGCCCCTCCATTTGCGCCTGGTCATAGTCCAGGGAAATCAGCAGCCCCAGCGAATCCTTCGGAAGAATCCGCTTCAGATGCTCGGCGTATTGCTCGCGCATTGTCGGCGGCAAGGCAATCAATGCAGCGCGGTCGTACAACGCACTGCAATCAGCGACATCACCAGCCGTCAACGCGAAGAAGTCACCACACCAGATCTCGATCGAGCCCGCCCGATAGACAGTGAAGGGGCCTTGGTCGCTGACATCCGGATCAAATTGATGCTCGTGGAAAAAGTCTTCCACCGCTTTCTCCGACAACTCGACGCCCAACACCTCATGACCGCATTTTGCCAGCCACAGCAAATCCAGACTCTTCCCACATAACGGCACCAGTACGCGCGAGCCCTCTTCCAGGCCCAGCTGCGGCCAGTACCGTTGCAGATATGGATTCACTTGCGGCAGGTGAAAGCCGATCTGATTCGACGTCCACCGCTTGTGCCAAAACTCCGGCTGCATAATTAATCCCGAAAATTCGATCAAAAGACCCTAAAACTTATATTAGATTTAGATCAATGATCTGACTGAAGATGATGCCATCTTACCCCTCAGGAGCTCATTCATGTTCCCCAGCCTGTACATATCCCATGGCTCGCCCATGTTGGCAATTGAACCGGGCGCCAGCGGACCCGCCCTGGCTCGCCTGGCCGCTGAATTACCGAAACCCAAGGCCATCATCATTGTATCCGCACATTGGGAAACCAATGAACTGCTGGTCAGCGGCAACCCCCAACCCGACACCTGGCATGACTTCGGCGGGTTTCCACAGGCCTTGTTCGAGGTGCAATACCCGGCACCCGGTGACCCACGCATGGCGGCAGAAGTTGCCGAACGGCTGGAGCACGCTGGCCTGCCCGCGCGCATCGACCCGAAACGACCGTTCGACCACGGTGTCTGGGTGCCCTTATCGTTGATGTATCCGCAAGCCGACATCCCGATCGTTCAAGTCTCGCTGCCCACCCGCGGCGGTCCTGCCCTGCAAACCCGGGTAGGTCAAGCCCTGGCCGGTTTACGCGAACACGGTGTGCTGCTGATCGGGTCCGGCAGCATTACCCACAATCTGCGCGAACTGGACTGGCACGCCGGCCCGGACAGCGTCGAACCCTGGGCCAGGGAATTTCGCGACTGGATGGTCGAAAAACTCAAGGCGCAGGATGACGTCGCGTTGCACGATTATCGCCGGCAAGCGCCAAACGCCGCGCGCAACCATCCGAGTGATGAACATTTGTTGCCGTTGTACTTTGCCCGCGGAGCCGGAGGCACATTCAGCGTGAGCCACGAGGGATTCACCCTGGGCGCCCTGGGCATGGATATTTATCGCTTCGGATGACGTCGAGCACTCACAACCTGCGGCAGCCAGGCTCAAACCACATCGACCCCGACATGAATCGCATCATGCCGCCAGAACTCCAGGTCACAATCGATCAGCCGTTGATGCTGATCGTAATTGACCCGGGCTATCCGCAGCCCCGGACTGCCTACCGATACCCGTAAAGCCGCCGCTGCATCCACCGACAGCGCCGTCGGTACGATCTCGAAACGCACCCGCCCATAATGCAAATCGTAATGCCGGGCATACAGCTCGGTCATCGATTGATTCAAATCGAACTGCAGAATCCCCGGAAAATACTGCGGATTCAAATAATGTTCGACATACAACACCAACCGCTCATCAATGCGCCGCGCTCGGCAAATCTGGATCACGCTCGACAACGCCGGCAATTGCAACCAGGCACAGACCGCCGCCGATGCCGGCTGCAGCCGCGCCGAAATCACCTCGGTGGACGGCACTCGCCCCTGGGCGCTGACCATGGCGTGGAAGTGACTGCGTTGCATCAGGTTATAGGCCAGGCGCGGTGGAGATACGAACCAGCCACGGCGCTCCTCCCGATAAATCTGGCCCTGTGCTTCCAGCTGTAGCAACGCCTCGCGCACGGTGATCCGCGTGGTACCAAACAACTCACTGAGCTTGCGCTCGGCCGGCAACTTGCTCCCGGGCGCCAGCAGGCCATGGTCGAGCTGTTCCTGCAAAACCTGCCCGATCGCTGTCACCGCCTTGGTTGTCTCGATGCGCATCAACGTTACCTATCTGGACTAGACCAGCACCGATCCGCGGCACAAACGCGCATGAAACGATGCCATCAACTCTCTGCAAGCCTAGGCACTGCACATGACTGGCAGATGACAAAGTTGCCGAACGGTTGCTTCAGGCGCTGGCAACTGCACCTGCAATTATATGGCCAAATCCTTTCATTTCAGGTCTTTAGCCATGGTCTACGCTTATCTCCAACCCCGGGATATCCCGAGCAGGAAACCTGGGCAGGCCAGCGTTCGACATCAAAATGTCATCCAGGCCGCCTAGATTGGCTCAGGTATTGCTGACCTAGACCAACATAACCGCAATCGCAGCGTTGAAAACGCCCAAAGGAGCTTCGGATGAAAAAGCTTTTCCTGGCATCACTGTTAGGCTCGACCATTGCCATGTGCACCGCCGCCATGGCCGCCGATACCGATCTGAAAACCCTGGAGGCCGCGGCGAAAGCGGAAGGTGAAGTCAACAGTGTCGGCATGCCCGACAACTGGGCGAACTGGAAAGGCACCTGGGACGATCTGGCCAAGCTCTATGGCCTCAAACACATCGATACCGACATGAGCTCGGCCCAGGAGCTCGCCAAGTTCAAAGCCGAAAAAGACAATGCCACTGCCGACATCGGCGACGTCGGTGCAGCCTTCGGTCCGATCGCGGTCAAGCAAGAAGTTTCGCAACCCTACAAGCCAAGCACCTGGGAGCAGATCCCGGCTTGGGCGAAGGATGAGGATGGCCATTGGGCCCTGGCCTATACCGGCACCATCGCCTTCATTATCAATAACAAGCTGCTGCATGGTTCCGAGGCGCCGACCAAATGGGCCGACCTCACGAAGGGCAAATACAAGGTGACCATCGGTGACGTGAGCACTGCCGCCCAAGCCGCCAACGGTGTACTGGCTGCGGCCATTGCCAATGGTGGCGACGAGAAGAACCTGCAGCCGGCCCTGTTGATGTTTGCCGAGATCGCCAAGCAAGGTCGCCTGTCGATGACGGACCCCGTCATCGCTACCATGGAGAAGGGTGAAGTCGAAGTCGGCGTGGTCTGGGACTTCAACGGCCTGAGCTACAAGGCCAAGATGGCCAATCCTGATGACTACACGGTGCTGATTCCATCCGACGGCTCGGTGATCTCCGGCTACACCACCATCATCAACAAGTACGCCAAGCACCCGAACGCCGCCAAGCTGGCGCGCGAATACATCTTCAGCGATGCCGGCCAGATCAACCTGGCGCGCGGCAACGCCCGTCCGATCCGTGCCGAACATATAACGTTGCCGGATGAGGTCAAAGCCAAACTGCTGCCGAACGAGCAGTACAAGGGCGTGACGCCGATCAAGGATGCGGACGCGTGGGAGAAGACCTCCAAGGCGCTGCCGCAGAAGTGGAACGAAGAAGTCATTGTCGAAATGAAGTGACGCGGTAGCCCGCCATTTGGAGGGCTAGTAAAAATCCCTGTGGGAGCGAGCTTGCTCCGGGCGGCGTTCCGACGATAGCGATCTGACATTCAACATAGATGTCGACTGCGAGTCCCTCATCGCGAGCAAGCTCGCTCCCACAGGGGATTGATGCGTACTTGAATCAGCTGTATTGCGGAGTTCCGCCCCTATGAAGCACAACGTCATCCTGGTCGTGCTCGACGGCCTCAATCATGAAGTCGCGCGTCACGCCATGGGGCACCTGCAGGCTTACGTTGGCGCACAACGCGCGGCTCTCTATAAACTGGAGTGCGAGCTGCCGGCCCTGTCCCGCCCGCTTTACGAATGCATCCTGACCGGCGTCACGCCGATCGACAGCGGCATCGTCCATAACAACGTCTCGCGCCTGTCGAACCAGCGCAGCATCTATCACTACGCCACCGACGCCGGCCTTGTCACTGCCGCCGCGGCTTATCACTGGGTCAGTGAGCTGTATAACCGTTCGCCATTCGTAGCGGCCCGGGACCGACACACCGACGATCCGGACCTGCCGATCCAGCACGGCCATTTCTACTGGAGCGATCACTACCCGGACTCGCACCTGTTCGCCGACGCAGAAAACCTGCGCCTGCGTCATGCGCCGAATTTTCTCCTGATCCATCCCATGAACATCGACGACGCCGGGCACAAGCACGGTCTCGACACTGCGCAATACCGCAACAGCGCCCGCTCGGCGGACATCATCCTCGCCGACTACCTGCAAGATTGGCTCGATGCCGGTTATCAGGTCATGGTGACCGCCGACCACGGCATGAACAATGATCGATCCCACAACGGCCTGCTGCCCGAGGAACGCGAAGTGCCGTTGTTCGTTCTCGGCGAGGCCTTCAGTTTCAACGCCCATGCCGCCCCGCGACAGACTGAAATCTGCGGCACCGTCTGCGAACTGCTCGGCGTGGCTCACGACAAACCTGTGTGCCGGGAGCTGCTCAAATGAACGCCATGACTCGCGGCAAATGGCTGGCGGTGCTGTGCCTGGTGCCTTTCACGCTGTTTTTCATCGTATTCCAGATCGCCCCGCTGGCGTGGGTGATGATCAACAGCCTGGAATCGGAAGAGTTCGGCTGGGGCCTGGCCAATTTCACCAGGATCTTCAACTCCAAGTTCTATCTGCAGGCGATCAGGTACAGCCTCGAGATCAGTTTCTGGTCCAGCGTGTTCGGGATCATCATCGCCGTAATCGGTGCCTACTCGCTGCGTCGCGTCGACTCGAAACTGCGCAACTTCGTCAACGCCTTCGCCAACATGACCAGCAACTTCTCCGGCGTACCCCTGGCCTTCGCGTTCATCATCCTGCTGGGCTTCAACGGCAGCTTCACCCTCATGCTCAAGCAGGCCGGGATCATTCAGGACTTCAACCTGTACTCGAAAACCGGGCTGATCATTCTCTACACCTACTTCCAGATTCCCCTCGGCGTGCTGCTGCTCTACCCGGCTTTCGACGCCTTGCGCGAAGACTGGCGCGAGTCCGCCGAATTGCTCGGCGCCAACGGCTGGCAGTACTGGCGGCACATCGGCTTGCCCGTGCTGACCCCGGCGCTGCTGGGCACTTTCGTGATCCTGCTGGCCAACGCCCTGGGTGCCTATGCCACGGTCTACGCGCTGACCACCGGAAATTTCAACGTACTGACGATCCGCATCGCGGCCATGGTTTCCGGTGATATTTCCCTGGATCCGAACCTGGCCAGTGCCCTGGCCGTGGTGCTGGTGGCGTTGATGACCCTGGTGACCATCGTGCATCAGCTGCTGTTGAAGAGGAGCTACCATGTCTCGCGCTGAACCAGGCCCCGCCGGTATCTACCACCGGGTGGTGGTGTACCTGCTGTTCGCCATTCTATTGCTGCCCCTGCTCGGGACGCTGATCTACTCGATCTCCAGCAGCTGGTCGGCGACCATTCTGCCCAGTGGCTTTACCTTCAAGTGGTACGTGCAACTGTGGAGCGACCCACGCTTTCTTCAAGCCTTTGGCCAATCCCTGCTGGTGTGTGTGGGTGCACTGATGCTGTCGGTGGTGCTGATTCTGCCGTTGCTGTTCGTGGTGCATTACCACTTCCCGAAACTCGATGCGCTGATGAACATCCTGATCCTGCTGCCCTTCGCGGTGCCGCCAGTGGTGTCGTCGGTGGGCCTGTTGCAGCTCTACGGTTCGGGACCGTTCGCCATGGTCGGGACGCCGTGGATTCTGATTGGCTGTTACTTCACCGTGGCATTGCCGTTCATGTACCGGGCGATCACCAACAACCTGCAAGCGATCAACCTGCGCGACCTGATGGACGCCGCCCAACTGCTCGGGGCCAGCACTTTCCAGGCGGCGTTCCTGGTGGTGCTGCCAAACCTGCGCAAGGGCTTGATGGTGGCGTTGCTCCTGTCGTTCTCGTTCCTGTTCGGCGAGTTCGTGTTCGCCAACATCCTCGTCGGCACGCGCTACGAAACCCTGCAGGTGTACCTCAACAACATGCGCAACAGCAGCGGCCACTTCACCAGCGCGCTGGTGGTTTCCTACTTCTTCTTTGTGCTGGTTCTGACCTGGGCGGCCAATATCTTGAACAAGGACAAAAGCGAATGAGCTACGTCAGCGTCCAACACCTCCAGAAGAGCTATTTGGGCACCACGGTCTTCAGCGACATCAACTGTGAAATCAACAAGGGTGAATTCGTCACCCTCCTCGGTCCCTCCGGTTGCGGCAAGTCCACGCTGCTGCGCTGCATCGCCGGGCTGACCCCGGTGGACGGCGGCAGGATCCTGCTCGACGATCACGACCTCGTTCCGCTGAGCCCGCAGAAACGTGGGATCGGCATGGTGTTCCAGAGTTACGCGCTGTTCCCCAACATGACGGTGCAACAGAACGTCGCCTTCGGTTTGCGTATGCAAAAGGTCAACGCCGACGACAGCCAGAAGCGCGTCGCCGAAGTATTGCAACTGGTGGAGCTGAACGACTTTGCCGCCCGTTATCCGCATCAACTGTCCGGCGGCCAGTGCCAGCGTGTCGCCCTGGCCCGCTCCCTGGTGACCCGTCCGCGCCTGTTGCTGCTCGACGAACCGCTGTCGGCGCTCGACGCGCGAATTCGCAAGCACCTGCGCGAACAGATCCGTCAGATCCAGCGCGAACTCGGCCTGACCACGATCTTTGTCACACATGACCAGGAGGAAGCACTGACCATGTCTGACCGCATTTTCCTGATGAATCAGGGAAAGATCGTACAGAGCGGCGATGCCGAGACGCTTTACACTGCGCCAGTCGATGTCTTTGCCGCCGGTTTCATCGGCAACTACAACCTGCTGGATGCCGACAGCGCCACAAAATTGTTGCAGCGACCCATTACCCACCGCATCGCGATTCGACCGGAAGCCATCGAGCTGAGCCTCAATGGTGAACTCGACGCGCAGGTCCGCAGCCACAGCCTGTTGGGCAATGTGATTCGCTACCGTATCGAAGCCCGGGGCGTGGAATTGGTAGTGGATGTGCTGAATCGTTCGGCAGCCGACCTGCATCCCGATGGTCAGCGTCTGGCGCTTTCCATCGATCCGACAGCCCTGTGTGAAGTAGCCTGATGGCTTTGTTGATATTGAAGAGAGAACTGCACCGATGGCCCTGGCAATTTTTGATCTGGACGAAACCCTGATCCATGGCGACTGCGCTACCCTCTGGAGCGAGCAAATGGGCCGCCTGGGCTGGGTCGATCCCGAGTCGTTCATGCGTCGCAACAATGAACTGATGGACGCTTACAGCCATGGCAAGCTGCGCATGGAGGAGTACATGACCTTCAGCCTGGAGCCGATGATCGGGCGCACGCCCGAAGAGGTCGATCATCTGGTCGGGCCCTGGGTTGAAGACTTCATCGAGCCGATCATCTTCAGCGACGCCACCAAGGCCATTGCAGCCCACCGCAAGGCCGGCGACCGGATCCTGGTGATTTCCGCTTCAGGTACGCACCTGGTCGGGCCGATTGCCGAACGGCTGGGTATCGACGAGATACTCGCCATCGAGCTGGACCTTGCTCACGGCACGTATAGCGGCAAGACCCGCGGCACCCTGACCTACCGCGAAGGCAAGATCACGCGTTTACTGGAATGGCTGGATGCGGAAGAAGAGAACCTGGAAGGCGCGAGTTTCTATTCGGACTCCCGCAACGATCTGCCGCTGCTGTTAAAGGTGGATTTCCCACACGTGGTGAATCCGGATCCGGTATTACGCGAACACGCCGAAAAAGCCGGCTGGCCGATCCATATCTGGAAGTGACCGCCCCTCCCCCCCTGTAGGAGCGAGCCTGCTCGCGATGGTCTCAAAGGCGATACGTTCATTCAGAAAAAACGCATTATCGTTAACGTCCATCGCGAGCAGGCTCGCTCCTACAAAAGGGTCAGGTGAGGCTTGCGTCGATCAGCAACACCAACTTCCCCGCCACCTGATTGCTCGCCAACTCCGCAAACGCCGCCTCGGCATCCTTGATCGCAAAGGTCTTAGCCAGCTGAGGGCTCAAACGCCCTTCGGCAAACAACGGCCAGACATGCAGTCCTAGATCACTGAACAAATCCGCCTTGAACTGATCGTTGCGACTGCGCAGGGTCGAACCCAACAACTGCACGCGCTTGCCCAGCACCTGCGCCAGATCCAGCTTGGCCTCTCGCCCGCCCATCAGCCCGATCAATACCCAGCGGCCATCCAGGGCCGTCACCTTCAGATTCAGCTCGGCATAGTTGCCGCCGACCGGGTCGAGGATCACATCGAACGGCCCCAGATCCCTCAAGCTGTCCAGACCGCCGTTACGCACCACGCCGCCCTGGGCGCCGAGTGCTTCGCAGTAAGCCAGGCGCTCGGCTGAACCCACGCTGACCCAGCACGGGTTGCCAAACGCCTTGCACAGCTGAATGGCAGCTGAACCGATGCCACTCGCCCCGGCGTGCAGAAGAACTTTCTCACCCGGTTTGAGCGCAGCCAGTTGAAACAAATTCAGCCAGACGGTCGCGTACACTTCGGGCAGCGCAGCCGCCTCCGCCAGCGACATTCCGTCGGGAACCGGCAGCACATGCCGTCCGTCGACAACCACCTCTTCGGCCATCCCGCCCCCGGCCAGCAAGGCGCAAACCCGATCCCCGACCTGCCAGGACGAGCCCGGGCCGACCTCGCCGATCACCCCCGAGCACTCAAGACCCAGTACCTGACTGGCTCCCGGCGGTGGCGGGTAAAGGCCCGCCTTCTGTAACAAATCGGCGCGATTGAGACCTGCTGCCGCCACACGAATGCGCACTTGTCCTACATCACACGTAGGACTCGGCTCCTCCACCCACTCCACTCGACCTTCCACGCCTTGCAATGCTTTCACAGTGCCTCCATAGTGAGTCTGGACTGAGCCCGTAGCTGTAGCGCCGGGCTTTTTGCATTATGCGACCGGCCTTTACGGAACCGGCGACTTCAAAGACGGCCTAATATGCGTTATCAATTGTCCCCGCGTCGAATCAGCATGAAGCATTTGTTCCCCAGCACCGCCCTAGCCCTGTTCATTGGTATCGGCCTGATGCCGATGTCGAGCAATACATTCGCAGCCAATAGCTGGGACAAGCTTCAGCCTGACCGTGAGGAAGTGATCGCCAGTCTGAACGTCGTCGAATTGCTCAAGCGCCACCACTACAGCAAGCCGCCGCTCGATGATGCGCGCTCGGTCATCATCTATGACAGCTACCTCAAGCTGCTGGATCCGTCGCGCAGCTATTTCATGGCCAGCGACATTGCCGAATTCGACAAGTGGAAAACCCAGTTCGACGACTTCCTCAAGAGCGGCGACCTGAATGCCGGGTTCACCATCTACAAGCGCTACCTGGACCGCGTCAAAGCGCGTCTGGACTTCGCCCTGGTAGAGTTGAACAAAGGCGTCGACAAAATCGACTTCACCGCCAAGGAAACCTTGCTGATCGATCGCAAGGATGCCCCTTGGCTCAAATCCACCGCGGAACTCGACGAACTGTGGCGCAAACGCGTCAAGGACGAAGTCCTGCGGATGAAGATCGCCGGCAAGGATTCCAAGCAGATCCAGGAAACCCTGACCAAGCGCTACAAGAACCAGTTGGCGCGCCTGGACCAGACCCGTGCCGAGGACATCTTCCAGGCGTACATCAACACCTTCGCCATGTCCTACGAC
>Ga0213829_1002839_pt1 | contig 10920 bp, 11 predicted proteins | sample MC6MC0896MG_FD_180665 | JGI IMG/M metagenome (GOLD analysis project Ga0213829, IMG submission 180665) | Enriched soil aggregate microbial communities from Iowa State University, Ames, United States - MC6-MC0896-MG | ecosystem: Environmental > Terrestrial > Soil > Unclassified | place: USA: Iowa...
AACCAAGATCTGAGCCAGATTGCGTATTAAATTTTGCTTTCAAAATAGTATGTACCTGAACCAATTTCTCTGGTTAAGTCGGGCAAGATTACTTTGGCTTTGCTGTTTGCCGGTATGCTGACCTCAAGTTTCAATAGTCCATTTTCAAGTTTCCATGCTGATTTTACCATGCCATATACGGTTTCTAATTCCGCAGATGCGCTTGTTATTTTTTCATTCGGTTTGGGGGCGATGACAACAGTTTTATAACCAGGTTCATCAGCGACCGAATTGATTCCCGCAATCGTTCTGTACATCCAGTCCCCAATTGCCCCATATGCATAGTGGTTGTAGGAGTTCATATCTGGGGTTTGAAAAGACCCATCGGGTTTAATTCCGTCCCACCGTTCCCATATTGTTGTTGCGCCCATTTTTACGGGATAAAGCCAAGAAGGATAACTTTCCTGCATCAAAAGATCATAAGCCACATCGTTGTGACCAAACCTCGTCAGCACATGACATAAATATGGTGTACCCAAGAATCCGGTTGTGAGGTGATTCCCATAGTCACGGATATTGGTTACAAGACGATCCGCGCAGGCTGTTCTAAGTTCTTCGGGTAACATGTCAAATTGCAGTGCGAGTACATACGCTGTTTGTGTTCCTGAAACCAACCTACCCGTAGGAGTCATGTATTCCCTTACAAAAGCGGATTTAATGTTTGCCAATAGTGTACTGTATTTAACAACGTCTTCCTGTCTACCCAATACATTTGCAGCATTGATCAACAGTTGGGTCGAATGTGCGTAAAAAGTCTGTGCGATTAGATACTTGTCCGTTACTGCAGCTCTTCCGTCGTTGTCATCATTAGGACGATAAAAAAGCCAGTCTCCAAAGTGAAAACCTGAATTCCAAAGGTTATTTTTGGCGGTAGATGAGATATAATCTACCCATTTTTGCATGCTCTCATATTGATTTTCCAAGAGCTGTCGATCACCATAGGCTACGTACATATCCCAAGGGATAATCGTCGCTACATCTGCCCAGCCGGCAGATGCACCATCATTTGCTCCCAGTACATTTGGGATCACGTGGGGGATTGCACCATTAGGGAGTTGGTCCGCTTTTACATCCTTCAGCCATTTGGTGAAAAACCCTGATACATCCATGTTATAAGCCGCTGTATTGGCAAAGGCTTGTGCATCACCAGTCCACCCTAGGCGCTCATCACGTTGTGGACAATCTGTTGGCACATCCAAAAAATTTCCTTTTTGTCCCCATTGAATGTTGTGCTGTAACTGGTTCAATAATGCATTTGAGGTAACGAATTTGCCTGTGACCTCCATTGCTGAATATAAGGCGACAGCTGTAATGTTTTCCGGTATCAATTCACCTGGGTAGCCTTCGATCTTCACATACCTGAAACCCTGAAATGTAAAGTGAGGTTCAAAGACCTGTGTTGTATTTTCCTTTAAAATATAAATATCCTGCGCCTTTGCAGATCTGAGATTTGTTGTATAAAAATTACCTTCTTTTGTAAGCACTTCAGCATGACTCAAGGTGATCTTGGTTCCGGCTGCCCCTTTCGCTTTGAGCATGACCCAACCTACTAGATTTTGTCCAAAATCTACAACTGTTTCACCTGCTGGTGTTTTGAAAACCTTAAGGGCTTTAAACTGTTCATGTTTCTTAACTGGTGGACCGGCCATTGAGACAAGTTTTTCTGGCCCTTTCTCCATGATGCCAACATTATTCCATTTATTGCCCTCTTTAAAACCGATATTGTCCCAGCCGGCTATTTCCATTCTGGCATCATAAATTTCACCATCATAAATATCAGACGCCATGATCGGTCCGTAAGCATATTTCCAGCTTTCATCGGAATTGATCGTTTCTGTTGTACCATCCGTATATTCCACGATGAGTTGCAGAAGCAATCCACGCGTGTCGCCATAAAAATTACGTTGATTTCCGAAGCCGATCCGTCCTTTATACCAGCCGTTTCCGAGACTGACACCAAATACGTTGGCACCATTCTTTAGTACGGAGGTCACATCATATACTTGGTACTGTAAATGATTTTTATAACTGGTCCATCCCGGAGCAAAGTAAGTATCGCTGACGCGCTGGCCATTGATACGAGCTTCATATAGTCCCTTAGCTGTGACATAGATTATTGCAGACTTTAGTTTTTTATTTATGGAGAATTCTTTTCTAAAAATGGGACTTCGTGCTGAGGTATCCGTTTCTGCTACCTTGATCCATTTTGCGCTCCAGTCCGTAGCATCGATACCCATCTGAAAGAAATGGCTATCAGACCAGGCAGAGGTGTTGCCATGATTGTCCTTTACCCTAACTTGCCAAAAATATCTTTTTTTTGAATGTAGTTTAGCTCCTTCATATTTAATCAGTACAGATTGATCTCCGGAGACAGTAGCTTCCCAGACGAGATCCTTTCCAAGGTTTATCGAAGCTTTATTTGTGCCTACTCTGATTTCATAAAAAGATTGCAGTGTGTTTTTTACAGGAGAAATAATTTTCCAGCTAAATCGGGGATTTGCAGTCTCGATTGCCATAGGATTTTTAAGGTGTTCTACCCTGAGGTCGATTACGCTTAATTTTTGAGCAGAGGTCATCAGTGACAGGATACACAGAAATCCTAGTATTACAAATTTTTGAGAAAGGGCCTTTATAAATGGTTCCATATTTGACGATGGGGTTTGGCCGGAGATCCGGAATGATACGCTATTATAGGTAGTAAATTTTATAGATGCATCATGGTCTATCCTGCTCGCTTTGTCAGGAAACGATCGTATATCCCTTTAAAAGAAATTGGTATCCTAAATAAAGGAAGGGCAGTGTTCAGATCAATAAAGGGAAGGGTTGTAGTCGATGAAATCGGAGAGTTGAGCCGTTGACTCTATTTTTGTTTTAAAACATGCTGGTGCAAAAATGGGCCATTGATTATTGGCCCATTTTTAGTATTTATTTACGTAGTTGTTTTACGTTCCCTGAGGATTTATTAGTATAATTTGACTGTCATTACCTATGCAGCTTCAACACGCATTTTTAAGGTGATATTCAACTGATACTTTACCCCCGGTCTAAGATTCCAGCCACCTATGCTGAGATCCTCAGGAGGTAGTCCAGCAAACGAAAAACCAGACAATAGTACTGTGCCATCAGTTGTTGGTGCAGTTAGGATAAATGCAGGTTCTGAATAGATGGTTTTACCAATCGTATTTTTTAAACCGATTGCTACTGGATTGCCTGCACCTTTAAAAGTAAGCGTACCAGTTGCTAAAGCGACATCCACTGCTGCACTGGTGGGATCTATTGATGCTCCATTGAGACCTATATCTTCGAGCTCCATCCCTGAAATCAATTCTTCTGCACCAGTCCATTTTGTCGTTAAATCGAAAGTGATTTGGCTAAATAGATGTTTTAAATCTGTGCTTAATGTATTTTGACCTTCTTTGACTTCAAAAGGCACCTGATCAAGCATAAAGTCCTGATCGGCTTTCAGATCTACGAAATTTACGGTACTCAATGTAGCTCCCTTATCTATCATAGGTAAATTTTTGCTTGTCCCCGAGGCATAGATTACAAATGTATATTTCCCCTTTTCAATGGTAAAATCTTGTTCTCCCTTTCCCTTTGTAAAAGATTTTGTCTCTTTGTAATAACCAGAGGCATCAAAAATTGCTACATGGTAAACAGTACCTTCTTTAAGTTCTCTTTGTTCGGCTCCCGTTACTGTATTACCAGATGAAGTCGAAGCTTTTATTCCCGGAGAAACTGTATTGACCGGAGTTAGGGTGGCTACTAATTGATATTTTTGATGAAAAGAGATTTCTCTTGTCTGAGCGGAAGTACTAGCGTATCTTGAACTACTTGCTTTTGCGGCATTCTTTTTAGCCCCTGTGTCGGCAAAGGCCTGACCAATATTTAATCGTACGGTTGATCCCACTTGTGTTGGAACGGAATTATCCTTACTGCAAGAAGTGATGAGCAAGATTACAATTAACGATACGGCAGATATAAATTTTGTTTTATACTTATTCATAAAATGTGTTTCTTTTACCAGTTCAGATCTTTTGTTTGTGTTTCAGTTTCCCAAGATTCAGTGATCGAACTCTGTACGGAACCTGTTGAAATACAATATTCCAATTCTACTTTTTGTGTTTTGATGTGGGGAGCTTCATAAGTGTGTGCAACACTGTCTTCGGATAAGTTTTCTTTGTTCTTTTTCATTTCGTTAGCTAAATAGTATTTGTGCGATATTTAGTTTTTAGTGGCCAGTTAAAAACATAACGAAATAAAATTAATCGCAATATTATAGATGGGAAACGATTTTCGCCAACGTTTTTTTTGCTGTAGCGATTTCGCTACAATTGTGCAGTGTGTTTATTGGGAATTTATTCTTGCTTATTGAATTGACCCTTTATTTAGCTAACCAAAAAGCAGCTTCAAGATGCCATAGATAGTTCATGTATACATGAATTTAGAGATATTCTGGTTTTTTATAAGAATAAAAAATGTATTGGACTTGCCAAAATTTGCTTTGATTGCAAAGCGATGGTTCCATGGGACCGAGGTGTCCAGTTCAAAGGTTTTGGTGATTGGTCAGATTATGATAAATTACATCCAATATTACAAGAGAAATAAGAAATACATAATTTATCAAGGTTTGGACAGTAGTACATCTTCTAGGTCCGCTAGATCTGCAATGCCTTTTTTTATGATAATTTCTTTTCCGAACCTAGGTTGATAATAAGAAAAAACGACAGCCTTATTTTCTTTAATTTTTAGTGTCCCCTCCTGAAAGTATTCACCCTTAATTTTTACCCAAACCTCTAGGATGGTTTGATGGCAAAAACGCACATCTTCATAGAGTTCTTGATGTGATTTAGGATTTATCTTTATATAAAATCGAGCATCATTGATACTGAGTTCGTCCGTAAAATCAGCCTGTAATTTGAGGAATGGATGACCCACCGATAATGGTTTTCCGAGTAAGCTCTGTTCAGCTTTTTCCCACCAGAAACCTTTGGCAATAACCTCTACAAATTCGTCATGAAAGAAAAAGTAATAATGTGTATAGTCTGTCAACATTTCTTCTACTGAATTGCCCCATTCATACGATTGACCATAGTGTTTTTTTTCATATTGATATCTTTCCATCAGCCATCCAGAGTTTTCAACACGGTACACCCAGGTGCCTGCCTCAAAATCTTCCCAATTTTCTCTAGGGTCGTGATAAGGCGGAATTTCCCCACGGCAGATTCTGATTCCATCCATTTTTTGTATGGTGATTCTACCAAACTGTTCATCCTCCGTTTCAAAGCAGATAGAAGTTCCATTTTCATCGTATTGGACAGAGGGACTCAGTACTAAATCTGCAACGAGGGGAACTTTAATTGCTTGGATATAAGGTAGATTATCAGTCATATGTGCTTTGTTTTTAGATTTTTTTTAAAGTGTTTTAAATTTCGCCTCCCTATTTCCTACGTTCACCGAGTTTTTATACCCGTTGACCTAAAGCCTATAGGCGGAGGAGCTATTGTGTTATAATTTTGAATCAACAAATAAGAACAATAAACCACCGAGAGTATAAATGAGAATGCTCTTGATAGCCTCACCTCAAATAATGGATTGATTATTTAGATGAAAAGCTAATATAATAAAATAAGAATATTATGAAAACATTCGTAAAAACATTGGTTGCAGTAGCGTTGATCGCAATAAGTACTTTCGCTATGGCCGCAGATAAACCATCTTCAACCTCGGAGAAAGCTATAGTTAATCTATTCACCGCAGATATCGCCCTTAGTCATTATGTTTCGGTTATCACCGAGGGAGAGTCGGCCGGAGTAGATCAATTATTTGCTGCAGATTTCTGCCAAAAAATCCAATCTGGAAATGCAACAACAAATAATCGTAGTGAAGTCATCAAATTTTTGAAAAAACAAAAAGGGGAGAAGCTCAACTGTAAGGTAAACACCCAGATCATCGAAGAATCGCCAGATTATATGGTCGCAAAGGTAACAATGCAATTTGCAGATTTCACCAAGACAGATCTTGTGACTTTGGTCAATGAGAATGGAAGTTGGAAAGTGTCTAGTTCAGTAAATGCATATAAATAGGACAAAGAGTCAATAACTAGTGGTGAGTCAAGTTAGCTCATAGCCTGACTACTAGTGAATCATAAGTTTATAAGTTTAGTTTAGTAGCCACGTCGTGAGATGTGGCTTTTTTGTGTTTCAGCTACTCCTAATTGCAGACACGGACTTTATAAAGTTTCAGGGTCGGTATATATACCTTCTGATTTGGGTTGGTTGCATAGATATTGAATGTCCACCAACTTTCTTCTGCTTTTGTGTATACGAGACGGTTTGTTTTTGCATTCCAGTTTACAGATTTTATATGATGGGCATCAGCCAAGGGTGAGAATGGGTCGAATTTTCGTTCTTTTATAGAAAAAATAACCACGCCATCTGTAAACGAAACCAGTAGACGATTGTCGTCTATCCGGGAGAGATCATGTCCACCTTGTCCGGGGATTTTTATAGTATTGACGAGAGTTAAGCTTTTTTTAGCATCAGTTAATTTATAGGTTCGCAGATCATCATAGCCAAGCACAAATAATTGCTGTAATCTGTTGTTCCAGACAACACCATGCCCCGAATAAAGTGTGTCTTTGTAGATCGGTTTCTCCGGTTGGTCCAATTGATAAAGCTCCAGAGAGTTACCTTTTGGATGAGTTGAGTTTGCCACAGCTACAAGTTTTCCGGGCAATATGTCCGCTGAATGAGCCATGGGTGTCTTCGCATAGAACTCAATTTTTTTATCGGCGATATTCAATAAACAGGTTGCACCAGTCGATGATGTAATCAGGATTTTTTTATTCGAAGACACGGGCTTGCATTCATCTATTGACTTGAAGTAGTTGCTATATTCCTTCGGTACTTGATTGGCGCTTTCTTCGAATTGCCATTTCCAGACCACGGCCGAGGTATCGGAGCCAATTGCGGGATTGATAATAAGCACTTTGTCATCTCCACAGGCAAGCCAATACCCCTTTGGGATCTGCGTCAATTGCTGGCCATTGCCTAGAAAAGGTATTGCTAAGATGATCAACAGCACCAATGTGTCAATTATTCTACTAGGTTTCATTCCTTGTTCGGTTTTAATTTCGTATTTAAAGTTAATTAGATAACTTGTTTGAAAAAGAATATGATAACAAAAATAATTAGCTTTACTTATGATAATTGATGTTTTACAGATGAAAGAGATTTATTTTTCGTGCCTCAAACCATATACTGAGGATGTCGTCCTGTTGGAATCCTGCTGGAATGAGGTAATTGCATTATATTCCGATCAACGAAGGGTATATCATACCTTGGTACATTTGCAGCATTTTAGCAATCAATTAGATCTCTGCAAAGATAAATTGTCAGATTATTCTACCGCTTATCTTGCTATGATTTATCATGATATCGTCTACTTTATGATGGATGGTAGTAACGAAGAAAAGAGCGCTCTCGTTGCTGTAAATCATCTAAATAGACTGCAGTATCCATCTGATTTGATCAGCATATGTAGTGAGATGATCTTAGCAACAAAGACACATGCGGGCAATAGTTCTTCCGATATCAATTACTTTATAGATGCCGATATGTCAATACTAGGGGCTGACAGTGTATCTTATGCTAAATATGCCGCCGGTATCCGCAAAGAATATGGAGATTCTATTTATTTTGACCAAGGTAGAAAACAAGTTCTGCTGAGTTTTCTGAATATGGAAAGGATCTTTAAAACAGATTTCTTTTTCGATAGGTATGAAAAACAATCCCGTTTAAATATTCAACTGGAGATTGACAACTTAGGTTGAATTTCCTGTTTCTGCGTTATTCTCCTATTTCCGCCTTTCATTGAGTTTTATTCTGCCGTTTGCCTAAGGGGAGCAGGTTAGAGAGGTATTCTTTTTAGTAACTATCGTGAGCAAAATGAAAGTGGCTTTTGTCTATTGGCAGGTTTGTTTTTTCAGGTTTTAATCTTAAATTGCTTTTAGAATAAAATTACTAATCAAGTAATCTTTGCAGATTCGCAAATGACACTATCAATAATCTAAACATATTTATCAGCAATGGATAATCACAATCATCCCAATTTAATATTAATACACCGTTTTTTTGAAGCTTATGCAAATAACAATGTCGACGACCTAGCGGATGTCTTCCATAGCGATGTTAAATGGCATATTCCTGGCGCACATCCGTTGAGCGGAACTAAAGTGGGCGTATCTGGAATTCTCGACTATCTAACTAAATTGGGGAAGTATAATTTTCAAGCCGAAGGAATAGTAATGGGTGTAAGTGATGATCATGTTATAGACTGTCATCGTAATTGGAGTAATGACGAAGATGGCGAAAGCCTAAATAACATGTCATGTTTACTTTGGAAAATCGAGGGAAATAAGATAAAAGAAGTCTTTAATTTTCCACAAGATCAGCATATCGTGGATGCGTACTTTAATAGCAAATTCAACGGAAAATAACAGTACACAACTTTACAATATAAAAAATCAGTTATATGACTTAAATCATATAACTGATTTTTTTAGTAGTATGGGCTTCGGCTTTTCAATAATGAATTGATCTATGTAAGAGCTAATTTTTCAACACAGTTTTTAGTGTTGGATTAGTGCTCATTGCCTTTATAAATCCACATTGGTTCAGTTTCTCCAGCTCTTTCAAAACCATTCTTTTTGTAGAAATTTACAGCCTTTCCATCTGCTGTAAGCATCTGCATATGGAAATGACTATATATCTCCTGCATTTTTTCAAGAATAAGCTGGCCTACTCCTTGCCCCTGATAGTCAGGAAGGACTAATAGATGGGGGTAATAAACAACGAGGTGTCCATCTGAAATTGCATTTCCCAAGCCAATCAATCTATCTCCTTTCCAGGCGGAAATTAATGTATGTGAATTGATCAATGCCCGATATAGTTCGTGCGGTTTGTCAGCCGCACTCCATCCATTGGCTCTGTATAAGGTTAAAATATCATCAATATTGATGTTTCGGGTATCTGAAATTGTTATGCTCATTCGTTAGATTCAGTCTTTGTATACGCCTCGAAATCTGCTGTGGAAGTATAGGATAAATTAGCCGGATAGTCTTGATTCCACAAATTCATGATAGCTATTATATCTTCTTTGCATAGTATCGTCGAATCCAGAACTGTTAATGCTTTATCCATAGATAGACAATTTATCAACAATATTTTGATTTTTGAAATATTGGTTCGAAAAGTTTGTCCTGTTGTTTATCCTTTCGCCTCCCCATTTCCGCCATTCACCGAGTTTTCCAGTTCATTGGTCTAAAGCCAATAGGTTGCGGATGTATTGTGTTGTAGTTTTGAATCAACAAATAAGAACAACGGAATTAACACAATAGAATAAAGACATTATGAAAACACTAGTAAAAACATTTGCAGCGGTTGCTTTAATCACAATATCTACTTTCGCTATGGCAACTGAAAAAATAGCCGGAAAAACAGAGAAAGCATCAGTTAATCTTTCCACAGCAGGCTTAGCCCTTGACCATTATGTTGCGGTGAAAACAAAGGGCGAATCCGCAGGAATAGAGCAGTTGTTTGCTGAGGATTTCAGCCAAAACGTTCAATCTTCACATGCAGCAATCAATAACCGTAGTGCTGTAGTCGATTTTTTCAAAAAACAAAAAGGAGAAAAGTTGAATTGTAACGTGAGTGCTCAGATCATCGAAAAATCGGCAGACTATATGATCGCAAAAGTAACCATGAAATTTGAAAATTTTACTATGACGGATCTTGTTACTTTGGTTCACGAAGGCGACAGCTGGAAAGTATCCAAATCTATTAACTCCTATAAATAAGCAGGTCGTTTAAAATAAATATATATGTTGGAGAGCCACATCGTGAGATGTGGCTTTTTAGTCGACCTGTACGCTGCACACGATATCCATTTTCTTGTTTAATATATTTATATACGTTTATTTCCTACATAATTATCCAAATTAAAAAATGAAAATTTTAACGGTACTACTTGTGTTGCTTTCTTTTCAGAAATCAGTTGCTCAATCCTATGAACAATTGATGGATCTGGCTGGTACACAAATTAAATTGGAAAAATACAGAGATGCTCTTCTGACTTTTCAAAAAGCCTTTAAAAAGCAAGATGATAAAGGAAAATATGATTATGCAAATGCGCTGGTGATTGCACTTCGCTGTGGTAAAACCGACTTGGCTATTGAATGGTTAAATGAAGGGGTTAAATTAGGCTTGGGCGATAATGAACAAGAGCTGTCCTATTTTAAAAATGATTCCATATTTAAATCAATAATACACGACCATACATACAAAAAAAATTTAGCGAAGATGGAAGCCCAGATTCAAGAAAAATATAAGCTAGACAAAATTTGGCAAGATGAAATTCTATCGAATGTGATCTTAAGAAAACTGGCCTCCTATCAAAATGCACGACAAGGTTTTGCGTTGTATCATATTAATCAAGATGGACTTGAAATTCCATATCTTGTATTTGTTCCCAAGGGGTATCAGTGCGATAAGCCAACAAGGACGCTTTTTTTTCTGCATGGAGGAGTGAGTGCTCCTGAAGCATTGTTAACAGTAGACCCTCAGACAAGGTTTGAACCTATTTTTACAATTGCTGATAGCACCAATTCGATTGTTATATATCCCTTTCAAAAAGGAAATCCTGGATGGAAGAATTACGACAATTGCTCTGCAATTATTGCGACGATATTGGCTGAGGTTAAGCTTCGTTATTATATTAACACCAATACAATTTATTTGGGGGGATTATCAATGGGGGGAAATGTCTGTTATCAGTTTGCTCAGGAACAAAATACCCCGTTTCGAGCATTTTATACCATTT
>Ga0213829_1002844_pt1 | contig 10909 bp, 12 predicted proteins | sample MC6MC0896MG_FD_180665 | JGI IMG/M metagenome (GOLD analysis project Ga0213829, IMG submission 180665) | Enriched soil aggregate microbial communities from Iowa State University, Ames, United States - MC6-MC0896-MG | ecosystem: Environmental > Terrestrial > Soil > Unclassified | place: USA: Iowa...
GCCCTGATGCAGGGTGTTCCACCACTCCACCGAGTATTTGATGATCGGGATATTGATCACGCCGACGATCGCCAGTACCGCGCAGGCCTTGGCCGCGCTGTCACGATTGCTGATCGCGTTGCCCAGCGCAATGAGACCGAAGTACAGGAACAGCAGGATCAGCATGGACGTTAGTCGCGCATCCCAGACCCACCACGAGCCCCAGGTCGGTTTGCCCCAGATCGCGCCGGTGACCAGCGCCACGGCGGTCATCCAGGCACCGATGGGTGCCGCGCATTGCAGGGCGACGTCCGCCAGTTTCATCTTCCAGACCAGCCCGACGATGCCGCACACAGCCAGCATCACGTAGATTGACTGCGCGAGCATGGCGGCCGGAACGTGGATATAGATGATGCGAAAGCTATTGCCTTGCTGGTAGTCCGGCGGTGCGAAGGCCAGCCCCCATACTACGCCAACGCCGATCAGCAGCAACGCCGCGACGCTGAGCCACGGCAGCAGCTTGCCGCTGATGCCATAAAACCATTTGGGTGAGCCGAGCTTATGAAACCAGGTCCAGTTCATTGCTGTTTCCATCACGGTTGCTCCTGGCTTCAAGCGCCAGGAGTCTGCCTTTCTTCCAAAGAAGTGGTCAAAATTTGACCAGGCCTCATTATTATTCGCCGACGCTGATCTTCAGGCCAGCAGCTATTGCAAAAGGTGTCAGGGTTATCGCCAGGGCGGTCAGGCTGCCAAGCCACAGGAGATAACCGGTCGCCGGCATGCCCTGCAGGGCTGCCTGCAAGGCGCCACTGCCCAGGATCAACACCGGGATGTACAACGGCAGGATCAGCAACGCCAGCAGCAGGCCGCCTCGCTTCAATCCCACCGTCAGCGCCGCGCCCACCGCACCGAGCAGGCTCAGCACCGGTGTACCCAGCAATAACGAAAGCAGCAACACCGGCAGACAGGCGGCAGGCAAACCGAGCATCAATGCCAGCAGTGGTGCCAGCAAAACTAGTGCCAGGCCAGAGAAGCTCCAGTGTGCCAGTACCTTGGCCAATACCAGAAGAGGCAGGGGGTGCGACGAAAGGACCCACTGTTCCAGGGAACCATCCTCGAAATCACTGCGAAAAAGCCCGTCCAGCGAGAGCAAAACCGATAAAAGGGCCGCCACCCAGACCAGTCCCGGAGACAAGGTTTGCAACAATTGAGACTCGGGACCGACCGCCAACGGGAACAGCGAAACGACGATCGCGAAAAATACGAGCGGATTGGCCAATTCCGCGGGACGGCGGAACAGCAAACGGGCCTCACGGGCGACCAACAGGCCGAAGACAGTCATACGGCCCAGTTCCCCAGATCAATGTCGCGATAACCGGCCGGCATCCGGCTCAGGGTGTGGTGCGTGGTCAGCACCACCATGCCACCGCTTTCGCAATGTGCGGCCAGGTGTTCTTCGAGTTGCGCCACGCCTTGTTTGTCGAGCGCGGTAAAGGGCTCATCGAGGATCCACAGTGCCGGGCTGTCCAGGTACAACCGCGCCAGTGCCACGCGGCGCTGCTGGCCGGCGGACAGGGTGTGGCAGGGAACATCCTCGAAACCGCTCAGACCGACAGCGGCCAGCGCTTGCCAGATCGCCTCGTGGGAGGCCGGTTGATGCAAGGCGCAGAGCCAGCTCAAATTTTCTTCCGGGGTCAGCAGGTCCTTGATCCCGGCAGCATGACCGATCCACAGCAGGTTGTGCGCCAGTTCACTGCGTTGCTCGTTCAGCGGCTGGCCGTTGAGCAATACTTGGCCGGCGGTCGGCTGCATCAGGCCGCACAGCAGACGCAGCAGGCTGGTCTTGCCGCTGCCGTTAGGGCCACTGATCTGCACCATTTCGCCACTGGCCAGTCTCAATTCGAGATTTTCGAAGAGCAGCCGAAGGTCTCGCTCACAGGCAAGGGCAACGGTTTGCAGGACAGGACTGGTCAAGAGATCACGGGCCTTTAGGGTTCAAGTCGGCAGCGGTGCGGCCGCTAAAGTGATGCAGGATAAATGCTTTGACGGCTCGGGCTAAGGCGCCAGATCAAGTATTTGCAAATGAATTCAGCGCCCCGGATACAACGGGGCCGCATTATACATGCCATGCCCTACTCTCAAGAGGGCAATTTCCTCAGGTTGTGACCGCATATGACAGGCGAAATGAACATCCTTCCGTTACCGCCAACCGCGCCTGCGACGCCGCGTGCGCAAGCGGTCAGCGGTGAGCTGCTCAAGTTGCTGACGCCGATGGAGGGCCTGATCAGCACCGGTCAGAGCGCCAAGGCCGAAGTGCTGTCGCTCAAACAGGCGCAACAGACGTTTCAAATGCTGCTGAAGGTTACCCTCGACAGCGGCCGCCAGACCACGGTCCAGGCCACCAGTAGCCAGCCGCTGCTCCAGGGCACCCACCTTGCGATCACCCAGCCATCGGCAGGCAATCTGGCGATCACCGTGCAACAGGCCGTCGCGTCAAGCGTCGCCACCCTCACCCGCATCGACACCGCGCAACTGCCGGCCGGTACCCTGGTGCAAGGCAAAGTGCTGACTTCGCAAGTAATGCCCCAGGTGCCGGGTCATCCAACGGTTTTTCGCTCGATGGTGAGCCTGCTCAATACGGCGTTGAGTGGCAGTACGTTGAGCATCGACAGCCCACAGCCACTGGCCATCGGCACCTTGTTGAGCGCCCGGGTGCAGGACGCCCAGACCTTGAAGTTCGTGCCCTTGAGCAGCCGCCAGGAACAACTGGCGGTGACTCAACAATTGGTCAGCCAGCAAAGTCGCCAGGGTTCGATCGACGGGCTGTTGAAAATGCTGCAAAACCTGCCCGCGGATCAGACATCCAGCGAAGTGCGCGCTGCCGTGGACAAGCTGCTCGCCGGCCTGCCGGACCTGCATCAACTCAGTACGCCCAAGGGCCTGGCCCAGGCATTGGCCGGCAGCGGGCTGTTCCTCGAAGCGAAACTGCTCGGCGGGCAGAACCCGACGTTGGCGCCGGACATGAAGGGCGACTTGCTCAAGCTGATCGCACAAATGACGCCAGGATTGCCGGCCAACACCAATCTGAATGCGATCATTGCCGCCAATACCCTGGCCCAGGCCATGCCGGGGTTCGTGCGTAGCGCCCTCGGCATGCTGGGACAGGTCAGCGCCAAACCGTCGCCGACCAGTTTTCCCCTGCCCGAACGCCTGTTGCAAAACACGGACGGCGAGGACGATCTCGAACACCTGCTGCGCTTGGCGGCTGCGGCGGTGTCGCGCTTGCAAAGCCATCAGCTATCGAGCCTGGAACAGACCGGCGTGACCAGTGACGGGCGCCAGATGAGCACTTGGCAGCTGGAAATACCGATGCGCAATCTGCAAGACATCGTGCCGTTGCAAGTCAAGTTCCAGCGCGAAGAATCGCCCGAACAGCAGCAGCCAAAAGAACGTCACGAAGAACGCCCGCCCAGGCAACAGCTCTGGCGCGTCGAGCTGGCGTTCGACATGGAGCCGCTGGGGCCGTTGCAGGTTCAAGCGCAGTTGATCAGTGGCAGCCTCTCCAGCCAGCTATGGGCCGAGCGGCCGTATACCGCCAGCCTGATCGAAAGCAATCTGGCGGCACTGCGTCAACGCCTGCTGGATTCGGGCCTGAACGTCGGTGACATCGATTGCCACCTCGGCACACCGCCGCAAGGCGCCCAAACCCGTCTCGAACAACGCTGGGTCGACGAAACCGCATGAAAATCCCTGAGACCCCACGCCAGGCCATCGCCCTCAAATACGATGGCAGCCACGCCCCTACCCTCACGGCGAAAGGTGAAGATGCGCTGGCCGAAGCCATTTTGAAGATTGCCCGCGATTATGAAGTACCGATTTACGAGAACGCCGAACTGGTGAAGTTGCTGGCCCGGATGGAATTGGGGGACAGTATTCCGGAAGAGTTGTATCGTACGATTGCAGAGATTATTGCGTTTGCGTGGAATCTGAAGGGGAAATTTCCTGCGGGGCAGGATCCGGATGGGCCGATGGTCGAGAAGGACATCACCGATCGCGGGGATGATTATTGAGGCATCCCGAATATCCTCATGAGCAAACTCGCCCCCACAGAGTTTTCCGCACAAATTGCAACAGGGAGCCAATTCTGATGGGGGCGGGTTTTCATGTCATCATTTCATTGATAGCTCTAGCAACGTAGAACAGTCAACGCACAACATAAAAAATTATAACTTATTGTTCCAACTCGACATCTACCGCCTCGAAACCATTAACCCCACGAGTGGCAGTGAAACGAACACGCTTGCCAACAAGCGGGAGGTGGCCTTCTCCCTCCTTGAACTCCCTGCTGTACAAGTTGAAAATTCTATTGTCACGATCATCTTTGACCGTCCCCCTTGCCCCGTGCCAGCTTCCCCATTGATCCAATTCAAACGTCTCAATTATTCCCGCAGTGCGAATCGGATCGTTGCTCATTATAAATACTCCACAGTTTCGGATCTGAATGTGAAAAAAAGAACTCGCATCCCGACGCTGGGAGTGAGCGTCTTAATAAAACAAATTCACCAACAAAAAACACTGGCAAATATGACAGGAGATATTTCCGAAAAGATTGCGATCTTCGACAGCGTTAAACAATTAAGTAAACATGGATCAGCTCAAACGATGGCTAGGGAGTAGCCCCCTAAAGATGCATCGCACATTGCCGAGATCATTGCGGTTGAGTGGAGTAGCAATTTAAAACCGCAATGGTAAAAATCAATTCTTGTGCAACTTACTCATCAACTCCGCCTCGGCCTGGGTCAGGCCGCAGGACTGAGTCAGTTCGTTGACACTCGCGCCCATGCCCACCAGGCGAGCCGCCTGGGCGAACGACAGGCTCGACGGGTCGCGCTGTTCCAGCTGGACCAGCTTGTCCGGCAACGGCCCGACCACCGCGCGCAATTCCTGCAGGTCCTGCCCCATGCGCACGTTGCTGTTCTGGTAATCGTCAACGCGCTTGGCCAGGTCCTTGATGCGCTGGTCGCGCAGCGCATCGTCCCCGGCCTGTTGCGCGGCGACCAGCTTTTGCGCGCGAACGTAGGCCAGGAACATCGCCAGCGTGCCTGCCCACAAGAGGAACAGGACAATGACTGCCACATCAAGGATCAATCAGATGTTCTCCAGGTCCGACCATTCTTCTTCGCTCATCATCTTGTCCAGTTCGACCAGGATCAGCAATTCGTTGTTCTTGTTGCACACACCCTGGATGAACTTGGCGGACTCGTCGTTACCGACGTTCGGCGCGGTTTCGATTTCCGACTGGCGCAAGTAAACCACTTCGGCCACGCTGTCGACCATGATCCCGACCACCTGCTTGTCGGCCTCGATGATGACGATACGGGTGTTGTCGCTGATCTCGGCGTTCATCAGGCCGAAGCGCTGACGGGTGTCGATCACGGTGACCACGTTGCCGCGCAGGTTGATGATGCCCAGCACGTAGCTCGGGGCACCCGGGACCGGGGCGATTTCGGTGTAGCGCAGGACTTCCTGGACGCGCATCACGTTGATGCCGTAGGTTTCATTGTCCAGCTTGAAGGTTACCCATTGCAGAATCGGATCTTCGGAACCCTTTGCAGACGATGCCTTATCATTCATATCCTGACCCCTCGATAAACCGCCCTGGCGGTGTGTGTTCTGTGCGACGACATGAAGTGCCGCCCTCTTTTTTTGTCATGTAGCTACTATGTCGGTTGACGCGCCGGCTTGTTGCCGCCCATGTGCTTCGCCCCACCGCTGGCGATCAGCTCGGCCAGTTCGGCAACGTCGAGCAGCGCACACATGTGTTCAATCACCGTGCCCGCCAACCATGGCCGTTGACCGCGGTGGCTGCGCCATTTGATTTCGTTCGGGTCCAGGCGCAACGAGCGGCTGACCTGATGCACCGCCAGCCCCCACTCGTAGCCCTGCACCGAAATGACGTATTGCAGGCCTTGGCGGAAATCGTCGCGGTAACGGTCGGGCATGACCCAGCGCGCGGTATCGAGCACCTTCAGGTTGCCGGCCTGGCTTGGCAGGATTCCGAGGAACCAATCGGGCTGACCGAACAGGGGTGTCAGTTCGTGACCGGCCAACGAATAGATCGAACCCAGGCACACCAGCGGCACCGCCAGGGTCAACCCGGCCACATCGAACAACAGGCATTCGAATGGTTCGGCGGCCCATGAAGGACGACCGTTTGATTCAATCGTTGGCGGCGTGGTGCCGGGAGCTTGATGGACTTCGACTACCGGCGGGACCAGGGTTTGCAGTGGTGGCGCGATGGTCGATTCGGGTGCCGGAGCCGTTGCTGGCGCTTCGATCCCGGTCACCGGGGCCTTCGTCAATGGCTCTGGCACAAGTTCCGACCCTGACTCCGACAGGACAGGTTTGTGCGCATCGCGGGCCTGCTCTTCAAGCACCGCCGCCTGGAATTCATCCAGCGCACTGTCGTCCTTGACCACTTCGGGAAGCGCTTCGATTTGCGGCGGCAACGCTTCTGTCGCCTCCATCAGCAAGCTGTCCAGATAGGACTGCAGCGCCAGTTGCGGACGTGAAGTGATCTTTACCGGCCGATTCACTGACACGACCCTGCTGTAGGAGCGAGCTTGCTCGCGAAAAACTTGAGGGCGCCGCGGGGTGTCAGGTTTTTAGCGTTAGCGTTGACGACCATCGCGAGCAAGCTTGCTCCTACCGGGGGCGGGTTCATCTCAGGCCACCTGCGGGACGAGTTGTGCCGCCAGCAGGTGCTTGAGCAGGGCGCGGTACGCGAGAACGCCACGGCTCTTGCCGTCGAACTGCGAAGGCGTCATGCCGGCACGGCTGGCGTCCCGCAAGCGGGTATCGACCGGGATGTGTCCCTGCCAGATTTCCTCCGGGTACATGTCGCGCAACAACCGCATTGTCCCGATGGACGCCTGGGTGCGGCGATCGTACAAGGTCGGCACAATGCTGAACGGCAGCGCCTGTTTGCGCGAGCGATTGATCATCGTCAGGGTGCTGACCATGCGCTCCAGGCCTTTGACCGCCAGGTGCTCGGTCTGCACCGGGATCACCAGCTGCTGGCTCGCCGCCAAGGCATTGACCATCAGCACGCCGAGCAACGGCGGGCTGTCGATCACGGCGTAATCGAAGTCCTGCCACAACTGCGCCAGGCTCTTGGCAATCACCAGGCCCAGGCCGCTCTGGCCCGGCGACTGGCGCTCGAGGGTCGCCAGCGCGGTGCTCGACGGCAACAGCGAAATCTGTTCATGACTGGTGGACAACAACAACTGACCGGGCAATCCCTCGGGCACGCTGCCCTTATGCAGGAACAGGTCGTAGACGCTGTGCTCCAGGCGATCGGGGTCATAACCGAAGTAACTGGTCATGGAGCCGTGGGGGTCGAGATCGACCACGACCACGCGCTTGCCCGCCTCGGCCAGCAACCCGGCTAAAGCGATGGAAGAAGTGGTTTTACCGACACCACCTTTTTGATTGGCGACTGCCCAGACTCTCATTTGGATTGTTCCTCCCGGTCGACAGGTGGGACCGAGAAATAGCTCAGCGTAGTAATGCGGGTGACGGAGAATTGACGGCACTCTCTCGTCCCGGCGACTTGATCGGGGTCGGTGCAGTTTGTGTGCCAGCACGCTTCAACGCGGCATCCGGTTTGGCATTGGCGGTTCCGGTGCCGGTCAGGCTGCGACGGATATCGAGATTTCGCGACACCACCAGCACCACTCGACGGTTGCGCGCCCGGCCCTCGGCGGTCGCGTTGTTGGCCACCGGCTGGAACTCGCCGTAACCCACTGACGCCAGGCGACCCGGGTTCACCCCCTGCATCGCCAGCATGCGCACGATGCTCGCCGACCGGGCCGAGGACAGCTCCCAGTTGGTCGGGTATTGCGCGGTGCGGATCGGTCGATCGTCGGTGAATCCTTCAACGTGAATCGGATTGTCGAACGGCTTCAGGATCGCGGCGACCTTGTCGATGATGTTGAATGCGATGTCGCTGGGCATGGCGTCGCCGCTGCCGAACAACAGGCTGGAATTGAGCTCGATCTCGACCCACAATTCATTGCCGCGCACGGTCATCTGGTTGGAGCTGATCAGGTCGCCGAACCCTGCACTGATGTCATCGGCGATGCTTTTCAGCGGATCGTTGGCGGCCTGGGCGATCCCCGCGTCAATCTGCTCGCTGTCTTTTACCAGCGGCTTGGCCGGGGTCACGGTCTTCGGCCGTTCGTCGCCAATGGGAATCGGCTGCAACGCGCGATCGGCGTTGGCGAAAACCCCGATCAAGGCTTCGGAAATCACCTTGTACTTGCCTTCGTTGACCGAAGAAATCGAGTACATCACCACGAAAAAGGCGAACAGCAAGGTGATGAAGTCGGCATAGGACACCAGCCAGCGTTCGCGATTGACCGGCTCTTCAGGTTGTCGGCGACGAGTCATCGGTCATGACCTCCTCAATCCATGAAGCCGTGAAGCTTCAGCTCGATGGAACGAGGGTTTTCACCTTCGGCGATCGACAGGATGCCTTCGAGCAGCATTTCGCGATAACGCGACTGGCGCAGGGCGACGGACTTGAGCTTGGCGGCAATCGGCAGCAGCACCAGGTTGGCACTGGCCACGCCGTAGATGGTGGCGACGAAGGCCACGGCAATGCCGCTGCCCAGTTGTGACGGATCGGCCAGGTTGCCCATGACGTGGATCAAGCCCATCACCGCACCGATGATGCCGATGGTCGGCGCGTAGCCGCCCATGCTTTCAAAGACTTTGGCGGCCTCGATATCGCGGCTTTCCTGGGTGTAGAAATCCACCTCCAGAATGCCCCGGATCGACTCCGGCTCCGCGCCGTCCACCAGCAATTGCAGACCTTTACGCGAGTAGCTATCGGGTTCGGCGTCGGCTACCCCTTCCAGGCCAAGCAGACCTTCCTTGCGCGCGGTCAGGCTCCAGCCCACCACGCGATCGATTCCGCCCGCCAGATCCACCCGCGGCGGGAACAAAATCCAGACCAGTATCTGCAGGGCGCGTTTGAACGCGCTCATCGGCGACTGCAGCAGCGCCGCCCCGACGGTCCCGCCGATGACAATCAGTGCCGCCGGGCCGTTGGCCAGTGCGCCGAGGTGACCGCCTTCAAGGTAGTTGCCGCCGATGATCGCGACAAATGCCATGATGATCCCGATCAGGCTCAGTACATCCATCAGACACACGCCTCGACCAGATGCCTGCCGATCTCGTCCAGGCCATACACCGCATCGGCCAGCTCGGCTTTGACGATGGCCATCGGCATGCCGTAGATCACGCAGCTGGCTTCATCCTGGGCCCAGATCGAACTGCCGCTCTGCTTGAGCAGGCGCGCCCCTTCGCGACCGTCGGCGCCCATGCCGGTCAACACCACCGCCAGAACTTTGTCGCCGTAGGACTTGGCCGCCGAACCGAAGGTGATGTCCACGCACGGCCGGTAGTTCAGTCGCTCGTCACCCGGGAGGATTTTCACCGCGCCACGGCCGTCGACCATCATCTGCTTGCCACCCGGCGCCAGCAGCGCGAGGCCCGGACGCAGGATGTCGCCATCCTCGGCTTCCTTGACGCGGATGCGGCAGAGCTTGTCCAGGCGCTCGGCGAACGCCTTGGTGAACGCCGCCGGCATGTGCTGGATCAGCACGATCGGTGCCGGGAAATGGGCCGGCAACTGGGTCAACACTCGCTGCAGGGCAACCGGGCCGCCAGTGGACGTGCCGATGGCGACCAGTTTGTAGGCTTTACGCTTGGGTGCTGGCGACGACGATGTCGGGGCAGGCGTTCGCGCCGGAATCGGTGCCGGAGCCGGACGCACCGGCGCGCCGCTGCCATAACTGCTGGCGCTCGAAGGCGCAGGCGTCGGGGCTGGCGTGGCGGCCGGAGCCGGGGCACTGTAGGCGCTGACACGACGGTTGCTGCGCGAGATGCTCAGGATCTTCTCGCACAACAACTGCTTGACCTTCTCCGGGTTGCGCGAGATGTCTTCGAAATTCTTCGGCAGGAAATCCACGGCGCCGGCGTCCAGCGCATCCAGGGTGACCCGGGCGCCCTCATGGGTCAGCGAGGAGAACATCAACACCGGGGTCGGGCAGCGCTGCATGATATGCCGCACGGCGGTGATGCCATCCATCATCGGCATCTCGTAGTCCATGGTGATCACGTCCGGCTTGAGGGCCAGCGCCTGATCGATTGCCTCTTTGCCGTTGGTCGCCGTGCCGACGACCTGGATATTCGGATCGGCTGAAAGAATTTCCGAGACGCGGCGGCGGAAAAACCCCGAATCGTCCACCACCAGGACCTTGACTGCCATAAACACTCCATATGGACGGAGCAAGGCTCAGTCGCCCCGCCCCGCCAGAATCAAATACGCCGCGTGGCGTAACGCTTGAGCATGCTCGGAACATCGAGAATCAGCGCGATGCGGCCGTCACCGGTGATGGTGGCGCCCGACATGCCCGGGGTTCCCTGGAGCATTTTGCCCAAAGGCTTGATGACCACTTCTTCCTGGCCCACCAGTTGATCGACGACGAAGCCGATCCGCTGGGTACCCACCGTCAGGATCACCACATGGCCTTCACGCTGCTCTTCGTGAGCGGCGGAGCGGACCAGCCAGCGCTTGAGGTAGAACAGTGGCAGCGCCTTGTCGCGTACGATCACCACTTCCTGGCCGTCCACCACGTTGGTGCGCGACAGGTCGAGGTGGAAGATCTCGTTGACGTTCACCAGCGGGAAGGCGAACGCCTGGTTGGCGAGCATGACCATCAGCGTCGGCATGATCGCCAGGGTCAGCGGCACCTTGATGACGATCTTCGAGCCTTGGCCCTTGGTCGAATAAATGTTGATCGAACCGTTGAGCTGGGAAATCTTGGTTTTCACCACGTCCATGCCCACACCACGACCCGAC
>Ga0213829_1002845_pt1 | contig 10908 bp, 8 predicted proteins | sample MC6MC0896MG_FD_180665 | JGI IMG/M metagenome (GOLD analysis project Ga0213829, IMG submission 180665) | Enriched soil aggregate microbial communities from Iowa State University, Ames, United States - MC6-MC0896-MG | ecosystem: Environmental > Terrestrial > Soil > Unclassified | place: USA: Iowa...
GGGTTACTTCTTCCAGACGCTCTTTCTTGGCGTCGTAGTCAAAGATACCCCCTGAGCGAGAGCACGCGATCGGTGAGATCGGTGATGCGCTGGCGGACAGGATTGAGCTCGATCATGTCGGCGATTAGTGCGTGCGAAAAGACTGTCCATCATAGCCTATCCGGGCCTTTCCGGCGGTGGCCGGGGTGGCAGGTACCCGCCGGCGGGCAGGAAAGCGAGATCGCTGAACACGGGCGCCCGGCCAGACGGTAGACTTCGGCCCCGCCGCGCGGCCCCCTGCCCGCGGCGTCCCCCAACCCACTACATGGAGCACCACCCCGATGAGGACGTCATCCTCCGCCCTGCTGCTGGCCTTCGCCTGCCTGACCGCCTCCACCGCCGCTTCGGCCCTGGACCTCAAGCAGCTGACCAGCACCGGCCTGAAGGCCGGCCAGGCGCTCACCCTGTCCGACCAGGACGTGGCCAAGGCCGCCGACGAAGCCTGCGTCTACATGGACCAGCAGAACAAGGTCGCCCCCGCCAACTCGCCCTACGCCCAGCGCCTGGCCAGGATCACCCAGGGCCTGGCCAACGAAGACGGCATGAACCTCAACTTCAAGGTCTACCTGACCGACGACGTCAATGCCTGGGCCATGGCCAACGGCTGCGTGCGCGTGTACTCGGGCCTGATGGACATGGCCTCGGACGACGAAGTGCGCGGCGTGATCGGCCACGAGATCGGCCACGTCAAACTGGGCCACTCCAAGACCAAGATGCGTACCGCACTGCTGGCCTCGGCCGGTCGCGACACGCTGGCCGCCTCGGGCAATGCCAATATCGCCACCCTGACCCAAGGCCAGCTCGGCGAACTGGCCGAGGGCTTCGTCAACGCGCAGTTCTCGCAGAAGGAAGAAAGCGCTGCCGACGAATACGGCTACCGCTTCATGAAGCGCCACCAGTACGATCCGGCCGCCCTGGCCAGCATGTTCCGCAAGCTGTCCAGCAAAGGTGGTCTGATGTCCTCCCACCCGGGCTCGGAAGCCCGCGCCGGGCGCATCGACGCGATGATCAAGAAAGACAGCAAGCGCTGAGTTCCCTGCCGGCACCCTGCTCCGCCAGGGTGCCGGTCAGCCAGGCCGGGTCAGGCCGTTGCCTGCACCGCCAGCGCCTGCCGGAACGAGGGCAGCTGCCGGCGACTGCACGGTACGCGCCCACCATCGTCCATGTGCAGCAAGGCCTCGCCCCCGTCCAGCGGCTCGATCGAGACCAGGTGCCGCACGTTCACCAGCCAGCTGCGGTGGGCCCGCACGAACACGGCCGGATCCAACCGTTCTTCCAGTGCCGCCATGGTGCTGCGCAGCGGGTAGTCGTGCCCGCGCACCCGCAGATTGACGTAGTTCCCGGCCGCCTGGGCGTACTCGATATCACCGGTGGCGACCAGGAAGTCGCGGCCCAGCTTGCGCACCAGGAACCGCTCCGGACGTTCCACGGCGTCCACCGGCGGAGCATCGTCCGGCGCGGCCAGCAGATGCGCCTCGCCTTGCCGGCGCCGTCCGAACCAGCTGAAGAAGTGCTCGATCGCCACGAAGGTGAAGAACGCACGCACATCCTTGAGGTACTCGTACACCAGGCGTACCGGCCAGCTGGCATCGTCCTGATAGTGGTAGCCGAGCGCGGCATAGGCGAGATGGCGCAGCCCCATCATCCCGGTGACATGCACCAGCGACCACGCCACGCTGGCCAGCAGGTACAGCGGCAGGCGGCGCTTCCAGGTATCGGCATGCAGCGGCCAACGCTGGCAGCCCCACCACAGGACCGGCAGCGTCAGCAGGATCATCGTGACGCTGCTCAGCTCCCAGATCATCGGCTGCCACAGGCCCAGGTCTTCGCCACGGCGCCCCGCATCCATCACTTCCACCAGCGCATTGGCCACCGCGGTGGTCAGCAGGATCACCGACCACACCAGCATCCGCGCACCCGGCCGCCACCGCGCGGCACGTCCGTTCGCCATTGAATCGTCCATTCGCAAAGGGTCGTCAGCCTGACTCATCACGCCATGGTAGTGCGCCCCGCCCGTCCCTTGGCGACCGCCATTGGTCACTTGGCACCCACGGCAGAGCCCTTTGGCGTGGCCGAACCCCCTGCCAGTGCGCACCGTGGAGGCTCCTGCCCTCCCTGCCCCGTCCATGCCACGCCGCCACGACATCGACGCCCTGCGCGTACTCGCCTTCGCCCTGCTCATCCTGTATCACACCGCCATGGCCTACGTGGACGGCTGGGGGTTCCATCTCAAGAGCGACCACACCGCCGAGTGGCTGCAATGGCCGATGCTGCTGGTCAACCGCTGGCGGATGCAGCTGTTGTTTCTGCTCTCGGGCATCGCCATCGCCTTGATGCGGCCGGAGACACGCATCGTGCGCTTTGCCGTGCTGCGCTCGTGGCGGTTGCTGCTGCCGCTGGTGTTCGGGATGTGGGTGGTGGTGCCGATCCAACCCTACTGCGAGGCAGTGACCAACGGCCGCATCGAGCCCGGCTTCGGCGCGTTCCTGCTGCGCTACTGGCAGATGCCGGCCTGGCCGCAGGACAGCTTTGCCGGCTGGCAGCTGCGCATCACCTGGAACCACCTGTGGTACCTGGCCTACCTGTGGGTCTACACGCTGGTACTGGCCTTGCTGATGCCCGTCCTGGATACCGCTGCCGTGCATCGCGCCGTGGAGCGCTTCGCCCGTGCGCCGGCGCCGCTGCTGATCGGGCTGCCCAGCCTGCTCTCGTTCGGCTGGGTGGCCTGGCTCGATCCCCGGTTCCCGTCCACCAACCTGCTGTTCGGCGATTGGTACCAGCACGCCAAATACGGCACGGTATTCCTGGCCGGCTACCTGCTTGCCCGCGCCACCCCGTTCTGGGCGCGCGTGGTCGAGCTGCGCCGGACCACCCTGTGGGTGGCAGCCGTTGCGGCGAGCTGGTACTTCGGCATCCGCCTCCTGGGGCGGGTGTTGCCTGACGATTCGGTGCTGCGGCAGTGGCCGGACAGTGTCTGGACGCTGCAGGTGATGGCCAGCCAGTCGCTGTACCTGTGGGCCGTGCTGCTGGCCCTGCTCGGCTGGGCCAAGGTGTATCTGGATCGCCCGTTCCGCTGGCTGCCGTACTGCACCGAGGCGGTGTATCCCTGGTACATCCTGCACCAGAGCCTGATCATCGCGCTGCTGTTCTGGCTCAAACCGCTGCACCTGGGGCCGTGGTGGGAGCCGCTGCTGGTGCTGGCCGGGACGGTGGCCGGCTGCCTGGTGCTGTACGAAGGGCTGATCCGGCGCGTTGGCTGGCTGCGCCCACTGTTCGGACTGCGCCGGGAGCGGCTCTCGCCGATGCGTCCCGCCGCCGGTGGCGCAGCGGCGGGATCGCCAGGGGCCGGCTAAGCGGCTACTTCACCTCGAACTCCCCGACCAGCACCGTCTCCGCGCGGTCCTTCAACCGCAGCGTGACCTGCTGGTCGCGCTGGTCGCGGCTGCCCCATCGGGTGCTCAGGCGCAGCATCAAGGTGGTGGCACCGGTGACCAGCTGCTCGCGGCTGCCGAAGTAGTTCGCTTCGATCCTGTAGATGCCCGGCTTGGCATCGCGCAACGAGAACTGCTCCGGGCCATAGCCGCCGGTGAAGTCCTGCGACATCTGCCCGCCCTGGTAGGTCAGCCGGTTGCCGTAGTAGGCGCGCTCGCCATTGGGATCGGTGACCCACAGGTCCATGTCGCTGTTGTCACTGTCCCAGCTCAGCACCACGCGCAGGTCCAGCGGCATCGCACGGCGCAGGCGTGGATCGATGGCCGAGGCATCCACACGCTCGCGCGCGATCAGTCGGGTCAATTCATCCAGCGCGATCAGCGAGATGCCGTCGAAGCGGCCATCCCACGGGCGTACCACCACTTCATACAGCGATGCCACCGCCGCCTGGTACTGCCCGGCCGCTTCCAGCGCCAGGCCGAGGTCACGGAAACTCTGCGGCTCCTCCTCGCCCATCGCCAGCACCTGGCGGAACACCGGCACGGCCAGCGCCGGCGCCTTGGCCTGCATCAGGCGATAGCCGAGCACGCGCAGCACGTGGCGGTTTTCCAGTTCCATCTCGGCGAGATTGGAGAGCACGCGCAGGGCCAGCTCCCGCTGTCCGCTGGCCAGCAGCAGATCGGCTACGTCCAGATAGAAGGCGCTGCTGCCGGCGTGCTGTTCGCGCTCCTGCAGATACAGTGGATACAGCTGCGCCGGCTTGGCATCGCGCAGGCGGCGTGCATAGGCCGAATCCGGTGCCCACGGCGCCAGCGTCAGTGTGATCTGGCCACTGTTGGCCCTGGGTGCCGATTTGGGGCGACGCTCGGTGGTGGCCTCCGCCTCATCGGCCGCCGCCGAGGCGGTCAGCTCGACACGGTCCAGCGCCATCGGCGCCGCAGGTGCCGGCGGTGGCGCGGCCATCGCCATGGCCACCGGCGCGGCGACAGCGTGCACGTCCGGCTTGGGCTGCGGCGGCGTATCTTTCGGCCAGCGGGTATTCCACCACTGCTCGCGCTCGGCGAACTGGCGGGCGATGCCATCCAGGCGGCGCTTCCGCTCGGTTGCCACGTCGGCCACCGTCAACGCATGGCGCTGGTCGTAGGCCGCGCGCAGCGGAGCCGGCGGGCGGATGCCATAGCGCAGATAGTCCTCCAGCGTCTCCAGGACCAGCAGCGATGTATCGGCCGTCACGATCCCGAACTGCCGGGCCAGCGCCTTGGCCTCCGGCGCCCCGGCGGGGTCCGCCGCCAGTGCTGCCAACCGGTCATTCGCCCACGCGTGAGCGACCAGGCCGCCGTCCACCGCACGCGCGTTCGCGACGTTGAGCGTGACCGGCTGCGGATCGCTGTCGCCACCACGCAGGGACAGCAGCACCGTCGCATCGGGACGCAGCAGGCGGCCGGTGACGCGAATCCAGCCCTGCGCAGCCCGCGAGGCATCCACGTTCACGTCCTCCACGCCACGTGCCAGCACATCGGTCACTTCGGCGGGCTGCCGCAGCAGCAGCGGCATTACCGTCTCCACCTCCGCCTCGCTGCCCAGCTGCAGCAGCTGACCATGATGGGCGCTGGTCCACGCACGAAGGCGCGGCGCGTCGGTCTTCGCACCGGCGCTGCTCAATGCATACAGGCGCTGATCGGGCGACAGGGTGGGCAACGCCTGGCGGCCATAGTTGGCCAGGCCATCGCTGACCAGCAGGTACTCGCCGATGGTGCGGTTCGGCGTCCAGTCGCCCAGCGCACTGGCGCCATCGTGGGGCAGCGCCAACAGATACTCGCGCAGCGCCGACCAGTCGCCCCGGGTGATCGGGAACTCACGCGGCGCTTCGCTGCGGTCACGCAGCACCGTCAGCTGGACCTGACCCGAGCCGAACACTTGGAAATAGCGGTCCAGCACGGCCAGCTCAGCCGCACGGTTGCGCGTACCGGCCGAACCGGAGGCATCCCAGAGCAGACCGATGCGCGCAGGCAGGACGCGCGCGGCGGTCGGGGTGCGGACGGGCACGCTGGCCAGCAGATAGCGCTGCCCATCATGCAGCCCGGTGACCAGGTCAGTGCTGCGCGCAAGCGGAAGGCTCCACTGCAGTTGGGCAGGCAGATCGGCGCCCCGCCCCTGCCACTGCGCCGCGTAGGCACCGGCCTTCAACGTAAACCCGAGAGGATTGACGCCCACGCCGACCGGCTTGCCGGTCCCGCTGGTCTCCAACCGCAGCGTCAGTTGCTCGGCCTGGCGTGCGAAGGACACCGGCAGTGACCAGTGCAGACCCTGCGGCACGAGCGGCAGGCTGTCACGCAGCACCAGCCGCACACGCCGCTCGCCACGCGCCGGGATGGGATACAGGCGCAGCCGGAACTGATTGCCGGCGGTCTGTTCCAGCAGACCCGGATCGACCTGGCGGCGTTCGATCGCCTCGAAGACCTGGCGTCCCTGCGCCTTGGGTACCGGCACCGCATCGCGAAGCGTGCCATCGATATCCAGTGCGAAGCCGGCCACCTGCTGGCCGTAGGCCAACGGAAATTCCAGCTGCCCTTCCAGCACGCGCGCATTGGGATTGTGGAAGGTCAATTCGATCGTGGTTTCGCCGAGCCCTGCCACGACGCGACTGTCGATGTGGGCCTCGGTCAACCGCACCGGCACCTCGGCACCGGCGACCTGCAGGATGGGTGGGCGCGGCGAGGGAAAACGCCGTGGCTGCGCGTGGGCGCTGGGCAGCTGCCAGCACAGCAGCGCGAGCAGACCGATACTGCGCAGTGCGAGTCCCATGTGACGCTCCTGATCCGATGACCCTCCATTGAACGCACCGCGATCCGCAATGGGGTTGAGCGGTGGCAATCGCCTGTTCCGGTCATGGACGCCTCATCCGCGCTGGGCCAAGATCGCTCTCCACGGATTGATGGACCAAGGATGCCGCATGCGCCTGTTGTTGACCGCCCCGCTGTTGATGGGGCTCGCCCTGCCCGGTTATGCCGCCGCCATCGAGGGCGTGACGTTCACCCACCACGACTGGACGCTGGCCTGCGACAACACCCGCACCTGCCGCGCCGCCGGTTATCAGGCCGATGACAATGGCGGCGACCCGGTCTCGATCCTGCTCACCCGCGCGGGCGGGCCGGATCAACCGGTCCACGCGGAACTGATGCTCGGCCAGTACGACGACAACACGGCCACCAAGCGGCTCAGCCTGAGTATCAATGGCACCTCGCTGGGCCCGATGCAGTTCGATGCCGCCGAGGGCACCGCCACCTTTTCCGCGAAGCAACTCGCTGCCCTGCTCGCTTCGCTGGCACGCAACAGCCGCATCGAGCTGATGGGCGACGATGGCGCGCGCTGGACGGTTTCCGATCAGGGCGCCTCGGCCGTGCTGTTGAAGATGGATGCGTTCCAGGGCCGCCTCGGCACACCCGGCGCGCTGATGCGCAAGGGCACGCAGGCCGAATCCTCGGTGCCGCCTGCACTGCCGGTGCCGGTCGTGCAACTGGGCAAGCCGGTGCCAACCCGCCCGGCGGACAAGGCGCTCGCCGCGTCGCCCGCGCTGCGCGCCGCGCTGGCGGCGGTGACGTCGGCCGACGACTGCGAAGGGTTGGGCGCCGGCGGCAGCCTGTCACCGGACGGCGAACCCGAAGCGCTGACCGTACAGCGGCTCAGTGCCGACAAGCTGCTGGTGTCGCTGAGTTGCTGGCGCGGGGCCTACAACACCGGCGACGGCTACTGGGTGATCAACGACCGCGCGCCGTACCAGCCGCGGCTGGTCACCACGGCAGCCGTGGGGGATGAGGTGCGCACCATCCAGGAGGCGCAGAAGGGCCGTGGCCTCGGCGACTGCTGGTCCACCACCACGTGGGGCTGGACGGGCTCGCAGTTCGTGAAGACGGCCGATTCCAGCACCGGGTTGTGCCGCCTGGTTGCCGCCGGTGGCGCCTGGGAAATGCCGACGCTGGTGACGCAGGTACGCGAGTAAGCCGCATCCGCGCCGCCGTCACGCGTCGGCGCAGTGCTCCACAATCAACTGGATCGCGCCGCCGCCCCGGTAATCATCGCTGACCAGCCGGTAGGCGATATGCACCTGGTTGGCCGGTGCATTGCCGGTCCAGCCGCTGAAGTGGATGGCGCTGATCGGCTCGGCACGGCCGGGCACGCGCAGGCTCAGCTTGAGGTGTTTCTCTTTGAGCACCTGCCAGCGGGCTACCTGGAAGTGACCATCGAACAAGGGCTCCGGGAAACCCTGCCCCCACGGCCCGGCCAGGCGCAGTGCCTCGGCATGGGCGAAATCCAGTTCCTGCGGCAACAGCTCGCCGTCGGTGATCAGCAGCTGCTGCAGCGAGAGCGGATCCAGCGTACGTTCCACCACCTCCACGAAGGCCTGCTCAAACGCGGGCAGCTGCGCGTGCGGCAGGCTCAGGCCGGCGGCCATCGCATGCCCACCGAACTTGTCGATCAGGCCCGGGTGCGCGGCGTTGACCAAGGCAAGCGCGTCACGGATATGGAAGCCGGGGATCGAGCGCGCCGAGCCACGCAGCGAATCGCCACCTGGCTCTGAAGGCGCAAACGCAATCACCGGCCGATGCAGGCGATCTTTCATCTTCGACGCCACCAGCCCCACCACCCCCGGATGCCACTCGGCATCGAACAGGCAGGCCGCAACCGGGCGCACGCCCTCGGCACTGAGCACCGCACGGGACACGGCCAGTTCGGCGTCGTCGGTCATCAGCTGCTGAACCGCACGGCGCTCCGTATTGATCGATTCCAGCGTTGTGGCGATCTCACGCGCGTGGGCGCGGTCTTCGGTGAGCAGCAGTTCGATGCCCAGCGCCATGTCTTCCAGCCGGCCGGCCGCATTCAAACGTGGGCCCAGCGCGAAACCGATGTCGCTGCCGGTCAGCCGCGAGGCATCGCGCCCGCTGGCTTCGATCAGCGCCTGCAGCCCGACGCAGCCCTTGCCGCTGCGCAGCCGGCGCAGGCCAGCCGAGACCAGGGCGCGGTTGTTGTCATCCAGCGCGACCAGATCGGCGACGGTACCGACCGCCACCAGGTCGAGCAGGGTCAGCAGGTCCGGCTCCGGGGCCGTGGCGTAGGCGCCCTGCCCGCGCAGGTGGCGGCGCAGCGCCATCAATACATAGAAAATCACCCCGACGCCTGCCAGTGCCTTGCTCGGGAAGGCATCGCCGCTGATGTTGGGGTCCACGATCGCATCGGCCGGCGGCAGGTGCTCGCCTGGCAGGTGGTGATCGGTCACCAGTACTTTCCAGCCCAGCGCCTTGGCCGCGTTGACGCCGGCGTGGCAGGCGATGCCATGGTCGACCGTGACCAGCAGCCCGGGATTGAGCGGGGCCAGTTCGGCCACCAGTGACGGTGACAGCCCATAGCCGTGCAGCATGCGGTTGGGCACGGCGTGCACCACATCGCGCGCGCCGAGCATGCGCAGGCCGCGCACGCCAACTGCACAGGCCGTGGCGCCGTCGCAGTCGAAATCACCGACGATCAGGATGCGTTCGTTGTTGGCGATCGCATCGGCCAGCAGTGTTACCGCGGCCTGCATGCTGCCGAGCAGGTCAGGCGCATGCAACTGGGCCAGTTTCGGCTGGGCCTGTGCGGCATCCGTGACGCCGCGGGCGGCATACAGGCGCTGCAGCAACGGCAACATGGACGAGGGCCACTCGCTGACGGCGGCGGCAGGACGGCGCTGGATACGGGGTGCTTCAGACTGGGTCAAAACAGGCTCGATCAATGACGTGCGCGCCCATGATACCGCCCTGCTACCGGTAGAGCCGACCGCTGGCCGGCTGCCGTTCGGCGCACTCAGAGCTCGTGCAGCTGCATCGGTTTCTTCCAGAACCGCCAGCGCTGGGCCTTGTCGATCTCCACGCGGGTGCCGTCCTCGAAATCCAGCACCAGCCGCTTCAACTCCCCGCGTGCGATCGCCGCCAGCAACGGGCGGATCGCATCGTTGCCCAGCTGTTCCAGCGAACGCAGCTGGCGCAGGTCCACCAGGGCATCCACGGTCTGCTCGCCGTCGGCCTGCAGGCCCGCGGCCTTGGCCAGTGCCTGCAGCAGCGCATCGCGGCTGCGGACCTGGGCATGCGCGGTGGTCACACGTTCGGGCAGCTCACCGCCACCCCAGAACCACAGCGAATTGATCGCGCGCTTGCCCTCGCTCACGCGCTGCTGGTTCCACGCATGCTGGTGCAGCACCACCTGCGCTTCGGTCAGCAGGGCGCGCCAGCGGCGGCCGGCATCGCCTTCGGGCAGATGGGCGAACAGATCATCGCCGAGCACTTCATCCGGCTCGGCAAAGGCTGGCAGGGTCGTGCCCGGCGGAAGACGCAGGTACCAGCGCGACGGCACCGGGGCATCCAGCACGAAACCGAACCCGGCAAACAACGGCTGCAACGCCGGCAGCAGGTGCATGACATCGGCCAGGTCGGGGCGCAGGGTATCCCCGTGCCCCATCAGGCGCGCGCCATGCATGTCCGGCACCACATTGGCCGGATCGGCCCGCAGCCACACCGCCCCGTCGGCATCGCCGACATCCAGCTGGCGAGTCAGGGCTGCGGCCGACCACGCGTCCGGCTGCGTCTGGAAATGCCGACGCAGCTGGGCGCGCTCGCCCGCATCGGCACTGCGGCGTTCGGCACGCCCCAGCGCCTTGGCGACGTCATCGGGCAGCGGCGCCGCCGGAAACCGGCTGCGCGCCGGCAGCAACAACGTCGCCGTGGCCATCGCGGTCAGTCCAGGTACTGGACGCTGACGATTTCGTACTCGCGCTGGCCGGCCGGCGCGTCGATGGTGACCGCATCGCCTTCCAGCTTGCCGATCAAGGCACGGGCCAGCGGCGAGGAGATCGCGATCAGGCCCAGCTTGATGTCCGCTTCCAGGTCGCCAACGATCTGGTAGCGCTTTTCTTCATCACTCTCCACGTCCGACAACTCGACCGTGGCGCCGAACACCACCTTGCTGCCGGCGTTGAGCTTGGTGATGTCGATGATCTCGGCATGCGACAGCTCGCCTTCCAGCTGCTTGATGCGGCCTTCGATGAAGCCCTGCTCTTCGCGGGCGGCGTGGTACTCGGCGTTCTCCTTGAGATCGCCGTGCTCACGGGCCTCGGCGATCGCCGCGATGACCTTCGGGCGCTTGACCGACTTCAGGTGGTCAAGCTCTTCGCGCAGACGCTGCGCGCCCTTCAGGGTGATCGGTGCTCTCATGCGTTCAACTCCTTGTGCAGTTCCTGCAGCGACCAGACCGGGCCGGTCCCGCGGAATTCCAGTGATTGCACCAGCGCCTTGGCGCCGGCAATGGTGGTCGAATAGGTGACGCGGTGCTGCAGCGCCTCGCGACGGATCGAGAACGAGTCGTTGATCGCCGCGCGACCTTCGGTCGTGTTGACGATGTAGACGATCT
>Ga0213829_1002851_pt1 | contig 10898 bp, 10 predicted proteins | sample MC6MC0896MG_FD_180665 | JGI IMG/M metagenome (GOLD analysis project Ga0213829, IMG submission 180665) | Enriched soil aggregate microbial communities from Iowa State University, Ames, United States - MC6-MC0896-MG | ecosystem: Environmental > Terrestrial > Soil > Unclassified | place: USA: Iowa...
AGGTACAGCCAATTGTGCCGTTGTTGTAAGTGATGAACCGGTTGGATCGCCGCTCGTGACAAGACCATCGTCTGCGATTGTATTGAATAATCCCTCATTCGATAAGTTCGAGCCGCTTATTCGGCCTGGCGGGATCTTAATTCTCAATTCATCACTAGTGGTCAGGGCATCCAATCGTAAGGACATAAAAATCATGGAAATTAGTGCAACAGACATGGCAAATGACCTTGGAAATTCCCGCGTCGCAAATATGATTTTATTAGGAGCTTTTCTGGAGCATACAAAAATTGTTTTAGCCGATTCTGTAATTGAATCATTAAAGAAAGTTCTTTCAGCAAATAAGCATCATTTAATTGAAATTAACAAGCAGGCATTACAAAAGGGTGCTTCGCTAGTCGAGGTAAGCATATCTTAAAAGTAGAGTCAGCCTATGGCTAAAATATTTAACCACAAATATAAGAAGCCAGCCTTAAAATTAGGCTGGCTTCTTGCGAATCTCTCGCTGCCGTTTGTTTTGATAGCCAAAAAACCACCAATTCCAATCACCTAACAGTTTCATTAAAGCCGGAACCAAAACCATCCTTACAATGGTTGCATCAATGAAAATGGCGATTGCAATTCCCACACCCAGCTGTTTAACCGGCATTACACCTGTGAACGCAAAAGCACCTGTAACGACAATCATGATGGCAGCTGCAGAGGTAATAATTTTACTCGTATAAGTTAAACCGGATATGGTCGCCTCAGTATTATCACCTGTTTTTAAATAGAATTCCTGAATCCTTGAGATTAGAAAGACTTCATAATCCATAGAGAGTCCGAAAACAAGGGTAAACACGAATACCGGTAAAATTAAGGCAATTTCAACAGGGTTTATTCCAAAGTGTCCCTCCTGGAAAATCCAGACGACAATTCCGAACGTACAGCCAAGGCTCAAAACATTCATTAAAATGGCTTTAATAGGGATAAGAATGGATCGAAATGCCGCCATGAGAATAATAAAAGTAGAAACGACAATTAATAATAATCCGTATGGTGCTTTTTGAAATATTTCGGAAAAAATTTCTTGCTCGAATTTAATCGGACCGCCAAAAGATGCCTTGAGCCCTAAATCTTTTTCAGACCATTCACTTACCCACTGTCTAGCTTTAGATGAATGTTCACCTGTTTTTAAATACACTTCCAAAAGCATTTGATTATCCCTGATATAGTAGTCTGTAATGGGAGCTAGCATGGTTTTGTCGCCATGGGTGAGAAATTGATATAGTTGGTCATCATCTTTTATTCCTGTTGCTGAAAATGGTGAGTCAACCGTATATACAAGCTGGTCACTTTCAAGTTTGTCAAGCACCTTACTAACCTTTTCTAAATTGTTTTTTTCGATGATATTACCATTTGATTGAAGAACAACCGTCACTTTTTTCTCATCACGTTTTTCATTAGCGATAAAATGCTCTTGAAAAGTTTCTAGAGCCAATCTCGAAGGATATTTTGCCGGAAGGGAATCTGTTCCGGGAATAGCTAAGACCATTTGCTTCACTGGTATTAGTCCAATTAACAGAATGGTAAGTGCCACTGTGGCCATTATGATAGGCCGTCTCATCACAAGGGTAGCAAATTTATGCCATATGCTCGATTGCTTGTTCGATATTTTAATGACACTCAGTTTGTTAATGTTCTTCCCTAAAATGGCAAGTAAGGCAGGAAGGAAGGTTAAGGCACAAAGGGCAGAAATCAATACAACGGTCATTCCGCCAAGGGCAACATTTTGAAAAATATCAATTTTGATAAACCAAAGCGCAGACAATCCAATAAAAACACAAAGCCCTGAAAAGATAATCGACCGCCCTGCGGTGGCAACAGTTATTTCAAGTGCTTTCTGGATGGATTTTGTTTGCAATTCTTCTTTGTACCGATTGATAAATAACAAAGCAAAATCGATGCTTAAGGCAAGGCCAATCATTGGTACTATATTTAAAATAAATATGGTCAAATCGGTACTATAACTAAAAAAATAAACAGTCCCCATTGTCGTTAAGATCGAGACCACCCCGATTACAAGTGGCAGTGATGCAGCGACAAGACCACCGAAGGCAAGGATAAGGACGACTAAGGCTATTGGCAGACCAATCATTTCTGCTTTAGCTAAATCTTCTTGGCTCGCGACATTCAAGTCTTGGACAATAATGGGTTCCCCGGTCATTGTAACTTTTAATCCAGGTTTATTTTTGAGGAGATCGTTTAATTGCTCAATTTCTTTTCCAAGGCTTTCGGCTTTTTTGTCGAAAGTTAGGAGTCCATAAGCATATTGACCTTTGATCATTCCTTCTCGTTCAAATGGTGAGGTAATTTTTTCTGCCCCATCAAAGTCAGATAATTTTTTTAGTGTGTCTTGAATAAAATTCTTAAAATGCTCGTCACTAACTGCTTTATCTTTTTCAAAAACTAGGATAATCGATGATTTAGCATGTCCAAAGTTTTCTTCCAGAAGTTTCCTTGTCTCATTGTATTCACCTTTATATTCAAAGCCATTACCACTTAAAACAGAGGGTAATTTTAATGCGAAAAAACCAAACAGGCAAATGACTAAAATCCAAATCATCAACATCCATTTACGATGCCGGTAAATAAATCCTCCTAATTTCTCCAATATATCCCCTCCTTACAATCCATTTCCTTATTTCAGTATACAGAAGAACCCGATCGATTCGAATGACTTTTTCGTGACTATTTCAATATTCACCCTACATGAGGTATCGTTCCATAGATTTTCCCCTATATCCAAGTGAAAATTCATCTTTATTTACCTGTTTGTGAAATGAAAAAATAAAAATGTTCAAATAGGTTTTTACAAATGTAAAGATTTTGTGAACGTACACACTTTTTTTGTTACAATATAGATAAAAATATCAAATATTTTAGGTGATAAAAGTGGATCGAGAAAAATTAAGCAAGGTCATTGAAGCTGCCAAATTATATTATTTATTGGATTATAATCAAAACGAGATTGCCAAGATTTTGGGTGTTTCCCGTCCTACTGTATCGAGATTATTACAGCAGGCGAAAAGTGATGGCATCGTCCAGATTAATATTATGGATCCCACTGAGGATGTTGAAAATTTAGCTGTTCAATTAGAAAAAAAGTTTAATCTAAAAAAGGCTATAATCGCTTCCATTCCTCAATATGAGAATCATATTATTAAAAATTACCTTGGAGAAAAAGCTGCAAATTATCTTGATGAGATCGTTAAGGATGATGATATTATCGGGGTGACATGGGGAACTACTCTTTATCATATCGCTATCGAGTTAAAACAAAAGTTTGTAAAAAATGTTAAAGTGGTTCAATTAAAAGGCGGCGTAAGCCATGCGGAAACGAACACATATGCTTCCGAAATATTGTACCTTTTTGGAAAGACCTATAATACTGCCCCTCACCATCTTCCACTACCTGCTATAGTTGACCATGTTGTCGTAAAACAGGCGATGGAGGCGGATCGTCATATTCGAAAAATATTAGAGCTGGGTAGTCAGGCAAATATTGCATTGTTTACGATTGGTTCGATCAAAACAGACTCTTTATTATTTCAGTTAGGCTATTTTACAGAGAGTGACTTGAAATCCCTATATGGAAAAGCAGTCGGTGACATTTGCTCACGTTTCTTTGATAAGAATGGTGAAATATGCAATGAAAGCTTGAATGAAAGAACGCTTGGAGTCAATCTTGATGAATTGAGGAAGAAGGAATATTCCCTTGTTGTGGCAGGCGGTCCAAATAAAATTGAAGGTATATATGGGGCATTAAAAGGTAAATATGCGAATGTACTAGTCACGGATCAATTTACAGCTAAATTCTTACTCGATAAAACGGAATGAATCAATTAAACAGCATCTACTGCTGTTTTTTTTTTATAAAAACATATTTCTTTACATTTGTTCAAAAAGTCATTTACAAATGTTCATATTCTTTGTTATAGTTAAATTGTGATAAATAACAATGAAATGATAAATAATTTTATTAATAAGTGGGAGGATATAAAAATGACTCAAAATGTTGTTAGAATGATTGATCATACATTATTAAAAGCAGACGCTACTCGACAAGAAATCGTAAAAATTGTCGAGGAAGCTAAAGAATATTTATTTGCATCTGTCTGTGTTAACCCTACTTGGGTTAGTACTGCTGCTGAATTGCTTGCAGACACAAAAGAAGTGAAGGTATGTACCGTAATTGGCTTCCCTCTAGGTGCTTCAACACCGGAAACGAAGGCATTCGAAACAATTAATGCTATTGAAAACGGCGCAAATGAGATCGATATGGTGATCAATATTGCGGCGCTTAAAGATCAGCAGGATGAATTGGTTGAAAAAGATATTCGTGCCGTTGTGGAGGCTGCAAAGGGAAAGGCATTAGTGAAGGTTATTATCGAAACTTGCTTATTAACTAATGAAGAAAAAGTAAGAGCATGTGAGCTTTCTGTAAAAGCAGGGGCAGATTTTGTGAAAACATCTACTGGTTTTTCGACAGGAGGAGCAACAGTTGAGGATATCCGCTTAATGCGTCAGACGGTCGGCCCTGAAATTGGTGTGAAGGCGTCCGGCGGTGTCCGCAGCCGTGAAGATGCATTGGCAATGGTAGAAGCAGGAGCAACCCGCATTGGAGCTAGTTCCGGTGTTTCCATCGCTAAAGGTGAGCTATCTAATAATAACTATTAATAATATAAATGTGAGGGGAACCGAATGAAAGAAGTTTTAATGGCATTATTTGCTGGATTACTTGTTGGTATGCTGTTTAAATTTTTAAAATTGCCATTGCCTGCACCCCCTGTATTTTCAGCAGTAGTTGGTGTATTCGGTGTTTATTTTGGCGGCGTTTTACTTGATTGGATTATGAAGTTATTCCAGCATTAATATTCCCTGGCGGAGCGTGAGTAGAATGGAAGAAAAAGTGCTTATTCAAGAAGCAAATAAAGCAAGAGAGTTTGCATATGTTCCATATTCTAAATTTAAGGTGGGCGCAGCACTCTTATCAAAAGAGGGTATGGTCTATCATGGCTGTAATATAGAAAATGCTTCATATGGTATGACAAACTGCGCTGAACGGACGGCCTTGTTTAAAGCTTATTCAGAGGGGGTAACTCAATTTGATTCCCTCGTTGTTACAGCGGATACTGATGGACCAGTTTCTCCATGTGGCGCTTGCCGCCAGGTGATTTCTGAACTTTGTGATGCTGAAATGGAAGTCATACTAACAAATTTAAAAGGCGATATTCAAAGAATCCAAGTTAAAGATCTTCTTCCCGGTGCATTTTCTCCTAAAGATTTAATTAAATAATAATTATACAAAAGAGAAGCTATTCATCATTGATTAGCTTCTCTTTTATTGTATTTACCTAATAGGTATCATCTCTAGAATTGAAGGAAGTATAAAAGTACATAATATACCTAGAAAATTAAAAAGGGATGATACGATGATTTACATTTATAATGATTATGGCGGGACACATACCACTGCATTGGCAGCCGCTTATCATTTAAAACAACTGCCTCAATCAGAACGGAAACTTACAACAGAGGAAATATTGAATGTAAAATTTTTTAATAAATTGACAAAGGAAGATTTCGGAAAACTTATCATCCATGGGTGTGATGACGAGGGCAACTCCGTTTATACACTTGGACGGAAAAGGAATAAATTAGTCGTTCCGGCTTTAAAAGAAATGAGTTTATTACTTCAAGAAAAATTTAAATTCGATGAAAAAATTGTTTTTTCCAATACCTCACCAACAGTTCCCTTTACAATGTCAATGGGAGGATTTTTCTCGAGAGGATTAAAAATCGATGTTATTGGGGTGCCGTTATTAGTGAAGGGTGCCAAACAATGCTGTGATAATGTTTATCGTTTGGTTGAAAATACGAAAGAAGTCGGAAGAAAAACATTTGCGGAAAATGTCATTATATTAGAAAATGAAATGTATAAGTAGGAGAGATAGGGTGTAGAGCAAAATGAATAAAAAGATAGGTTTTATTGGAGCGGGGAAAATGGCCCAAGCTATGATCGAAGGAATTGTAAAATCTAATATGATTCCTAAAGATAATATTATGGCAAGTGCGGCAACAGAAAAAACAATTGATAAAATCGTACGGACACACGGTATAATAGCATCATTATCTAACATTGACGTTGCTAGGTTTGCAGACATACTGATCCTTGCAGTGAAACCTGACATTCACGGTGTAGTCATTGAAGAAATAAAAAAGAATATTAAACAAAATGCTATCATTGTCACCATTGCAGCAGGAATTACCTTACAGGATATAGAACAGGCATTTGGCTTTCAAGTAAAGACTGTCAGGACAATGCCAAATACACCATCATTAGTTGGTGAAGGAATGAGTGCTATATGTGCAAATGATTATCTTAGCGAGGATGAACTAATTGACGTGGAGCGTTTGTTCCATTGTTTTGGTAAAACCGAGCGTTTGCAAGAAAAATTCATGGATGCCGTCCCATCCATAAGCGGTTCCTCCCCAGCATATGTTTACATGTTATTAGAGGCAATGGCTGACGGGGGAGTACGTCAAGGAATACCAAGAGATAAAGCTTATCGGCTTGCTGCTCAGGCCGTTTTAGGTGCAGCCAAAATGGTATTAGAGACAGGGATACATCCGGGAGAACTTAAAGATGATGTTTGTACACCAGGCGGCGCAACTATAGAAGCAGTTGCAACGCTGGAGAAGGAGCAATTTCGGGGGTCGATTTTGGCAGCAATGGAGAGCTGTACAAAAAAAGTAACAACTCTAAATTAATATACTGAATTTCGGGTCCTGAAAATAGGATCCTGTTTTTATTTAGACATTTGCAATTAAGGGGAAATAATTTAATGGATTTTTATACGCCTAATCAAGAATTATTAAATCAAAAGAAAAAAACAATATTATTTTCCATTATTGATGATGAGGAATTTATTCGATCGATAATAATGAGGACAATTAAAATGATGAATTTTGATGATTTTAAACTCGATCTTAAAGAGTTTGAGAATGGTATACAATTTTTTGAATCACACCGCTTAGAAGAATCAGGTGAACATCTTTTAATTTTGGACGGTGTGATGCCAGAAATGGATGGAATGGAAATATTACAAAAGGTAAAAAAAGATAAAAATAGAAGGGGAATTTATGTTCTCATGCTTACGGGGAGAAAAAGTGAGCCCGATATTGAGAGGGCATTAACACTCGGTGCAGACGATTATTTGACGAAGCCATTTAGTATTAAGGAGCTGCAAGCAAGAATACAACGGATAATTAAAAGGATTAAATAAGATGCCAAATAATGAATTATTTATCCTTTCAGTTCTAACCATTTCTATTTTATGTATCTTGGTAATTTTATTAGTGTATTTAACGATTCGAAAAGCGATAGATATAAAGAGAAGGGAAAAAATTGAAAAATACAAAGAAATATATAATCCTCTCATTTTTCAATTGCTAACAGAAGGAAGTTATTCAAGGGCATTAACTCCGGAATCGCGCCTTCAGCAAAAGGCATTTGAAGAGCTGCTTAGCAGCTATGCAAATGTATTAGAAGGTAAGGAAGAAAGGAAACGTTTAACCGAATTCGCAGAAATTCATTTAACTGAATACTATCGAAAGCGGCTTAAAAGTAAAAAATGGAGTACACGTATGAATACTCTATATCATATTGATGATTTCAATATGACATCACTTTTAGATGATGTTTATAGGTTAACGAAAAAGAATCGGCTTTCCCATGAAGAACTAGTACATATCTTAAGAATCCTTGCATTATTCCAATTTCAATCACTCTTCCAATTGCTAACTAACCATTATCAGTACCTATCTGAATATGATTACCGTCATATTTTGATTCGCTTAGAGAAGCAGCAATTTGATCAGTTTGTACTTCATTTTCATAAAGCTGAGCTTCCCTTACAGAAGGCCGTTCTTGAAGTAATTTCTATAAAAAGAGAGAGAAGTTATCTTCCCTTCATTGAAAATATTATTTTCAGCTACACAGGAGAAGTAAAGCTAAGGTCTCTAAAGGCATTAGCGGAAATTGGATATGTAAAAAATATTAATCCATATTTAAATTTACTCTATTCTACTAAATGGGAGGAACGGATGATAGCAGCTAAATTAATTGGTTCATTAAAAGTAGAAAAAGCAATGCCGAGATTAATAGAGCTATTGCACGATCAAACGTGGTGGGTTCGTTACCAAGCTGGACAGTCTATCTGTCAATTTGCAAATGGGAAAGATATTTTACGTAAGGTGTTTGAAACATCTAAAGATGTTTTTGCAAAAGATATGGCCTGGGAATGGCTGCATAAAGGGGTATAAACGATGCCATTTTTTCAGTGGGAAGATATTGTTACTGCTTTTACTTTGTTCATTGCCGTTTATATGGTGATTGTCATTTTGTTTTACACGGTTATTTTGCTTATTTCGATGTTGCAGCTTCGAAAGGAATATAAACTTGATCGTGTTCAGGTCTATGAAGATTATATGGAGGGAATATATACAAAACCAGTTTCGATCATTGTGCCGGCCTATAATGAAGAAGCAGGGATTGTCCATAGTGTACGATCCTTATTAAGTGTGAATTATCCTGCATTCGAAATAATTGTTGTGAATGATGGTTCAACCGATCACACCCTCGATAAAATGATAGATCACTATGATATGAAAGAAATAAAAAAAGTGGTTCGAAAACAAATAAACACGAAACCAATAGGAAAGATTTATCAATCCGCCATTTTTTCAAATCTTTTTCTTATCAATAAAGAGAACGGAGGAAAAGCGGATGCACTAAATGTTGGTCTTAATTTTTCTCATTATCCCTATTTTTGCTCTCTTGATGGTGATTCTGTACTCGAACAGGATGCATTTTTAAAGGTGATGAAGCCGATTATCGACTCCAATGAGGAAGTGATTGCCTCCGGAGGCAGTGTAAGGATTGCGAATGGCTGTCAAATTCAAAACGGCCGTATTCAAAAGATTGGCCTATCAGATAAACCTTTAGTTGTCATGCAAATTATTGAGTATTTACGTGCCTTTTTAATGGGAAGAATTGGACTAAGCAGGCACAATCTCTTATTAATTATCTCTGGTGCCTTTGGAGTTTTTTCAAAGAGTTGGGTGGTTGCTGCAGGAGGGTATCGAACTGACACGGTCGGAGAAGATATGGAATTAGTGGTGAGAATGCACCGCCTTTTAAAGGAAAAAGGACAAAAGAAGAAGATTGTCTATGTCCCGGATCCTGTTTGTTGGACAGAGGTACCAGAGGATACTACCTTTTTAAGAAGGCAGAGGAGACGTTGGCACAGGGGTCTATTTGAGAGCTTATGGATTCATAGAAAATTAACTTTTAATCCTAAGTATGGTTCAATCGGACTCCTGGCTTTTCCATACTTTTGGATCGTTGAGTTTTTTGGCCCGATAATCGAATTATTCGGATATATTTTTATGCTCCTTTGTTTATTTCTTGGTGGAATCTATATTGAATTTGCTATTTTATTATTTCTTTTATCTTTATTATATGGTTCGATTTTTTCGATGGCAGCAGTTCTTTTAGAGGAATGGAGTTTAACAAAGTATCCAAAGGTATCAGATATCATTAAGCTATTCCTATATTCTTTAACAGAAACCATTTGGTATAGGCCGATGACTGTTATTTGGCGTTGCGAAGGTATATTGCAAATGCTAAAAGGAGATACGAGCTGGGGAGAAATGAAGAGAAAAGGTGTATCAGAATGAAGAAACAAACCAATTTAATTATCTATTCAGTTCTATTCATAATAATTTTGACAAGCCCCTTTTGGTTATGGAAAATAGAGCCTTCAAAAAAATTAAACGTATTAATCGTAGATAAAACGGTGCCAAATCCAACCTACCGCGAACATAAAGGGCTGGTTTGGATTTTAAACAATGCAAAATACTTAAAAAATGGACAAAAACCTTATTCTGAAAAACAGGATTATAAGGGATTTGTACCAGAAACTGAAAAAAAATATACGATAGATCCCTTACCTAAGGACTTAAATCAATATGATGTTTTCTATTTGACAGACCAATATGGTGTATATAAAGATGACTTTTATCGAGAGAACCCCTCAGGCAAAAGGTCAGCAAAAATTTATGGTGGCCTTAAATCGAGTGAGGTTAATCAAATTGAAAAAACACTAATTCATTCAAAAGGGAAAACGTTGATCGCGGAATTTAATACGTTTGCAAGTCCAACCTCAGAAACTGCAAAGGCTGAAATTGCTAATTTACTTAATGTTGAATGGTCTGGCTGGATTGGCCGATATTTTTCAGATCTTAATAGTCGGGAAGTACCTGAATGGGTAAAGGAGAATTATCAAAAGCAAAACAAAAAATGGACCTTTAATGGAGAAGGATTTGTTTTTGTCAGCAGCAATGATTATGTTGTGGTGATTGCAAACGAGGATGTGAAGGATAATGGGCTCCTGCTTCAATTAACAGATAAGGGAAAAGAACATTTTACCCATGACATTAAAGGGAAGTACCAGTATTGGTTCGATATTATCGAGCCTATGGATAAGAATGAAGTTTTGGCCTCGTATAAGCTGCCGATTTCATCATCTGCAAAGGAAAAGCTTAAAGGATATGGGATTCCAGATCATTTTCCAGCTGTCATTTATCACCAAAATGCAAAATATTCTTCCTACTATTTTTCTGGAGATTATGCTGATGAAGCGGAAGTGCCTGAAATTTATCAAACGAAGGGCTTTGATACATGGAAAAGAACTTTTGGAGCAAAAGATTCTTTTTACTGGCAAGCGTATGTACCGATGATGAAGGATATTTTAAAAAATGGTCTGAAGCAAGTAAAGACTCAAGAAGAAATTGAA
>Ga0213829_1002853_pt1 | contig 10889 bp, 8 predicted proteins | sample MC6MC0896MG_FD_180665 | JGI IMG/M metagenome (GOLD analysis project Ga0213829, IMG submission 180665) | Enriched soil aggregate microbial communities from Iowa State University, Ames, United States - MC6-MC0896-MG | ecosystem: Environmental > Terrestrial > Soil > Unclassified | place: USA: Iowa...
CCCGCAGACGGCAGAGACCGAGAGCGGCACCAAGGTCGAGCCGATCCGCGGCAAAAGTTACGAAACCGGTATCAAGGGTGAGTGGCTGGATGGCCGCCTGAACGCCTCTGCGGCGTACTTCCGCACCAAACAGCAGAACAAGGCGGTACTCGACGACGGCCTGACCACCCCGACCGGTGGCGATGCCTACAAGGCCGGCACCGGCCAGGAAACCGACGGCATCGACCTGGAAATCGCTGGCGCCCTGACCCCGAACTGGAACCTGTACGCGGGCTATACCTACCTGCACTTCCGCCGCGTCGACAGTGACGGGCGCAGCGACCCTTCGCACCTGTTCAAGGCATCGACCACGTACCGCCTGTCTGGCCCGCTCGACCGCCTGACCCTGGGCGCTGGGGTAAAGGCACAGAGCAATATCCGCGCGATCTCGAGCCCTGCCGGGCAGCCGGTTAACGGCGTGAGTGGGGGGGCTACCGATGTGAACTGGTCGGGGTATGCGATCTGGAATGCCATGGCGAAGTATCAGGTGACTGACGACACCTCGGTCAGCCTTAATGTCGACAATCTGTTCGACAAGCATTACTACACCCAGTACGGGTTCTATGCCGGGGCGATTTATGGGGACCCGCGGAATGTGTCGGTGACGGTGAGTACGGCGTTCTGATGCGTGGCCCCTGGGTGCTGCAATGCAGCTCCTGAAATGGCCTGAGCGGATTGGCCTGTGGTTTTACCAAAGTCTCGTATTCGTAACACCAAGAGCTAAATGTTACGGATACGGGACATGCCTCGGTTACCGCGGCGCTACATGTTTTGAAGACAGCTGGGCATACCCATTCGGTAGGTGATGAGCATCCACGAAATGCCGGGTCTGCAGCTCAAGCACCGTGCTCATCAGATGCTCCACGGGTTCAGCCACTCCCCATGCTGCAGCAACCTTGTCGTAGCGGTTGAGCTTCTGCGCCCTGTCTACCAATTTGTCGCTGACGCTTCGAGACAGGTTTTGCCATTCGCTAACTAGCTGCTTCATCTTGGCTGCGTGCTCTGGTTTCATGCAGGGGAATCGGCGAAGCCGATCAACCAGATACATCAGTCGGCGCTTCCTGACGGGAGCTAAACCAGGTGTTTTGAGGCGATTTTCCACTGCTTCGCGCATGTCTTCACTTCTGTACCAGAATAAAAGCGCGAAGGTTTCTGCAACCGTCTTGGCGACCTTTGCCAATGGCATCTTGGTCGCCTGCACTACCAAGTAATCAAGCGCCTGGCGGACCTGCTGGTCGTCAGGCGCTGCGTAAACGGCTCTGATTTCTTCCTTGAGTTGCTGTTCGCTAGCTTTCAGTTCCGCATCGATATCCGCGCTGCCACGAGCATTCGTCAGGATGTGCAATGCACATCCACCAAACACGTAGATCCTCACCGTCCCCGGAGATCGCCCTTCGAGCAAAGGTAAAGCCCGGTCGAAAAGTAAACGGACGGCCCTAGCCAGGGGCGTTTCGAGATGCAGCATGGGATAGCTCCGTTGGCTTGAAGAGGATCATTCTACTTATGCACGGCCGCGAAGCTGTTTCGTGAAACATCATTTCGCAATGTCGACAACAAAGCGTCTGGCAGTAGCCATACGCTCCGATGGGTGTTCTGTGGAACAGCTCTCTATGGCCATTTGGGGAATCCAATTGGCGTGCAGCCGCTTTGTCCTTCGTCGGCTTGTGCCCTTAAGCCACTTGCCTGGTGCCAGGAATTACACCAATGTAAAGACAATTGTCATTACAGCGAGCAAAGGCATCATGGCGTCCATCAATGTTCGTATCGACGACGATCTCAAAATCCGAGCCTATCGTGAGCTTGAACGCTTGGGTGTTACCCCCTCCGAGCTCATGCGCCAAGCATTGCAGTACGTCGCCGAACGGGGTCAGTTGCCATTCAAGCCGGTCTTGCTGACAGAGGCGGACGAGGCTTTGCTCGCTATCGTGCGTGAGCGGCTCGCTGCTCCCCAGCGAGTGGAGGTGTCTCTGGATGATCTAAAGCCTTGAATTCGATACACGGGCGCTCAAGGAATGGCACAAACTCGGGGACACTTAGCGTGCCCAGTTCAAGAAAAAGCTCGCTACCGTTTTCTTGGATCCCAGGTTAGAGGGGAATCGGCTTGCAAGTCTGCGTGATTGCTACCAGATCAAACTGCGCAGCAGCGGTTACCGCCTGGTTTACCAGGTGGTGGATCAAGACGTTGAGGTGTTTGTAGTCGCTGTGGATAAGCGTGCGCGTGGGGGAGGCATGTCACAAAGCTGCTGATCGATTGTGAGGCTGTGTATGCCGCAAACAAAAAGGCCGTCCTTGCGGTGAGCCTTTTTGATACCTGAGTATGGTGCGGCACCAGGAGTCGAAGAAAGCCATAGCTATCTGTATTTCAAAATATTTTATTCGACTTTAAAAAATAGTATCCCAAAAACTACCTTTGAAGGGGTGAAATTGCAGTCGCCCCTATATGAAAAAAATGCTAGGGGCATTTGCATAATCTACATACTTTCAAGGCAAAATAAGTTAGTCGATTTGTAATATTTCCGTTACTTCCGGAAGGTCGCGATGTGGTCGCAAGTACACAATTGCAGCTCTGGATAGCCTCTCTGTGTTGCGGACCATTTTACGTAGAGCTATTTTTGCTTGATGCACGTCTTGACCTTGTCGGATTTTTGTCACGAAGTTCTCTACTTCAATCCTTATTTTGTTTCTGGACCTGACAATTCGTGTTTCGTGTAGGTGAAAAATATCAATGGAATTTTTTACCTTACGACACTCATCTACAGTTGCTCCAGGTTTAGGCTCTGGCTTTCCATCTCGATCAAACCAGAGAAGCTTCTCATCATCTGGATTGAACGGGTCTAATAGGTCAGGTATCTCACTTGTTAAAAGCTGGAAATCGTTTGGCGTAAATGCGCGGCTCCCCGGATTGGACAGGGGGAATTTGCAGGCCTTGCCACCTTCGGTCTCATCAAAAATTCGTCTACTATTGCAAAAAGTGCATGCGCATCGGTAATTATCCCAAGTGTATGCTAGCCACCAATATCCTGGGTGTTCCTTATCGTCTTCGACTTTATTTTTTGGGCGAAAGTGGTCCACAGGCATATCCGCCCGAATATCATCTATCTCGCAGTACCAGCACTTTTTTCTGAAATTCTCGGGAAGCAACTCGTAGAATGATCGCCAGATATCAGCTGAAGCAGCTTTGTTTAAGATCGCTTTTCGCTTGATAGGGTCTTGCTCATTGAGTAATGCTTGTTGAGCTAGATTAGCCGCATCGCGCCACGCCTGGCTTAAGCATTCTTCGATATCGTCTTTACAAATCCATCGCATCAGCTTGCCTCACTAGAAATACCGTGATATTTCTTCTTTAGAAAATCCATAAAATCTGGGTCATCTGAAGACAAGTTGAATCCAAGGTCTGAAAGCTCCTTGTTCAAGCGCGCCAAATATTCCAGCTCTGTTTCTGGAGGCTGTTCTGGCTCTCGCTGAATTCGTTCTTCCGAGAGTTTGTCCTTGCTAGCAAGTTGATTGCGTGAGTCAAGCTTGTTTTGAGTGATGTCATCTAGTGTAGTTCTGAGTCCGAACATGTCGCTGCGAAGGATAAGGTTAATACCCATGCCTCGCGGACTTTCCTCTGGCTCTTGAGCATGAACTTTACCGCTGTCATCCGACTTCATTACTTGGACCTGATTTTTTTCAAGTTCAGCAATTGCTAATGGATGATGGGTTACCATGAGAAGATGACTTGTCTCATGGTTAGGGACAAATTTTCGAAGAAAACTAAGATACTTGACCGCCCACGATGGATTGAGGTGAGTGTCTGGTTCGTCAAGTAAAAAAAGCGAATCCTCACCCCCAGTGAATTTCAGTAGTCCTAATACTGTTAATAATTGCTGTTCGCCTTCGCTAAGCTCGCTAAAAGTAAGCGGGGTGTCACTTCTGGAGACTTTGACACGTATACTTACTCCAGAAATAATCTCAGATAGCAGAGTGCTTTCTAGCATCTTAAATAGCTCGCCCGGAGATAAGTCTTTGGCGAAATCACGTAATGCTTTCAAGTCGGGTAGAAATAAGTGGAGGAACTCATTTTTTATATGACTACCTGTGAGGGACGTGTCTTCTTGTCGAGTGACTTTTATCGGGGCGATGGAGAACTTTATCAGATCGTCTAGAAATCTTCTGACTACGCCCCGAGCCCCCCAAAAAAGCTCCCCTTTCTGCTTAGCCCACTCCGGTTGTCGCATTACAAAGTGTATGCTATCTAAACCTTCAATTCCCAAGTGCTCGCGCAAAAATGACTTTTCAAGACTATCTTGTTCAGATAGGAAAAACGCTAGCAGAACAAACTGGCTATGATGCGGTTTGGCGTAGAATAATGGCCTAATATCACCTTTTAAGTTTAATTCGTCCTTGAGTAATTTTCTGTAGAAGTCTGTTCGATGCTTTCTGAAGTAGCGCTCTAACCTATCGCTAGGTCCGGAATAGTAAGCAAATACATACTTTGGCAGATAAGGGGCGAGGCTGTCCTTGTCTCTTTTTAATTTTGAGAATGGTATAGAGGTCCACGCCATTTCATTTGTTGAGGACTCTGTTTCATCGCTTTTAATCAGATTTCTATATCTGCTTGTGTACTGTTTTGCCAAGCTACCACGTGATGGGTCCGCGTCAATCTGGATTTCTTGCCAGCGTGAAGAATCTTTTTGACCCAGCCGGTAAGTTAAATGGTAAGAGAATGGCGCTTCTTCGCCTAGGTCGAGATTTCGAAAAATAGCTACTAATGCTTCCAGTACGTTAGACTTGCCGGATCCATTGCGGCCAACAACCACAGTCATAAGGTTGTGTTCGTCAAAATCAACAATGACATTTTCTAGGTTTTTAAATTGAGAACGAATATGTAGCTTATCTACTTTCATCAAACGTCCCTGTATTATTTGGCTAGTGAAAACCAGTCTTGCTTTTCGTCGTCGCGGGGAAGTTTTTGGATCTTTCTATCACGCAGTGCTTCTCGTAACTCGAGGAAAAATGACTCTAATAGCTCTGTAGGGCTGTCGTTCGGGTAACCAGCCGCCTTCATAAGTTCTTGTCCTGAAAGCGGAGTTTCCGAGGATTTAAGTGCTTCAACTATGCTCGAAATTGATCTGCTCATCTGGGATTGAACCTTATGTTTGGAATGGGCTTTATGTGTGCCAGCTTGCTGGGCTAGAGATGTGCCTTTAAGTTTAGTTGCAGCTACTTTCTCTTTAAATGCTTTTGCATCCCATTGTGTCAAATTTGCAGTTCTACGCCACTTTTCGGTAAGTTTGCCATTCGCCGCCTGTGTCAATAAACTGTTATACGTCTTTGTTAAAAGATTTTTTGCCTGTTCTGAATTCTTCAGAAAGCGCTCTGCCAAATTAAGGAGCTTATCGACGCGTTGAGCGATTTCAATTTGCTCTTCGATCGGAGGGATCGGGAAAATGAAATTCCGGCATTGAGATAGAGAAATGTTCACCTGTCCCGCAGAGCCTTTCGTTTCATTAAGTATGCTTTGGAGGCTATCCCCCCCCTCAAGTACAATAGAAATCCAGTCCCCTGTGATTCTCGAGCTAGGCCTAAAAATTGTTAAGGCTTGGTTTATATTCCATTCAGGAGCGGAGTCAGGAATTGTTGCAATCTTCCCAAGTGGCGGCCCCACTATGTTCATTAGAACATCGCCAGGTTTTGCAATTGATTTAGCTGATGGCCCTGTGTGGGCTTTGTTGCTTATATATTGTGTGCGGTATTGGAAGTCAATTTTTTGATTAACTATGTTGTACACTTTAAGGAAGGGGATCCCTGACTCAGCAAAGCCCTCCTTGGGTGTTCCGCCACTTTGCACCTTTTCGCATACATCTTCCGCGCGCTCAGAGGGCCATTCTTTTTTTAACCGATCTCCCCGGTTGTTGTATAGTTGTCCCGATGCCGCCGCTGTTAAGACCGATTGGCGAAATTGTTTCAATAATACCGGCAGATTGTTCAAACGGTCATTCAGAGAATGAATTTTACTCAAGAGGTCGTCGAGCAAATCAGCTATGCGAATCTGCTCAGAGATAGGAGGGAGTATTATCTCCCAGTTTTCCATTCTTTCCTTCGTCATGTGGGGCATGGCAACACCATGAGCCGCGTTTCTTATGTCCTCAGTGATACGGAGCAGTTCATAGTATGCAAACCTCTTATTGATAAGCTCAGTAGGAACAACTTTCCAAATATGGTAGTGAAAAATTACTTTTTCCCAAGTGCACCAATAAGGACCAAATGTCGCGGACCAAGAGTATAGGAGGTCACCAGCTTTGGCATACTTTTCGAGTGGTAACTCTAGATCCGAGTAAAACCAATTTTGACCATTGTTCAAATTTTGAATGCGGAGTATGGGCGTGCCGTTACTTAACATTTCCTGCTTTTTGTATGCTCTACCATTTACCAAGGTCAGAACATCACCAAGCCTTACCGGGTGCCAGCCTTTCGGTAATTCAGTCATCGTCATTGCCCGCAGAAGGTAATTCCATCATTTCGATCAGCAATTGTTTTTGTAGAGATATTTCTTCGGTGGCCCCTAAAGATTTCATTAGAGCCTCAATCTCTAGCAGGGCTTGAGTCAATTCGCCCATAACTTCACCGGCCAAAATTTCGGGTGATGACAGCAGATCACTATCCATGCTCCCAGCGTCCTTCAGCCAAACGATGTCCAAAGAATCATTTCGTTCACGGATCTGCTCACGTGTAAAATTTCGGAATCGATTATTACCGTCAGTGTCGTCTACATGTTCGCTGCGATTGCTTCTCCCATTTGGATCTGAACCATAAGCTCGCTCAAATGGAAGCAGGTGCTGGACCCCAAGTTGTTGCCGTTTTCCGAAACTGGGCATATTAGTTCGCATGTCATAAACCCAAGTGCTCACAGTACATCCTATTTTTTGAAGCGGATTGGTTGAGCTACCCTTCTGTAAAAATATGACGTTTGTTTTGACTCCTTGAGCATAGAATATTCCAGTTGGCAGCCGAAGTATGGTATGTACGTTGCACTTTTCCATTAGGTCTCGTCGCACGTCGACACCAGTACCTGACTCAAATAGTACATTGTCCGGTACTACAATTGCGGCACGTCCGCCAGGCTTGAGCCCCTGGTATATATGCTGGAGGAAAGCTAATTGCTTATTGCTTGTCTTGTAATGTATGTCTGCGCGCGTGGTTCCACCACCTCCTTTTGCGGTTCCAAAAGGAGGGTTAGAAAGAATTATGTCAACCTTTGGCTGCCGCTCTCCCTCGGCACCCAAGGCATTACCTAAGTATATTTTGCCTTCGATCCCATGAAGCAAAGCATTCATCAATGCCAAACGGCGCGTACTTGGTACTAGCTCAATTCCAATATAAGCACGGCTGCGCTGAAATGCTATATCGCTCTCATCTAAATCCTGAAGATTATTTGTCGAGCTCTTTATGAATGAGTCCGCAGCAATTAAAAAGCCAGCGGTACCGGCGGCCGGATCTTGGATGGTTTCCCCTGGTTTAGGTTTGATGCAGCGAATGATACTGTCGATTAGCGGACGAGGAGTAAAGTACTGGCCGGCACCAGACTTGGTTTCATTTGCGTTTTTTTCCAGAAGCCCTTCGTAAAGATCCCCGAGGCCATCTGCTCGAGCACTGAACCAATCGAGCCGATCTAGTCCTTTTATTAGCTGTTCTAGGTGGTGATGTTCCTTCAGCCGTGTCTGTGCTTCTGAGTAGATAGCAGCTATCGACTTGTCAGAATGAACACTTAAAGTTTTAAGCATTGTCTGATAGTAGACGAGTAAGGAGGGGCCCGACTTACTGGAGAGATCAGGCCAGCGCATTCCTTCTGGTAGTTTATGAGCGAAATCGTCGCTATTCTGAACCTGTTCGTACTCCATTTTGACGAACAGCAGCAGGACTATCTCTGTGACATAGTCACTGTAGTTGATGCCGTCGTCCCGCAGAACGTCGCAAAGATTCCAGAGTTTTTGGACGATGTCGCTGTTAGTCATGGAGTAGTCGCTGATGGTGGCGGGCAAGGCTTAGCCAAGCCGGGTGATCGTGGAACCTAGCTGAAACCCCTGTATGTGGTAGGTGCTCCAGCTTTCGAAGCTTTTTCGGAGGTGAGCGGGGTATTTTCCCGCCCGCAGGCTAAGCGGAAGTATAGCGGGAACGCTTGTGCTTGCGCGCGGAGATTCCCTGAGCTGCTCTGAAAATCACGGTCTATCTTTGTCGGGTTTCACCGAAGTACCTCCGGTCCAGGCTACCAAAAACAGTAAGACGTCCAGTGATCTGTTTTTCCCCACGTCATCCCGCCAAGAATGCTGAGTGTTATCAGGGATCAAGGCCCCTGCGACCTGTGGGGATGTCCCTCTAACGTGGGACTGGCAGTTCCTTACGTCCGGGAGCAAGTGCATCTCATGATCTGGCCTCCTGAGCACCGATACCGGTGGGCGGGTGGAGGCCGCGCTGGCTGACGAAACAAGCGCCTGAAAGATCCTGCGACGGGTGAACACAGCGATGGGATGACCGGGGCTTACCTGACTGTCAGTCAGGTGCAGTCCATTCCTTGGTCTGCGGTACCATCATCTGCATGGCTGTTGCTGGTGACATCGGCGTTTTGTCACGCCAATTGTCATGAGGGGAATTGACGCTGAGCGATGTGCGATCAGGGCTGCAGCAGTGTCAGAAGCGCTCGTCTCTTTCTATTGAAGGAGACGGGCGCATGTTGGCGCACGTGAAATGGCCAAGCGGACAGGTTGCTGCTGAGCATATGGGTAGAGTGGTTGCCGCAGGTGCAACGATGTTGAGTTGGCATCCATCACATGGGTAGTTACCGTACGAGCTGCCGGACGCGAATCGTACTTTGCGTGAACCACTGCGCTTGCGGCGTGACCTTTCAGATGTCGGGCCACATTTTTCTGCCTCGGCAGCATTTGCAAATCCCGGTCTACGACTGTGGACAATATTCGTCAGGCAACGCGATTTCAGTGATTTAGCGCCTGTGGATAAGACTCTACCCGGTGGTCATCAGTGGTTTTTCACAGACGTACGCTGTGCCAGCGGTTTTTCTTAGGTATGGTCCTTTCAAACGGGGCGGCTTTGAAGCGCCGTTTGGAAGGCCCCGCGCGGAGGAGCTTCATGCGGTGTTGTGGGTGACTTCACAGCGCGTTTGAGGTGGTGGTGCGGCGGGCTACTCGGACCTCTTGGCACTGTGTAGGCGCGTGACGTTCTCGCCAGTCTGCTTGGCAAACTCATGCGGCGTCACATGGTCCTAGCGGTTCGCCTCCAGAAACCGGCTCCACTAGGTCATGATCATCCGGCGCCTTTCGAGGAACTCAGGCTTGTGGGTATATGCGGCGCGCACGTTGTTGCGTTCCGTGTGGATCATCTCCCGTTCGATAGCCGTCTCCGACCACAGCCCGGACTCGAATACCGCACTGCGCGCCACGGCCCGGAACCCATGGCCGCAGATATCCACCTTGGTTCCGTAACCCATAGTCCCGGGTGCTGCAACCTCCGAGAACACCAAGTCGTATTTGTCAGTGATCGGGTGGATACGCCCAAGCAAGGCCATTGCATGCGGCGGGTACAACGTGAATGTACCCGGCCCCGAATGAGCTCGAACTCATCTCAGCGGGCGAAAGAAACACGATATTTCAGGGTTATACCGCGAAACATTTCTATTCCCGCCAACTGCAAGCCACTGCGCTAAATTCCTAGCCTCCTGGCATCCATGCCGTCCACTAATCCAGCATCTCGACGTGGTTACACGGTTGAAAAAGTTTGCGTTTGTGAGTGCAGCTGCTGAGCGTGAATACAAAGACCTACCTAAGCACGTTCAGGACGATTTTGGTAAAGACCTGCGACGCATCCAGTATGGCCAGGACCCAGAGCGGCCGATCAAGTCGTTGACCGAGTCGGTAGGGGCGGGTGCGATTGAGCTCATCATCAACGGCAGCCCCGCATTCCGATGCGTGTATGTGGCCAAATATGCAGACATGGTCGTCGTGTTGCATTCGTTCGTAAAAACGACCAATGGGTCCGACCGGCACGCGATGCAGGTCGCCGAACAGCGGATGAAGGAGTTGAAGCAAGAACTGAGAAAAATGGGATACAGGGTTTAGCTGCCAGGCGTTTGGGTGATCACGATCTGTGGGGGCGACCCAGCATCGTTCGAGGGCAGGGTCAGGGTGGTGCGAAAGCCGAGCTTGTCCAGCATGTCCATCATGGCGTCCAAGGTGAATTTCTCGATCTTGCCATTTGCAAGCTCGGATATGCGGGATTGGGTTACGTTCAGCTTGGCTGCAGCGTCATGCTGCTTGAGGCCCATTTTTTTGATGCAGTCAGTGATGAAGATGGACAAGTCCATTTTCAAGGCCATCTTGCTGGCGGTATCTGCGTCGTGGGTGGCGTGGAAAGGGCTTTCGTGGAATTGAAGCGCCATGGGCTTGCCTCAGTAGAAATATCTAAAATTTGCGATAAAGCGTAGCGGGCGTTTGCTGGCGAGTCAAAGCGTTTCTGGTGGAGGGGTGTCTGTTTTTTGAGCTGTGCTGGTGATTAGAGCATTGCATCTGCTTTGGGGTGTTGGGGCTGCTGTGCAGCCCATCGCAGGCAAGCCAGCTCCTACACCGGTCGTGGTGGCTTCGGGGGATTTGTGACAACACGACGTTGGCTGGGCGAAGGGGGTAATTCGGGGCTGGCGGAAACAAAAAAGGCCCACCTTTCGGTGAGCCTTTTTGATACTGCGTATGGTGCCGGCACCAGGAATCGAACCCGGGACCTACTGATTACAAGTCAGTTGCTCTACCATCTGAGCTATACCGGCAATGGGGCGTCATTATAACGATCGTTCGACGCCTGTA